>Ga0209698_10009212_pt1 | contig 10119 bp, 9 predicted proteins | sample LitLauG_LLR_2012_FD_187203 | JGI IMG/M metagenome (GOLD analysis project Ga0209698, IMG submission 187203) | Freshwater sediment microbial communities from Pennsylvania, USA - Little Laurel Run_MetaG_LLR_2012 (SPAdes) (version 2) | ecosystem: Environmental > Aquatic > Freshwater > Creek >... | reverse complement strand
GACGAGTGCCGATTAAAATGCGCGGCCCGGACGTTTGTCTTGCCCGTGTCAAGTGTTCCGCTCGCCAGGTTTGGCGAAGTCATCTCGCTTTCTGAGCGGCATGACCCGAGGAGAAAATGCATGTCGAGTATTCGAGCGCTGATCGTGGATGATTCTTCCGTCATGCGCAAAATCGTTGAGCGCTGCCTGCGGCAAGCAGGCCTGTGCCACTAAGACCCGCTAGCGGGCGGAGGCGGCTAGCTCGGGCTGGGCGGCGCGCGTTTCGTTGACGATGGGGGCGCCGATGAGGTTGCCCCACTCGGTCCACGAACCGTCGTAATTGCGGACCTTTTGGTAACCGAGGAGATACTTCAGCACGAACCAGGTGTGCGAGCTGCGTTCGCCGATGCGGCAATAGGCGATGACTTCGTCGTTGCCGTTGATGCCCTTGGACTCGTAGAGCTTCTTCAGGTCGTCGAACGACTTGAAGGTGCCGTCTTCGTTGGCAGCCTGCGCCCAAGGAACATTCGCGGCCTGAGGAATGTGGCCGGCGCGCTGCGCGGTCTCGGTCATTCCCGGGGGCGCGATGATTTTCCCGGTGAACTCATCCACGGACCGGACGTCAACCAGTTGGCCGGGCTTACGGCCGTCCACGATGGCGAAGACTTCTTCTTTGCGAGCGCGGATGGATTCGTCGGTAGAAGTGACACGGTAAGCAGCGGGCGTGACCTTCGCGGGGTCCTTGGTCAGGGCGCGCTTCTCTTCCAGCCATTTCTTGCGGCCGCCGTTGATCAAACGAACGTCCTTGTGGCCGTAAATCTTCAACTGCCACAAGGCATAGGCGGCGAACCAGTTGTTGTTGTCGCCGTAGAGAAGGATGGTGGTGTCATTGGAAATGCCGGAAGCGCTGAGAAGCTTCTCGAGAGTAGCGCGGTCGATCAGGTCGCGGCGGACGCCGTCCTGGAGCTGCGTTTGCCAATTCCAAGCAACGGCGCCGGGAATATGACCCTGATCGTAGGCGGTCGTATCGACGTCCACTTCGACGAAGCGAAGATTGGGGGAGTTCAGATTCTGAGCGGCCCAATCGGTTGATACCAGAACTTCAGGGTGTTTGTACTCGGACATTGCTTATCTCCTTGTGCGTTTTCGAATCGAAATTTTTTGCGGCCAAAATAAAAAACCCACCTGCCGGTAATTTCTGGCGGTGGGCTGTAAAACTCTTGGGCTAAGTGAATTTGCTAGATGCTTAGCCTCCCCGCGCCAGAAGACACACGCGTACAGCACATACAACAGATACACATTGCGGTGTTCTTCTGAGGGTAAGCCAACATTTTGTAAGCATACATGGCAGAGATGGTTTTGGCAATAGGACTCTAGAAACCAAGTCCCGATCACTTTTTTAGGACCGAAAACGCCCCGAAGAACGGACCTGTTGGAGAACCGCTTCGAGAAAATTTTCTGTCTGCGGCCAGCCGTAGATTCGAATGCCAAGTTTGGCCGAGATGCGAGCGGCGATCTGCGAGGCCATCGAGGTCCGCACACCGGGATCCCAGTCATTGCGGCGTTGAATGAATGTTTCGATGAGACGCAATTCCTCAAGAGTGATAGTCGAAGCGTCGAAGGCTGGCAAGGAAGCATCGGGTGTCGCTTCTGCGATGGGGCGCACTCCCTCCAGGGATTTTTCGTGCACCACAACGGTTCCCGCAACAAAGTCCCCGAGCCGCTTACTTTGTTTGCTGAAGACCATGCTGATTAACCCTACTCCATACAGTGCGGGCAATTGATCGACGATCCGCAGAAGATTGCGAACGATGGCGTCGTAGGCGCTGATGGGCCGGCCGTCGTCCTTCATCACGCGCAACTGAGCATATCTTTTGCCGGGGGTCTGCCCGTTCCAGATGGCTTCGAAGAAAGCGTAATAGGCGGAGTTAAGCAGAAAGATTCCCAGGATCACTCCGGCAATGACCCACTGAGAGGCCGAACCTCCGAAGATGCTTACTCCCGGTAGTATGACAAGAGCGGCAATGACGAGAACGGCTCCCACCGCCATCTGAATGGCCGTGTCCGCCGCCAAGCCCAGAAAGCGGCTGCCAATGCCTGCAAGCGGGAATTCGAGGGAAGTTTGTTCCGGCGTATCAATGGTAAGCTTATCGGGAGAATCCATCCGTGATCTCCACTCGCTGGATTGAAAAACGCCGCCTGCACTGGACCCGGCTCGAACGCCTGGTGGAAAACAGCGGGCGGAAGGGGGTTTCCGCGCTCTCGCCCCACGAACTCCAGGAACTAGCCCTATTATATAGGCAGACGGCTTCGGACCTGGCCAGCGTTCGTGAAGATCCTACCAGCAGTCAACTGGCGCTCTATCTGAATCAATTGCTGGGGCGGGCCCACAATCTCATCTACATGGGCCGTAAGGCCACCGGGCGCGGGATGTGGACTTTTTTCAAGGATGAATACCCCGCAGTTTTCAGGGAAGCTTTCCCCGATACGCTCGCTGCGTTCGTCATCTTTCTCGCCGCTGCTTGCGCCGGTTTTCTGATGGGCATTGCTGACCCAAGTTTTTCGCGGCATCTGCTGGGCCCCGGCATGATGGAAACCATCGAGAAGCACAAGATGTGGACCGATTCGATTGTGACGATCAAAGCGACAGCCTCCAGCGCGATTCTCACGAACAATCTCAGCGTCGCGTTCGCCACGTTTGCATTGGGAATCACCGCGGGAATAGGCACGGTCTGGATGATGCTGCTCAACGGATTATTGATGGGAGTGGTCAGCGTCGCTTGTTGGCGCGAGGGAATGACTCTATCGTTGTGGAGTTTTGTCGCGGCCCATGGCGTGCTTGAGCTACCGGCCATCTTCATTGCCGGTGGAGCAGGTTTGGGGCTGGCGCGGGGGTTGCTGTTTCCCGGATCTTTGCCGCGCCGGGAATCGCTGGTGCGCGCGGGCGCCCGGAGTGTTCGGCTGGTCCTGGGAACGATTCCGATGTTGTTGATCGCCGGTTTTGTGGAGGGGTTTATTTCGCCGACGAGTCTGCCTTATTCGATCAAATTCATGCTCGCCGGTGGCTTGTTCACGCTTCTCGTACTCTATCTGTCGCGTAAGCCATCCGCGAACCGCACACCCGCTTCAGGGACGCCGGCTGCTTCGCCGGCGGCATAGTTCAGATCAGGCTGCGCTCCTTCGCCAGCAAATATTGATTTACCACTGCGGAAGAAAGCTTGGCTGGGTCCACTTCCAGCGTGAGTGCTCCCTGCTGGCGCAGAGTGCGTAACAGAATATCCCGGCGCTGCACAATTTCCTGGGCCGCTGCGATGTGGAACATCTGGCGAGAATCTGCCGGGCGCTCCCGGAGCATTGCACGCAAATCAGGCTGGCCGATGACCGTGAAGAGCACCAGGTGCCGCCGCGTCAGATGGGCGGCACTATCAACGACTTCGGGAGTGGTGGCGGTCTCCGAAAGATCTGTCAGCCACACGACAAGACTACGCCGCTTCTGGAGAACTGCCAGCGCCTCGACGGCGCGACGGTGATCCGCTTCAAGCTCTTCCCCGCGAACTTGTGAAAGGATTTCGAGAAGGGCGCGCACCTGAGAAGGGCCCCGGCCCGCCGGTAGCTGATACTGTACGCGACGGCCGTACGCGAGGAGAGCGACTTTGTCGCCGGAGTACATGGCAACCTGCGCCAGGGAAAGCGCCGCGGCCACCGCATAATCCAGCTTGCTGAGTCCCAGGATGCGAGCGCGCAGAAGACGTCCGGCATCCAGCACAAGCCAGACGGTCTGGCTGCGTTCGATCTGGTAGGACCTGCTGATGAGCTTGCCACGGCGTGCGGTAGCGCTCCAGCAAATGTCCCGCCACTCATCCGTTTCCCGATACTCGCGCAAGCTCTCGAATTCGCGCCCCTGGCCGGGCAGATGCTTGTGCCGCTTCTCAAGAGCAATCTGTCGGCTGCGAATGAGATAGATGGTGTCGCGTTTGGACTCTTCCAGGTTGGGATAAATCCGGATGGTCTGCCTGGTCGCGGCAGAGGCCCAGCGCTCGGCGAGCCGCCATGCACTTTGATAGCGAAACGAGACGGCGCCGAAAGTCACATCGCCACGCTCGCGAGGGCATACGTCGTAGATGCCGATTCCCGCCGCTCCATGCGGAGCTGTGATTGTCAGTTTCGGAATTTCGCTGCGCATCGAGACGGGGACATCGTCCTGGACTTCCGCAGTGATGGAACATGCGCCCCTGTTCAACAGCTTCAGTGTGAGTGTGGCATTACCCGTGAGCTGTAAGGTGGCATTCCAAACTCTGAAGATTTCCAATTGTTCCTGCTTCGGGAGCCGGGACAAGTCCAAAATCCAGGCGGAGATTACCGCCGCGTCCCAGGCCAGCATGGCAAAGAGAAACCTGTGATCAGCCCAGGCCGGACCGAGCCACACTAGGCCGATGAGCAACAGAAGAAAAAACCTCTGGCCGAAAGCAAATGAAATGCGGCCCGAAGCTCTTCCACGTGCGCCAACGTCCGGCGGAGCGAGTTGTGAGGCGGTGCTCACTTGGGGACTTCGACCACTTTCATGACTTCGCGAACAACTTGGTCCGCTGTCATTCCTTCGAGGTCTGCTTCGGGCTTCAAGACCAATCGATGACGCAGAATTGGAAGAGCTGCAGTTTTGACGTCATCCGGAATGAGGAAGTCTCGGCCCTCCGTCGCGGCAATGCCTTTGGAGAAGGCCATAAGGCTGATGGCGGCTCGCGGGCTGGCGCCCAAGCTGACCGCCGGCCAATTCCGGGTGCGAGCGACGAGCGAGACCATGTAACGGAACAGCGCGGGCTCCACGCGTACCGCAGCGGTTTCTTCTCGCGCGCCTTGAAGCGTTTCCGCCGGCACCGTCTCGAACCCCACTTTCTGCAGCTCCCGGGAATCGAAACCGTTCTGCACATTCTGGAGAACCTGGGCTTCCTGCTCCGCGTCAGGGTAACCAATGCGGATTTTTGCAAGAAATCTGTCCAACTGCGCTTCAGGCAAAGGGTAGGTACCCTCAAACTCGATGGGGTTCTGCGTGGAGAAGACGGCAAAAAACCTGGAAAGTTCATGACGGGCGCCGTCGATGGTGACCTGGCGCTCTTCCATGGCTTCCAGAAGTGCGGACTGCGTGCGCGGCGGCGTGCGGTTGATCTCATCCACAAGCAGAAGATCGGTGAAAATCGGCCCGCGATGCAGCGTGAACGAGCTGGTCGAAAGATTAAATACGTTCGCGCCGAGAACGTCCGCGGGCATCAGGTCGGGAGTGCATTGCACGCGTTGAAATTTCAGCTGGAAGATTTGCGCCAGGGCCTTTACGGCAAGAGTTTTGGCCAGGCCCGGCACGCCCTCCACCAGGGCATGTCCCCCCACGAGGAGAATCAGAAACAACTGGTCGAGCGCGTCTTTTTGCCCCACGACTACTTTGGCCAGTTGAGCACGAACGTGCACCGCCAGATCTTGTGTTTTACTCATTCACTCCGCCTTTCGCTTGGTTGCGTTTGCCGCACTTCGAGGCGCGCGGTGTAGTCAAAAATCTCCTGCGTCAATTGGAGCGATTCCTCATCACTCAGCTCGACGATGCGCTCGGCGCGCTCGGCACGTTCCAGGGTTCCAAGGAAAAGTTCCTCTTTCCATCCGAGAGCTTCACAGGCGCTCCGCGCGAGCGCGGAGGCAGGCACGTCCGGGGCAAGCCCGAGCTGCCGCGTCAGCAGGAATCGCAGCCTGTGGTGGGAAATGTGAACCGCAGCCGCCCCGGCGTGCCTGGTCGCGTACAAATCTCCCAGCGTCTCGACAAATTCCAGCGGGGAGAGCCGCGAAAGTTTCGCCGGCATCCGGATGGGGCCATGCCTCCGCGAATACGTCGCTACGATAGCGAGAAACACCAGGCCCACCTGGAGCACCCCCCAAGGAACCGGAGTCTGTCCAAAATACGCCCACAGGGAGCCGTGCGCCCCGTGAAAGTATTCGTCCCAGAGCACGCGCGTGCCGCTCGCCGGCCCCACGGAGTTGAGAAAAAGAGCTAAATTGCTTGCGTCTCGGATCCCCCCATTCGTGAGTGGCGTATTCGCGCCCCACCAGATTACTTGCCCTCTTCCGGCCTGATAGCTGATCACGGCTGCCGTATCTTTATTTCCGTAGACGACGAGTTGAGAGGATGCCAGGGGTTGCCAGTTCTCCGGGGGCGTCATTCTGATCTCTGGAGCGTCCGCCGCCAGAGGAGAAGGCATCTGCGGCGAGAACGTTCTCTGATCCTCGAATTCCTCGCCCTCCGCGAACGAAGTGGCATCGGGAAGAAGCTTTGCCGCGCTGGAGCCCGTGGCCAGAATGCGGCCCCCGCCTTGCAAGAATTCACGAATCGCCGCCCGGTCTTCTTCGGAAGGCGCCATCACCGGCTCCGCGAATATCAAGACTTGATTTGCGTGATCTCCCGGAATTTCCGCGGGCGCATTTTCCCATCGTTCGACCTTGTAGCCGGAATCCTGCAACAGAAGAAAAGCAGCCTTAGCGCCATCCCAGGCGGCCGAGTAAGTCGACGGAAATCCCTGGCCACCCCCAGCTTTTGGCGGGGAGAGCAGCGCCGAAGCGATCAACGTCACTAGAAGAAGCACTCCCGCGCCAATTAAGAGTTTGCGGTCAGCGCTGTCGAGGCCTTTAGGCATCCCATCTTCTCCAATTGCTCTTTGGCAAGGGACCAATCGCTCAGCGAGGCTGGCCGGTAACCGTACCAAATCAATTCGAAATGCGATGTCAGGTCGCGGAGTAACCGTTGCTCATTCGGATGATGTCCCAAAAGTCGAAGTGACTCGCGCGGAGTGCGTGCGCGGTCTCGCGCCAAGACATGAATGTCTTCAAGTTTCGCAATGGCAGCCCAATAGCCGCAGCGAATGGCTTCTCTGAAGTCCCCGCGCTCGCCAGCGGCCATGGCCTCCTCCAGCCATTGCCGCGCGTCGCTTGGAACTGCTTTCGCCTCCGGGGCACTTTCGGTTACCCGAGATTTGCCTGCTAACCATCGCCAAGCCATGGCGCACAGCGCAAGGAAGGCCAGTATGATCACACCCCACGCCAGGGCATTGCCAGTCTGGGAGCTGATGTGGAGCCGCATGAAGAGTCTGGCGAGACGCTCGATGATCCACCGGTTGATTCGCGCGGCGAGAAGATCCATCGCGCTGGGCCCCTTTGCGCCCTGGAATTCCCTCCTGGCCAGAATTTTATCCAGACGATCTTTTGCCGCCCCTGGATTTTCTTCCTTTTCCGAAGCTTCCATCGCCGCGGCCGCGGTGCGCATGGCGCTGAGTCGGAGATTGAGTTCCCGCAGAATCTTGGCGGTATCTTTGGGGCGAACGTCCGTTTCACGGAGCTTGGCAGTGATCGGTTCGGTAGACACTTCAAACGTGGTTTTTCCCACGCGCACGTGCCACGTCGGGGGCAGAGAACTCTGTAGTTGATGGATATCGCTTGGAGTTTTGATGGATTCGGCGCAGCGATCGAGCTCCGCTTCGTATTTCTTCAAGTCATATTCTTGAGGCGCGGATGGAGTCGCGACCTGCGCAAGAAGTGACACGGAAGCCACAAGCAGTACAGCGGAGCATTTTAAGAAAATTTGAAAAACAGCGCGAGGTACCAAAGCACTCCCCGGTTCTCGTGTTTGCATCTAGATGGCCGAGGGGGCACCCGGAGCCGGTTGCGATCCCAGAGAGGCCATCAGGTGCTGAACGTCAAACGCCTCTTTGCGCACGCGCAGATTGTAATACATCAGAGAGAACGCAATCGTGCCAATCGGTCCGACAAGAACTTCGGAAAGGAAGGCAGACAGATTCTTCAGAACGACCATGCCCAATGAGAGTGTTTGATGAGCCTTCACCGCATCTGCCTCGAGGTAGATGAAGGGAGCCTGGAAAATCAGAATCCCCACGTAACTGAGAACGGCTACCAACAGAAAAATCAGGAAAATCTGGAAGCCATGTCCCTTGGTTAGTTCAAAACTCCGGCTGATGGCTCTTACCGCGCCCACATCCTCGAGCATGGCGGATGGAATGACTACGGCTGTGCGGCATAAGAGAACGAGCAGGACGATGAATCCAATTATCATGCCGAGAACAATAATCACTGGGCTGCCGAGCAGCGCACCCACAATGCCAATCGCCGCGAAACCAAACACGAAGACAAGAAGGAAAATCAAGAACAGAAGTAGGATGCGAAACACTTTTGTTCCTACCCGGCGGTACGAATTGCGCAGGTTGGGTGTACGTCCCAAGTAAAGATCCGAAACCGCAAAAATTGTTGCGGCGTGTGCCGCGCCCGTGAGAAGGAAGTAGAAAAACAGAACAATGAATACGCCTGTGGCTGCGCCAATTATCAGACTAGCGGATGGCAGACCGCCGGTCTTCCCGGCCACACCCGCTCCTTTGCCCATTTGTGCGATAGCTATATTGAAAACGAGGAGCAGGAGATATGGCAGGCTGACAATCCCGGCAAACAACCAGAAATTCCGCTTATACAAGGAGAAGGTGCGATCCAGGACTTCGCCAAGACTCATCGGACGCAAGTCAACTTCCGCCATGTGGCCTCCAAAGGACACAACCCAAGTGACCGCATAGGAACACAAAGTTATCTCCGGCGCAAGTGCCTCTAGAAGAATTATGCTTGGACACAGGAAAGCAATGTAAACAAGTCGCCCGTTGCAAGAATTACTGCGACCGCTGTAAAGTGAATCAGTTGCAGCCAGTGCGCCCGTAGCTCAGTTGGATAGAGCGTCTGCCTTCTAAGCAGAGGGTCCCCAGTTCGAATCTGGGCGGGCGCGCCACTCTTTGAGAAATCAACCTAAGGTCTGGACGGCGTTCACCCAACTGCCGTCGAAGTCCCTCGTGATTCACCGCACAGGGAGACTTAGGGGCGGTGATCCACGACACCGCCTCATTGCAATGGTTTTTCCGTTGATTGCAATTCGCGGGCATGGGCAAGGAGTTTTTTCAGTTTGCCTTCAATCGAGGCGTCGCCAATGTGTTCATCCTGAAGGACGCCGTCCGCGTCGATCGTAAAGGTGTGCGGAATGGCTTTCACGTCAAACATCTTCGCGATGCGGCCCCCGAAGCCCCCGTCGCAATATTGCGGCCAGGTCATTTCATTTTTGCCGATGAAGTCTTTCCATTTCTGTTCGTCGCTATCAAGGCTCACGCTGAGAATCACGAGCGGCTCCCCCTGAAATTTTTTTGCGACGTTCCGAATATGCGGCAGCGCCTCCCTGCACGGAGCGCACCACGTAGCCCAAAAATCGAGCAGCACAACCTTGCCTTGCAAATCGTCCATGGAAATCTGCTGTCCATCGATGGTGGCAATGGCGAAGGGCGGCGCCATCCGGGCGCGCGCAAGTTCGGGGCGGCTTATATATCGCAGCGCGCGCTGGCGGTTGGGATCTTCCGCCGGCTTCATCTTTACATACTGCTCAAACCTGGCTTTCGCCGCGTCGTCCTGCCGTAATTGAGCAAGCGCCTTTCCATCGAGCAACACTGCGTCCGGAAAATTTGCATAAGCAGCGAGCGCTTTGGTGCTCTCCTCGTGGGCGCGGGAGAAAAATTCGTCCTTGTGTTTTCGCAACCCCTCATCCATGAGCACGACCGCAAATTGCTGGTGTGCCAGGGCCGTCTCTTTTTCGCTCTGCGCCTCCGCCACCATCTCCTCCGCAGCTTGTTCGGCAGGCTTCCACTCGCCTAGTTCAATTCCGTACTTGATCATCTGCTTCTGGCACGCCAAGCAATGTCCGCCGTCCTGCTTGTCCGCTTTCCTAAACTCCTCAAGAGCCGATTCCGGCCTTCGTTCACGCAAGAATTGAAAGGCTTCCTTATATGTCTTCTGTGCCTTTTCATTCGTCGGCCCGTCCGCCTTTTCCTGGGCCGAGACGGGCGCAAGAACAAATGTCACTGCCAGACTGATGCGGATAAGTCGCATAGGTGGCCTCCTGCCGGGCAATAAACGCGGCGCTTGGCAGCCTTGAGGCCGTAGCTTACCGCCGAAAACTTCTTTTTGCATTGCTAATCGGCTGATTCTAACTGGAGTTTGTAGTCTGCTACCCGGCTCGGCGCGGCACCCCAAAACCTTGCTCTCGAGGCGTTCCGCGGGAAACCAACTGAT
>Ga0209698_10009211_pt1 | contig 10119 bp, 4 predicted proteins | sample LitLauG_LLR_2012_FD_187203 | JGI IMG/M metagenome (GOLD analysis project Ga0209698, IMG submission 187203) | Freshwater sediment microbial communities from Pennsylvania, USA - Little Laurel Run_MetaG_LLR_2012 (SPAdes) (version 2) | ecosystem: Environmental > Aquatic > Freshwater > Creek >... | reverse complement strand
AGCTACCCCTGGGCGGTACGCGAGTCTTTTCATTTTTCGCGCGCCTTGCGCCCGGCGTTATCCCAGGCGAGCGCGGCGCACGTGACGAAGCTGGCGGAGCTTTCTCAGCCAACGGCGTCCGTTCCAACGGACAGAATAACTTTCTGTTGAACGGCGTTGACAACAACGTGAACGTCATCGACTTTTTGAATCAAACTTCCTACGTTGTAGGTCCGTCAGTGGAAGCAATCGGCGAAATGACCGTTCTCACCAACGGCACAAACGCAGAATACGGACGTGGAGCTGGCGGCGTGATTAACGTTATGCTGAAATCCGGAACCAATCAGTTGCACGGCTCGCTGTTCGAATACCTCCAGAACGACGATTTGAATGCGAATACGTGGGAAAACAACGAGAATGGCGATCCTCGTGCCGCTTACAAGCAGAACCAATTTGGCGCGACGGCAGGTGGTCCTATCGTCAAAAACAAGTTGTTCATCTTCGGAGACTACCAGGGCACGCGCATTGCGTCTAATAGCCAAGCGTTGAACCTCGGTATCGGTGGCAACATGACACTTCCGACGGCGGCCGAAGCCAATGGCGATTTCTCTAAGATTTTGGGGCAGTCAGTAGCGGTTGCCAATGCAGGAACTTTCCTAACCAATCAGATCTACGACCCCAACACGACGGCAACGGTCAATGGAAACTTGACCCGGACACCCTTCGCCAACAACCAAATTCCGATCTCCCGCTTCGATAAGGCCGCGGTCAATATCCTCCATTTGTTCCCCGGCACAAATACGAACTACCTTGCTACAATCGGGTCCGCTAATCCTTATCCCCAAAACGACTACTTCATCGTCACTCCGGTCAAGCAGCAACAGGATCAAGGTGATGCCCGCGTCGATTACCATCTCAGCGACAAGGACAGTATCTTTGGTTCGATTAGTTGGGCGAACCGCAACCAGACAAACGGCCAGCCTTTACCCGGCGCCCTGGATGCTACCTATTTTGCTTCCGCTGTGGAACAGGACTTGGACCGAAATGGAATGGTAAGTTGGACCCACATTTGGAACCCCCACATCATCTCCGAGACGCGCGCGGCCTTCACCCGCCTGGTGACATCTCGTACCCAGGCTAGCCCGAATACGGATCAATTCAAGGCATTAGGCATTGGCGGCTATGACCCCACGACAACCTTGAACGGTGGTCTGCCCTCAATTTCGTTGGGCCGTTACAGCGGTATCGGTGCATCCGACTGGCTGCCGTCGAAGGAATATAGCAACGTTTTGGACTTCATCGAAAACGTTTCGATCACCACTGGTACGCACGCTTACAAATTTGGCGCGGAGTATCGCCCCATCAAGTTCCCGTTCTTCCAAGTGCCCAGCCCCCACGGAGACATGTCGTTCTCTCGTAACGACACGGCGTTCCCCGATTCGACCAACGGAGTCAACAACTTCACAGGTGATGAAATCGCCAGCTTCTTGCTGGGAATTGTGAACAACGGCCAGATTTCCACAAACAACTTCATTTCTTCGCAGAAATGGGCTTGGGCATGGTTCGGCCAGGATGAATGGAAAGTTAATTCAAAGCTTACCCTTAACCTAGGTTTGCGCTACGAAATCTTTTCCCCGATTGCCGAGCGGTTTGGGCGTCAATCAAACTTCGTTTTGCAGGATATGACGTTGTATATACCGACTGGTCCCAACCAGAATTCGCCTCTACCCCCTAGCTTCAACTCTGGCGGAAGTCTGTCCTTCGTCAACGTCCAGCGTGGCACAGTCAACAAGTATTTGATTCCGTTTGACTATCTCGATTTTTCGCCTCGTCTCGGCGTGGCCTATAAGGTACAGGACAAGCTCGTGGCACGTCTCGGCTATGGTGTTTTCTACGGGGGTGAAGAAAATCAAGGTGGATATCCCAATCGCGGTGAGGCAATTCCTTTCAACGAAACCGTGGGACTCGCCCACCCGAACGCTCAGTTTGTGAGTAACCCATATTTTGCCGGTGGCCTCTCGGGCGGCTTTCCGTCCAGCGTTTTCTCGTTGGACGCGCCTCCGGCCCCGCGCGGCATTAGTCAAAACTTCAGGAACCCACTAGTGCACAAGTGGAACGTCGCGCTGCAGAAAGAGTTCCCTCACTTACTTGCTCTTGAGGTTGCATATGTCGGGAACCACCAGGCTCACGGCGTCGAGATCTGGAACCCGAATTTCTGTCTCAACAGCCCCATCGGCAGCTTTACTTGCAACAGCGGAAATGGACGTGTTCCGCAGTTGGGTGGCCTGTCGTTTGTGGACTCGTTTGGTTTCGGCAATTATGAAGGAATGACGGTGAAATTGGAGAAGAGACTTTCCAACGGCTTCACATTCAATTCGTCGTATACTTACGGCCATGCCTTGGCCGACACGGGAACAACTCTTACTGGTTCGTCAAACAACGGCAGCAAGTATTACGGAAACATCAGTGCTGGTTACGCAAGCGCAGCTTGGGATATCCGGCATAGCTGGGTCACAAACTTTATCTACGACTTGCCCTTTGGCGAAGGCAAGAAGTATTTGACCAGCAAGAACGTAGCGAGCCGGATTTTGGGCGATTGGCAGTTGAACAGCGTTCTAACCTTCCGAACTGGTCCTCCGACTACCATCGGTGCTACGGGTGTCGATTCTTGCGTTGGCTATTTCGCGAATTGCCAACCAGATCTCGTGGCTGGCCAGAATCCGAACAGCGCTCCTTCCGGTGGACGCAACCCTCAGGAGTGGTTCAATACCAGTGCTGTTGTCGCAGCGGCGAAAGGGACGCCGGGCAATCTTGGCTTGCAGACCAACAATTCGCCTGGCCAGCGATCGGTTGACCTGTCCCTATTCAAGAGTTTCCGCTTCACGGAGCGTTACGATGTGCAATTCCGCGCGGAGGCATTTAACATGGCCAATACTCCGCAGTGGGGAGAACCGGGAATGACACTCGGTAGCAATAACTTCGGTCAAATCACCAATACCCAGGCGAACACGCAACGCCACCTGCAGTTCTCGTTGCGGTTCCACTTCTAGGACGCCTCGGAAATTCGCAACAATCCAAAACCCGGGAGTCAAAAATCTCCCGGGTTTTTGTTTTAGCATTCCCTAGTTGAAAGCTTGAAAAAGGAAAGCTGAAGAGGAGTGTTTCCTCCTCACTTGGCGGCGAGCCTGCGCCCCGTTTGGGCTGCTGGAGCGAGGTCGGATAGATTTGTCGAGTATCGCTTCCGAAAGTGCACATATCCCAGCAAAACACTAGTTAAACGTTTACGTATGATAAAGTCTAAGGCAGTTTGAGGCGTTTCCGCAACTCAACGTTAGAGGGGTTTTTACACATGCCACGTTGGCGTAATTTTCTTCCAATATTCCTCGCCCTGTTTGCATTAAGCAGTACTGCTTTTGCACAGCGCGATCTCGGTACAATCACCGGAACAATCACCGATCAACAAGGTGCTTCCGTTCCAAACGCAAAAATAACAATCAAAAATGATGCCACGGGCGTGTCGTATGACACGGTCAGCAATGATACCGGTACGTTCACCCGGCCGTCTTTGACTCCTGGCACATATACAGTCGGCGCTTCCGCAACTGGGTTTCAAAAGACTCAGCAGGGCAACGTCATTGTCAATCCTGGCGAACCCGTTGCGGTCAACTTGGCGTTACGAGTTGGCAATGCATCGGAAACAGTTGAAGTAACCGCGTCAGCGCCGCTGCTTCAAACTGAATCACCGTCTATGGCGGAAAATCTGACATCTGCTCAGGTTTCTGATTTGCCGCTGGGCGGACAAAGAGTTTTCACATACCTGGCGCGCTTGTCGCCTGCCGTTGTGCCTGCTGAAAACGGGGCGCGCGATTCAAACGGCGGTGGTTTTTCTGCCAACGGCGTTCGGTCGACTGGCGAAAACAACTTCTTGCTCAACGGCGTAGACAACAACGTCAATGTCATTGACTTCATCAATCAAACAGCGTTCGTCATTGGGCCTTCCGTAGAAGCCATCGGCGACATGCAGATCATCACGAATGGCGCCAGCGCTGAGTACGGACGTGCCGCTGGCGGAATTTTGGATATCACCTTAAAATCGGGTACCAATCAGGTGCATGGCGTGTTGTTCGAAATCTTGCAGAATACCAACTTGGATGCAAATAGCTGGGCGAACAATCTCAACGGCAAAGCCCGAAACCCGATTAAGCAGAATCAATTCGGCGGCGCAATCGGCGCACCGATCATCAAAAACAGACTGTTTATCTTCGGCGATTATCAAGGGACCCGCGTCAAGACTGCTGGCGGTTCTGTTGATGGTTTGGGTAATGGCGGATACTACACGATCCCGACGGACGCAGAGCGTTTGGGGAATTTTTCCGGTACGGGATCACCAATTTACGATCCCACCACTACTGTGTGTACCAGCGGTTGTGCGCCCGGCACTTTGAATGTTCTTTCAGGCCAAAGCCCTGTTTTCACCCGCAATGCGTATGCCGGCAATCAGCTCCCGACGACTCAAATCGATCCGGTGGCTGCCAAGCTTACTGCGCTTTTTCCCAAAACAAACCAAGTTATCAATGGATTTCCAACGAACGACTACTACACCGTCACTCCCGGTAGCTTGAACACTGACCAAGGCGATGGCCGCGTCGATTTCCACTTGAATGACGCGAATAGCATTTTCGGTTCGATCAGTTGGACCAACACCTATAAGCTCAGTACGCCACCATTTCCAGGAGCTCTCGATAATGGCGGTTTCGGTGGCAACAGTGAATCGGATTTGGGACGAAACGGTAACTTAAGCTGGTCGCACATTTTCTCGCCCAGCCTTGTGAACGAAGCACGCGTCGGTTTCAGCCGGTTGGTGACTGCTAGAACGCAGGCCAACGCGAATACGGACCTATACAAGCAGTTCGGAATTGGCGGCTACGATCCAACTACCACGTTGAACGGCGGTTTGCCAAATTTGAATATGGCGCGGTACAGCGGAATTGGCGCTTCAAACTGGCTCCCAACCAAGGAATACAACAATGAATGGGATCTTATCGACAACGTTACTTTAAACAAAGGTAAACACTCGATCAAGATGGGTGCCGAGTTTAGACAATTACACTTCCCATTCTTCCAGGTTCCCCAACCTCACGGAGAAATGGATTTCCAACGGACTGAAACAGCCTTCCCGAGTTTGACCGGTGCTTTAACACCCTCGACGACTGGGGACGGGTTTGCTTCCTTTATGATCGGTGCGATCGACACCAACCAGATTTCCACGACGAACTTTATTTCTTCGACGAAGCAAGGCTATGCCGGTTACGTCCAAGACAACTGGAAGGTTAGCCCTAAACTCACCCTCAATTTGGGCGTGCGCTACGAGTTGTTCTCGCCTATCGGCGAACAGTTCGGACGCCAGTCGACATTCAATCTGCAGAATCTGACGCTTTATATCCCTAAAGGTCGAAATCAAGATGCGGCGCTGCCTCCTAACTTCAATGCGCCCGCTGTTATCAATGGTGTAACGTATCCTGCACTGTTCAAAACCCCGATCACGATTAGCCGCGGTCAGGTGAACAGCTACCTAATCCCGTGGGACAAAACAGATGTTGGCCCACGTCTTGGGTTTGCTTATAACGTTAGGGAAAAGACTGTTATCCGTGGCTTCTTCGGAATCTTCTACGGTGGTGAGGAAAACCAGGGTGGCAACCCGAACCGCGGCGAATCCGCCCCGTTCAACGAGTCTCCGCAATTCAATCGCCCGAATGGTGTGAACCAGTTTGCACCGGATCCTCTAATGGCCAATGGCGGCCCGATTATGGGAATTTCAATTGGATTTCCTGCGGCTCCATTTAGCGGAACACCAGTTTCTTCGTTGGCGCTTCGCTCAATTGCTCAAGATTTCCGCAACGGTATGGTGCAGGAATGGAACCTTTCCGTCCAGCACGAACTACCTGGCCAAATGGCTCTTCAATTAGGTTTCTTGGGCAATCACCAATCCCACCAGCTCTACCAACCGAATCCAAATACTGGGCCGCTGACCTTTACCACAAATTCGTCAATCAATGGCACGAGCACCAGCTTGTATCCTGACCTTGGCGGCATCTCCGGAACGGCAAGCTTCGGGTTTGGCAATTATGAAGCCATGACTGCTCAACTGACCAAGCGCATGTCGAATGGTTTGCAATTTCAAGGCGCTTATACCTGGGGACACGCTTTAGCGGATACGGGCACAACCCTCTCCGGTGCAAGCGGATTCTATTCAGTTGATAACGCGAATACCTCGTTGTCTTATTCCAGCGCCGCCTGGGATATCCGGCAGAATTTCACTGCATCGTTCAATTACGATCTCCCCTATGGCAAAGGCAAAAGATACGGCGCAAACATGAACCGTGCTGCCGATATCGCCTTGGGTAATTGGCAGGTGAACGGCATTCTCTCGCTCCGCACCGGTCAGCCGTTTACGTTGACCTCGGGCGGCTGCGATGTGGTTAACGGTGGTTGCGGTCCTATCCTGATCTCGGGCAGTCCGAACGCGGCGCCTCCAGGCGGCCGCAATCCGAGTGAATGGTTCAACACCGCCAACTTCTTGAATCCAGCCTCTCGCACTACGGCCCAGTTGCTCACTGAAGGCAACGTGGGGCTGCAGTCGAATACTGGTCCCCCGACGCGCACCCTTGATTTTTCGATCTTCAAGGATTTCGCGTTAACGGAGCGTTTCAAACTGGAATTCCGCGCTGAAGGGACAAACGTGGCTAACACGCCGCAGTTTAGCTCCCCCAGCAATAGCATCACGAGCGGAAATTTCGGCCAGATCACCGGTACTCAAGCTGGAAGTGAACGGCACCTCCAGTTCCAATTGAGAATGCGGTTCTAAACAACGAGTAGTTTCTGAAGTGAGGCCGCCGGCGTCCCAAGGGACGCTTGGCGGCCTTTCGTTTTTAGTAGGTTTAATATTTGCTACCTTTGCTTCTTTTTTTTCTGGCGGCGTCGGAATCACCAACGCAGATTTTGCAACGCGGATTGGTTGCGCTGCAGCACGGCGATTTAACGCTCGCACGCGCAGCGTTTGAGGAAGTGGCAAAACAAGATCCGCAGAACGCTTTCGCGTGGGCGTCGTTAGCCGAAACGTACCTTGAGCTGAAACAGCCCGCGGCTGCTGCCAACGCTGCTGTCAAAGCCGAAAAATTCGGCGGCGACAATCCAATCATTAGCCATGCCCTGGCAATGTATTTCACAAAAACCGGTGAATTCAAACATGCTGCTGAACTAGAGCAGAAGTTTGCGGCCAGCGGACGTGCCGATCCAGACGCGGAGTTGCGCACGGCGGATCTATTCTTGGAGGGCGGAGACCTGGCGGATGCACTTTCCGCTGCCGAAAGCGCGGTTGCCCAGCATCCCTCGCCGGGCGCCGAAAATGTGCTCGGGCGTGCTTTGCTGGCGACGGGCAAAGCGGAGGAAGGCACGGCGCATTTGAGCGCGGCTTGGCAGGGGGCGAAGACCGATCCCCACTTTTCATTTGACTACGCGCAAGCCCTGCTGCATCGGGAGATGTTCGCCGAGGCCGCAGAAGTGCTCAACACTAGCCTCCAAGCGCACCCAGACGATGCGCAGCTTGTCCTGGCCCTAGGAGTGGCCCGTTATGGCCAAAGGCGCTTTGAGGACGCGATAACGACGTTCCTGAAGGTGATCCATATAGAACCGCAGGCCGAGCAGCCGTATGTCTTCCTTGGCAAGATGCTTGATCAGGCAGGAGAGCATTTGCCGGAGATTACGACAGCGTACGAACGTTGGACGGCGCGGAACCCGCGAAATGCGCTTGGGCTGCTGCTTTTGGCGAAAGCTCGGCTGGCGAGCGATTCGAAAGATGCGACGGCGGAGGGACTGCTGCGAAAGTCGATTTCGTTTGACGATACGAATTGGGAGGCGCATTACGAGTTGGGCGTTTTACTGGAAGGCAAGCGTGATTGGCCAGGCGCCAGGAACGAACTGCAAAAGGCTGCGGAACTGGATGGAAGGCAGGCGATGCCGCACTATCATTTGGCCCGGGTGTATGACCGGCTAGGGGAAGCGGAGAAGGCTAAGGCGGAACGGGCGGTGCATGAAGGGTTGACGGGGGGCGCGAAATAGGACTTGAAGAGTGAGTGAGGGCAATGCTATCATTGATAGCAGAGGTTTCGGATGGCTACCGCAGCAATCACAATTAGAAAGTTAGACGACACGGTGAAAAGCCAGCTTCGCGTGCAGGCGGCTGAGCACGGACGTTCCATGGAAGAAGAGGCGCGCGAGATTTTGAGAAATGCGCTCAATCAGTCGGCTGCTGCGCCCGTTGATTTGGCTACTTCGGTGAGAAAGCGCTTTGCTGCTGTGGGCGGGGTGGATTTGCCGGTTCCCGAGCGTGAAGCAATCCGCCCGGCTCCCGACTTTCGCAAATGATCATTCTTGATACCAACGTCGTGTCGGAGATGATCAGGCCCACGCCGTCTCAGTTGGTGCTTCAATGGATTTCGTCTCAGCCGGCGCTGCTTCTCTACACGACCGCCATCACCCAAGCCGAAATGCTGTATGGCATGGAGATCTTGACGAAAGGGAAGAGAAAGAAGGCGCTGGAGGCTGCACTCCTGGGCATGTTTGCGGAGGATTTTCGCAACCGTGTTCTAGCGTTTGACGCGGATTGCGCCAAGCATTTTGCAGAAATAGCTTCAACGCGCAAAGCCCAGGGGCGGCCGATTTCGCAATTTGATGCACAGATTGCCGCGATTGCAAAGAACCGTAAAGCTATGCTGGCGACACGTAACATGGCAGATTTCGCGGATTGCGGAATCAAACTCATTGATCCTTGGAGCTCAAAGGCCTAGTTTTTCCTGTGCATACTTCATGCAGGCGATTACGTTTTGATTCTCCATCTGTAATTGCTCTTCGCGATTCAAATGCGAAATTCGTGGCAGGGGCTTCGAGCTTCTATGATTGGCCACAAATCGCAGTGTGCGGGCCAGCGCTAAGCCGTTTTTGCCTGGAAATGTGGCCCAATATTGGTCGGTCAGACAGGGAACTTTGAGCGGATCGCGCGTGATCATTTCGAGTGACCAGCGGGCATCTGTGCGCGACTGCTGAACTGTGCGGACGGCGCGCGGTAGGTCGAGATATCCATCTCCGAGCAATACTTCGGACATTAGGAAACCATCGCCATCTGTGTCCACGGCCATATCTTTCAAGTGCGTGGTCACCGCATAGGGCGCAAGCATTTCAATGCTCTCCATGGGGTCAGAGTCGAGCAGCGAAATGTTGTTGCCGAAATCAAGGCAGACGCCGAAATATTCGCTCGAGTACTGCTTCATGAGCGCTACCATTTCGTCGGTAGTCCAGTCTTTATGATTTTCCAGGCCCCGTGGGATTTTGTATTTCTCCAGCAGCGGCACTGCGGCGGCGATAGATTGGTGGCTTTCCTTCACATGCTGCTGCCATGCTTCGATGGTGGCGAACGTTTCGTAGCGGCGCGTACCTAAGCAGGCGGCTCGCAGGGCAACGGCCCCAACATCGCGTGCATCTTTCAGAGCCTGTTCAAACGCCGCGGTGTCCGTGGCGCAAGGCATGGGCACCATCGCTTCTATCCACATCTCTAACTGCTCGGCACGGCGGCGAATGCGATAGACGTCGGCCCGCGTGGTAGCCTCGCCGGCAATATCTCCGTGAACACCAGCTTGGATGCCGGGTGCGCCGAGGGAATGGCAGTGTTCCAGAAACTCGTATGTATCTTTCGGAAACCACACGCCCATGTAGGATGTTGTGGCGATGGCTAGCTTTGACTTCACTGTCTCCTCGGATGCTTCCGGAAGAATGCGATGTTGATCACCGCCGAAAGCAAGCAAAGGCCGGCTAGCGTGTCCATGGCAAGAGCAGTGCTGTGATACTTCGTGCTCATGAAGCCAATCACGAGCGGCCCGAACTGGCCACCCAAATTGCCAATGGAATTGACGATGGCGATGCCCGCCGCCGCAGCGGTACCAGATAGATAGAGCGTTGGCAAAGACCAGAAGGCGGACGACGCAGACACGACCCCGGCGCACGCCAGCGATAACGCGAACAAACCAACAATCCCCGAAATTCCGGGAATCGCCGATACCGCCAAGCCGATCCCACCGGCTGCCACCG
>Ga0209698_10009210_pt1 | contig 10120 bp, 8 predicted proteins | sample LitLauG_LLR_2012_FD_187203 | JGI IMG/M metagenome (GOLD analysis project Ga0209698, IMG submission 187203) | Freshwater sediment microbial communities from Pennsylvania, USA - Little Laurel Run_MetaG_LLR_2012 (SPAdes) (version 2) | ecosystem: Environmental > Aquatic > Freshwater > Creek >... | reverse complement strand
GCGCTGGTGAAGGCCGAGACCTTCGGTTTTTCCCTGCGCGCCCGCCGCGGGCGCGCAGGGAAAAACCGAAGGTCTCGGCCTTCACCAGCGCCAGGGTCGATGAGATCCTGCGCCTCGCGCCGGACCTGGTGATCGGGTTCTCCGACATCCAGGCCGACATCGCGGCCGCGCTGATCCGGGCCGGCTGCGAGGTGTGGATCTCCAACCACCGCACGGTGCCGGGCATCCTCGATTACATCTTCCGCCTCGGCGCGATGGTGGGCCTGCCGCTGGAAGCGCAGCGCTACGCCGGCGAACTCGAGGCGCGCGTGCAGCGTGTGCGGGCGGCGGCAGGGCAGCTGCCGCGGCGCCCGCGGGTGTATTTCGAGGAATGGGACGAGCCGCGCATCAGCGCGATCCGCTGGGTGTCGGAACTGATCGGCATCGCCGGCGGCATCGACGTGTTCGAAGCGCGCGCGGCGAGCTCGCTGGCCGCGGGCCGCATCGTCGCCGACGCCGGCGAGATCATCGAGGCCGCCCCCGACCTGATCATCGGGTCGTGGTGCGGCAAGAAATTCCGCCCGGAGCGCGTCGCGGCGCGACCGGGATGGGAGCAGATCCCGGCGGTGCGCGATGGCGAACTGCACGAGATCAAGTCGCCCCTGATCCTGCAGCCCGGGCCGGCAGCGCTGACCGACGGCCTGGATGCCCTGCACGCGATCATCCGGCGCTGGGCCCTGCGTCCGTGACATCCTGCGCCGCTGCTCCGGCGCTGCTGCTGCGGCCGGCGCACCTGGATGGATTTCGGATCCACACCGGCGACCGGGCACCGCCCGAGTCGATCGAGCCCGGCTCTAGGACTTCGCAGGCGAGGTCAGAGCCGCATGGTCGGCGAGCTTGAACACGGCGACCGCCTGCACCAGCTGCTCGGCTTGATCGCGCAGGCCGCGGGCCGAGGCGGCGCTGCGTTCGACCAGCGAAGCGTTCTGCTGTGTGGTCTGGTCCATTTGCATGATCGCTTCGCCGACCTGGGCCACCCCCGCGCTTTGCTCGGCGCTGGCGGTGCTGATCTCGGCCACGATGTCGCTCAGACGACGGATCGATGCGACGATCTCTTGCATGGTCGCGCCGGCCTCGTCGGCCAGGGCAGAGCCTTGCGCCGCGCAATCGACGCTGCCGGTGATCAGGCCGGCGATCTGACGGGACGCCTCGGCGCTGCGCTTGGCGAGCTTGCGTACTTCAGCCGCGACCACCGCGAAGCCGCGCCCCTGGTCGCCTGCGCGCGCGGCCTCTACTGCCGCATTCAGGGCGAGAAGATTGGTCTGGAAGGCGATGCCGTCGATGACGCCGACGATTTCGACGATCTTCCTTGCGTTGTCGTCGATATTCTTCATGGTGTCGACCACGCGGCCGACCACCTTGCCGCCCTTGACCGCCACCGCGCAGGCGCCATGTGCCAGCTCGTTGGCCTGCCGGGCATTGTCGGCGTTATTGCGCACGGTCGCGCTGAACTGTTCCATCGAGGCGGCCGTCTGTTCCAGCGCGGCGGCCTGCTGTTCCGTACGCCTTGAAAGGTCCAGGTTGCCGTCTGCGATTCCCGCGCTGGCAGTGGCCACGCGTTCGGCGTTGTTTCGCACGTCGGAGACGACGCGCGCCAGCCCCATTTGCATCTCCTGCAGGCGCGCCATCAGGCTCGTTGTGTCCTCGCGCTTGACCTCGAGCTCGACGCTCAGGTCTCCGCGCGCAACCAGGCGCGCCAGGCGCGCGGCGGCTTGCGGTTCGCCGCCGAGCTGGCGTACCACGCCGCGCGTGACGAAGAACAATGCCAGCGCGCACATGATCTGCAGCAACACCTGGCCAGCCCAGATCCAGGCCTTGACCCGGCTGATCGTGGCCAGGTCATCGCTGACGTCGATGACCACGCTGGCCGCCCCGAGCACCGACCCCTCGTCCACGCCGTGGCACTGCAGGCAGTTGGTTCCGCGAAAGTTGCGGGTTGCGATGAAAGGCAGCACGGTTCGGAGCGCGGCGTTGCCGTTGTCATCGCGAATCATGCTGACCTGCGCGACCCCGGTGGCAAGGACGCGGCGATCCAGTTCGTCGACGGGCTGCTCCTGCGCAAGGCCGGCGGGAAACTCGGCGTCGATCGCCTTGCTGCGGACGATTCGCATTTCCCGGATCTTGTCCGCATCGCCCATCTTCTTGATGAAAAGCGCCCGTGCGGTCCGGTCGCTGATGACGTCGTCCTCGCCGACCCTGGTGACCATCAAGGTGTTCAGCCCATTGACCGCGCCGTCGCCCACGGCGCGCGCGCGCACCTCGGCGCTGTGCAGGACCTGGCGCTCGAACTGTGTCGAGATCCATGCCTGCGCCGCGCCAAGCACGATCAGCAGGAATCCCTGGATCAGAATCTGCAGCGTGAGCCGAAGTCCAAGTCGGCGCCACCAGTTGGAAATCGGATGCATTTTGTCGAAGCGTTTGACCATGCTGTGAACGTAAGCATTATTGCGGCCGGCCGACGTCCGGATTCCTCGAATTGCGGGGCCGCGTGCACTCATCTTCATCCCCGGCCGACGCCGCATATCGGTTCAATCCAGACGCCTCTGGATCGAATCCCAGGCAAATGCCGCCCGCGATTTCCGGCGGATATGATTCTTCCAGTCGGATTGCAACGACGGTCAGCGCACCTGGACATCCGGGCGGACCGCATCCTCCAGGATTCGATATGAGCACACACCGCAGGGCCGGTCGCCATGCCATGCATTGAAAGATTGCTCGCACTGGCGTGCGTGGCCTCGCTCGCCGCGTGTGCCCATCTGGACTATCCGGCCGATTGGGCGCCGGTGCAGGCCGGCGGCAGCGGCTGTCCCGATCTGACGGGCAGCTATGACAACGAAGGATCCAGGCGGGCTGCAAGACTGCTCGGCCAGACTCCCGCGGCGGTCGACTTCCAGCTGACATATCTGTTCAGCCCCGGCGCGCCGCCCGGCGCCACCCACCTGACCTTGCTCGGTCCGCGCGACGGCCAGCTCAAGGTGACGATCTGGCAGGGACCGCAACAGATGGACGCGCATATTCTGTCGCTCGATCACGACTTTCAGTGCGAGGCCGGTGCCGTGGCGATCCGACGCGGTGAGGCCGTCGACGCCCTGTCGCCATCGGGCACCGTGGTGGCCGCTGCCGGCCACGAGACCGACTACCTGATGAAGGCCCGGGACGGATCGCTGATTGCACGCACGCAAACGTCGGGGCTGGCAGGAATGTTTTTCGTTCCGCATTTTCCGATTCCCCTGAAGACCTGGGATCGATACCCTCCTTACGTTCCGGCGAAGCCGGAGGCGTCAAAGCCGCAGAACCGGGATTAGGCAGTCCGCCCATTTCCCTTCTCCGGAGCAAGGATCCGATCAGCAAGCGCATCAATCGGATCGCGATGTTCGCGCTGCCCCGAAGCTCGGTGCATCCGACTGCGCGCCCGCGCGATCGAGTCGACGCAGGGCTTTCCTGACACACCCGCGAACCAAGGTCATCTGAACCCGGGTGCGTGAGCAGGACCGCCATTCGATCGTGACTCGGAATTTGCAAGATCCACTCGATGCCGACCCGGTCGGTCGACGACGCAACCCGCAGCCGCTCCGACTCGGTCGCCCGCCAGGCCGTTGCGCCCGTCGAGCTTGATTTCGCTTGAGCACCGAAGTCCGGTTTCGCTGACATCGACGGGCAATGGAAAAAAAGCTGCGGCCAACACGCGAATTCATTAGTAGCCTTGGGGGGCGTGCGGCGACCCCAACCTGTTGACGAAGGCAACTTGCGGCGCCGTGCCACCCTGGACACCACGACGGAGCGCAGGATCGATGCCGGTCACGCCACGCACTCGCTTCATCGCAATTGCGGTTGCCCTCTACACGGTTTTCGCGCTGCTCTGGATTTTCCTGTCGGACCGCCTGCTTGGAATGGTCGCCGACAGGCAGTCCATGGTCTGGCTTTCGAGCGCCAAGGCAGCCCTGTTCGTCGCTGTCACGGCCATTGGCTTCTACGCCGCCCTGATGGCGGTGCCGGCCGCCGACCGGTCGGCAAGAATGCAACTGCTCGATACGCTGATCACGGCGTTCCCGGCCTCGACGGCCAGGCGCTGGACCCGGTATGCGTTCGCCGTGGCGGTGTCGGCTGCAATGCTGCTGTTTCGCTATTTCATCTCGATCGAAGTCGGCCAGAGGCCGCTGCTGATCCTGTTCGTGCTGCCGATCATCCTCAGTGCCCTTCTCGGCGGCCCGGGACCGGGCCTGCTGGCAACCGCTCTGTGCGCGCTCGGCGTCGACTACCTGATCATGCCTCCGGTTGGCAGTTTCACCAGCAAGGAAAGCGCCGACCTGCTGCCTTGGGCGCTCCTTATCGTCAACGGGGTCGCGGTGAGCCTGTTGAGCGGCATGTTGCAGCGCGCCCAGCGCCATGGACAGGTCCAAGGCCGCCTCCTTCAGGCGGTGGTGACCAACATGCCGTCTGCACTTTTCGTCAAGGACGCCCACGGCCGCTATCTGATGGCCAACGCCGCTGCTGGCGCCTGGGCGGGCAGCGACCCGGCCGCGTTGATCGGCCGCGATGACCGGCAGGTCCTGCCGGCCGCCATGGCGACTCACACGACTGCGCTCGACGATCGCGTCAGGGCCGACAGGCGGGCCTCGACCCAGGAGGAGTCGTATCGACGGCCCGGAGGCGAGGAAATCCGCTTCTACCTCGGGACCCGGGGACCCTTGCTCGACGAAGCGGGAAGACTGGCGGGCAGCTTCGGCGTACTGCACGACATCACCGAACGGAAGGCCGCCGAGGAGGAGCTGCGGCTGCATCGCAACAAGCTGGAACAACTGGTGGCCGAACGCACCGCCTCGCTCGCGGTTGCCAAGGAGGCGGCGGAAGCGGCCAACCAGGCCAAGAGCGCGTTCCTGAGCAACATGAGCCATGAGATCCGCACGCCGATGAGTGCGATCCTCGGCCTGACCCATCTCATATCGCGTGAGGCCATCACCCAGCAGCAACGCGAGCGTCTGGGCAAGATCGACGGCGCAGCCCAGCATCTGTTGCAGGTGATCAACGACATCCTCGATCTGTCCAAGATCGAGGCGGGCAAGCTGGTCCTGGAAGACATCGAGTTTTCGCGCGACGAACTGCTGACCAAGCTTTTCGACATGGTGAGCGAGGCTGCCCAGGTGAAGGGCCTGGAACTGGTCCTGGATACCGATCACCTGCCGGACCGCATGCGCGGGGATCCCAAGCACCTGGCGCAGGCCCTGATCAATCTGATGAGCAATGCCGTCAAGTTCACGGAAAAAGGCTGGGTGCGCCTGCGATGCGAGCTGCTGGCGGAACTTGGCGAGAAGCTGCAACTGCGTTTCGAAGTCGCGGATTCCGGCGTCGGGATCCCGGCGGAGCAGCAGGGCGCGCTGTTCAAGGCCTTCGTGCAGGCCGATGCGTCCACGACCCGGCGCCATGGCGGTACCGGCCTGGGGCTGGCCCTGACGCACCACCTCGCGGCCCTCATGGGTGGCGAGGTCGGCATGCACAGCGAGCGTGGGGTCGGCAGCACGTTCTGGTTCACCGCGTGGGTCGGGCGTGCCGCGACCGCGAGGCATCGCGATGCGGCAGTGTCGGTCAGGGGAATGCGTGCGCTGCTGGTGGACGATCTGCCAGAAGCCCTGCATGCCATGGGTGAGGGGCTGAGCCTGCTCGGATTGCAAGTCGACCGACATCTGAGCGGTGCCGCGGCGATCGAACGCGCCGAATCCGAAATCGCCGCCGGCCGCGTCTATGACGTGGTCCTGGTCGACTGGCACATGGATCACATGGACGGCGTCGCGACCCTGGCCGGGTTGCGGCGGGTGTTCGGCGCCGGCATGCCGCCGAGCATCCTGGTGACGGCGTACAACGAAAATGCGATGTGGCGGGCCGCCCGCGATGCCGGGTTCGACGGCGTGCTGGTCAAGCCCATCACGCCCTCTGCCCTGCATGACGCCTTGATACGGGTCATCAGCAGTCAGGGGGCGGACCTGCCGGCACCGCCGTCGCTCGACGATCAGGCCGAAGTCGAACTCAGGCGGTCGCATTCCGGGCAACGGGTGCTGCTGGTCGAGGACAACTCGGTCAACCGCGAGGTGGCGATCGAACTGCTGGCCGCGGTGGGACTGACGGTCGAGGTCGCCATCGATGGCGCCCAGGCGGTATCGCTGGCCACGACGCGCGACTACGAGCTGGTCCTGATGGACATCCAGATGCCAGGCATGGACGGCCTGGCGGCCACCCGTGCGATTCGCACGCGCATCGGCGATCGCCTGCCCATCGTTGCGATGACCGCCAACGCCTTTCGCGAGGACCGGGTGGCCTGCCTGCAGGCAGGCATGAACGATCACATCGGCAAGCCGGTGGATCCCTCTTTGATGTATGCGACGCTGCTGCGGTGGCTGCCGCGCCCCGGGGCGCGAGCGTCGGGCAATCGCGGAACTGGGCCGCTGGCTGGCTCCGATGACTCCGGTACGCCGCTGCTCGAGGTTCGCCTGAAGTCGGTGGCGGGCCTCGATGTCGCACGGGGTTTGCGGAACGTCGGTGGAAAGTGGATCGCCTTCGAGCGCGTGCTGCGCAGCTTCGTGCTCAAGTATTCGGACGGCCTGTTCGATCTGTCCGAACCGGCCACGCCTGAACGCCGGTCACGCTGGATGGCGAACTGCCATTCGCTGCGCGGGGCCTGTTCCACCATCGGGGCGGGCCTGCTGGCAGATGAATTGAGCGCCTTCGAACATCTGCTGATGGGTACAGATGATGGACCGGAGCTCACCGCCAAGGCGCAGCAGATCCAGGCGGACCTCGCCTCGCTCGTCAGGCAACTGGTTGCCGCGCTGGAGCGGCGCAAGTCTTCGTCCTGATCGGGGCAATCGCCACCGAAGCCGCGGCAAGGGCGAGCGCGGCCTGATCGCGCATCACGGTCAAGGTCCTCGGCTGCTGGTTCAGTGGCTCGAGCAAGGCCTGCTGAACCCGTTCCGCGGTCGTCGGCTTCGCGGGTGACAGGCTGGCCATCCAGGTCAAATCGGATCCGGCGTTTCATGTCGTGCCCACGCACAGGACAAAGGGCGTGCCCCGCCCGGCGCGTGTCGAACCTACGCGCCCGGGCAGGCGCGACGATGAGGTCCGTCAAGGAAGTGGACTGCTCATCGGTGCGAACAGGGCGTTCGCGGTGCGCGACGACGCCGCGCCTCGACCCGGATAAGACGCAGGCTCGATCGGCGCTGGGGGATCGGAGCAGTCAGCGGCTGCGGCCGGGGATCAGGTCAGATCCCCGGGGCGGATCGCGCTTACGGTGCGTTGCTTTCCTGCAGGTGCTTGCAGACCATCGCCCTGAACAGGGTCAGCGCCGCGGATTCGTTGGCCTTGTCGCGGGAGCGCTGATCCTGGCGCCGCTTCACCGAGGGGGTGCTCTTGTTGCCGAATTCCGATGACACGTTGACGACGTGCTTGTCGTTGTCCACCCAAAAACTTCCCTTGTAGATCACTCCGCCGATCGTGGATTGAACCGGTTGGTAGCCTTCTGGAAGTGATGACATATCCCGCCCGTGAAATGATTTCAAAGGTCATTTTACCGTTGTCGGGCCTGGATCCGGTAAACACGCGGCAAGCGCGTCATGCGCGCCTGCTTCGCCCCGGCAGCCGGGAGGCCGAGGCCCGGCAAATGCCGGCGGGAAGGCCATGCTCGATGCATCGCATCGCTTCCCCGGAAACACTCCTGCCGTAGCGCTTTGCCGCTGATATCGCGCGCCGCGGCGAATGCACGGCTGACGCTCGATGGCGACCGGACGGTTGGCGCGGCAGCTAGCGCGCCAGAAACCTGCCGGCCGCGACGGCGTTGCTGGCGGCGCAGGTCGTTGCCTGCAGCACCGCTCCGACCTGCATGAGTCGGCCTTCGCGGCGCAGATAGGCGTTCTGGGCCCGATAGGCCTGCGCCTCGGTGTCGAGCAGTGCCGCGCAGCTCGCGTACATGGCCGCGCCGGCCCGGCGGTGCTGCAGCACATGCACGAACTCGTGCAGCAGGAACGAGTTGTCCTCGGCATCCTGCAGGTCGAGCGTGCCCAGGTAGAAGATGCGGTAGCGATCGGGGTCGAACAGCGCGACGACCTCGCCGCAGCCCGCCTTGGGCTCGCCGCAGGAGATCGACCTCATCTGGCTGCGCGAGACCGCTTGCAGCGGCGGCAGCTGATCGACCGGCATGGCGGCGAGGCCGGTGAACTTGACCGCCAAGTCGAGCAGAAAGGCAATCAGCGACGCATCCATGCCGCGTGGCTCCTTGCCCCGACATTGACTTTCGTGTGTCCCCAACGTCAAGAATGGAATCACTAGCGACATGGATATCGAGGCCGCGTCCGGGCCGGCGCCGCTCCCGATCGCCTTTGCGAACAGGCACTCAGCCATTCGAGCGGCGGCCGGCCGCGCGGAACTTGCGCGGCTGCCGGTAGACGCTGGCGTGCAGCCGGTACAGCAGGGCGAGCTGAAGCGGGGAGGGCAGGCGACAGAACAGCCGCTTGTCGCAAGGGTCGGCGTCCTGCGAGACCTCGTGCGCTTTCGTCGCGTTGCGGCGCCAGGCAGCTTCGACTTCCAGGTCGTCGCGTTGGGCGGCGGATGCTTCGAGCGCCTTGGCGCCGGAGTCAGGCTGATTCGTCGCGTTCATGGCGTTCATGGGTGATCCTGAAAGAAGCGGCGCAACACGGGCAGGCTCTCGATGGCTCAGGCGTGCCTGGCGGCGTGCTGCTGCACCAGGACCGTGTTGGTGGCGGCGCCAGGGACACTGAAAAGGCTGGCGACGCTGCCGAGCACCAGGGCGGAGAGTGCGGACCGGCCTCGGGAACCCATCACGATGGCGTCAGCGCCGAACTGGTCGCCGCCTCGACGATCTGATGCGCCGTCCGGCCCACCTCGGCGGTGCGGACCTGGACGGAGACCGGCACCCCGATCTCCTCGAACCGGCTGGCGTCCTTATCTAGGAGCTTCATGACCTCGCTCTCCTCCTCGGCGTCGAGGAGATCACCGGAGGCGCCCAAGACCACCTTCTTCACGTGGAGCACGAGAACTTGGGCACCCGACACGTGAGCCAGGTCACGGGCCACCTCCACCGCCCGGTCGGAATATTCGGACTGGTCCACCGCCACCAGCATCTTGTCGTACATGTCACGGCCCTCCCGGGGCCGTTCAGCCTCCGCTGCGAGTCCGGCCCTGGCTTCCAGCCTCAGCCAGCAGTTCTGACCTCAACAGGGCCGATGGTCCCAGCCGAGGCTGGACCCGTATCGGCTTACGTGATCCCGCCATGGACTTTCGGCCCTGGCGTCGTTCCCTCGCCTGGGCGACGTTGTATCCACGACGACTGAGCCGGAGTCCCCCTTTGCCCGTGCTCAGCGATGGTTCCAGGTGGGAGGCTGAGGGTGGAATCGCCTCCCGCTGGGACCCCGTCGTCGGCCAGAATCAACTCCCGACGGCGAATAGCCGCCACTCGTCGAGCACGCCCCTCAAGATGTGGATCCCCTGATCGGACATGGGGATGCCGGAGCCGACGAGGTGGAGGTTCACGACCTCGGACACGAACACCTCTCCCGCACCGGCGAGATCGCACACGCCGTGACGATCTCGGTTGCGGCCCGGACGGCACGTGTGGGTGGCGTCGAAGGTGGCGGACCGCCGTGACCCGAGCCGACCAGCACGACCCGTTCACACCCGGCTGCATCGGGGACCGCCATAACGTCGGCATCTTCGACGGCGTCTTGGACGTCTAAGAGGTTGCCGCCGGACGCCCCAGTACCCCTGGAATCGCAGCAGATTGTCCGGCTGAAACCACCGAGGCGCTTGGCGAAGCGAACGAAGCTGGGTTCGTCCCACAAGAGGTCGATGGGGATGGCCGACATCGGCAGGAACAGGAGGTCTGGCCCGTCGCCAGACACCTGGTGGGCGATATCGACCCCGTCGGGTGCCTTGGCATACCCGGTGACCGGTCGCTCGTCCACGGGCGATCTTCTGGTCCAGATCCGGGAGGGCACCCTCTGCGATTTCAGAGCGTGCCGGGACCAAGCCGAATATCGTGGGCGGCTACGGCTAACGAGGAGGCCCAATGCCCAAGTAC
>Ga0209698_10009208_pt1 | contig 10121 bp, 4 predicted proteins | sample LitLauG_LLR_2012_FD_187203 | JGI IMG/M metagenome (GOLD analysis project Ga0209698, IMG submission 187203) | Freshwater sediment microbial communities from Pennsylvania, USA - Little Laurel Run_MetaG_LLR_2012 (SPAdes) (version 2) | ecosystem: Environmental > Aquatic > Freshwater > Creek >... | reverse complement strand
GTCGGAGTGACCATGGAATCAATCCTCGAATACCGCATGGAATCTCCCGTCGGTCCGCTTCTTCTCGCTGCCTCGCCCAAAGGCTTGGTTGCACTGGAGTTCGAAGCACGGTCGCGGCGTGCGCCGGGCGTCGATTCACCCGACGGTCTGGCACAGTATGTCCGCCAACTCGAAGAGTATTTCGCCGGCCAGCGTCGCAGGTTCGATTTCCCGCTGGATTTGCGCGGCACTGATTTTCAGCTTTCCTGCTGGCGCGCCTTGCTCGACATTCCCTACGGCGAGACCCGCACCTACGCCGATATCGCACGCGCCGTCGGCAAGCCCAGCGCGTTTCGCGCCGTCGGCATGGCCAACAACCGCAATCCCATCGCGATCGTCGTCCCGTGCCATCGCGTGATCGCATCGGATGGCACCTTGTGCGGCTACGGCGGCGGCCTCGACCTGAAACGCAAATTGCTGGAACTCGAGGGAGCCCTGACCGCCACGCTTGCAGCGTGAAAATCGCCAACTCGACAGCGTTTTGTCCCTTCCTTGTCTCCTGCCTCCCGCTGACCCACGTCGGTGACAAATTCCTGTATCAAATCACCACATGATCGGCCGCCATCAAGAAGAAGTGGTCCGTTTTCGGTGACATCATTGTTTCGCTCCAGAAACTCTCCCGCCGGAAATTGCCAACAGGAAATCACTCCCTTGTCCGAGTGAGACAAAAGTCTCCATTCCCTGGAACTAGAAAATCGTGCAATGTCCTTCCGGGATGTCCTTCTCAGATGACCTTCTGTGCAAGGCTTTTGGGCGTTTCCATGTGAGAATCAACTAACACAGCGCTTTCTTCCTAGAGGCCAGTCAATGCCAATTCTTAATAAGTCTACGCAGTTTCTTGTCGCCGCGGCCCTGGTGTGCCTCGCCGGTTGCGGCACGGGCTCGCAACAGGCGGGCTCCGGCAACTTTGCCGGGACCGTCGCGCCCAGTAGCGGCGCCGCCGGAGTGACCAACGTAATTCTCAGCCCTCCCCACGTCACCGGCGGCGCTGCTACTGAGGTGACGGTGAACCTCGCCCAACCGGCCCCAGAGGGCGGCGCAGACGTCCAGTTGACCACTTCCGACGCCAGCGTGCTCGTGCTTCCCGCCACAGTAAGAGTTCCCGCGGGCGAGACCAGCGTCACCATCCCGCTTCCAACTTCCGTAGTTGCCGCCGTCACTACAGTTGGCATCAGTGCGCTCTATGGCGAAACAGTCGCCGGGACCGCTCTCAGCCTCGCGCCTCCGCCGTCCACCTTTACCATCGCGCTCTCGCCATCCACCGTCGGCATGGCTCCCGGACATTCTGGATCAACCACGGTCACTACCACCGTGCCTTCCGGATACAAACACGCGCTCACTCTTACTGCGTCAAATCTGCCGGCTGGCGTCTCCATCACTTTCAATCCCACAACGATTCCTTCTCCCGGCGCCGGAACTTCCAAAGCAACGATTGCAGTGCAAAGCGGCGTCAAGGTCGGCACTTATTCCATGTATGTGAAAGCCAGTGACGGCGCCACTTCTCGCACCGCGACGCTGACCTTGAAGCTGCAAATAAAAAATCCCGGAGCAAAATTCCAGGGCTGCTGGTACAAGCAAAACGGCAACCGCTATCAGGGTGTGGATCTCTCGGTTGCGAACCCCGGGACCTATGCGTTTAACGCGACCCTCTACTATGGTGCGACCTGCAACCCCAGCAACTGGGCCGACGAATTTGGCTACGGAACTCCGTTGAACTTCGGCGGCTTCAACTATATCTTCTGGTTTGCCGACTTCCACGATCAGGCGGATACGTCCGCGATCTGGCAGATAGGACCTGACAGTTCGAAATGCGTGAGCTACGCCACCGCGCCCGATTGCTAGCTCTGTAGCCAGCCCCGGTTGACTGCTGGCTGCGCACGACATAGCATCTCCGACGGGGTGCCAGCCATGCCGGAGATCGCAGTGGAACAGACGTCGGCGCGTCGCGAAATTCCCGCCGGAATGATTGACGACGCGCGCCGCCATGTCTACGAAGCCGCCATCCGCACGCCGCTGGTGCGGCTCAATTACGACGGCCCGGCGGAAATCTACCTCAAGCTGGAAAACCTGCAGCCCATCGGATCGTTCAAGATTCGTGGCGCCTACAACGCGGTGCGCCTCCTGCCCGAAGAGCAGCGCCGCCGCGGTGTTTGGACGGTGAGCGCGGGCAACGCCGCTCAGGGAGTCGCGCTGGCCGCAAAGCGCGCTGGCGTTCCGTGCAAGGTGCTGGTCATCGACGCCGCCCCAGCCACTAAACTCGCAGCCGCTAAGCGCCTTGGCGCGGAGTTGGTCATGGCGTCCTACGACGACTGCTGGAAAGCTCTCGAAGATCGCGCGCATCCCGCCATGAGCGGCGCATTCGTGCATCCTTTTGAGGACGACGAATTTGTTGCCGGCAACGCCTCCTGCGGCCTGGAAATTCTGGAAGACCTGCCCGACGTGGATTGCATCGTTGCCTCATACGGTGGCGGTGGGTTGTCGTGTGGAATTGCGGCCGCCATGAAAGAACGCAAGCCGCAGGTGAAAGTATTCGCGGCCGAACCTGAGACCGCCGCCCCCCTTGCCGTTTCACTGGCCGCCGGATCGCCCCAGAAATTTACCGCATGGAAAGCCAGTTGGGTGGACGGATGCGGCGGCAAGTCAGTCTTTCCGCGCATGTGGGGCCTGGCGCATCATCTCTTGGCAGGCTCAATCGTGCGTTCGCTCGAGGAAATCCGCCACGCCATGCGACTGGTCGCGGAACGAAATCACGTCATCGCCGAAGGCGCAGGCGCCTGCGCCGTCGCGGCCGGCCTCAGCGGAAAAGCAGGCCCCGGCAAAATCGTGTGCGTGGTCAGTGGAGGAAACATCGACCTGGCCAAGTTCAGCGAGCTGATGTCGGCCTGAACGACGGCGCGTCCCTCGCCCTGTGCATGTCATCCTGAATGGCGGCGACAGCCGGCGTGAGGGACCTTATGTCGTAGTCCGATTCGACTAAGCAGACGGGAATAGCAACGGCGTCCGGAGTAAACCTGCCGCCCGCATCACACTGGCTCGCCGTCGTATGGCCCGCGGCGCGGCTCCGCCCCGCCTCGTGATGACATCAGGGCAGGAGAAATCGCTTCAGTACTCCCCGTACCGCCCCTTCACCGAGTCCAGCAGCTTCTGCGAGTCGTAGCCGATTCCATCCTTGAACACGATCTCCACATTCTCCACGTCCGAAATCTGTTTCGACGGATCTCCCTTGATCACTACCAGGTCGGCATTTTTTCCCACCGCAATCGAGCCGATCTGTTTGTCTCTGCCCAGATAGATCGCCCCGTTTAGCGTCGCAATCTTGATCGCCTCCACCGGAGAGAATCCCGCCTCCACCAGCAACTCGATTTCGCGCTGATCGCCGAATCCCGGCAGCACATCGCCCGCGCCGGTCGGATCCGGTCCGGCAATCAACAACCCACCCGCCGCCACGAACGCGCGCTCGAGCTCCATGGCGCGCTTCAGCGGAACCGGATTCTCCCGGCCGGCGGCTTGGCCGGCCGCCGCGGCGCGCAATCGTGTAAAGAAAAACGCTTCACGGGAATCGGAACTCATGGCATCCAGCGCTTGCTGCCGCACACTGACCTTGCCGCCTTCAAAAACTTCAAACACCGGGAGTGTGGACGTAATCGCAACATGGTGCTTCACCAGGGTGTCGAACAGGTCTTTGGCTTCCGCGCTGTCCGGTGCCATGTGTTTCAGCGTGTAATCGCCCTGACTCTGGCTGCACACGTCCGGCTTCTTTTCCGGGTCAAGCTGCGTGTTCACAAAGAACCCGTGCTCTAGGTCGTCAATGCCCAGTTCGGCAGCTTCTTTGTAAGTGACCGAGCACAAATGTCCCGTAACTTTGATTCCGCGTTTGTGCGCGGCGTCAATCGCAGCCTTCAATTCCGCCCGCGTGATGTTCATGTACGCCTTGAACGACGTCACTCCACGGTCGGCCCAGTAGTCCACAGTTTGCCGCGCATCTTCCGCGCTCGTCAGGTGCGGCATCTGGATGAAATAGCTTTCCGCTCCTTCCAGATAAGGCCCGGTCACATCCAGGTGCGGGCCAGGCAACTTACCGGCGTCAATGTCGTGCCTCAGGTTGAGGTCTGCATAAGTTTCCACGCTTCCTGTGGTGCGCATGGTGGTCACTCCTCCGGCCAGGTACAGTCTCGGCGCCGAGAACGTCATCTGCGGCACCAGCAACGGCTCATCCCCCGGGCCCTGGCTCTTCTCATTCGGCCGCGCAATGTAGAACAGATGGTTGTGCATGCCCACGATGCCCGGCATCACCGTATATCCTCGCAAGTCCATCACCATCGTCCCGGCAACCACCGGAACCTCAACCGCGTTTCCGACCGCAACGATCTTGCCGCCTTCGATCACCACATTCTGATCGTCCACCCCCGCCGCGCCCGTGCCATCAATCACGCGCACGTGTGTCAGCACGACTTTGGCGGCATTGGTACGCACGAACTGCTTTACTGCTGGAGAGAGTTCCGCAGTCTGCCCCGCCACCGGAAGCAACAAGAAAAACAGCCCGAGAATCGATACGAAAACGTGTCGCACATGCACCTCCATGTCGATTGGCCATTGTAGCCGACTCATTGCGGCCTCCCGTTCGGGGCGCGCTATATAATGGCGCGCACGCATGGCCCTGGCCCTCGGGACAAAACTCGGGCCCTACGAAATCGTTGCGCCGCTGGGCGCGGGCGGCATGGGGGAAGTCTATCGTGCCCGCGACCTCCGACTGGGACGCGATGTTGCCGTTAAAGTTCTGCCTTCTCACCTTTCTTCTGATCCGGATCTCAAGACGCGGTTCGAACGTGAGGCGCGGGCCATCTCGGCCCTGCAGCATCCCCACATCTGCACCCTGCACGATGTCGGGCACCAGGAAGGCATTGATTTTCTGGTAATGGAGTTCCTGGAAGGCGAAACCTTGCAGCGGAGATTGCTGCGGGGACCGCTCCCGCTGAAGCAGACGCTGGAGTACGGGGTCCAGATCGCCGATGCGCTGGATCTTGCGCATCACGCGGGCATCGTTCACCGGGACCTGAAACCGGGGAACATCATGCTCACCAAGTCAGGCGCCAAACTGCTGGACTTCGGGCTGGCCAAGCCAGTGGTGCCGGTGGCTGCCGGCGCGGCGGGCCCGGGTTCGTTGACACGCTCAACGCCGACCGTGAGCATTCCTGCCATGACCGCACAGGCCAGTCCGCTGACCGAACGCGGGATGGTGGTGGGGACGCTTCAGTACGTCGCGCCGGAAGTGTTGCAGGGCAAAGATGCGGAAGCACGCAGCGACGTGTTCGCACTCGGCGCGGTGCTGTACGAGATGCTCACCGGCAGGCGCGCTTTTGAGGGGAAAAGTCAACTCAGCATCGTGACCGCGATCCTGGAGAAGGACCCGGAATGGACCGCCGCAGTGCCGGCAGCACTCGAGCACGTGGTGAGTACTTGCCTGGCGAAAGAGCCGGCCGAGCGTTGGCAAAACGTGCACGAGGTCGCGCGCGAGTTGCGCTGGGTTGCGCAGAGCGGCGCGGCGCCTGTGGGCGAGGCTCGTGCCGCATCGCCACCATGGCGTCCGTGGGCAATCGGGGCGGCGATCATTCTGGCAGCGACAGCATTGACGCTGGCGGTGAAATATTACGCAGCGCGATCGATGCCGCGATCGCCGCTGATGGCTTCTTTGATGCCTCCGGTGGGCGTCTTTCCGGATGTCGCCGGACGAAATGGTCCGCCACAGATTTCTCCCGACGGGAGTAGGCTGGCGTTCGTTGGATGCAAGACTCCGGCTGCCTCATCATCCGTTGCCGGCGGCAAGCTCTGCTCGATCTGGATGCGGTCCTTGCACTCCACCGACGCGCATGAGGTCGCTGGAACCAGCGGTGGCTACTTTCCATTCTGGTCGCCCGATGGAGGGGACATCGCTTTCTTTGCGGATGGCAAACTGAAGCGCGTGGCGGCCGACGGCGGTCCGGTCCAAATTGTCTGTGACGCAGCCGACGCGCGCGGCGGAAGCTGGGGCAGTTCGGGCACGATCCTCTTTGCCCCGATGCGTGGCAGTCCGATTCTTCGCGTGCCTGCGGATGGCGGTTCGCCGGTCGCGGTCACGCGCGCCCCGCCCGCCTCCATGCTGTCTGAGGTCGGTAGCCATCGCTGGCCCTATTTTCTCCCCGATAGCGAGCATTTCCTCTATCTCAATTCCCCGAACGGCGCCTGTGGAGACTTGGCCGAGTTACACTTCGCGTCCCTGGATGGCAAACAGGACATCCCGCTTATGCGCACTTGCAGCAGCGCGGCGTTTGCAGATGGGCGCCTCATCTTCTGGCGTGACGGCAATTTGATGGCGCAGTCGTTCGATCCGCGCCGCGGCGGGCTGAGCGGGACTGCCGTCGCCGTCGCCGAGCATGTGGCATTCGACTCTCTGTTTAGTTTTGGAGAGTTTTCCGCCTCCACGGAGGGCAAGCTGCTCTACGTGGCGGGTGAAGGGACCATGCCTGCTCAGCTGGTGTGGTTCGACCGCACCGGCAAATTGCTGGGTGCGGCCGGTGACAATGACGCATACGTCAGCGTCGCGATTTCCCCGGATGGTTCGCGTCTCGTGGCCAATACCAGCCCCATCAACAAACAACGCATCCTGCTTGTCGAAGCCCGAGGCACACGCACACTTGTGGCGATGGGCAGCAAGGTCGGCGGTTTCCCCGTCTGGTCTGCCGACGGCAGACGGGTTTATTTCACTTCCGCCGTAAATGGACCTTTCGACATTTTCGTGAAGGACGTGGACAGTTCTGCTGCTGAACAGCCGTTCATTACCTTTGAGAATGGACAGTTCGGAGCTGTCTTCCTCGCGGCCTCGCCCGACGGGAAATACCTCGCCTATGCAACGCTCGAGCCCACAAAGAAGCTGAGCATTTATGCGGTTGCGCTTGCCGGGGACCGCAAACCTCAGCCCTTTCTGCAATCTTCAGCCAATAACTTGGCCCCAGCGTTTTCCCCCGATGGGCATTGGCTCGCATACGAGTCGGACCAGAGTGGCAGATCAGAGATTTACATTACTGCTTTTCCTGAACACGGCGCACAGTATCAGGTCTCAACGAACGGTGGGGAGAGGCCGGTTTGGAGTCGTGACGGCAAGCAGATCTTCTACCGATCGAACTTGGAGTTATTTGCGGTCGCAGTGAAGACGCAGGGCCGTACCCTCGAACTCGGAACCCCGAGCGAACTGTTTGAGGTAGCCGTGCGCAACCTTGGCGGCCGCTGGTACGACGTCTCGCCCGATGGACGGTTCGTGATGAACACGGCGCCCCCCTCGGCGCAGGTGCAAAGTTTCGAACTGGTAGTCAACTGGCCGGCAGAAATGAACAAATAAAGGCCAACGCCGGGTGCCCCACTTCTGTCGCGTTCTTTTCACGAAAGCCTGCCCTGCAAAGCCGAAGGGTGGGCTTCCACAAATGCCAATCCCTGAGATCTGATCGCCCGTTGGTTTCCATCGCAACCGCTATATAATTACGCGCACCGATGGCCCTTGCCTCTGGCACCAAGCTCGGCCCCTACGAAATCCAGTCCGCGCTGGGCGCCGGCGGCATGGGCGAGGTCTACCGCGCCCGCGACACTCGTCTCGATCGCACCGTCGCAGTCAAGATTCTTCCCGCACATCTCTCCAACCCTGAGGCCAAGCAGCGCTTCGACCGCGAAGCCCGCGCCATCTCGTCACTGAACCATCCCAATATCTGCACCCTCTATGACGTCGGCCATCAGGATGGCGTCGACTACCTCGTCATGGAGTTTCTCGAAGGCGAAACTCTCGCCGAGCGCCTGCTGAAAGGCCCTCTAGCGCCCGACCAGATTCTGCGCTACGCGGTCGAAATCTGCGAAGGCCTGGAGAAGGCACACAAGACCGGCGTCATCCACCGCGACCTCAAGCCCGGCAACATCATGCTCACCAAAGGCGGCGCGAAGCTCATGGACTTCGGCCTCGCCAAAGCTGCCGCCGGGACCGTCCCTCCATCCTCCAGCCTGACCGCCACCATTTCCCATCCCTCGGCGGACCAGCCGCTCACCGCTCGCGGCACCATCGTCGGAACCTTTCAATACATGTCGCCGGAACAGATCGAAGGCCACGAGGCCGACGTCCGCTCCGACATTTTTTCGCTGGGCGCCGTGCTCTATGAAATGGCCACCGGCAAGCGCGCCTTCGCGGGCAAAACGCAGGCCAGCATCGTTGCCGCGATCCTCGCCTCCGAGCCGCCGCCGATCGCCGTCGTCACGCCCATGTCGCCGCCCGCGCTCGATCGCATCGTCAAAGTCTGCCTGGCAAAAGATCCTGATGAACGCTTCCAATCCGTTCACGACCTGAAACTGCAACTGTTGTGGATCACCGAAGGCGGATCACAAGCCGGCGTACCTGCTCCGGTCGCGGCACGCAGAAAAAATCGTGAGCGCGCGCTTGCGATCGCTCTAGCACTCTGCGGGCTTCTGGCCGCAGCCGGCATCACGGCGTCCATCCTGTATTCAAAGAAGGCAGACAGCCTGCGCCGCGTCCTGCGCGCCGAAGTTGGTCCTCCCGAGCACTACTCATTCACCAGCGCCGGCGTCAGCAACCATGCGGTCATTTCACCCGACGGTCGAAGCCTCGCCTTCATCGCCGAAGGCGGAGGCAAGCAGCTTCTCTGGGTCAGGCAGCTCAGCGCCACTGCCGCTCAGCCTCTGGCGGGAACCGACGGCGCCTACTACCCCTTCTGGTCTGCCGACAGCAAGTTCATCGGCTTCTTCGCCAACAGCAAACTGAAGAAGGTGGAAGCCTCCGGTGGCGTAGTGCAGACCCTGTGCGATGCCCCCTTTGGCCGCGGTGGCACCTGGAACAAAGTCGGCGTGATCCTTTTCACTCCCGATCTCCACGGCGCCATCTATCGCATCCCCGACGGCGGCGGCCAGCCCGCGCCCGCTACCAAGCTCAACAAGACCGGCGCGTTCGCAGGCCACCGCTGGCCCTACTTCCTGCCCGATGGAAAACACTTTCTCTACATGGGCATCGAGGGCGACCAGCAACTCGGCAAAATCTATGCCGCTTCCCTCGACTCCCCTGACGCAAAGCTAGTGCTGCCAGAAAACACCAGCGTCGCCTACGCCGCCGGCCACCTGCTCTTCATGAAAGACGGGAATCTGGTGGCCCAGCCGTTTGATCCCGACAGCTTGACCGTGAGCGGAAACCCGATCCCGATTGCTCCCAAGGTGGAGTTCTACGATTTCAAGGCTCTGGGCAATTTCTCCGTTTCTGACAACGGTGTGCTGGTCTATCGCAACTCCTATCGCACCCCCAGCCGCTTTGTTTGGCTGGATCGCGCTGGCAAGCAGGTTGGCACGCTGGGTGAGGCGGGCGACTACATCGGCGGCCGGCTGTCGCCCGATGGCAAGATGATGGCAGTCTCCCGCGCGGATCAGATGGACGCTTCCAAGGCCGACCTTTGGATGATGGACGCGCAGCGCGGAACCATGTCACGCTTCACGTTCCAACCTACACCGGGTACGTATAGTGCCGCGTGGTCTCCCGATAGCACTCGTCTCGCAGTAGGCACATTCGCCAGCAAGATTCAAATCATGCCCGTGAACGGCGGGGGTACGCCGGTCACAGCTACGGAAGATCAAATAAGCGCGATCTTCGACTGGGCCCCCGACGGGCACACGATTCTGGTCGGCAGACAGAACTCCGCCACCGGGTGGGACATCTACACACTCCCGATGGGAGAGGCGCAGCATTTGTCGCCTTTGCTGAACTCGCGTTTCGATGAGCAGGCGGCGCGCGTCTCTCCCGACGGGCACTGGCTTGCCTACATCTCCAATCAAAGTGGCCGGTTCGAAGTCTACGTAGTGCCGTTTCCCGCAGGTGCTGGGCGCTGGCAGCTCTCCAACAACGGCGCCGGCACCGGATATATGGCCTGGAGCCGCGACGGGAAACAGCTTTATTTTCGCAACGCTTCCAACATGCTGGCAGCGGTTGACGTCCAGCCCCAGGGCGGCGACCTGCATTTCGGGACGCCTCAGCAGATTTTTTCCTCCACCGGCGGCGTCGCAGTTGACGG
>Ga0209698_10009207_pt1 | contig 10121 bp, 5 predicted proteins | sample LitLauG_LLR_2012_FD_187203 | JGI IMG/M metagenome (GOLD analysis project Ga0209698, IMG submission 187203) | Freshwater sediment microbial communities from Pennsylvania, USA - Little Laurel Run_MetaG_LLR_2012 (SPAdes) (version 2) | ecosystem: Environmental > Aquatic > Freshwater > Creek >... | reverse complement strand
CGAACGGGTGCAGGAGTTTCGAAAGTGCATCGAGTGCTATCTCTGTCAGGATGTCTGCCACGTCTTGCGCGACCATCACATGCACGAACAATTCATCGGGCCGCGATTTCTGGTGTATGCGGCAGCGCTCGAAATGCATCCGTTGGACGTGGGCGATCGCGTTGAAGATCTGAAAAAGAAGTTCGGCATAGGTCTCTGCAACATCACCAAGTGCTGTACCAAAGTTTGTCCTGAAAGCATCACGATCACCGACAACGCGATCATCCCGCTCAAGGAGCGCATCGTGGACCGTTTCTTCGATCCGCTGTCGAAACTGTTCCGGGCATTCAGCAATTCGAAAAGATAAAGACTAGGAGATGTTATGCATTTCGAACTGAAATCCATTTCCGAGCAGAGTATTCCCGAAGCGCTGACGAAGGTGGAACGCTACAGACTATTGAATGAACCCAGCCTGGCAGAGAGCATTTGCCTCGATATTCTGGCCATCGCGCCCGACCATCAGCAGGCGCTGATTTCGCTTCTGCTCGCGCGAACCGACCAGTTCCACTCGCATGAGCATACGAAAGCCGCACGGGAGGTTCTTGCACAGATTAAGGGCAACTATGAGCGGGCCTACTACGAGGGCATCATCTGGGAGCGTCTGGGGAATGCGCGCATTCGCAACGGCGGCGCTGGAGCCGGCGCATCCGCATATCGTGCGCTGCGGGCGGCAATGGATCATTACGAGAAAGCCATGAATTTTGCGATACCCGGAAACGACGACGCAACTCTACGATGGAACACCTGTGCGCGCATGATCATGCAGAATCCGGACATCCGACCGCTCCCCGAGAATGAGCCTGCACAGGCGTGGGAGCGCGACGAAGCCGGCTCCAGAATCGCAGACGCTTAGCACCCAGAGTCCATTACGTCACGGATGGCTCGCGATTCAGGCGGAGTTAGGTCCTCAGTCATCGCGTGGACGCGGAAGAGATCCTCCGCCGCTGGCGATGTGATGGATGCGTTGGTGCTCGCGGAGTGTTTCTCCTCGTATCCTGGTTGCGCCCGATGTACACGCGCTATGTCGCCATCTGCACGGGTCCGCATAGCGCCCGAACCCCACAGCGGCCATCTGTCCGGGGCCCAGCTTGATCTTCTTGCCGCTCCCCAGTCGACACTTTTGCGAACTGGTTCGGGACCGCATCGCAAGCTTCATGCAGGCGGACGAGCCGGATTGATTTATATATATCGTAATACGATATAACAGGCTCGGGAACTGCAAACTCCCACACTTGGCCAAAAGGGGAAAATTACGAAACGAAGCCAAAAGGTGCCCATATTATCAAGGAGTTGGATTTTAGTCGGAGCCCTGGTCTCATGACGGAAAGCTATCATAAACTGGAACGGGTGCAGTTTCATCGGACGAGTGTCGCGTTCCCGTTGACTCGAGTGCGACGTTCGGCATGCACCGTGCGAAATCGTCATCAGTGATATGAGCAGAACGGCTGAAAATCCGGCCAAAGACGCGGTCGCTTACCACCGGGAACTCGCCACCAACTGGGAGCAGCGCTACCGGAAGCCGGCATTTCAGGCCAGGTTGCGTGTGCTCAAGGAGTGCCTGGCAGGCCGCGACATACGCCTTCAGGACTGGCTGGACGCCGGCTGCGGCTCGGGGACGTTGACGCGCTTTCTGGCCGAGGCGGGCGCTCGCGTGCTGGGGGTGGACGCTGCGGAAGACATGATCGCGACGGCCAGTACTCTGGGGAGCGGTCACGAGCACAGCGAACAGTTGCGGTTTGAGCATATCGAGACCATTGAGCATCTTCCGGCCGCCGACCAGTCGCTGGATGGCATTCTCTGCTCGAGTGTCCTGGAATACGTTGCGGATCCGCCGGCCTGCCTGGCGGAGTTTGCTCGCGTGTTGCGCCCGGGGGGGCTGCTGGTGGTCTCCGTGCCGAACCGCCGCTCGGTCGTCCGCCGAACCCAGCTCGGGGTACATGGTTTGGGGCGATTGCTGCGGCGGCGGTGGTTTGCTTTTCTCGACTACTCGCACCACGACTACACGTCAGAGGGGTTTCGCGCCTTGCTAAAAGGACACGGCTTCAGCGCGGGTGCGAGCGTTCCTTTCGGCAGCCCCATCCCGCGCTGGCTGCAGCGCCGGGAATTCGGGGGCTCGTTGCTGGCGTTTTGCGCCACCCGCGAATAAACTTGCGAGGCGCACCGGCGGAAGGGTTGAAGGCCGAGGACGAATCGGAAATCTTAGGCGATTGGAGACGATCGGCGCTTCTCTGAGCGCAGGTCTGGACTCTTCCAGTATTGTGGCCATGATGTCACGTGCCACGCGCCAACCGGTTCGCACGTACACGATTACCTTCCCCCGAAAGTATCTTGTGGGGGGGATAACACTCGACGATCCGCGCATACCTGCCCGGTTGGCCCGCTCGCTGGGCTGGGAGAATAAACAGATCGTTGTCGAGCGGACGTCGCCAGCCTGCTGCCGCAATTGACATGGCACATGGATGAGCCCATCGCCGATCCTGCGATCATCGCCGCTTATCTTGTGTGCCGGGAGGCACGTAAGGAAACGACCGTCCTGCTCTCGGGTGTCGGGGGAGACGAATTGTTTGCGGGCTACAGGAAGCACACGGCGCACTACTGGGCTGAGCGATATCAGAAACTGCCAGGTGTATTGCGCCACCCGATCGAAGCCGCTGAGATGACACCTACTCCTTGGTAACGTTCACATAGTAAAGATCGGTAGCTACTTCAAAGTCATCTTTCTTCAGCGCGGTTCGCATTGTCTGCCATTCTGCGGTTGCGTGAAGGATCTGCCAGTTGTCTTTCCTCCCGACGCGTACCGGCATCTTGAACATCGGTTCGTCCGCCTTCCATCGGTATGAAACGGTGCCGTCAGGGCCGTCGAACTTCAATTCCAAAATAGGGATCGCCGTATGACGGAGGTACTGATCGAAGATCGGAGTCAGATTCATGCCGGTTTGCTGGTTGAAGTACTGCAGCACATCCTCGGTCATGATGTTCTGATACTTGAAATGCTGATAAAAATCATGCAGCAGTTTCCACCAGCGGGTATCGTCGTTAACAATGCTCCGAAGAGTATTGATGAAAAGTACGCCTTTGAAGTACTGGTCCGGCGGCGGTTCCCCGTTCACACCGCGCGCCGTGATGATGGGCCGCTCATTCTTGACCTTAGATTTGTACCCGTTCAAGTACTTGATGGCATCATCCTTACCATACATGTATTCAACGTAGAGGCTCTCCAGGTACGTCGTCCAGCCCTCATGAATCCACATATCTGAGCTGTCAGCGGCTGTGATGCTGTTCCCGAACCACTCGTGTCCGCTCTCATGAATAATGATGAAGTCGAACCGCGGACTGATGCCGACACCGGTCCAATCGCGCTCGAGATAACCATTGGCGAAATGGTTTCCATAGGTAACGGCGCTCTGGTGCTCCATTCCGGAGTAGGGGACTTCGATCAGCTTGTAGCCGTCTTCCTTGAAGGGATAGTCGCCGAAGTAATGCTGATAGGCTTCGATCATGCCTTTCGCCTGGGCGAATTGCTTCCTGGCTTTCTCCATGTCGTCGGGAAGCGCGTAGAAATCCATGTCGAGGTCGCCTAGCCGGTCGGAGAAGTGTTGATAGTTGCCGATGTTGACGGAAACATCGTAATTGTTGATGGGGTAGTGCACGAACCAGTCCCAGCGAGTGTAGCCGTCGCCCAGATCGGTCTTGCCCGTGAATCTTCCATTGGAGACATCGACCAGGTTGTTGGGGATCGACACGCTGATCTGCATGTTTTCGACTTCATCGCGCCACTGGTCTTTATTAGGCCACCAGATGCTCGCCCCAATTCCTTCGCAGGCGGTGTAGATCCAGGGCTGGCCCGACGGATCCGTGCCGAACGTGAAGCCACCGAATCTACCGGTCTGGACCGGCGACCCGGAGTAGTAGAAGTCAATCGTGTAGATGTGATCGGTTCGCAGAGTTTCCGCGAAATCGACGAAGACTGCACCGGAATCACGCTCGTAGTGCAGCGGAGCGGAGCCGAGAAGAATCTTGTCGACCTTAATGGCATCGTTCAGGTCGAGTTGGATGCGGGTATCATCCTTGAGCATCTTGAAGCGGATGGTGTTCTTTCCGCTGATGAGCTTCTTCTCGGGATCGATGCGGATATCAAGATGGTAGAAGAGCAGATCGTTGTTGGCGCGATAAGGTCCGTAGGCGCCGCGCAAAAGGTCGGCTTTCGTCGGCTCGCCCTGACCTCGAGACCGCGGTGGCGTGGAAGAGGATGGAGAGGTTTGAGGAGAAGTCTGAGCAACTACGAAGGCTGGGACTGACACGAAGACGACAACCGCTAGTACTTGTCTGCACCAGCTTACGCACGCGGGGGTCTTATCCAATTTGTCTCCTGACTTTGTTCGCGATCACGCTTTACGGCTGAGCAAGGCTTTGCCTTTTCCAGCGCGTTCGACTCCCTCGACGGTAATCGCTTCACTCATCGGTTTGGTCACCTGGAATCGGAGAAATCCGCGATCCCCACTCGCACAGCAGTAGATTGCTCCGCTTCTGTCCAGACACCGTAGACTTTCCGGTTATATGCAGTCAGCCAGGTATAGTCGCCTAAGAATGCGGGGTGCTCGCTCAGGAATGGAGTCTCGGCCCAGGCGTAGTTCACGAACGTCTTTCCGCGGTCAGTAGAACGAGCAAGTGTAAAGCCGGTTTTGCGGTTGGCGGGGTCATCGCGGCGGTCATAAAATTGTACGTACACATCTCCGCTGACCGGATCCACGGCCATCCATTGAAAGAACTGGTCAATGCCGTTGTGTATGGAATCGCTGTTTACACGTAGTGGCTTGGACCAGGTGCGGCCGTGATCCGTCGAGAACACAGAGAACACATCCACGTCGCCATTGCGGAAGTCGCTCCAGGCTAAATACAAGGTTCCACCCAGTTTGCCTTCGCGCGCATCCACACCTATCTGGGCAAACCCCATGGCGCGAGACACGTCTGGAATGCCGGCTGCGCCACCGAAGTACGGAGGTGCGACATTCTCCACCGCGCGCGACGGAGAGAAGGTCTTGCCGCCGTCGTGCGATTGAGTGATGGTAATGGTCTCGCCATCATTCCAACTGGCATAGATGGTGCCGTCAGCACCGACAACCCCCAGGAACCCGACGAGGCCACCATTATCGTCACGCGGGAGACCGGCATGGGTGCTGATGCGCACGGGCCGCGAGAACGATTTGCCGCCGTCGGTAGAACGCGCGAACAGGATGATCGACTTGTCGAGCTGCCACTCAATCCAGCCCACATAGACGTTGCCCTGAAAGGGACTTTTGGGCTGCACATCGGCAAAGACTCGGGGCATGTCCTCCCACTGGATGTCTGGCTCGTCACCCTGAAAGGCCTTCACCGTTGCAGCGCCCTCCTCCCAGGTCTTCCCGCCATCTAGCGAGCGGCGCACGAAGATTCCGTTTCGCCCTGCCCCATGCGCCCAGTACGACGCGCTCCCCAGCTTGTCAAAGTGAAGGGATCCCAGATAAACGCAACCTTTGCTGTCGAACGTGACTGAAACGTCACCACCGGTTCGCCACCCTTTCACCGGGGGAAGATCGGCCGTGGCAAAGGTCTGTCCTCCGTCGGTGGAGTAGGCGATGGTGGCCGGTTGAAACGCCGCCACCACCTGATTCGGGTTGTTCGGATTCACCGCGATGGATGGTTCGCTGCCACTTCTGCTCCCGGAAGAGACAGTGGTCACGTGACGATGAGGAGCTGGCGGGAGCGCCACTTGCGTTTGCCCGACCGTCGCGTTGAGGAAGAACGTAGCGATGCTCAACTTGATCTGCGCATGCATATCTGGCTCGATTCGCAGCTACCTTCCAGCATGTAGGCCGCTGCTGTGAGAGTCGGCCAACCCCGCGGGAGGCGAGGAAAAGCCTTGACAGTGAAGCATATTGTATTTTATATACAAGCCCACGTCACGTGCCTAGATCATTCGGGGTTCCTTCATCATCTTGGCTTTATCGCGTCTGTAATCGGCCATCGTGCATTCAACTGCGAGGCTTTCGGGGGAACTCTGCCGAAAGCGTAGGAATGAAAAACCTGGAGGGGGAGATGCTACACAGACTGTGCCCGCTTATTGCTTTCCTGCTAGTTGCTGCGTTGTTTGCCCCACAGTTAGCTGTTGGCCAACGAACAGAGGGGCAACTTTCCGGGAGAGTCCTCGACCCCTCGGGTGCCGTCGTGGCAGGAGCAGACCTCACGCTGAGTCAGAGCGCCACCGGATCCACTTTGACCGCCACCACAAACGCCTCAGGCACCTACGTTTTTCCCAGTGTCCCGCCCAGCACATACAAATTGACCGTGGAGGCGAAGGGCTTTGCCCGGGGTATCTTTGACGGAGTGGTGGTATATACCGGTCGCACGACTGATCTGGATGTGAACATTACCCTAGGCTCGACGTCTCAAACTGTGGAAGTCTCGGCCGAGGGCGCAGTTCTCGAGACGAGTACGAACACGCTGGCCACGACGGTGGCTGCCGACTCGATCCAGGAGCTTCCCCTGAATGGGCGCGACATTCTTCCCTTTGCCCAACTTGTCCCGGGAGCACAGGTGGGCGGTGACCTCCGATTCACCACTTACAATTCCATGCCCAACGGAGCCATCAACATCAGCGTCGACGGGACGAACAACAATTTTCAACGTTTCCGCACTTCAACGACGGGCTTCTTTGAAGCGGCAGCGCTGCGCGTGGGCGCGATCGATGAAGTCACTGTGTCCACCAGCAATTTGACCGCAGACGCTGCCGCCGAAGGCGCCGTAACGCTGCGCTTCACCACCAAGCGGGGCACGAACCAGTTCCATGGCAGCGCTTTCTGGGAAGCTTATAACAGCGCTTTTAATGCCAACAGTTTCGGGAACGATGCGTTATTGGCCGCCGGATTGACGGCTCAGGGCCGGAAACAGCCTTTCCACACGAACGACTTCGGCGGGAACATCGGTGGACCGATTATCAAGAACAAGCTGTTCTTCTTCGGCAATTTCGAATGGGAAAATCAGCCCAGTACATCCCTTTTCACGGAGGGCGTGTTGACGCCTTTCGCCCAGGCGGGTAATTTTTCTTACACGCGCGCGGACAACGGCCAGCAGCAAACAGTGAGTCTTTACAACATCGCTGCCTCATATGCGGCGCAGCCGGGGAACTCCGGAGCGTATCTCTCTTCAACGCCGAACGCAAACGTGCAAGCGGTATTGAGTCAGATCAACACACTAGCGCAAAAAGGGACTCTAAATCCCAATAGCACCGACCCCTACCTGTTGGCGCTGCAGAACACCTTGAGTTTTACTGCTCCGCAAAACACCAAGCAGCGGTGGCCCACGGCGCGCATTGACTTTTTGCCTACTTCAAAAATCAGCTGGCATACCTCCTACGATCTCTACTGGCGAACCTATCCGAGGCAGCCGTTTTACCCGGGGGTGGGGATCGAACAGAACGGCTTCCAGTCTTCCTATTCCACCTTTGCAACTGGTGTCGATTGGACTATCAACTCGCACTTGATCAATCAGACAAATTTCGGAATTCTGAACACGCAGGAACGCGCGCAGCCGGGCAATTCCTTCAATGCATACCAAGGCATCAATTTTCTTCCGGTCGCTACCTCTTTTGTGAACGGACCCGGGGCTTTTACGCCACCGGTTCCGGTCAGCCCCAGCATTCTTCCTGAGCCGAGGAACAACCCCGTATGGGATTTCACTGACAACATGACGTGGAACCACGGCAACCATACGTTTACTTTCGGCGGTCACTTCCGCTATTCCAATCAGCACGACGTCAACACGCAGCCACCGGTGCAGGAGAACCTCGGCATATCGACTGTCGACACTGTGGCGTTGGGCATGTTCAATACAACCCCAAATGCAGGATGCACGACTGATACCCAGGGATGTGGTTTCCCGGGCGGGTTGTCCCCCGCTAACAACAGCCAGGCTTCCAATGACGCCCAGGCTCTGTATTCGGCCTTGACCGGCCGCGTAGCATCCATTTCGGGCTTGGTTCCCCTCGATACTGGCAGCAAGCAGTACCTTTCCGGTGGTGTCACCAGCATTAAGGAGAAGCAAAAACTAGGCGGCTTCTACATCCAGGATGGCTGGAAGGTCACGCCTCATCTTTCGCTAAACTATGGCTTCCGGTGGCAGTTCTCCGGAGCGTTGGTGAACACGGACAACTACTTCAATAGTCCGACGATCCAGGATCTGTACGGACCGTCCACTGCGCTGTTTCAACCGGGCGCGCTGAACGGCAACCTCAATCCGATATTACAGCTCCGCCCCTCCGGCTACAGCGGCGACTATAAGCAGGTGGCGCCCAACTTCGGTTTTGCGTGGAATCCGCGTTTTGACGATGGATTCCTGCACAAGCTCTCCGGAGGGGACAATCTCGTAATCCGTGGGGGCTTCGCCATCAACCGCTACGACGAAGGATGGATTCCGTGGGAGAACGTCGCTACGGGTGCGATTTCGAATCAAACCGTTTCTTTGAATCCAGGACAATTTAACGCGGGCTCGATTACGTTCGACCCAGTGGGCACATCCTTGCCATCGCTGAACCCGATCCCGGCGGCCTTCACCTTGCCGATGCCCGAGGCCAATCTTACGTTCACTCGTGATGGCGTGTTCAGTACCGTCGACCCTAAGATTCGGACCCCATACATCGAGAGCTGGACATTCGGATTTGAGCGAAAAATGGCCGGGAACTGGGCCCTCGATGTGAACTACGTCGGCAACCACTCCGTTCACATGTGGGAAGCTTACGACCTGAACGAAGTGAACATCTTCCAGAACGTGCAGGGATTCACGTCGTTCCTGCAGGACTTCAAGAATGCCCAAGCGAACTTTAACCTCAGCAGCGGAACGACAATTGCCGGCCCCAATCCCACGCCGATTCTCAGTCAAGCCTTTGGGCCGCCAGGGCCGCCAGGACAAGCCACGCCGTGGGTCAACTCAAACATCCTGTTGCTGGTTGGTGGTGATCCTAGTCAAGGGATTGCAGGTGGTCGGGCGGGCGAGCTCGCCGGCTTGATAACCCAGACTCCGGCCTACTTCTGTAACCTGGTGGGAAACACGTTTGCCCCTTGCGTGAATCAGAAGTACAACACCTCTGCTCCCACGCCCTTGGCCTATCCCATTAACTTCTTCCAACTGAATCCTTACGCCACAGGCCAGCCTCTAACGCTGCTCTCCGATCCAGGTTCAGCCTCGTACAACGGTTTGCAGATTCAGGTCAAGCATCCGTCCCGTCACGGACTGAATTTCATGGCGAATTACACCTACAGCCATTCCTTTACGAACCGTTACCTGGGCGACTATTTCCAGGCCGACGGCGCGCTGGTTGACTTCACAACTTTGCGCGATATGAGACTCAATCGAGTGCCTTCCCCCTACGACCTTCGCCACGTGTTTAAAGCCTATTTCAACTATGAACTCCCGTTTGGCAAAGGAAAGTCGCTCAGGACAGGAAACTCGATCGTTGACAACGTCATTGGAGGATGGACACTCGGGAGCATTGTTGCGGCGCAGACCGGACGCAATTTCAAGCTAGCCGGGGGCGTTAACACCTTCAATTACTGGGATGGACCTACCCCAGCGAATGCCAACGGAACTCCTGCGGGCATACTCAACTACGTGCCCAACGAAAATGACTCGGGCGTCACGCTGAACGGAGTCACGGTTTCGCAGCTGCAGAGCAAGGTCGGGGTCTACTCCACGGGCAACCCGAACGTTCCGGTCTCCGTCCTCCCGCAGAGCCTGTTCGGGCCGGGCGGAGCGATCCAGCCTTCTTCCACTCCGGGCCAACTGGGTAGCATGGTTTTCCTTAAGGGCCCCAGGTTGTTCAATACCGACATCTCAATCATCAAGGCTATTCCGATCACCGAGCGTGTGCGATTGAACATCTATGCGGAGATGTTAAACGCGTTCAACCATCCGAACTTCAACTTTACGGATGGGTATTCGTTCGGCACCAACAACCCAGCGCAGTACTTGCTGGTTAACAGTGCGCCCTACGCCCCGGGCACAGTTGGGCAAAACGGTAACCGGCAAATCCAGTTCCGGATGCAGTTGGC
>Ga0209698_10009206_pt1 | contig 10122 bp, 10 predicted proteins | sample LitLauG_LLR_2012_FD_187203 | JGI IMG/M metagenome (GOLD analysis project Ga0209698, IMG submission 187203) | Freshwater sediment microbial communities from Pennsylvania, USA - Little Laurel Run_MetaG_LLR_2012 (SPAdes) (version 2) | ecosystem: Environmental > Aquatic > Freshwater > Creek >... | reverse complement strand
CTACCACCTCACCGAAACCCTCGAGGTGCTCGGCGTGCCGAGCGACAAGGGATGGGAGCTCTCGGGGTGCGTGTCGTTCGGCTACCCCACCGGGCGCTGGGGGGTCGCGGCGCGCCGGCCCGTCCACGAGGTCACGAGCCGCAACTCCTGGGGTGCGCCCGTGGGCTTCGAGGTCCCCGAGCCGCTGTGGCCCGCCGGCGCGCTCACTCCGCGCGCTTGATCGCCAGCACGCAGCGGTAGGCATCGACGAGGCGGTCCACGACCCCGCCGAGGGCGAGCCGCCCTGCGACAGCGCGGCCGGCGACACCGCACGCGGCGCGTGCCGCGTGGTCGCCGAGCAGCGAGAGCGTCGCGCCCGTGAACCCCTCGACGTGGCCCGGTGGCACGAGGACCCCCGCGCCACCCGCGAGCAGGTCGCGCACCCCGGGCACGTCGGCGCCGACGACCGCGATGCCCGAGTTCAGCGCCTCGAGCAGCGTGACCGGCAGTCCCTCGAACCTCGAGGCGAAGAGAAGGACGCGGTGGTCCGCGAGGAGACCTGCGAGCTGCGCCGACCCGTAGCGGCCGGAGACCTCCACGCGCCCGCGCACGTCGGCACCCAACTCGGCGCCCAGCGCGTCGGGGGCCGACAGCCCCGCCCAGCTCGCCGTCGCGTCCGGCGAGCACCGAAGGACGGACTCGACGACGCGCGACGCGACGTCGCCGCCCTTGCGCCACGTGGCGTCGCCGAGGACCAGCACGTCGCGCGACGGCGCGCGATCGAGGACCGCGGAGGCGCCGAGGTGCGCGGGCGCGGTCCTCCAGATCCGCGCGGCGTCGATGCCGAGCTCGTCGAGCGCGTAGGCAGCCTCGGCGTCGTTGAGCACGAGCACCGCGTCCGCCGCGCGCATCGACGCGGCGACCTCGCGGAGCCGCAGGCCGCCGTGGTAGAGCCGATAGCGGCGGCGCAACGACAGCTCGCCGGCGGCCGCTCCTTCGCGCCGCGCGCGGACCCCGAGGGCCTCGAGCCCGTGGCTCCTCGTAAAGACCGCCGCCGAGGACGTGCGGATGCTCGCGGGCGACACGTGGGCGAGGTCACCCGTCGAGGCGTCTATGACGTCGAGGTCGCCGCGGTCCAGGCGCCTGCGCACGACCCGGCCGAGCACGTGGGGGAACGCGAGGGACGCGGCGGTCCCGCGGAGCGGTGCGCGCAGCAGCCCCAGGCCGACGACCTCGACGGCGTGGCCGCGCCGCTCGAGCTCCTCGGCGAGCACGAGGGTCGAACCGGGTGCACCAGAGCCGCGCTCGAGGTGGTGGTGGACCGTCAGCAGGATCCGCAGGCGGCCCGCTGCCGCCGAGGCGGCGCCCATCAGATCAGCGGCTCGTTGTCGCCCCGCATGAAGAGCCGCTCGAGGCCGTGGTGCCCGCGGCGCCGCGACAGCTTGATGGCGATCATCCGCGCGAAGAACGCGAGCCTCCCCGAGAGCCGCACCGCGCCGAGGAGCGCCTCGCGGGTGCTGGCGGGCTCCTTCTTGAAGCGCACGAGGGTGCGTTCGCAGCCCAGGTAGCGGTAGCGCCTCGTGAACCACAGCCGGCGCAGGACGGCCTCGGTGGTCCCCACCGCGCTGAACGCGTCGTGCACCAACAGCACCCCGCCGTCGGCGATGCGCGGGTCCCAGCCGTCGATGTCGATCAGCACGCTCGCGAGGTCATGGGCCCCGTCGATCCACGCGAGGCCGACCGCGGGTCCCTCCCATGCCCTCGCCGCGTCGCCCGAGAGTCCGCGGAACAGCGCGACGCGGTCGCGCACCCCCGCGCGCTCGAGGTTCGCCTCGAAGATCGCCAGCGACTCGGGCCCGCCGCCCCACCTCGGGTCGTCGAAGGGATCGACCGCGGTCAGGGTGACGTCGTCGCGCAGCCCCGCGGCGAGCAGGATCGTCGACTTGCCGCGGTGGCTCCCGACCTCGACGACCGCCTGGCCGGGCCGGACCTCGGCGGCGGCTTCGAACAGCGTGCGCCCCTGGGCCTCGGTCAGCCACCCCTCCACCGGGGCCGCGAGCGCCCAGGCCTCCTCGAACGTCATCGGCACCCGCGCAATCTACCGAGGTCGACGCAGCACCCCGGGAACGCCGCTCCTAGGCTCGCGCCGAGCAAAGGAGATCCGGATGACCATGCCCAGCTTCGAGGAGGTCGACGTCGCGCTCGGCGCGATCCTCGCGCCCCAAGACGACGCCCTTCGCCACGCGGTGGAGGCATCCGAGCGCGCCGGCCTCCCCGCGATCCAGGTCTCCGCGGTGCTCGGCCGACTCCTCGAGGTCCTCGTGCGGACCGTGTCGGCCACGACCGTGCTCGAGGTCGGCACCCTCGGGGGCTACTCGACCATCCACCTGGCCCGCGGGCTCGCCCCGGGCGGCACCGTCACGACCCTCGAGCTCGACGAGCACCACGGCGACGTCGCGCGCGCGAACCTCGAGTACGCAGGGCTCTCCGACCGCGTCGAGGTCCTCGTCGGCCCCGCCCTCGACTCGCTCGAGCGTCTTGGTGCCGCCGGGTTCGGCCCCGTGGACCTGGTCTTCATCGACGCCGACAAGACCAACAACGCCAACTACCTCCGCCACGCGCTGCGCCTGTCGCGGCCCGGCACGCTGCTCATCGTCGACAACGTGGTCCGCGGCGGCTCCGTGGCGATCGTGCCGTCACCCGACGAGTCCGCGCGCGGCGCGCGCGAGGCGCTCGAGCTGCTCGCCAGCGAGCCGAGGATCGAGGCCACCGCGCTCCAGCTCGTCGGCACCAAGGGCCACGACGGGTTCGCGATCGGGGTCGTGACCGCCTAGTTGCGCCCGCCGGGCCGGCGCTCAATCCCCGGTCGCGGGCGCGGTGGTGACCGGCGCGGCGTCCTTGACGCTCAGCCCCTCGACGAGCGCCGCGGCGCCACCGACGAGCCCGGCCGCCTCGTAGGGCACGACGAGCTTCGCGTTCGGAGAGGTCGCGACGTGCTCGAGCGCGCGCAGCTGCATGACCGCGAGGGTCTTCTGGTTGATCGCGACGGTGTCGATGGCCGCGAGCGACGCGGCCTCGCCCTCGCCGCGCAGACGCGTCGCCGCCTTCTCACCCTCGGCGCGCAGCTCCAAGGAGCGCTTCTGGGCCTCGGCGGCGAGGATCGCGGCCTGCTTGGCGCCCTCGGCCTGGAGGACCGCCGCCTCCTTTTGGCCCTCCGCGGTGTTGATCGCCGCCTGCTTCTCGCCCTCGGACTTCAAGATGGCCGCGCGCTTGTGCTGCTCGGCCTCCTTTTGCTCGGACATGGCCTGGAGCACGTTGGTGGGCGGACGGATGTCGAGGATCTCGATGCGGTTCAGGCGCACGCCCCACTTCATCGTGGCGTCCGCCATGTGCTCTTGCATCCTCGTGTTGATCGCCTCGCGCTGCGAGAGCGACTCGTCCAGGGTCATCTCGCCGAACACGGCGCGCAGCGCGGTCTTGGACAGCTGGTCGATCGCGAGCAGGAAGTCGTCGACCTCGAAGAGCGCCGACTTCACGTCGATCACCTGGCAGAAGATGGTCGCGGCGACCATCACCGAGACGTTGTCCTCCGTGATCACCGCCTGCTGGTCGCCCACCTGGGGGAACTCGCGCATGTCGACCTTGACGACCTTGTCGAAGAACGGGAGAAGGATCGCGAGCCCGGGCTGGCGGATCGACTTGAACTCCCCGAGCCGCTTGACGACCCCGACGCTGCCCTGCTGGATGATCTTGATCGACGCCTTGAACAGCACGGCGAGGATGCCCAGCACCACCACCGCGCCGACGACGCCGCCGATCGCAAACCCTGCCGAAGACGCAAGCACGAAGCCCTCCTAGTTCCGCTCGGAGCCTACGCTCCTTGCACGGGGAAGACCACGAGCAGGCCGCGCTCGATGTCGGCGACGACCACGTCGGTGCCCTTTTCGATCACGAGGTTGGGGTCCAGCGGGATGGCGAGCCACTCCTCGCCCCTGGCCCTGACGGATCCGGGCTCGTGGCGCCCCCTGATGTCCTTGGTCACGAGGGCCGTCTCGCCGACCATCCCGGGGACACCACTGCGCATCGACGATCCTCCTCGGTGGGTCGCGCGGACGCCGGAGGCACCGCGTCGTCACTATAAGACGCGCGCCGCGGCGCCCCGCGACTGACCCGCCGAGCACCGTGCGTCACCTCGAGCGCCCCCAAGTCGCGCTGGCGCGGCTCGTCCGCGCACCGGCTCAGTGCTCGACGACCTCGTCGAATGCCGGTGGGTACTCGACGGTGCCCACTACCTCCGCGCGATGCGCGGGCAGCAGGTACGCCATCGCCGCCTCGGGCGGCGCCCAGTGCGGCAGGTTGATCGTGATGCCGTGGGCCGCGGCGAGCTCGAAGCCGAACCGCGGGTAGTACGCCGGGCTTCCCTCGAGCACGACCAGGCTCTCGCGCGTCTGCGTCGCGCGTGCCAGCGCGTCGCGGACGAGCGCGCCGCCGATCCCGCGACCTTGCGCCGACGGCGCCACGGCGAGCGGCGACAGCGACAGGATCTCCCGGCGCACCCCGTCGGGGCCGACCAGGTCGACGTGGCTGAGCATCGTGAAGCCGACCACTGCGCCCGCAGCGTCCTGTGCGACGAGCGAGAGCGATGCCACGTAGCGCGGTGAGGCGCGGATCGCCTCGACGAGCGGGCCGACCGTCGCGTCCGGTGCGAACGCGTCGTCGACCAATGAGCGGATGGACGCGGCGTCACCGGGGTGCTCCTCGCGCAGCGTCACGCCTTCGGTGCTCATCGACTCGGCGTCGCTCGGCGCCCGGCGCGGTGCTGCACGAGCCGAGCGTTGCACAACCTCGCACAACACTTCGAACTGACCGACCGGTAGCCAGACACCGGCGGATGCACCGTGAAAGCATGGCGTTGCCGCCTCAGATCCAAGGAGTCCCTGCGTGCTCGCCTTCACACTCCCCGACCACGACGACGCCTCACACGCGATGGGAAGGGCGTGGGTCGCACACCCCTCGTGGGAGCTCGTCGACGCGGCGAGCGACGCGGTCGGGCTCGACGTCGCGCACCTGTTGTTGGACGCCGACGCCGAGGAGCTCTGCGATCCGGTGCGCGCGCACCTCGCCACGGTGGTGCTGAGCCTCGTGGGCGTCGACGCCGCCGAGCGGCTGGGCCTCGTGCCGATGTCGGTCGCCGGCTACGGCGCCGGCGAGCTGACCGCGCTCGTCGCGGCGGGGACCCTGAGCTTCGACGACGGCGTCCGCCTCGCGCGCGACCGCGGCGCCGCCGCCGCCGCGACGCGCGGCGCGCAGCCCTGTGTCGCGGCACTGGTGCGCGGTCTGAGCGACGACGACGTCGCGGCCGCGTGCGCGCGCGCCGAGGGCGGCGCATGGGTTGCCGGCCAGATGGCGCCGGGGCTCGTCGTGCTCGCCGGGACCACCGAGGGCGTCGGTCGCGCGATCGAGCTGTCGATCGCGATGGGCGCCACCGAGGCGTCAGCACCGCTCGAGTCGAGCGGGCTGCACACGCCGCTCGCCGCGGTCGCGCGCGAGCGGTACCGAAAGTCGCTCGGCGAGGCGGCGTTCGCCGATCCCGACCCGGTGCCCGTCGCGAACGTCGACGGGCGCGCGCATCCGGATGCGGCGGAGTGGCCCGGGCTCCTCTCGGCCCAGCTGTGCGCGCCCGTGCGCTGGCGCACGACCGTCGAGACGATGTTCACAGAGGGCGTCCGCACCTTCGTCGCCTTCGGGCCCGGCGAGCAGATCTCACGGGCCGCGCGGTCCTCGCTGCCGCCCCGCGCCGTGCAGGCGCACGCGATCGGGTCGCCCGAGGACCTCGACGAGTTGGTCGCCCGGCTGATCGCCACCCCGTCGCTTCGCCGGCGCTCCGTCGCGGACCACGCCACGCTCGCCTCGCGCCTCGTCGTGTCCTGCGCCACAGGGCCCTTCCGCCCCGCGCCGGACGTCGCGCACGCCATGCCGAAGCTCGCCGGCCTCTCCGAGGACGACGAGGCGGGCGAGGTCCACGTCGAGGTGGGCGACCTGCTCGGCTGGGTGGGCGACGACGAGGTCCGCTCGGCGTTCGCGGGGACCCTCGGCGGGCTCCTCGTGATCGACGGCGAGCGCGTCATCGCGAGCCAGCCCGTCGCGTGGCTCCACGTCGGCGAGGCGGCCTGAGCCCGTTGGCCGCGTCCGACCGAACATGAGCTGCGACGCCGCGTAGCTCGCGGCGTCGCGCCCACGTCGCTACGTTGCGGGTTCATGGCCGACCCGCGAGCACGACTCCGCGCGCTGTGCCTGGCGCTCCCGGAGGCCTATGAGGAGCAGACCTGGGGAACCCCGACGTTCCGGGTGCGAAAGAAGATCTTCGTCACCGTGGGCGACCACCTCGACCGGCCCTCCGCGTCGATGAAGGCCGACCGGCTCGAGTGCGCCGCACTGCTCGCCCAGGGGGACCCGTTCTTCTACCCGCCCTACGTGGGCTCGAAGGGCTGGATCGGCGTCGACCTCTCCTCGGGGGCGCTGGACTGGGACGAGCTCGGCGAGCTCGTCGTGGAGAGCTACCGGCTCATCGCCCCGAGGCGACTGTCGGCCGGTCTCGGCTGAGCGGCGCTACTCGCCCGTCTCTCCGTCGATGGACTCGCGGATGAGGTCCGCGTGGCCGTTGTGCCGGGCGTACTCCTCGACCATGTGGCACAGGATCCAGCGCAGGCTCGGCGCACGGCCGTCGTCCCAGGCCCGCTGTGCCCGCTGGCCGACGTCGCCGCGCTCGAGGGCCGTCGCGAGGTCCACGCGTGCGCGGGCGACCGCGGACGCCCACAGCTCGTGCAGCTGGCCGGGCGCGTCGTCGGCGGCCGAGTGCCAGTCCCAGTCGGGATCCTGGTCCCAGTCCGCCGCGTCGAAGGGGGCGCCCATCTCGCGGCCGAGAAGGAAGTGCCCGAACCAGTACTCCTCGACCATCGCGAGGTGCTTGAGCATCCCGCCGAGCGTCATCGTCGAGGCCGCGACCGACCTCGACAGCCCGTCGGCGTCGAGGCCCCGAGTGCGCCAGGCGAACGTCGCGCGCTGGAACTCCAAGAACCCCGTGAGCGTGCCCAACTCGTCGGCGCCGGGATCGGGCTCGGGTCGCGCGTGCTCGTCGAGGCTCGTCATCGCCCGACGGTACCCGCGGGCGCGGGCGGGCGCCGAGGTGGGTCGGGGCGACCTAGAAGAACGTGGTGCACCACGGCGCACGCGCCGTGGTGAACATCCGATGGGCGAGGTCCACGGCACCGGCGCGACGCTCCTCGGCGAGGCCGGCGGCGGCGAGTCGCGCGAAGCCCTCGCCGCCGAGGTACGCGGCGCTGAGCGCGCCCACGGTCACGCTGAGGTCCGCGGTGGCGGTGCTGGGCACGCACGACGCGCCGTCGGGACCACCGTCGAGCGCGAAGGTCCCCGACGCCAGGCCGAGCTGGTCGCGGACCTCGATCACGACGGCCCCGCCGGTCGCGTAGCGCCGCGCGCCGAGCGCCGCGGCCACGTCGAGGAGCCGGACCCACAAGAAGTCGTGGCACGCCACCTGCTTGATCTTGCGCGCGTCCTCGACGAGCAGCGGGAGCACCTCGTCGCAGGGGCGCTGGTGCGCCACGACCTTCGACTGCAGGTCCATGTCCACCGCGAAGGCCCACAGGGCCTGGTAGGCGTCCGGGGTCGTGGACACGAGCTCGTTGAGCTGCAGGTCGCCCGTCAGCGGCAGGTGCGACCAGTCGATGGCACCGACGTACGACGCGTAGCCCTCGGGCTCTCCACCTGGTCCCCGGTACACGCACTGGAATCCCTTGTCGGGTTGCGCACCGGGGACCTCGACACGGCGCGTGGCACGGTCCCACCAGCCCTCGTCGCGGCCGATCGCGCCGGGCTGCGAGCTGCGGAAGCGGTCGTAGATCGTCGGGGCGATCGCCCGCAGCTCGGCGAGCTCGACGATCTCGAAGGTCCCGACGGTCTCGCGGAGGAACCCGAGTCCCTCCGTGTCGATCTCGTAGGTCGCGCTGCGCGTCGCGGCGCCGTAGCCGTAGCGTCCGTAGATCGGGTACTCCGAGGCGAGCAGGATGCTGGCGACCTCGCCGCGCGCCTTGGCGTCGTCGAGCTCGCCTCGCATCATCTGTCGCAGCAGCCCCCTTCGGCGGTGCGAGGCGGCGACGGACACGGCGGTCAGCGCCGACACGTCGACCTCGCTCGGGCCCGGGACGGTGAGCGACGTGGGGAACGACCGCATCGTCGCGACGATGCGGTCGCCGTCGAGCGCCGCGCGCGTCCGGCTCAGGTCCGCGAGGCCCAGGTAGTACGACGGCTTCCCCTCGGCGGTGTGCATGAAGAACGACCTGCCGAGCGAGTTCAGCCACTCTTCGATCTCCCCCGCGCTGATCGTGCGGACCGACGTGCTCATCGTCGGGACGCTACCGCCGTGGTGCGCGCTACGCGCGGGCCGAGCGGTCGGCTCAGGGGGTGACGACGGCGAAGTCGGGGTCCGGGGCCTCGGTCAGCGAGACGATCGTGGCGAGCACGCCCGCGTCGCCCTCGATCGTGATCCCCTCGGTGGCACCTGAGGTGAGCAGGGCCAGCACCTGCGCGCGCGTCAGCGTCAACGTGACGTCGGCGTCGCGCTCAAGCGAGGTCGGGAAGTGCACGAGCGCCCCGTTGCTCAGCTCCATGCGATAGCGCGTCTGCTCGTCGGTGACGACCCAGTTGACAGAGGCGGACAGGCCCCAGGCCCGCGGGCCGTCGAGGCGGATCGCGACCGAGTCGAACAGCTGGGTCGTCGTCAGCGCGGGCGCCAGGCGCGCGGCGTTGATCTCGAGGTGCGTGATCCCGTGGCGCAGCTCCTCGGCCCCGGTGAGAAAGCAGTTGCGCCATGTCGCGGACTCCGAGCCGAACCCGAGCCGCTCGAGCACCGAGGCGAGCAGCTCCGCCGCGTCGCGGCGGTCCGGCGCGGCGAACACCGCGTGACTCGCGAGCTCGGCGGCGAAGCGCAGGTCGTCGCGGTCCGCGAACTCCCGCGCCCGCTCGATCGCCGCGTCGATGCCGCCGAGGGCCTCGACGTAGCGGGCCGCCGCGGCCTCCGGCGGGTGCTGCCAGAGGTGCGCGGGGTTCCCGTCGTACCACCCGAGGTACCGCTGGAAGATCGCCTTGACGTTGTGGTTCGTCGTGCCGTAGTAGCCGTGGGTGTGCCAGACCGCGTCGAGGCCCGGCGGCAGCTCGACGAGCTCAGCGATCTCGGACCCGACGAGCCCCCGGTTGAGCAGGCGCACGGTCTGGTCGTGCAGGTAGCAGTACAGGTCGCGCTGGCCGCGCAGGTACGCGACGATCGCGTCGGTGCCCCAGGTCGGCCAGTGGTGCGACGCGAAGGAGACGTCCGAGCGCTCCGCGAACAGCTCGATCGACTCCGCGAGGTACCTCGACCAGATCCGGGGGTCGCGCACCTGTGCGCCGCGCAGCGTCAGCAGGTTGTGCATGTTGTGCGTCGCGTTCTCGGACATGCACAGCGCGCGGCGGTCGGGGAAGTAGAAGTTCATCTCGGCAGGGCACTCGGTGCCCGGCGTCATCTGGAAGTCGATCGTCACGCCGTCGAGGACCTCTCGCTGCCCGGTGTGGGTGATCTCGAGCGTCGGTGCGAGCAGGCTCACGGTCCCCGAGGAGGTGCCCGGGCCGAGCCCCATCCCGAGGTGGCCCGTCGGGCCTTTGTGGACGTTCATCGCGGCGTAGTACGAGCCGCGTCGCAGCATCGCGTTGCCGGCGTAGACGTTCTCGGAGACCGCGTGCTCCAAGAAGTGCGCGGGCGCCACGATCGGTACCGTCGTGTCCGCGTCGACGACGCCGAGGACGCCGCCGAAGTGGTCCAGGTGCGCGTGCGTGTAGATGACCGCGGTGACGCGGCGGTCCCCGCGGTGGGCGCGGTAGAACGCGAGCGCGGCGGCCGCGCACTCCACCGAGATGAGCGGGTCGATGACGATGACGCCCTCCTCGCCTTCGACGAGGGTCATGTTCGACAGGTCGAAGCCGCGGACCTGGTAGATGCCCTCGGTGACCTCGAAGAGGCCGTGGATCGCGGTCAGCTGCGCCTGGCGCCACAGGCTCGGGTTCGCCGTCGGGGGGCAGGTCACATCGAGG
>Ga0209698_10009205_pt1 | contig 10122 bp, 8 predicted proteins | sample LitLauG_LLR_2012_FD_187203 | JGI IMG/M metagenome (GOLD analysis project Ga0209698, IMG submission 187203) | Freshwater sediment microbial communities from Pennsylvania, USA - Little Laurel Run_MetaG_LLR_2012 (SPAdes) (version 2) | ecosystem: Environmental > Aquatic > Freshwater > Creek >... | reverse complement strand
GTAATCCGCAGGCCGCCCTCGTCGCCGGGTTGTGGTTTTGCCCCGGCAGAGGGAGTCTCCCATCCGGCGACGTTGGTGATGCCTTGCCGGCCGCCATGCAGCGGGCAGGATCCCACCGGCTGCGTACCGGCAATGTAAACTTCCTGCCGCGTCTTGGGGCAGTAGGGCGTAGCCGGCATTCCCGACTGGGGATCGATCTCGATCGATACAATGCCTTCCGGAGCCACAAACGGCTTCGCGTTTCGATACTCCCGGAATTCCAGAGCGCGCTTCATGAACTCCGCCCAAATGGGCGCGGCCGAGTGCGCGCCTTCCAGATCGAGTTCGCGGTTGTCGTCGAAACCGACCCACACGACGCACAGCAGCTCCGAGGTATAACCGGCAAACCAGCCGTCATGCGAGGTGCCGGTCTTGCCCGCCGCCGGGACCGTGAACCCCCCCGCCCGAACCGCCGCCGCGGTGCCGCTGCGCAGTACTTCCTCCATGAGGTTGGTCATGAGGTAGGACACTCGCGGGTCCAGTACCTGTTTTTGTTGCAGGCGGTCCTTATAAAGCACCTTGCCGTCCTGCGCCCGCACCATGGTCAACAAACTGGGCCTCACGTATTGGCCCTGGTTGCTGAAAATGGTATACGCGCCCGCCGCTTCCACGGGCGTGATCTCATACGCTCCCAACGCCACTGCGGGCGTCGGCTGGATTCTGTAGTTCATGCCGGCGCGGTTGGCCATGTCCACCACGGCGTCATAGCCCACCATCTGTGCCACTTTCACCGTGGCCACGTTCATTGAGTGCGCTAAGGCCTCGCGCAGCGTAACGGTGCCGTGGAACTCGTGCTTGAAATTGCTCGGCTCGTACGGTTTGCCGTCGAAGTAGAAGGTGGTCGGCTCGTCCACCACCGTGGTGCTGGCCGTGAGGATGTGGGGGCCGCCCTGGACCGCGGTGTCGAGCGCCGCGGCATACACAAACGGCTTGAAGATTGAGCCCGGCTGCCGCTTGGCCATGGCGTGGTTGAGTTGGCTCACGCCGTAATTGCGGCCGCCCACCACCGCCTTGACCTGCCCGGTGTGCGGGTCGATGGCCACCAAGGCCACCTGCGCCTCCGGAACCACTTGCCCGCGAAACCGCCTCTGCTTCCTGATCTGCTCGTCCACAATCTGCATGCCGGCCCGCACGGCTTCGCTCGCCGCGCGCTGCAGGTTCATATCGAGCGTGGTGTATATGCGGAAGCCGCTGGTTCGAAAATTGGCGTCCTGGAATTTCGTCTGCAGCGCATCGTCCACCAGGTCGACGAAATAGGGCGCATCCACCGACTGCGTTCCGGTCTTAGCCACCGATATATCCGAGTCCTTCGCCAGTGCGTAATCCCGTTCGCTGATCAACTCGTTCTGGCGCATCAGCGAGAGGATGATGTTGCGCCGCTCACGCGTCCGTTCAGGATATTTGTAGGGATTGAAATAGGAGGGCCGCTGGATCATGCCGGCCAGCGTCGCCGCTTCGGGAATATTGATCTGGCTCAGGTTCTTGCCGAAATATGCCTCCGCCGCCTCGCCGAAACCGTGGATCTCGAACGATCCACGCCAGCCCAGATACACCTGGTTGGCGTAATCTTCAAAAATCTCTTCCTTCGACAGCTTCTGTTCGAGCTGTAACGTGATCACCACCTCGGCCAGTTTGCGCGTCCAGCGCTTATCCTGGTCGAGGAAGAAGCCGCGCGCCAGTTGCTGGCTGAGCGTCGAGGCCCCCTGCTCTTTGCGGCCCTGCTTCAAGTCGACGTAGGCCGCCTTGAGAATGCGGATGGGGTCGAAGCCGGAATGCTCGAAAAACCGCTTGTCCTCGGCCGAAGTGATCGCGTCCACCACCACGCGAGGGATATCCCCAAATTTGACGATGCGCCGCTTCTCGCGATTGGGCCCCGTGAGGTTTGTGATCAGCTGAGGCTCCAGTTGGTACATGCTCCGCGCGGTGTTATCCTGCAGTGAAACAATCTGGGAGATCCGGTTGCCCGAAAACCAGATGACGCCGGCTTCCTGGTCGAAATAGGACTCCGGCCCGGGAAAGATTTCGATGGAAGTCGGGTGAACCTGGTAGTACCCGATGGGGTTGCTCGGCGATTTGTTGTACCCGCTGCGCTGCAGTTCGGCCGCCACTTCAACCGGCGTCATGGGATCGCCCACGGCGACCGACTGTGGGGCCGCAAAAAGCTTCGCGGTATTCACGAAGGGGCCCACCCGCAGCTTTTCGTCGATCAGGCGCGAGTAGTGGGAATAAAAATAGGTGAATACGCCGAGGCCCAGGATGGTAACAACGGAGAATCCGATCAGCAGCGCCTTCCCCCCCGGTCTCAGGAAGAATTGGGCTAACCCCGCGCTCCGGGGGACCCTGACTTTCATTTCCTTCTTTGGCACTAGCTCTATTTTCCCACGGAAACCCGGAGGTCTGTCCGTTGATCGCAGCGGAGAATTGGCATTGCTCGCGGCTATGGGTGCGAAGTGTCACGGCCGCCGGACATCGCCGGCGGCGCGAATCGATTGGTTGTACCGGATTTGTCAGCCCGTCCCCCCACTCGAATGCGAGAAACCGCCGTACAAATAGCATCATGGTCGCGAGCAGTTGCGGCACTGCAACGGCTGGCAGCCCCTACCTGCGCCCTTCCAATATGCCCGCCATTTCCGCCTATAGTGGATTTCATGGACAATGCGATCGAAACCAGGTTGTCCCAACTCGGTGTCACGCTGCCGCCCGTACCTTCGCCCATTGGGAACTATGTCCCCTTCGTCTTTTCAGGCAATCTGCTGTTCCTGTCCGGCCAGGGACCGCGGGCTGCCGATGGCAGTTGGCTGTGCGGACGGGTAGGAGATCAAATCTCGATCGATGAGGCGTATCAACATGCACGGCTTGTTGGGATACGCTTGCTGGCCGTGGCCAAGGCGGCGCTGGGCTCGCTCGATCGTGTACGGCGGGTGGTCAAAGTGCTCGGCTTCGTGAACGCGTCGCCGAATTTCGCAGATCATCCGGCAGTCATTAATGGCTGCTCCGATTTATTCGTTGAGGCGTTCGGGGAAGCGGGCCGGCACGCCCGCTCCGCCGTCGGCGTTGCGAGTCTGCCCCACCAAATCGCCGTCGAAATTGAAGCGGTCCTGGAGATCGGTTAGCCTGTGACTCTGCCTCCGCTCGACGTCTTGGAAACCGCCGCCGCCGTGGTCTATCGAGTCATGCCGCCAACGCCCCAGATCCGCTGGCCGCTGCTGTGCGCCCGCGCCGGCGCCGAGGTCTGGGTCAAGCACGAAAATCACACCCCGGTCGGCGCCTTTAAGCTGCGCGGTGGCCTAGTCTACATGGAAGGCCTCCGCCGCCGCGAGCCCGGCATTACGGGTGTGATTGCCGCCACCCGCGGCAATCATGGTCAGAGCGTTGCGTTTGCCGCCGCTCGCGCCGGCTTGCGGGCCGTGATCGTCGTCCCCCATGGCAATAGCCCGGAAAAGAATGCCGCGATGCAGGCGCTGGGCGCCGAGTTGATCGAGCACGGCGGCGATTTTCAGGATGCCTACGAACATGCGGCCGGCTTGGCTGCCCGGCGCCGTCTGCATTTCATGCCCTCCTTCGACGAAGCGCTCGTTGCCGGTGTCGCGAGCTATGCTCTCGAGCTCCTTCGCGCGGTATCGGATCTCGATGCGGTTTATGTTCCCATCGGTATGGGCTCGGGGATCTGCGGCCTCATCGCCGCCCGCAACGCGCTGGGCCTCCGGACCGAAGTCGTCGGTGTAGTGGCTTCCGGAGCGCCCGCTTATGCCTTGTCCTTCGCCGCCGGCCGGCCCGTTGCCTCCGATGCCGTGCGGACGATGGCGGATGGCATGGCGGTCCGGGTGCCCGATCCACGGGCCTTGGCTCTCATCCTCCAAGGGGCCTCCCGGATCGTCACCGTCGACGACGAGGAGATTCAGGCGTCCATGCGGAGCCTCTTCTCCGATACCCATAACGCCGCCGAGGGAGCGGGCGCTGCGGCCCTGGCAGCCTTGCTCCAGGAACGCGATCGGATGCACGGCCGCCGCGTGGCGCTGATCCTGAGCGGCGGCAACGTCGATCGCGAGGCTTTCGCCCGGATTCTCCGCTGCAATGAACCGAGGGTGGCGATCACGTGACACCTGCCGAGCCAACCGGATGGATCGAAACGCTGAACGGCGTACACCTCTACTACGAATTCCACGGAACCGGTGAGCCGCTCGTCTTACTGCACGGTTTCTCGGGTTCGAGCCAGGACTGGGCCCCATCGACGGCCGCATTCCGCGGCGGCTTCCAACTCCTCGTGCCGGACCTCCGCGGCCACGGCCGTTCGAGCGTCTTGTCGAAACCATTCCGGCACGATGAAGCGGCCGCGGATCTGCTTGCGCTGCTCGATCGTCTGCAAATCGACACCTGCAAGGGACTCGGAATCAGCGCGGGCGGCAACGTACTGCTGCATATGGCCACCAGGCAACCGGAGCGCGTCAAAGCCATGGTGCTGGTGAGCGCAACCCCTTACTACCCCGCGCCGGCACGCGCCATCATGCGTACCTATGCCGAGAGCCTGCCCGAGCCGCAGCGGGAGTTCCTTCGACGCAGCCATCCCGGCGGGGACGCCCAAATCCAGGCGCTCATGGATAGCATCCGGGCCTTTGCCAATAGCTACGACGATATGAACTTCACTCCGCCGTATCTGTCCACTATTCAAGCCCGCACGCTCATCGTGCAAGGCGACCGCGATCCCTTGTATCCCGTGGAGCTCTCCATCGAAATGGCAAAAGCGATTCCCCGGTCCAGCCTGTGGATCGTCCCCGGCGGAGGCCATGGCCCCGTACTCGGCGAACGATGGCCTGAGTTCCTGAAAACGGCCGCCGCGTTCTTGCAGGGCTGAACCTCCCTGGGCGTAAGATGAGAAAAACGAACCCGCACGCGAAGAGGAGCGAACGACGATGAAAAGACTATTCGCGATTGTACGAGCCAGCCTGGTGTTGGCCGCTGCCGCTTCGCTGAGGGCGCAGACGCATGAGCTAAAGCTTACGCCGGCCAACGTCCATTGGGGCTATTACGACGCCCGCCTTACGCCGGTGCTGAAGATCGCGTCCGGTGACACCGTTCGCGTGGAGACCATGGTGGCGGGTGGTTTGGAGCGCCTGAAACTGGCCGGGGTCTCCGACGCGGAAATTCCCGATTCCTTGAAGCAGGTCGAGAAGTCCGTCGCCGATCGTGGTCCCGGCGCCCATCCCCTGACGGGCCCTATTTATGTGAATGGGGCCGAACCAGGGGATGTCTTGGAAGTGCGCATCCTGGGATTCGAATTTCTGCATCCCTATGGTGTGACCGGGTTCCGCCCTGGCAGCGGGACGCTTCCGGACGATTTCCCCTACGCTCGGTTCCGGCGCATCCGGATCGATTCTAAAGCCGGTACCGCGGAGTTCCGCCCTGGCGTGACGCTGAAGTTGGCGCCCTTTTGGGGCTCGATCGGTGTGGCGCCTCCCTCGGTCATCCACCGTCTGTCGAGCGGGCCGCCGGGGCCGCATGCCGGCAACCTGGACAATAAGGAATTAGTCGCTGGGTCCACCCTGTATTTGCCGGTCCATGTTCCCGGCGCGTTGATTTCCCTCGGAGACGGTCACGCCCTGCAAGGGGATGGAGAAGTCACGATCACGGCGCTGGAGACTTCGCTACGAGGCACCGTGCGGATCTTTGTGCGCAAGGGAAAGCCGATCCGTTGGCCTCGCGCGGAGACCCCGACTCACTTCATCACCATGGGCCTGCATCCGGACCTGAATGAGGCGGCTCGCATGGCCACCCGCGAAATGATCGATTTCCTGGTCTCCGAAAAAGGCATGTCGCGCGACGAGGCCTATCTCTTCTGCTCGTTGGCCGTGGATCTCCATGTCACCCAACTCGTCGATGACACCAAGGGAGTCCATGCCATGCTGCCGAAGTCGGTTTTCCGTTAGTACCGCTCCCCTCGGCCGTGGCTCGGCATGGGGCCACGTTCCGAGCTGCGGATGCTACAGCGGTTAGTGAACGGCACTCTTCTGCTCATCCAGGATCGCGTGGAACATAGCCTCCTCGATGTCCGCCTCCGCCTTGCAGTGGGCGGCGTCGAGGAAAGGGTTCGCACCACCCTTGCGAACCTTCGCGTACTTCTCTTGCAGGTTGTACTGGGCGGGGTGGTCTCCAAGCGGTACGTCGCACGGCAGCGCCCGCACGAGTGGGAACGACCGGTTGAACTCGGCGACAATCGCGGGCGTCAACACCGCGGGCGAGCGCAGGCTGCAGTGGATGACCACGTCGTAGGTCTTTCCGCCCTCCTGCGCCTTCGTCGTCCAGGTGGTGCAGCCCCGAGTGTGGCCCGGCGTCAGATGCGCCACTAGCGTCGTGCCGCCTAGCGTCACTGCCTCTCCGTCGTGCAGCATCCTATCGATCGGGTGGGTTTTGCCCCCCGGCTGAATCGCCGCGAGCGCCGGCACGTCCTCGGCCATGGCCATCACCTGCGCTCCCGTCAACTCCTTGACCAAAGCATCGCCTTCCTGATGATCGCCGTGGGCGTGGCTCCCTAGCAGGATTTTGATGTCAGAGAACCGGAACCCCAGGTCTTTGACCGACTTCTCGATCGCCCGCACGTTCCGCTCATACGTGCTGTCGATGAGAATGTTTCCTTGCGGTGTGACCACCAGGAACGAACTTAGAGTTCGGGTCCCCACGTAGTAGATGTTGCCGATGATCTGGTGCGGCGGGAACGCCGTCGCCTGGTCCTCGGGGGTGCCCATATTGCGCGCCAGGATCGACCGCGGTGTGTAGGTGCGTCCCTGGACGGTGACGGCCGGATGATCGGGGGCCGGCTGAGCCGCCGTTTGCGCCTGACTCGTGGCGCCCGGGCCGAATCCCATTGCCCCCATGAGAGACGCCACTCGCATCCATCCGACTACTTTTTTCATTGTGCCTCCAGGGTTGCCGACTGGGATTCCATTGTAGCCCAGGGTCCGCAACCGCGGGGACATCATCCCACGGAGCTCGACCGGGTACTCTGCCCGCGGGAGTCGCGGCCACGTCGCTGTCGCCGTCGCCAAGTTCCCCGAGACACGCGGCGAACCTCTGACGTGACGGTGTCGGATTATTCTGCAAGTCTGCCCTGCAGCCTGCGTTATGCCCCATCTCCTCAAAGGTGGAGCAGGGCGGGTTTCGTGCCCGCTGATACGGGTGCCCGCACCGCTATGGAGACGCCCTCTCCCGGCCGCGAGCGAACGCTCACATCCCCGCCCGCGCTGCGCGCCCGCGCCCGCATCCCGATCATCCCCAACCCGCGCTCGTTGACCGGTGTGGCCGGAAGCCCGCACCCGTCATCCTGAATCGAAAGGTGGATCTCCTCCCCCCGGGCTTCCAGCTTCATGTGCACGTGCTTCGCGCCGGAATGCCGCGCCACATTGGTCAGCGCTTCCTGCGCGATGCGGAAGAGATGTGTCTCGGTCTCGTCCGGCAGCCGCCCCGGATGGTTCGATTCCACGTCCACCGTCACACCCGTGCGCGCCGCAAAGCCCTCGCCTAGCCACCGCAATCCCGCCTCCAGGCCGAAATCGTCGAGAATCGTCGGCCGCAAAAGCTGCGACATCTGCCGCACGTTTCCGATAGCCTCGTCCACCAGCCGCAGACAGTCTTCCACGCGCTCGCCGTTTCCTTGTCCATTCGATTCAAGCGACGTCAAGTTGGTCTTGATGGCCGTGAGCGATTGTCCCAATTCATCGTGTAACTCATGCGAGAAGCGCCGCGCCGTGGCCTCCTGGTCCTCCAGCATGTGCCAGGAAACCCGTCCCAACTCCGCCGTCTGCGAGTCCATTCTCCGGATCAGGCGCGACACCATCCGCACCGTCACCGCGGCAAACATCAGGGCTAGCAATACGCTCGCCGAAGCGAACAGCAGCGACGCCTCCAGCAGCCGTGAAGAACGCCGGCCGATTTCGTCCTGCGCCACGTTCACCTTCCGGTACTCGCCTGCCAGCAGCCGTGCAATCACCGAAACGAAGTCTTCGTGGTCCCTAAATAATTCGATGGTGCGGTAGGTCTCCGCATTTTCGTCGGAAAGCAGCCTCCGCGCCTCGGCCGAAAAAGTCAGGGAGGCCCGCTGCAGGCGCTCCCAAAGATCGCGCTCCGCCGTCTGCATGCCCTCGCCCGAAATGCGGTTGATGTCGCGGTCGGCTTCTTCCAACTGCCGCATTACCTGGTCGTAATCCACCGAATCCGGGTCGCGCGCCAATAGCGAGAACACGTCGGTAACGCTCGTCTGCTGGTGCTGTAACTCGTCAATCAGGCGGTTGGTGACGGTTTGTTCCGCGCCCATATTCGCTGCATTCTTCTGAATCGAGCGGATGTTGCGCACGCCCACCAGGGCCGCCGCCAAAAGCAGAACGATCACCAGCCCAAAGCCGGCGGTCAATACCCGGAAAATGTTCTCATGTGTAATCTGCCGCTGGAGCATCGCCGATTCCAGTATCGCGCTGCCGGTCCGGCCCGGCTATCCCCGAATCGGGCTAATCCAAAGACTAATAAAGATTAACCGTGTTAGACGCCAATTCGTCCGCCTTTGTAGCCTGCGCAGGCTATCGAGTTTCCAGCCCGCTTGCCGCACCATGGAGTTGTGAGCGGGCACAAACGCCCGCCAGGGAGAAAAGGAACCATGAAAAAGACTTTACTAGCGATCGGGTTGGCCGTGGCTGCCATGCCGTTGATGTTTGCCCAGGCCCCCGCTGCGCCCGCAACACCCAGCACCAACACCGCGCCGGCCGCCACCAGCAAGACCAAAAAGCACGTGAACAAGACCCACAAGGTCAAAAAGACGACTCCGGCCAACCCCGCAGCTCCGGCTGCCAAGCCCGCCCCGGTGAAGTAATCCATGCGGACCCGGGGGTCCGCCCGTACACTACAGCCTCGCCGAAGCCCTATCGGACCGGCGAGGCATTCTTTATAGCTCCCCGCCTACGGGCCGCCGCGCTGCGGCTCTCCGTCGATTGGGCGCACGCCTCTTGCGTCACCGTCCCTCTGCAAATTGGCTTCGTTCCTTAACTTCCCGCCTTCCCCGTGCTCGGCTAAGCGCCATCTCTTTCACCAATGCCCCCTAATGGCTATAGGAGCCCAGCCGAACTACGTTCACGCCCGATTCCAGATTTTTTTCGCCCCCTAACTCTATGAAAAACTTGGATCGAGCAAGATCCGATGGGCCCTTACGCTCTTCCCTCCGCGTCATACTGAAATCGGAAGTGAACCTCGGGGGCCGGGGGGTGGCTGCTCCGATCGGAGCCGTTAGGGCTCTTTCACGTTGATAATGCCCCGGCAGCCCGGTGCCCGGCAGCGACAGCGAACCGGGTCCACTTTGTCCGAGAACCGGTAGTCCACCGTCAACTCTTCGCCCGGCCGGATCACCCGCTTGCTCATGTACAGAATGTGGCCGCCGATAATCCGTGTATACAGATTGGGCTCGCAACTGTGGTTGATGATCTCCGCCCCGCTCCCCCCAAATGCACCATCCAGCGTCCAGTAGTTGTCCAACGTGAACAAATAGGTGATAGAGCCCTGGCCCCGCCGCTTGGTTTCGCGCCGGTTGATTCTTTCCCCCGTATACTCGATCACCTTCCGTCCCGCCGGAATCCTTTCCAGGGCATAGACGCCGCGGCGGTGAATCTTCGATTCCCGAATCTCCATCCGGTAACAGCAATACCGGGGATCGATGCTGGGAGACTTGACTAAGGCACTGGCCATTTTTTCGCATTGTACCGGATGGACCTCGTTCGCAGAAATTCTCCACCCAAAAGTTGTGCTGGCATTGCAAATAAAAAAATCCAATCATGCCCATAGAAAGGTTCGCTTGGTACGTTTCGAAGCGGCATATGAGAATGAAGGCGTCGGTATTGCCTCGTCCGCAAACAGGTTCCACGATGAATCGACTACTGAAACTCTGTCTGGTCGCCTCTGTTTCCCTGCCTGCCGCTCTATGGGCGCAGGCTAACCCGGATATTCCGTCCCGATTGGCGGCACTGGAGGCTGCTACCAAATCCGCGCAAAGCGCGGGAGACAACGCCTGGATGCTGGTCAGCTCCGCGTTGGTGTTGATGATGACCGGTC
>Ga0209698_10009203_pt1 | contig 10125 bp, 19 predicted proteins | sample LitLauG_LLR_2012_FD_187203 | JGI IMG/M metagenome (GOLD analysis project Ga0209698, IMG submission 187203) | Freshwater sediment microbial communities from Pennsylvania, USA - Little Laurel Run_MetaG_LLR_2012 (SPAdes) (version 2) | ecosystem: Environmental > Aquatic > Freshwater > Creek >... | reverse complement strand
TCTCGGACTGGAACACCGGGATCCAGGCCACCGTCGACCGCCTCCAGGAGCCGTTCGCCGCCCCGATCCTCGCCGGCCTCAAGGCCGAGGCCCCGGTCAGCCAGACAGCGGCCGCCGTGGCGTCGACGGGGTGGGGGACCGGCAACTTCGCCGGCCTCTCCGCGACCGGGACCCAGGTGGCCACCCCGGGCCCGGGAGGGGCCGGGACGGCCAACCTCACCGGCTACAACCTCAATCCTCTCGACCTCTTCGGCATCCCCCAGACCGCCGGTGCGGCGGCCGGGAGTGCGGTGTGGAGCGCCGTCGGGCCGTTCCTGGTCAAGGCCATCCTGGTCAGCGCCGGGCTGGCCGTCATCCTGCTCGGGGCGTGGAAGGCGGCGAACCCCGGCGTCTCGTTCCGCCAGAGCGCAGAGAGCGGAGCCGAAGGCGCCGCCAAGATCGGAGAGGTGGCCGCGGCATGACCGACAGCCTGATCATGACCGACGCGTCCGAGGGGGAGCCGGTAGCGACCGAGCATCCCCGGGCGGCGAAGCGGTGGGAAGTGAAGCAGCAGGCGAAGGACGAGGCCGCCCGGGAGGTCCTGTCGCTCTTCAACGAGATGAACGCCAGCCTCGGCGGCATCCGGGACCTGGTGACCGCCCCGCCGAAGGGTGACGTCATGTTCTCCGGGGCGGTGGTGATCCCTCCGTCGGGCATGTGGATCCAGCACTGGCCGACCAACTACTCGGCCATCACCGTCGCCAACCTCTCCGGCTCCCTCCTGACGACGTCCCACCAGGCGTCCGGGGGCGCCTCCCCGAACGTCGGCGCCGGGGTCCAGCGGGTGGCCTCCGGGTTCTCCCGGACCTGGGCCGCTCGAGGCCAGTCGCTCGCCATCTCCGGAGCTCCGGGGTCGAGCTTCGACATCGCCGTCTACTCCCGGCCGCGCCCGCCGGCGTCGGGCCCGTGCGGCCAGACGTCTTCGGCCACCCAGAGCGGCAGCCTGGTGGTGGTGCCCGCCGGCACCCAGACCAGCCTCATGACCTCCGTCAACGCCTCGGACCTGCTCCACGTGGCGTTCGTCCTCAACGTCTCCCAGGTGGCCGGCGGCGAGGCGGTCCAGCTCACCCTCAACGGGGTCACCCCGTCGGGCTACGTCTACCCCCTGCTCGTCGGCCTGGCCGTCACCGCCACCGGGACCACCCCGTACCGCATCGGGCCCGCGCTCACCCCCTCGGTCAACGCCGTGGCCAACGACCTGGTGCCTGATCTGATCCAGGCGGTCGCCACCATCTCCGGCGCCGGAACCATCACCTACGGCGTAGACCTGGTGTCCGGCTGATGGGCAACACCGGCACCCAGGACCAGTCGGTCGCCCCGGGGTCCGTGACCAACGGGCTCGTCAGCCAGGGCACGGGCGCGGGCCAGGACCCGACGGCGCGAGGGGGGACGATGGGCTCGGGCTCGCTGACCACCGGAGTGCCACCCAGGGCGACCATCGCCGCGGCTTCCAACGGTGGAAACATTGCCAACATCGCCGTGTGGGCCTTCCCCGCGCCCGGGCAGCTCGCCATCTCCGCCCCGATCATCCCCAATCCGTCCGGCCCGTACACCGGGGGACTCGGCTCCTGCTATGTCCAGACCTCGACCGGCATGGCCATCGTCCAGTTCACCGGGTCGCAGGGAAGCATCCTCACCGGGTGCACCCTTTACACCGGGACCGGACTGGTTTCGACCGGCGGGTCGGTGCTCATGGTGCCGACGCCGACTATCGACGTGATCCTCGGTGACTCGATCGCCCGGGGCGACGGTGGGGTCCTCGGCGCCACTGACTGGATGACCGATCTCTGCGCGATAGAGCAGAATCTTGCCGGCCTGGTGCCACCCGGTCCTGGGCTCGTGCTCCCGTTCTATTCCGACGGCCTCTACGGAACCCTGCAATGGGCAACCACCGCCAGCGGGACGGCCGTGTCCACGGCCTCACCTTGCCCCGGGAGCGGGGCCGCGTCGCCCGGGACGGTGTCCAAGAACACGTCCATACTCCTCCCGGACGCCGGCGCGTCGGCAGGTGACACCCGGCCCTTCCGGAGAATGTTCCTCTACTACCTCGCACAGCCGAACGGTTCCAAGATCGCGGTGGCGACTACCGGCGTGGTCAAGTCGTTGGCTGCCATCGACACCCACGTCCAGACTGCGGCGGTAACGCTCGGCACCACCAACCAGGTGACGGTGGGCGCCGGCGGATTCCCCGGTGCGGCCATCGGTGACGTGGTGACGGTCTACTCCGGGACCGGCACTGTCCCGGCCGGGACGACCGTGCTGGCCATCAACGGCAACACGATGACCCTGTCGAATGTGACGACGGCCGGGACGGCAACCCTCGCCTATCAGGGGCTCCGATACTGGGACTCCAGCGACCTCAACTACTTCCAGGGCGGTACCGGGTTCACGGTGACCTCTTCGGCCCATGGAGCGGGCACAGGGGCGGCCGGACTCGTGGTGGTCGGCGCCCTCTACTATCAGGGGCCGACGGTCGGCCTCGCGGCCAGCGCCACGGCCCCCGGGTCGGTGGTGATGAACATCGCCGCAAGTGCCACGCAGAGCGGGGACTGGAACGGCACGTACAAAGCCGGATGGCAGAACTTCCTAGCCTTCCTGGCCAACTCGGGGACTCCCCCCCGTCGGGTGATGGTCATGCTCGGGACCAACGACCAGCCGGGATTCTTCTTCTCGGGCAATACCCCGGCCACGATGGCGGCCAACCTCACCGCCATCGTCCAAGCGATCCAGGCGGTGACACCCCTTTCGGAGGTCGTGCTGGCAGCCGAGTACTACGCCGCCAACCCGGGTCTGGGATTCACCGGGGTGGGCAATGCCATCTGGGGCGCCCAATGGGTGACCGCCATTCAGCAGGTGGCGCAGACGACCGGGTGCACGTTCATCAACATGTGGGCACGCTTCGGAGACTGCTCCGCGCCGGCGGGCGACCCCTATGGGATCACGATGGACCCAGGGATTCACTTCGGGACGAACCTCAATTCGGTATCGCGCCGCAACGGGCAGCAGCTCCACGCCGAACTGTTCTTCGAGGACCTGGCCTACTCCCGCCAGTTCGCCCTGACCGGCAAGTCCAACACCAGCGCAACGGCCAGTGCGTCTGTGCCGACGCCGACGTCTGGCGTCGCCTTCGTGCCGTCGGTCTCGAGCGACACCATCAACACGATGACAATCGCAGCGGCAGCCAACGTGAAGGTGACCTGGGGACCCAGCACCGGCGCCGAGAACACGGTGTGCCCTCTGGTGGCCGCTCCCATCGGCGCGTTCTTCGAGGCGAAAGTCCCGGCCGGCAACAAGCTCGTGTACACATGGTCCGCCGGCGCTCCCACGTTCCTCCAACAGAACACCTGATGTGGACGTCCTCCTCTTCGGCGTTGCGTCCCTCGGCACCCTCGGGCTCCCCTTCGCCACTGCAGTCGTGGGTGCGGTGATGGGCAGCCTCCTAAACGCCACACTCACGGCTCGCGCCGCCAAACGCGAGCTCGAGGAGGCCGACCAACACGATCTCATCCGTCGCGTGCACGAGCTCGAGGTCCAGGCGGCGCGCCAGGAAGGTCTCACCATGCACCCATCCAGCAGGAAGCAATCCCCCGAAAGGAAGCAACCATGAAGACCATCCTCAGCCAGGGCCTCGTCGTCCTCACCGCCATCGCCCTGGTGGGCGTCATCATCCTCCTGGCCCTGAGCCGGACAGTCCCGAACGACTACTGGCTCGTCCTGTTCGGGCTCGTGACGGCAACCGCCGGCGTCACCTTCCCGACCGCCGGCGCCGTGGCCCCGACGGCAGCGGCGCCGGCCGTCCCGGCGGCGCCGGCGCAGACCGTCGTCCACGTCGGCCCGTGAAGGCCATCGTGGCCCGGCTCCGGGCCGAGCTCTCCTCCCCCCGGGCCCAGATGATGCTGGGGGCCCTCCTGGTCTCCCAGGGGATCCGCCTCCTGGCCCAGTCGGCCGACGGCCGCATCTCGGCGCTCGAGTCACGCGGATGGGTCCCCCAGGACGACGTCGCCACCATCGGGGACCTGATCAAGCTCGAGGAGCGCCTGGGCGGGGAGGCCCTCGAGCCCACGGACGAGGAGGACCCGGCCACCGCGCCGGAAGGCTGATGCCCTGGAGTGTCCTCGGCTTCACCGTCTACCGCCTCAATCAGACGATGGTGGGCCAGCTCCCCCCCACTGCCGTCCTGCAGCTCCCGGCGGTCCCTGGCGGCCAGGTGTGGCGGGTGGAGCGGGCGGCCGTCCAGGTCACCTATGACCCGATCGCTCCGAACGTGCCCGTCTACGTGACCATGTACGACCAGACCCCCCAACCGGGCCTGGTGCCGGCCGATGCCACCGTGCTGATGCCGCCGGCGCCCATCTTCGCCGGGAACACCCCGCTCCAGGACTTCGCCGACAACGGGTCGCCGGTGACGGTGACGGAGGGCAACCAGCTGACGCTCGTCTTCATCTGCCCGAACGGCAACTTCCCGGTGGGCAACACCGTGGCGGCGTGCCGGCTCCAGGTCACCGCCATGGGCGGCACGCCCGGACAGCCCCAACCGATCGCCGGCGCCATCGCCGCCCCGTCCATCCCGGTGGGACTGTGAGCTTCCGGGGACCCCCCCAGGCGCAAGGGGTCATGTCGCCGTGGTATCCGAACGCGGCCGGGGGCAGCGGGCCCGGTTACATGGTCCCGCTCGACGTTCTCCCGGTGGGGGGAGCGAAGTCGGTATCCATCGCGGTGACGGCGCTGACCCAGCAGCTGATCGTCCCGTGGCCCGCCGGCGCCTACCGCCTCCACTGCATCTCGGCCGCAGGGATCAACAGCCACTTCACCCTCGAGTGGGTGACCCTGCCGAACCCGGTCGTGCCCATCGCCGCCTTCCCGACCGGGGACGGCTTCTACCCGCTGGACGGCCTGCTCGCCTTCGGCACGGTCCAGGCGGTGTTCTCCGCCATCGGGGGAGTGCTGACCCTCGCCTACGACCTGGTCAGCAGCCCCACCATCATCTGAGAGGGGGTGAACACATGGCCAAGCGACGCGACAGCAAGGGCCGCTTCCTCAAGGGGAGTGGTCGCAAGAAGAAGACGGGCCGTCGGAAGAAGCGCCGGTAGACGGCACCGGGAGGGGTGTCGGCAGACTTCGCTGCCCGACACCCCTCTCGGCGACGTACCCGACGAGGCCCAGGGCGAGCTCGAGCTCGTCGGTCAAGTCGTCCACGATGACCGCCAGCGCCGACTCGAACTCCTGGCGGGTGATCGGGGCCTTCGGTCGGATCCTGTGGGCAGGCACCTTCCTACGCAGATTCATGCTCGACGCCGAGCTCCTCGGCCAGGTACTCGGCGACGATGTGCTCCTGGTGCTCCCGGTGCACGTCGATGGGATCGACCCCGTGGATGGTGGAGAAGCACGAACACCGGATGACCCACTGGCCCACAGCGTGGCGCTCGAGGAAGACGACGTCGTGCGTCTTCACGAGACGTACTCCAGCGCCGCCACGGCCTCGAGGAGCCGACGCCTCGAGGCGCGTGTGTAGCCGGCGGTCGTCTCCGGGCTGGCGTGGCCGGCGAAGGCCTGGACAGCCCGCAGGTCCCCGGTTGCGTCCAGGGACGTGGCCAACGCCGTGTGGCGGAGCACGTGGGTCGGCACCGATCCCACCCCGGCCGACTCGGCCACCTCCCGGACCCAGAGCCAGATGGTCGTCGGGTTCTGCGGTCCGCCGGAACGCCCGGGGAACACGTACTCGAGACGCCGGCGGCACGCAGAGCCGGAGCGGCGGGACTCGGCTCTGCGTGCCGCGAGCGCCTCGAGCAGGATCGGGTGGAGCGGGATCTCCCGCTCCCGGTCGCCCTTCCCGATGATCGTGAGCCAACCATCGTCGACGTTCGACCACCGAAGCGTGGCGATTTCGTTGCGCCGCATCCCGGCATAGAGCCCGAGCAGGACGGCGAGGCCCTTCCGGTCGCCTCGTCCGGCCGCCGCGTCGGCCAGGCGCGCCGCCAGCTGCACGTCGAGGGCCTTGCACTTCATGGTGCGCTGGCGCGGGACCCGGATGGCGCCCAGGGGGCCGTCGTGGCGCCCAGAGAGCTTCCAGTAGCACCCGAGGGCCGACCGGAGCAGCGCACGGCTCGAGCGGCTGTGGGGGAGCGTCTCGGCGTACTCACGCAGCTCCACGGCGCGCACCCCGTCGAGGTCGACCCCGGCCGACTCGGCCCGGACGAGGGACGTCCGGTAGACCATGCAGGTCTTCCTGGCGTAGCCGGCGCCGATCATCGCTTCGGTGAACCCATCAACGTCGAACACGAGCCTCTCCCTGTGTGCCTGACTCGCACAGCTCTCGGAGGAGGTCCCGGAACGCCCCCGCCTCGGCCAACGTGAACTCGACCGTCGGGATGGCCGAGTCTTCTGCGTCGTCGATCGTCACGAGGATGGACGGCCGCTCGCCCGGGTGGGTGAACAGCGCCATCAGGACGATGTCCCCTCGAGCAGTGCGAACTTGTCGGGCGTCCATCGGCATCAGGCGACGACCCCTTGAAGCAACACCAGGTGCCGCATCAGGCGTGCTCGGCGTCGTCGGCCCATGTCGCCAGGACGGCGCGCTTGGCGTGCGCCGGGGGATCCCGATGCGACAGCGACTCCAGCTCGTCGAACTCCTCGGGCGTGAGAAACAGGCCTAGGTACTTGATGGGCGCCGTGGGCATCACGCGACCGCCACGCGACTGTGGCGCGACTCGCGGGCCCGGTCGATCGCCTCGAGGGCGGCCTGGGCGCGCATGTCGGCCACGGCCGACTCCCAGTCGAACACCGACGGGTGGGGGATCCCGAGGATGGCCCGGGCCATCGCCTCGGCGTCCTCCCGGATCATCGTGAGGTCCTGGGTGATCGGGCCGCAGGTCGCTCCGATCCACACCCCCTCGGCCACCCGGTACGCCCGGACCTCCACCGCCTCGCTACACTCCGACTCGAAGATCAGTTCCATATTGGCCGCTCCCGTGGTCCAAGCCCCGGGCCGCTCCCGAGTGCTTGTCCCGTGTTTAACACGGGTCTAGGATGCCGGTCAATGGAAACTTCCCTCGCCCCCGTCGACGTCGCCAACCACTGGCCCTACCTCCGGGAGCAGCTCCTGCTCGAGCGATGGCCCTCCGCCCGGGTCGCCCTCGACGCCGTGGCAGTCCGCCAGGCCGAAGGGGGAGGATCGCCGGCCACGTTCGGCTCCCGGTTCTGGCTCGACTCGGGGATGACGAAGGGACAGGCCAGCCGGGTCACTCAGACCCTCGTCGAGCTCGAGCGCCGAAGGGTTCTCTCCCGACATCGCGGCGCAGGGCGGAGGCCCCACGCATGGAGCTTCGTTCCCTCGGTCCGGCACTGGGTCGCCATGCCCTGGGTCTACTCCGGCCGTGACGCCGAACGTGCGATCTCCCTGTGCGCTTGTACCGCGGCTTGCCCCGTAGTCCCGCGATTGCCTGGTCAGGGGACTGCTTTGTCCCGCGGCAAGGATGCAATCCGCCTTCCCGAGAAATTTCACCTTCTCCGACCTGGAGTTTTCCCTGTGGATACGCGGGACTACGGGGCAAGCCGCGGGACTACGGGGCAGCGTCCTGCCTTGCAGCTTGTGGATACGCGGGACTACGGGGCAGCCGATGGGCCGAATTCAGGCGTCCCTCTCCTCTCTCCTGATGAATTCAAGTTAATTAGGGAGAAGCAACGGTTCGACGAACTCATCGAGGCCTACGAGATCGCCAGCGACCAGGAGCTCTGGGAGAACTCGAAGTATTGGCGGCTCCTTGTCCGTGCCTACCTCCGGGCAGCTCCGACGCCGGCACAGGAGGAGGCCCTGGTGCTCGCCTTCCGAAGGTGGAGCGGGCGGGTGCACCGAGGGAACGTCGCCAGCATCGTCGAGGACCTGGGAGTCGAGCAGAGCGTGAAGGGGGCAGGGAGGTCACCCGTCCCGCGGGGGAGTGGCCCGGCCCTGATCGACCTCGGATTCGCACTTCCTCCCGACCCAGGTTCCCTGGTCGGCGGGGAGTAACCCCTCTGATGCACCCCTCGCCTACACTGGGGGCATGTCCGACGTCCGGCAGCTCCGGCGCACTTTCCGCGGCGAGGAGGCCTGGTTTCCCCTCTTCGAGGACTTCACCCCCTACCAGGTCCGTGCGGGCTTCATCGAGTCCGGGGTGTCGCCGACCGTCGCCGGCCAGCTTGTCTGGTTCTTGCTCGAGCAGCAGAGCCTCGACCGGCACCTCTCGGAGGAGTCCCGCACCAAGTACCGGAAGGCGCTCGGCGCCCTGGACCTCGAATCGGTGATTTCAGCCATTCCGAGACAGTTCAACTCGGGGCGTCGGGCAGCCTGATGCATTGGTCCCAATTCCTCCCGTTCCTGCGCTGGCATTGGCCGATCTTCGTGCACTGCTACCCGGGCCATCTGTGTCCCTGGACGCTGCGATGAACCCCCAGGCCTTCATCGACTCTGTGGCCGGTCTGGCCCAGGAGGCGGCGGCCGTCACCGGGTTCTGGCCGTCCGTCGTGATCGCCCAATGGGCGGATGAGACGGCCTGGGGGAGCTCGTCGGCGTGGGTCAACGGGAACAATCCGGCGGGGGTGTCCCCGAACGGCGTCATCGCCTCGTATCCCGACCTGGCCACCGGGGTGGCGGCCTATGTCCAGACGGCGAACCTCGCCTACTACGACTTCGTCCGGATGGGCCGCTCCGCCGGCGCCGTCGCCCAGGCGCTCGCCCTCGGCCGCTCGCCGTGGGCCGGCGGCCAGTACCGCCTTCCGGGCGGCCCTCCCGGTTCGGCGCTGGCGGCCATCATCCAGGAGTTCAACCTCACCCAGTACGACGGCGCCCCCCCGGCGCCGGCACCAGCGCCGGCTCCGGCGCCCATCCCTCAACCTCAACCGGAGGCCAACATGATCGCGTCCACCCCGTCCGGGAACGGCTACTGGATCCTCCATTCCGACGGCTCGGTCTGGTCCTACGGCGATGCGCAGTATTGCGGCGGGCTCAACCCTGGGGCGCCCGTCGCCGGCGGCCAGCTCCCCGCCGGCGAGGTGGCCATCTCGATCGAAGGACACCCGGGCGGCGAGGGGTACTGGATCCTGTCGAGCGCCCACCAGGTCTACGCCTTCGGCGCCGCCCAGTACCACGGGGCACCCGCCGCCTGATGGCGTTGTGCATCTCCTGCGGCCACGACAAGCTCGGGGCCGTCCGGGAGCCGGTGACCATCGGCACCCCGGTCTTCTGCTCGGACTGCGGCGCCCTGATGGTGGCCGACTACGTGCCCCTCGGCCCGGAGCTCGAGATCCCTGGCGTCCGGCTCCCGAGCGCCCTCGAGGCCGAGGAGCTCCGTGCCGATCCCGACGTGGTCCGGTGGCGCGACGCCTGGATCCTGTCCGAGGTCGATCGAGCCGGGAACCTCAAGGAGAAGGAACGGACCGACGGGCCCGCGCTCCTCGAGGAGCTCGAGCGGGCCCGTCGGCGCTGATCACTCGGCGCAGCGCGCCGCGATGATCTGGGTGACCCGGGTCTCGGACACCTTCGCCCACCGGGCCACCTGACGACGGGGCCATCCCAGGTCGATCGCCTTCACGATCAACTCGTCCCGGGTCTCGATCTCGTCCTCCCGGGCGCCTCCGAGCGCGGCGATGGTGTCCGAGCACGCGCCGAGCCGGCGCATCCAAACCGCCTCGCTGTCGGCCCTGTCGTTGATCGTGGTCGTCACGCCATCCTCCACATTTCCGGGATTGTCAGTTCCCTAACACGGCCGCTCTCCTGCATTGTTGCACCGTGGCTACCCCCTCCGGCGTGAAAGTGCATGGCGAATGCGTGTGCGGGACCGTCGTGGACATGACGGCCCCTCCGGGCCGGACGACCTGGCGGGGGCCATGCCCGGCGTGCGGCCGCAAGGTCATCGCCCGCCGGGTCCCCAAGGCCGAGGCGGCGCCGGAAACGCCCGCCCCGACCCCCAAAGCGCCGCGTGGCGGCCGACAGGTACGGAAGGTGGAGGGCTATGGCAACGGTTCGGGAGGACGAGCTGGACGACGGGGTCCCGGGGTGGACCCAGCCCCCGCCGACGGAGGACCCGTACCCGACGGACACCCAAGTAAGCC
>Ga0209698_10009202_pt1 | contig 10125 bp, 8 predicted proteins | sample LitLauG_LLR_2012_FD_187203 | JGI IMG/M metagenome (GOLD analysis project Ga0209698, IMG submission 187203) | Freshwater sediment microbial communities from Pennsylvania, USA - Little Laurel Run_MetaG_LLR_2012 (SPAdes) (version 2) | ecosystem: Environmental > Aquatic > Freshwater > Creek >... | reverse complement strand
CAGATAGCCCGCGGCGTCGCACTCGGGATCGAACGCGAGCGCGCGGCGCAGCAGGCGCTCGGCGACCGCCGCGGTGGCGCGGTCGTCCGGATCGTGCTCGAGCGCGGCCTCGACCAACATGCCGGCGACCTCACGCTTGGTCCAGCTGGTCTGGCCGACCGCCCATGACAGCGCCGCCTCCTCGCCGAGCCGTTGCATGCGATCGAGAAGAGGATTTCCGGCGAGCACGAACGGTTCGCCGTCGTCGGTGGTCGCGTGCGCCTTGGTCGCTTCGTCGACCGGATCGAAGCGCGCCCACGTGATCGGGATGATCTCGGCGAGCCGCGCGATGATCCACAGCAAGAAGTGAACTTGATCGGCGGGCGTCGCCGGCACCGCGAACCGCTCGACCCACATCAGCGCCGATCGATGCGCGAGATCGTGGACGACATCGGCGCGATGGAACGGATCGAAGTCGTCGACGCGCTCGTCCTGGTAGACCGACAACCACAGCGCGAAGAACGCGTTGACGACCGCTTGCTCGCCCGGCAGCTGCGGACCCGCGAGCTTGACCGCGACGCCGAAGCTCTCCCAATCGTAGTCCTCGAGGATCTCGGGGTAGTGCTCGATCGGAAACCCGACCTGACGCTCGTACGGCGGCGGCCCGTTGCGCCAATGGCTGCCGTCGCCGAGCTCGTCCACGGAATCGTCTTCGGCCACGGGCTCGACGCCGCGATCTCGCTCGCTCGCCTCTGGCGGCAGCTCGGCCGCGAGGGTCGCCGCGCTCGGCGCGTCGGGCGCCGCATACAACACTGGCGCCGGGCCGTCGCCGTCCGCATCGGCGTCATCCGCTGCGACGTCGACCGCGGCCGCCTCGACGGTCGTCGCTTCGTCGTCGGGTTCGTCGCCGTCGTCGCGATCGCGGCCGCGCTGCGGGCCGCCGAGCTCGAGCCACGTCACGCCGTCGATCGCGGTCTCGACCTTCACACACCACACCGCGTCGAGCGCGTGCGCGGTGCACGCGGCGTCGAGCGCGGCGCGATGGGCGGCCAGTTGTTCCGGCGCGGGCGGCAGCCACGGCGCGGCGAGCCACTGCCGTGCGGGTTCGTGCTCGCCGACCGGACCGTCGCCGATGATCTCGTCGTCGCGTTCGATCACGCCGGCGGCGCCGAGCGCGTCCCACAGCGCCTGCTGAGCGCGCGCATCGAGCGGACGCGCCGCACGGGCGATCAGGATGCCGCGCGCGAGGTCGTTGTGACGCGGCTCGAAGCCGACGATCTGCACCAAGACTCCTGAGATCAGCCTATCCCATCAACACTCGATGATGTTGACCGCCAGCCCGCCGCGCGCGGTCTCCTTGTACTTGCTGCTCATGTCGGCGCCCGTGCGCCACATCGTCTTGATCACCTTGTCGAGCGAGACCTTGTGCGTGCCGTCGCCTTGCAGCGCGAGCCGCGCCGCGTTGATCGCTTTCACCGCGCCCATCGCGTTGCGCTCGATGCACGGGACCTGGACGAGGCCGCCGATCGGATCGCACGTGAGGCCGAGGTTGTGCTCCATGCCGATCTCGGCGGCGTTCTCGACCTGCGCCGGCGTCCCGCCCATCACCTCGGCGAGCGCGCCCGCGGCCATCGAGCATGCGACGCCGACCTCGCCTTGGCAGCCGACCTCGGCGCCGCTGATCGACGCGTTCTTCTTGTACAGCGCGCCGATCGCCGCGGCGGTGAGCAAGAACCGCGTCGTGCCTTCGTCGTCGGCGTTCGGCAAGAACCGCCGGTAGTACATCATCACCGCGGGGATGATGCCGGCGGCGCCGTTGGTCGGTGCGGTGACGACGCGCCCACCCGCCGCGTTCTCCTCGTTGACCGCGAGCGCGAACAGGTTGACCCAGTCCATGATGATCAGCGGATCGGTCGCGCCGGCCGGATCGCTCTTGAGCCGGCGATAGAGGCTGGCCGCGCGCCGCTTGACCTTGAGCCCGCCCGGCAAGATGCCTTCGCGTTCGCAGCCGCGCTTCACGCACGCATCCATCGCATGCCAGATCTCGACGACGCGGCGCCGGATCTCGGCTTCCGGCGCGTGCGCCTTCTCGTTCTCGAGCATCAGCGTCGAGATGCTCATGCCGTGCTCGCTCGCCTGACGGAGCAGATCGTCGCCCGAGTTGAACGGATACGGGACATCCTTGCGATCGGCCGGCGCGCTGGCATCGGCGGACGCGCCCGCGTGATCGACGACGAAGCCACCGCCAACGGAGTAGTAGATGCGCTCGTCGAGAACCTGCCCGCCGGTCGCGAGCGCGGTGAACCGCATGCCGTTGGCGTGGAGCGGCAGCTTCTCCCGACGATGGAAGATCAGCTGTGACGCCGGATCGAGCTCGACCGCGTGACCGCCTAGCAGCGTGACCTGGTGGCTCGCTTCGACCTCCGCTACGCGGCGCTCGATCGAATCGACGTCGACGGTCGCGGGCTCTTCACCAGCGAGGCCCAGGATGATCGCCCGATCGCTGCCGTGACCCTTGCCGGTGAACCCGAGGCTGCCGAACAGCTCGACCTTGACCTGCGCGACCGACGCGAGCTTGCCGTCTTCGGCGAGCCGCTCGACGAACCGCTTGGCCGCGCGCATCGGCCCGACCGTGTGCGAGCTCGATGGCCCGATGCCGATCTTGAAGATGTCGAAGACGGAGATGTGCACGCGGCCTCGGGGATCAGTCTGACACGGTTCGGTGGGAAGCGATGCGCGATGGATGAAGCCGCGTAGCGGGACGAGAGGAGAGCAAGCACACCGGCGTCGGCTGCCCTCCCGCGCGGTGCCGTCCCGACCCGCTCGGCTGATCGACGCTCCCGGTGGTGGTTCGCTGCGTTGCGCGGGACGAGGCCGCCGAGCGGCCTACGCCTGGCGGCGATTCGGTGGTTTGACGCATCGGCCCCGCGTCTCGTCGCGCGTCGGCCTCGCTCTCGGTCCGACACACGCAGCGGGGGGCGGCGCCGACGCCGGTCCGCGCTCGCACGCGGGCAGGCGCGTAAAGACACGGGATGATCTGACTTAGAACAGGATCCGCGTGCGGATGCTGGTGGGGAGCTCGGCGATCGCTTGTTTGACCGGCTGCGAAAGATCGTGATCGAGATCCATCACGAGGTAGCCGATGTCGGCGTCGGTCGCGAGCAGCTGCGCGCGAATGTTGGCGTTGTGATCGGAGACGATCTTGTTGATGTCGCGGAGCACGCCCGGCACGTTGCGGTGGATGTTGAGGATGCGGTGCGCGCCTTTGGTCACCGCGAGCTCGACCTGCGGGAAGTTGACCGCGCCGGTCGTCGTGCCTTGATTGATGAACTTGAGCAGCGCGGCCGCGACTTCCTTGCCGATCGCTTCCTGCGCCTCTTCGGTCGAGCCGCCGATGTGCGGCGTGAGGATCACGTTGGGCAGGCCGCGCAGCGGCGATTGGAAGCCGTCGCTGTTGCCCTCGGGCTCGCTCGGATAGACGTCGACCGCGGCGCCACCGACGTGCTTGCGCTTGATCGCGTCGGCGAGCGCGTCGACATCGACGACCGTGCCGCGGCTGGCGTTGAGCAGGCACGCGCCCGGCTTCATCGCCGCGAGCTCGGCCACGCCGATCATGTTCTTGGTCTGCGGGGTCTCGGGCACGTGCAGCGTGACGAAGTCGGCCTGCGCGAGCACGTCGGTCAGCTTGGGCAGCGCGCGGTTGTTGCCCATCGGCAGCTTCGCGGCGATGTCGTAGAACACGACGCGCATGCCGAACGCCTCGGCGAGCACGCCGATCTGGCTGCCGATGTGGCCGTAGCCGACGATGCCGATCGTGTGGCCGCGCACTTCGTGGCTACCGACCGCGACCTTCTTCCACGTGCCGGCGTGAACCTCGCGCACGCGATCGCCGAGGTGACGCGACAGCATCACGATCTCCGCCATGATCAGCTCGGCGACCGAACGCGTGTTCGAGAACGGCGCGTTGAACGCCGGCACGCCGCGCTTGTTCGCGTGCGCGAGATCGATCTGGTTGGTGCCGATGCAGAACGCGCCGACCGCGAGAAGCCGCTTGCCCTCGTCGAGCACCTTGCTGGTCACCTGCGTCTTGCTTCGGATGCCGAGGATGTGGACATCGCGGACCTTCGCGCACAGCTCGTCCTCGGGCAACGCCGCGCTCGTGGTCTCCACCGCGAAGCCCTCGGCGGTCAGCTCGGCCTTCGCGACCGGATGAATATTCTCGAGCAGCAGGATCTTGATCGATCCTTTGGGAAAGGAGGTCGCGGCCATCGGGTGACTCCGCGATCACCTTACCCTGCAGTCATGTAGAGTCGCGCCATGGCACGCGCGAAATCGTCCACGCCCAAAGAGCCCAAGGCGCCCAAGGTGGCGCGCAAGAAGAAGATCAAGGCCGAGGCCGGCTCGGTCGGGCTCACCGTCGACGAAATCACGAGCGGAAGCGCGCCCTCGCAGATCGTCAAGCTGCGCGGCCAGATCGAGTCGGTGGGCGGCGCGGTGCTCGCGGCGTATCGCGAGCCGTACGGCGGTCATTGGGTCGCGCTCGCGGCGCTGCCGTTGGGCAAGGTCGCGCCGACGCCGTATCAGCGCGAGCTATCCAAGGCGCACGCGGAGAAGCTCGCCGGCGTGATCCCGAAAGTCGGTCGCTTCCTCGATCCGGTGATCGCGGTGCCCGACGGCAGCGGCGACGCGCTTCGCTTCATCTCGCCCAACGGCATGCACCGGCTCGCCGCGCTCAGCCAGCTCGGCGCCAAGAGCGTGATCGCGCTCGTCATGCCGGAGCCGGAGATCGCGTTCCGCATCCTCGCGCTCAACACCGAGAAGGCGCACAACCTCAAGGACAAGGCGCTCGAGGTGATCCGGATGGCGCGCGCGATCGCGGCGGAAGACGATCGCAGCGAGGCCGATCTGGCGTTCGAGCTCGAGCAGCCATCGCTCGTCACGATCGGCGTGTGCTACGAGCACAACCCGCGGTTCTCGGGGGGCGCGTACAACTCGGTGGTCAGCAAGTGCGAGTCGTTCGCGACCGAGCCGATCAAGAAGAGCCTCCACATGCGCGAGGCCCACGCCAAGAAGCTGCTCGCGCTCGACGAGGCGGTGACCGCAGCGGTCGGCAAGCTCAAGGAGGCGGGGTTTACGAGCGGGTACCTCAAGCCGATCGTGGTCGCGCGGATCAATCCGCTGCGGTTCGCCAAGCCCGGCGCCGACAAGGCCGACTTCGACAAGACGATCGACAAGATGATCGACGGCGCGGAGAAGTTCGATCCGTCGAAGATCCGCGCGCAGGACGTCGCGATCGCCGCGGCGGTAGGCGGCGGCGACGAACCCAACTAAAAAAACGCGACGGCGGGCCGCGGCTGGTTCAGAAGAAGTAGTAGTGGACGCCAATGCCACCCGTCACGCCGTTGCCGGCGGATGCGGTGACGTCGATCTCGTGCGCGTCGGCGAGGCCGAGCACGATGCCGCCGGTGAAGCTGACCGCGACGTTGGCGGACAGGAACAGCCGGATCTGAAAGGCCGGCTCGAGGAACAGCTCGGTCTTGCTGGTCTCCATGTTCATCACCACGGTCGGCACGCTCGCGACACCCAAGCTGCCGCCGATGCCGAAGTCCGCGGTCGCGGTGGTGTGCACGTGGTAGTAGAATTCGCCGCCGACATCGACCGCGGTCGTCGACGGGGCGCCGTTCTGGCCGTTGATGCGCTGGAGGCCGAGGAACGCGCCGGCGTGAAACATGCCGCCGTCGTAGATTCCGGACAGGCCGCCGACGCCGCTGAGCTGGTACTCGGCGCCGACGCCGAACGCGCCGCTCTGGCCGCCGGCGGACGCGACACCCGTGCCGGCGACGAGCGCGGCGCACAAGATCGAAGCGAACAAGAAGCGCTGGTTCATGGCCGCATGCTGGCGCGCCGCTGCGATCGGTGCAAGTTCCCGCACGCGGGTGCTACCCTCACCGCGTGCTCGCCCCCGACGTGGAGCTCGCCGGCCTGGATGCGCGCCACTGGCGCAACGCGTGGCGGTTGTTCACCCCGCCGGGCGTGCGCGATCGGCCGCGGTGGGCGCTGATCGTGGTCGACGGCACCCCGCCGCGACCGATCAAGGCGGTGATCGGCGGCGACCGCGCGCGCGGCGCGATCGAGCTCGTGGAGCTGGGGTGGACGTCCGCGGAGCCCGCTGCGCTCGCGGCGATCGCTTCGCGGCTCGACGTCGGCGCGGTGATCGTCGTGGCGCGCGGGCTGTTCGCCGAGCTCGCGAGAGAGATCGATAGCGCACTCCGGCTCGATCAGCACGGCGCCGAACAGGCGCTGATCACGTGGCGCGCGATCAAGCTCCACGCCGGCCGCGCGCTGTGGGTGCACCCGCCGCTGCTCGAGCTGTTGCCCGCCCCCGGGCTCGATCCGCTGCAGCGCACGTTCGATCTGCTCGTCCCCGATGGCAGCGCGCTCGTCGGCTACGTGATCGAGGACGATCGCCAGCGCGTCCACACCGCGGTGATCGCGATCAAGGAGGGCGGCCAGATCACGCGCGTACTCGGCCACCGCGCGATCGCGGACCTCGTCGACGAACGCCAGCTCGCGAGCGATTGGCGCCGCCACCGCGCGCGCGTGCTCGCGGCGGTCGAGGAGCGGTTCGCCAAGCCCGCGATCGGCGTGTTCGTCGAGCGCGCGACGCTGCTCGGCGTGATGACCGGGCCGAGCGATCAGCTCGCGCGCGAGCTCGACGCCGATCGGATCGCGATCGATCCGGCGCCGGCGTGGCTGCTCGGGCTGCTCGGTGGCGCAGCGGTCGCCGCGATCGCCGGGCGCGCCGCGTCGATGCTCGCGAGCATGCTGCCGCAACGCACGCGCGATCGCGCCTCCGCGCTGCGCGCCCGCGCCGAGACCGCGCTCAAGGAGTCGGGCGCGCATCCGTTCGCGCTGCTCGGCTTCGATCCACTCGCGCTGTGGGCGGAGCTCAAGCGCTACTACCGCGACGACGCTCGGAGCGCGAAGGGCGCGCGATGACGTCTGGTCGGATCGAGGCGTTCTCCGACGGCGTGCTCGCCGTGATCATCACGATCATGGTGCTCGAGCTCAAGGTGCCGCACGGCGACTCGCTCGCCGCGCTCGCGCCGATGTGTCCGTCGTTCCTCGCGTACGTGCTCAGCTTCGTGTACGTCGGCATCTACTGGAACAACCATCACCACTTGATGCACACGGTGAAGCGCGTCACCGGCGGCGTGATGTGGGCGAACTTGCACCTGCTGTTCTGGATCTCGCTGTTCCCGCTGCTGACCGCGTGGGCCGGCGAGTATCCGTCGGCGAATTGGCCCGCCGCGCTGTACGGCGTGGTCCTGCTCGCGGCCGCGATCGCGTGGCTGATCCTGCAGCGCGCGATCATCCGCGCCGGCGGGACGTTGCAGCGCGCGATCGGCAGCGATCTCAAGGGCAAGTTGTCGCCGCTACTCTACGCGACCGGGATCGCGCTCGCGTTCGTGCGGCCATGGGCGGCGGAGATCGCGTACGCCGTGGTCGCCGCGATCTGGGTCATCCCGGATCGTCGAATCGAGTCGGACTTGCGCTCCGAAGGCGATGCGTAACGGACGCGCGCGATCAACTGACCGCGGCGAGCAGGCCGTCGAGCTCGGCGTACTCGCGGCCGCAGCGCGCGCAGCGATACTCGTGGTGCGCGGATGCGAGCGTCTCGCCGCACTCGCACGCCCAGCCGACCCGGCGCGCGGGCGTGCCGACCACGAGCGCGTACGCCGGCACGTCGCGCGTTACGACCGCGCCGGCACCGATCATCGCGTGCTCGCCGATCGTCACACCGCACACGATCGTCGCGTTGGCACCGATCGTCGCACCGCGGCGAACGCGGGTCGGTGCGAATTCGTCCTTGCGCGACACGTGAGCGCGCGGATGCGTGACGTTGGTGAACACGCACGACGGGCCGAGGAACACGTCGGCCTCGAGCGTCACGCCCGCGTACAGCGACACGAAGTTCTGGATCCGGCAACCGTCGCCGATCGCGACCTCGCCGATGTAGCAGGCGTGGCCGATCGCGCAGCGCGCGCCGATCGTCGCCCCCGCGCTGATGTGCGCGAAGTGCCAGATCTTGGTGTCGTCGCCGATCGCCGGCGCGCCGTCGATCACCGCGGTCGGATGAATGAACGGCGGCGCCATCGCGCGAGTGATAGATCGCCGGCGGCGAATTCGCTACTGTCAGGGCGCGAATGCCGAAGCGACCTCCGCGGGTGAAGACCGAGCTCGCGGTGCCGCGCGACCTCCGCGGCGAGGGCCCGACGCGCGCGTTCGCGCTCCCGGCCGGCCGCGGCGAGCTGTGGCACGCCGACGTGCTCGCGCTGCTCGGCACGCTCGCCGACGGCAGCGTCGATCTCGTCGTGACCGATCCGCCGTACGCGATCGCGAAGGAGGAGTGGGACGAGTTCGAGTCGCTCGACGCGTACGTCGACTGGTGCGATCGGTGGCTCGCCGAGGTCGCGCGCGTGCTCGCGCCGCACGGCTCGGCGTACGTGTGCGGGTTCTCCGAGATCCTCGCCGAGCTCAAGGTGCGGAGCGCGCGCCGGTTCGCGAGCTGTCGCTGGCTCGTGTGGGCATACCGCAACAAGGCGAACCTCGGCCGCGACTGGGGCCGCTCGCACGAATCGATCCTCCACCTGCGCGGCGAGCGCGCGAAGGTCGACGTCGACGCGGTGCGCGTGCCGTACAACGGCCACACGACGAAGTACCCGGCGCGGATCCAGGCGGTGTCGTCGCAATACGGCGGCGGCGTGCGGCGCGATCGCTGGGAGCCGCACCCGCTCGGCGCCAAGCCGCGCGACGTGCTCGAGATTCCGGTGATCTGCAACGGCATGGCCGAGAAGACCCCGCACGTGACGCAGAAGCCCGAGGCGCTGATCGAGCGCCTGATCCTCGCGTCGAGCAGCGCCGATCAGCTCGTCGTCGATCCATTCGTCGGCTCGGGCACCACCGCAGTGGTCGCCGCGCGCCTCGGCCGCCGCTTCCTCGCCGGCGACGGCGACGCGCGCTACGTCGGCCTCGCGCGCGAGCGCGTCACCCGCGCGAGCACACCTCGCTGACCGTCAGGGCAGCTTCGGCGTGACGCCCATCTCTTGCAGGAGTGGATCCGCGCCGGCGATCAGGTCCATCGTCCACAACATGTAGCGCGCGTCGACGTGGATCGTCCGGGTCGTCGTGCCGTCGAACACGACGTCCGACGCGAGGCCTTCGCGATTGCCGTCGAACGCGAGACCGACGAGCCGGCCCTTGGCGTCGACCGTCGGCGAGCCCGAGTTGCCACCGGTGATGTCGAGATCCGATTCGAAGTCGACCGGCAAGTCGCCGAGCGCCTTGTCGGCGTACGGCCCGAACTGCTTGGCCTTGATCGCCGCGACCACCGCGTCCGGCGTGTCGAACGGATCGGTGCCCGTCGTCTTGCCGACGATCTGCGACGCGACGGTGAGCGGGAGATCGGCCGGATCTTGCGAGTCGGGCTTGAGCGAGCGCACCGTGCCGTAGGTGATCCGCAACGTGCTGTTTGCGTCCGGCGCGAGCGCGCCGCCGAGCACCTGGCGGACCGCCTCGACGTACATCGGCATCACCAGCATGAGCTCGCCGATCCGCGCGTCGGTGCGCTTCTCCTCGGCCTTGTAGGTCGGCCACAGCCGGAGCGCCGCCTTGATGAACGGATCGGGCGACGCGCGCAGCTGCTTGAGCGTGCCGGTCTCGATCAGCTCGAGCCGCAACTTCTCGTCGAGGATCGCCGGCGCGGCGAACCACGCGTCGAGCGTCTTGTCGATCAGCGCCTCGTCGAGCTTCGCGCCCTTCTTGGCGTCGAGCAGCACCGGGAGCCAAGCACGATCGGCCTCGGGCAACGCGAGCGCGCGCACGAGCCCGATCCGGAACGCGCCGCGATCGAGCGTCTTGTCGAACTGCTTGACCAGCTGCTTCTGACCGGCCTTGCCGCGCGGCAGATCGCGCAACTGGAAGCCCGGCTTGCGGTCGGCGTCCGGCTTCTCGCGCTCCTCGGCCCAGCGCACCATCGCGAACGCGGTGCCGAGCAGCCGCGACGAGCTCCACGCCGAGCCGCGATCGAAGTCCGCGCGCGCGGTTCGCCGCGCCTCCGCTTGCACCGCCTCGAGCTTGGTCAAC
>Ga0209698_10009201_pt1 | contig 10125 bp, 5 predicted proteins | sample LitLauG_LLR_2012_FD_187203 | JGI IMG/M metagenome (GOLD analysis project Ga0209698, IMG submission 187203) | Freshwater sediment microbial communities from Pennsylvania, USA - Little Laurel Run_MetaG_LLR_2012 (SPAdes) (version 2) | ecosystem: Environmental > Aquatic > Freshwater > Creek >... | reverse complement strand
GTCGTCGATGTCCTCGAGCAGCGTGCTCTCGGTGATCTCGATCATCAGCTGGGCGGCGGCGATGCCGTGGCGGCGCACCGTACGGCGCACGTCGTCGACGAATTCGATCTGGCGGAACTGGCGCGCGCTGACGTTGATCGCCAGCGTCAGGGCCGCCATCAGCGGATTGGCCTTCCAGCGCGCCAGCTGCGCGCAGGCCGCATCGAGCACCCATTGCCCCAGCGCCACGATGAGCCCGGTCTCCTCGGCCAGCGGGATGAACTGCCCCGGCGGCACCAGGCCGCGTTCGGCATGGCGCCAGCGGATCAGCGCCTCGGCGCCGTGCACGCGCCCGTTGGCATCGACCTGCACCTGGTAGAAGAGTTCGAACTCGCCACGGTCCAGCGCCCGGCGCATCTCCACTTCCAGCGCGGCGCGCGCATCGATCGTCTCCTGCATCTGCGGGTCGAAGAAGCGCAGCGTGTTGCGCCCGGCCTTCTTGGCCTGGTACATGGCGATGTCGGCCTGCTTGAACAGGCCATCGACCCCCAGCGGGTTCTTGTTGAACAGCGCCACGCCGATGCTCGCCGTGACGTGGCTTTCGTGCTCGCCCAGCTGATAGGGCAGGTTCAGCACGTAGGCGATCTTCTCGCCGATATCCTCGGCACGTTCGGCGGCCAGGAACAGCTCCTTGCTGAGGTTCTCGAGCACGATGACGAATTCGTCGCCGCCGAAGCGGGCCACCGTGTCGCCGTCGCGCACCGTGCTCACCAGGCGCTGCGCCACCTGCTTGAGCAGTTCGTCGCCCATCTTGTGCCCCAGCGTGTCGTTGAGCGTCTTGAAGTTGTCCAGGTCGATGAACAGCAGCGCGCCTTCCATGCCGCTGCGGCCGCTCGCGGCCAGCGCCTGGCGCAGGCGGTCCTGCATCAGCCGGCGGTTGGGCAGCTGCGTCAAGGTGTCGTAGAAGGCCAGGTTGCGGATCTGCTCCTCGGATTCGCGGCGCGCCGTGATGTCGCGGATGAACACGGCAAAGCGCTCGGCATCGCGCACGTAGGTGCAGGTGATCTCCACCGGCATCAGCGAGCCGTCCTTGCGTCGATGCATGCTCTCGTAGGTGTCCGAGCCGCGATCGACGATGCGCTCCAGGTGCGCCAGCACCTCTTCCCCGGATGCCAGCGGGACCTCCAGGTCGCCGACCTGCATGGCCCCGAGCTGCTCCACCGGATACCCGCTCATGTTGGCGTAGGCCTGGTTCACCGCCCCGAGCTTGCCGGCGCGATCGACCAGCCAGAAGCCGTCCTGGGTCGCATCGAGCACCTGCTTGTTCAGCGCCAGGCTGCGTTCGAAGGCCTTGCGTTGGGTGATGTCGCGCGCCGAAGCGAACAGCACCATGCGCCCCTGCAGTTGCAGCGCGTTGGAGCTGATTTCGACATCGAAGGTGCTGCCGTCCCGGCGCCGGTGGCGCGTCTCGAACTGGTGCGGGAAGCGTCCCTGCAACTGCGCCGTGATGTCCTTGACCAGCTGCTCGCGCGTGCTCAGGGCGTCCCACTGGCTCACGTGCATGCCCAGCATCTGCTCCCGGCCGTAGCCCAGCATTGCACAAAACGAGTCGCTCACCTCGATCAGCGTGCCGTCACTGTCCATGATGTGCACGCCGTCGCTGGCATTGCGCAGGATGACCAGGCTCTTTTCGCTTTCGCGGCGTATCGCCTCGTCGGCCTCGCGCCGGTCGGTGATGTCGCGCGCGAAGCCCACGGTGCCCAGCAGCTGCCCGGCCGCGTCGAGCACCGGCGCCTTGTGCGTCTCGAACCAGCGCAGCCGCCCACCGGTCAGGATCTGCTCTTCCACGCTCTTCTTCTTGCCCGCCCGGCGCACCTCCTCGTCGTCGGCACGGTAGGTCATGGCCAGCTCGAAGGGGGCAATGTCGAAATCGGACTTGCCCACCAGTGCGTCGGCATCGTGCACGCCGAACGTGCGTGCAAAGCCCTCGTTCACCGCCAGGAAGCGGCTGTCGGTGTCCTTGAGCCAGACGGCGTAGGGAAAATTGTTGAGCAATGCGCGTTGATAGCGCTCGCGTTGCATCAGCTCGTTTTCGGCGCGCTTGCGTAGCGTGATGTCCTGCAAGAAGCCGTGCCACAGGATCGCACCATCGGCTTCGCGCTGAGGCGCGGCATTGAGGCCGATCCAGCGCAACTCGCCGTCGGGGCGCACGATGCGGAACTGGTGTTGGCAGGGCTTTGCCGCCTGCGCGCATTCGGCCATGGCCTGCTCGAGTGCCGCGCGGTCTTCGGGGTGGGTGCGTTCGCGCACGCCGGAGGCGTCGGTGCGAACCGAGTCGGCGCAGACTCCGAAGATATCGACTATCGCGTCGCTGGCAAACGGAAAACACGAGCTGCCGTCCGGTCGCACGCGGTATTGGAAGACCATGCCGGGCACATGCTCGGCGATCTTGAGCAGGCGACCCAGGGCTTCCTCGCGCGCGATCTCCAGGTCCTTGCGGTCGGACACGTCGTACTTGATCGCAACGTAGCTGATCACGCCGCCGTCCGGGCTCTTTACCGGCGCGATGTAGGCTTCTTCCCAGTAGATCGCGCCATCCTTCTTGCGATTTACCAGCTCGCCGTGCCAAGGCTTGCCGGCCTTGAGCTGGGACCACATCGTCGCGTATACCTCGCGTGGCGTAAGCCCCGACTGCAGCAGGCGCGGGTTGCGCCCCAGCGCCTCGGCGGCCGTATAGCCGGTAACCTCGGTAAAGCGCGGGTTGACGTACACGATGTTCGACTTCGCATCCGTGATCACGACCGAGGTCGGACTTTGCTCCACGGCGATCGACAAGGTGCGCAGGCTTTCATCGTCCTGCCGGCGCTGCGACACGTCGAAGATGCTGGCCATGATCATCCCGACCTTGCCGCCGTCGTCGCGCACTGCCGCCATCTGCGTTTCGCCCCAAAACTCGCTGCCGTCCTGGCGCCGGTAGCGGCACTCGAAGCGGGTCTGCGCAAGCCCGCCCGAAGCCAGTTGTTGCAGGCGCTGCCGGCATGCCGCCTGCTCGTCCGGATGCAGCAGCGCCGCGAAACTCGTGCCGGCAAGCGCCGATGGCGCATAACGCCATAGCTGCAAGGCTGCGGCATTGGCCTCGACCACGCGCAGGCCCTGCCGGTCCAGGGCCAGCATGGCGCCAAAGGCGCTGTCGAAAAGCGCCGCGGCGCGCGTCGACACCGCGCGCATGCTGCGCACGACGCTGGCCATGGCCCAGGCGGCGAGCAGGAATATCGCGACCCCGAGCGCACCCTCGGGCGCCGCCGTGAACGAATTCAAGGGTGGAATGAAAAGATAGAGCGCGGTGGCCGCACTCAAGGCCGCCAGCACCATCCCCGGACCAAAGCCGCACACCAGCAGGCAGCCGAGCAGGAAGGGATAAAAGATGAGGAAGGGAAAGCCGGAACTGGCCGGCAGCAGCATCACGCGCAGCGCCAGGGCCAGCAGCCAGAACACCAGGGCCAGCGGATAGCGCGCCCACGCCGGCGCCGCAAGTGTGGGCAGGCGCACGGGACTCATCGATGTAAGAACACTCGGCTATTCCCTCGGGCGCAAGCGCCAAACCGGCCATGCACGGTACCGGCCGGACCGCAAAAACAGCGCGAAGCCGCATGCCGCAGGTGTATTGCCCGCGTCATTTGCGCTGCGCCCCTCGTCCGGCCAAGTACGGTAGGCGATGGCGCAGGCAATGCGCAAGCGCAGCGAGTATGTCTGTTGACTTCACTCAAGGACTGGCCACTTGACCGGGCCGTGTGCCCCCACCGGCGCCCAGTATTGGCCCTGCCAGCGGCTTTGTACGGCGCTGGAGCGAGCAAAACCACAGTTAATTCATGGAATTGACTGCGTCTTCAGGCCGCGGGCGGTTTGGACGATGGCGTCCCACGCCTGCTCGACGTGGTGCCAGCGCGTGTAGGTCTGGCCGATCATGAAGCGGATCACGGTCCGCCCCTGGTGGCGTGTCTTGGTCAGATACAAGGCGCCCGAGTCGTTGATCCCTTGCAACAGCGCCTCGTTGAGGGCGTCGTTCGCGGCCTGGCTCAGCGCGGCATCGGGCTGGTAGCGAAAGCTCAGCAAGGCCAGGCGCGGGGGCGTCGTCAGCACGAATCCCGGGGTCTGCTCGATGCGCTGGGCCAGCCGGCGCGTCCACGCCAGATGCTCGCGCAGCAGTTCGCGCAAGCCGTCCGCGCCATAGCTGCGCAATACGAACCACAATTTGAGCGCGCGAAACCGCCGCCCCAGCGGCACGCTCCAGTCGCGGTATTCGGGCATGTGCGCCGCGCCCGCCGACTCCAGGTAGGACGGCGTCAAGGCCAGGACAGCCGTGAGCTCGGCCGGATTGCGCAGGAAAAACGCCGAGCAATCGAAATTGGTCAGCAGCCACTTGTGCGGATTGAATACGAAGCTGTCGGCCTGTTCCAGTCCCGCCGCCAGCGCCCGCACTTCGGGCAGGATCAAGGCGCTGCCGGCCCAGGCGCCGTCCACGTGCAGGTAGACCTGCTGGCGCCGCGCGATGGCGGCAAGGTCCGCGAGCGGATCGATGGCCCCCACGCCCGTGGTCCCGAAGCTGGCGACGATGGCCGCCGGCACGCGCCCGGCCGCGCGATCGGCCGCAATCGCGCTCTCCAGAGCCAGTGCATCCATGCCGCCCTCGGCCACACAGGCGATCTTGCGCACGTTGGCCGCGCCCAGACCGGCGATGCGTGCCCCCTTCTCGACCGAGGAATGCGCGTCGACCGAGGTATACAGCACCAGCGGCGGCCCGCCGGCCAGGCCTTCTTGCGCAAAACGCCCCGCGCTGGCCCGGTTGCAAGCGGCCAGGATCGCGCACAAGGTGGCCGACGAGGCCGAATCCTGGATGCAACCGGAGAATTCGCCCGGCAGGCCGACCAGATCGCGCAACCACTGCATCATGCGCAGTTCGAGCTCGGTGGCCGCCGGCGAGGTCTCCCACAGCATGCACTGCGCCCCCAGCGTGGCCGTCAGCATCTCGGCCAGCACCGATGGCGGACTCGAGTTGGCACTGAAGTACGCGAAAAAGCGCGGATGCTGCCAGTGCGTGATGCCCGGCATGATGCTGCGCTCGAAATCGGCAAAGATCGCGTCCATCGACTCGCCGCCATTGGGGCAGGACTCAGGCAGCAGCTTGAGGATCTGTCCGGCCGCCACTTGCGAGCGCACCGGGTAACGCTCAATGCCCGCCAGGTAGCTGGCCATCCAATCCGAAAACCGATGCGCCTGGGCGCGAAATTCCTCGATATCCACGACCGATTCTCCATGGCAAAGCGCCCGTTGCGCTCCTTTGGCCAGCGCGCTTGCGTCGCCGTGGGGCGGCGGCCGCGTGTCCCGGCGCCGCGGCCTCGCTATCATGCCATCTGCCATGAACCCAGCGCCCGATGCCGGCACTCTGTCCGCCCAGCCGATCCGGCCGCTGGCACACACGGACATACCCGCGGCGCTGTCGGGCCGCAACGGCGACAATCGGGCCGACCCCGCGCGGCGCCAGATTTGCGCCGAGGATGATCGCGGCGCGGTTGCCTGCTTCCTGGCCGAGTACGATCGCTCCCCGGGCACGGCGCGCATCTACCAGCGCGAATGCGAGCGCCTGGTGCTGTGGGCGATCCACGAATGCGGCAAGCCCTTGTCGAGCCTGACGCGCCAGGATTTCGAGGGCTATCTCAATTTCCTGGCCGATCCCCAGCCGCAGGAGCGCTGGTGCGGCCCCAAGGCCAACCGGGCCGGGCCGGCCTGGCGCCCTTTTGTCGGCCCCCTGAGCGAGCCGGCCTTGCTCACGGCGATCGCCGCCATCAACTCGCTGATGACCTACCTCGTCGATGCGGGCTATTTGGCCGGCAATCCGCTCGGGCTCATACGCCAGCGCCGGCGCAAGCTGGCCCTGGAGCCGGCCGGCACAGGCAGTGCCGCCGGGGCCATCATGGCGCCCGAATCGACCTCGATCGAACGCTTTCTCGACGCCGACATGTGGGCCGCGGTATCGGACGCGGTCGAAGCCATGCCCCGCGGCAGCGCCGCCCAGCGCGACGATTACGAGCGCCTGCGCTTCATCTGTGCGCTGCTGTACCTGCTCGCGCCGCGCGCCGGCGAGTTGGAGAGCCATCGCATGAACAGCTTTCGCGAGGAGCGCGGCCTGTGGTGGTGGCACGTTACCGGCAAGGGGGCCAAGCAGGCCAAGATTCCGGTGCCCGACGACATGATGCAGGCACTGGTGCGGTATCGGCGCCATCTAGGCCTGAGCGCCGTGCCGCGGCGCAGTGACACGACGCCTTTGCTGGTCGGATTGCGCGACCGGGCACCCATCACCGCGCGACGCCTCAACCAGCTACTCAAGCGCCTGTTCGCCCAGGCGGCTGCGCGGCTGGGCCCCGAAAACGCCCACAAGGCGGACAAGCTCAGAGCGGCCTCCGCGCATTGGGGCAGGCATACCGGCATCACCGCCAAGGTCGATGCCGGCATGGAAGAGCGCTATGTTCAAAAAGATGCCCGTCACGCGGATCGGCGCACGACGCAACGCTATATCCACGAAGAAGAACGACGTTGGCATCAGGAAGCGCAAAAGCAGCGCTTGCCTTGGCCGGGAAACGAAGCGGCGAAGCGTCCGGATGAGTGATGAAACGAAATTGTCATCATTCCGCAACTGTCATCTATAACGCGGATTTTTGCGGTGTATCTAGATGCGCAAATAAATCGTGAAAAGTGTTTGACCGCTCCCGAGTCGATGGGCGATATTCCCCCATCGCCCCCGTGCCCTTAACGGCACAAAAGTAAAAGTGCGCGTCGCGGGGGACCGCGTGCTGCGGCACCGCGGCCAGATGCTCCGGAGGGAGAACGATGGGAACGCTCTATGCCAACGAGCAGGAGGCGGCGCTGCACGAGGCCGCGATCGACGCGCTGGCCGGCGAGATGAAGAAGCCCGCTGCCGAAATCAAGGGGCCGTATGAACAGCAGCTGGCACGCCTGGCCAACGGCGCGCGGGTGCGCGATTTCCTGAGTGTCTGCACCACGCGCCATTTGCGGCGCGTGCTGCGTACCGAGCGCGGCTGAGCTGCGGCCTCGGCCAGCTGGCGGCCGTGTCAGCGGCTGCCGCCGACGCGGGTGAAATGCTCCACGTGCGGCGGCTTGGCAAAATAGGGGCTCACGATCTGGCGCCATTGCACGAAGGCTGCCGAGCCGCGGAAATCCACGGTGTGGTCTTCCAGCGTATCCCATTCGATTATTAGCACGTAGCGCTCCGGCGTTTCAATGCCGCGCTGCACTTCATAGCGCCGGAATCCGCGCGCCTTGGCGATCACGGTCTGCACGCCACGCTCGATCTGTTGATCGAATTCGGCCTGCGTACCGGGACGCACGAAGATCTCGGCAATTTCCAGGATCATGACGCGGGCTCCTCGCCATACGGGTTCATCTGGCGCGCAATGCTACGCCATACGGGCGCAGCCCCGCCCGTGCGGCATCGGGAGGCCGGGCGGCTACACTGCGCCCCGCCCCTCCCCTTGCCTGCGAGTTATTGCGCATGTTCGTATCGCCGCCACTGGCGTGCTTGTTCCGACGCGGGTTTTCCCGCGTGCGCGCATTTTCCGCTGCGGTGCTGGGCTGCGTTGCCGTGATCGGCCTTGCCGCCTGCGCCTTCAGTGCGCCACCCTTGGCCCAGGTCGACGAAGCCGCAGTACGGCACTACCGCGAAGGCGGCTATGCGCCAGGCGCTGCCGTGGCCATCGAAACCCGGCACCTCAACGGCCCGGTGACCGAGGCGGCATGGACCGCAACCCTGGTGCAGCCTGTGGATCACGCCATGCATCCGCTGATCGTTTTTCTTCCCAGCCTGGGCGAGGACGATACGGCGCCGGTGCAATGGTGTACCACCTGGGCCCGTGCCGGCTATGCGGTCCTGACGCTCCAAGCGCTGGCCGACGACGCCCAGGCCTGGAGCACGGCTGATGCGCGCAGCGGCGACTTCGAACGGGTCGCGCGCGCGCGCTACGCCGACGACTTGATGGCCGATCGCGTGGCGCGCCTGTCGGTCTTGCTCGACCAGATCCGCCAACGCAGCGGGCGCGGCGAAGCCGGCTTGCAGACGCTGGACTGGAACCGCGTGGCATTGGCCGGGGCCGACCTTGGGGCCTATACCGTCCAGGCCATTGCCACCGGCGCCGCCACCGTGCGCGCCGGGCCCTGGTCGCTATCGCCCGCAGCCTATATCGCGATCAGCCCTTACGCGCGGCGGACGCCGCCTGAGGCCGATGCCGGGCAGCGGCCGGCACACGCGCCGATGCTGATGATCAGTGCCCGAGACGACATCGACGCCTACGGCGTGGTCACGGACCCGCGCGTGCGCCACCTGGCTTTCGATCGCCTCGGACCGGGGCTGTCCTATTTTCTTGAATTGGGCCACGCAACGCATCGCTGGCTGGGCGGGGACACGAGCCTGCTGGGCGGCGGCGATGCCGCGCGCCGCGTCGCACCCTCACCCGGCGCGCCCAATGGGGGCAGCCAGCGGCGCCGGCGCGGTCCCGGCGCTGCCGGCGAAAATCGCGACGGCATGGCCCCGGAGTCCGACGACGAAGACCCGGTAAGCGAAAAGGCGGCCAAAGCTGCGCACGCCGAACAGGAGGCGGCGCGCAGCCGCGCCCTTACGCAGGCGGCCCTGGACATGGCATCCTTCGAGTCCGTTTCCATCGCGTTTCTCGACGCCAACGTGCGCCAGCAGGCGGCAGCACGCGCGTGGTTGCAGGATCGCGCCCCTCATTGGCTGAACAATGGCGATCGACTCAAGCAGCACTGAAGGCGTCCCGGACCGCAGCGCGGTCGACCCGGCTGCGGCCCTGGAACTGGTGGCGCGCCAGTCCGAGGTATACCGTGCCTTGGCGGCAGTCCTGCCGGCGCAGGCTTTACTGTACCGACCGGAAGACACCGTTGCCTACGAATGCGACGGCCTCACCGCCTACCGGCAAAAACCCATGCTGGTGGCGCTGCCGCAGACCGAGGCACAGGTGGGGGAGCTTTTGCGCTGTTGCCATGGGCTTGGCGTCCCGGTCGTTGCGCGCGGCGCCGGCACCGGTTTATCGGGCGGCGCCCTGCCCCATCGCCTGGGCGTGAGCCTGTCCCTGGCACGGCTCAATCGCATCCTGCATATCGACCCGCTGGCGCGCACGGCGCGGGTGCAATGCGGCGTGCGCAACCTGGCCATCAGCGAGGCCGCCGCCGCCCATGGGCTGTATTACGCGCCCGACCCGAGCAGCCAGATCGCCTGCACGATAGGCGGCAATATCGCCGAGAACTCCGGCGGCGTGCATTGCCTCAAGTACGGACTGACCCTGCACAACGTACTGCGCATCCAGGGCTTTCTGGCCGATGGCGAGCCGGTTGTGTTTGGCGCCGAAGCGCTCGATGCTCCCGGGCTCGACCTGCTGCCCCTGGTGGTGGGCAGCGAAGGCATGCTGGCCATCGTGACGGAAGTCACGGTGCGCCTCACGCCCAAGCCGCAACTGGCCCGCTGCATCATGGCGAGCTTCGACAGCGTCGAAACCGCCGGCGCGGCCGTGGCCGGCATCATCGGCGCGGGTATCGTGCCGGCCGGCCTCGAGCTGATGGATCGTCCCATGACCGCGGCGGTCGAGGATTTCGTCAAAGCCGGTTACGACCTGGCAGCCGCGGCCATCCTGTTGTGCGAGAGTGACGGCACGGCCGAGGAGGTCGAGGAGGAAATCGGCCGCATGCGCGCGGTGCTCGAACGCAGCGGTGCCACGCAAATCGCCGTCAGCATCGATGAGGCCCAGCGCCTGCGATTTTGGAGCGGACGCAAGAACGCGTTTCCGGCCAGCGGTCGCATCAGCCCCGATTACCTTTGCATGGATTCGACCATTCCGCGCAAGCGCCTGGCCGAAATGCTGCGCGCCATCGAGGCGATGGAACAGCAATATGGCCTGCGCTGCTGCAACGTGTTTCACGCCGGCGACGGCAACCTGCACCCCTTGATCCTGTACGACGCCGCCGATGCGGATCAGTTGCACCGGGCCGAGCGCTTCGGCGCCGATATCCTGGAGACCAGCGTGCGGCTGGGTGGCACGGTCAGCGGCGAACACGGCGTGGGGG
>Ga0209698_10009200_pt1 | contig 10127 bp, 9 predicted proteins | sample LitLauG_LLR_2012_FD_187203 | JGI IMG/M metagenome (GOLD analysis project Ga0209698, IMG submission 187203) | Freshwater sediment microbial communities from Pennsylvania, USA - Little Laurel Run_MetaG_LLR_2012 (SPAdes) (version 2) | ecosystem: Environmental > Aquatic > Freshwater > Creek >... | reverse complement strand
TACTTGTCAGCGGGAAGCAGTAATTGAAGGGAGCCCGAGTGGCAAATCTACTGAAACAACTGTGGGCAGATGAGCAGGGCCAGGACATCGCGGAATATGCAGTGATGTTGGCTGTGATTCTCGTGATCGTCGTGGGCACGATTCGACTCATCGGCTCGAACGCCAACACGGTTTTCTCGCAGGTCGGAAGCTCCATCGGATAACTTGCGGCTCCCGCCGCCTCGTTCAAGCCGTTCCGACCGATCACCCTTTAAGTGAGGGTGAGCCTTTCCTAGGCTCTGCCTCGCCGCCTCCGTTCTGCTCAGTTTCACTTCTGCTCAGGAGTTGACGGCGTCGACGTGGTCGTCAGCGCTACCTTCTCCGCGCCTCCGGTAGAGATTCGCGTCAGGTAGGGGAAGAAAGGCGTCACTTCAAACTCCATCTTCTCTCGTTGCGACGTGAGCGCGACCGCCTTTGCTTTTGAGAGTTCTACCTGATCGCTCCACGGATCGACCTTGATTCGGCCACCCAGAGGCAGAGCCGCAATCTGATCGAGCTTCTTTTCATCGAGCGCGGGGGCGCCGGCCACGAGATTGGCCATGCGAAGGTTCTTGCCGTCCGCAATGCTGTTGCCCAGGTGTGAGTGCAGCAGGTTGGGCAGATCAGGAGCGTGCGATTGCAGCGACTTCAGGAAGAGTCCTGCATTCCCCAGTTTGTCTTTGTAAGGCGAGTTCTTGAGCATCTCAATCGCTTTGGCGTCGGCAGCTTCTTCCTCAGCCGGGCTGTGCCGAAACGCGAGATTCTGGTACGACTTCTCATCGGGGAAGAACATGCGATCGTTGAACGCCAGCTTGGTGTCAAGCCTGTGCCCCAATACGATGTGCGCCAGTTCATGCGACAGAATCATTGCCAGTGACGCTTCATCCGGAAGCACATCCAACAACCCCCTCGACACTACGATCGTGTGGCCAATGGTGAAGGATTCGAGCGGAGAAGTAAGCAGGACGCGGCAGTGGAGGTCTCCGCCCAGATCAATGTTGTTTGTCAGCAAAAGATTGTTAACTACAGTTAACAAAATCTTGTCGACCTCTCCTGGAGGCGCGAGCAGGCCAATCTTCTGCACGCGCTCGACCGCGTTTTCTTCCGCCTGGCGTTCCCACATGCGCTCAGCCACAACCGGAGTCGCGTCAGCGACCGCATCACTCTGGTCTTTCACTGACTGAGGAGAATCAACGAGAATCTGTGTGAACTCTTCGTTCCTGGTCAGAGCCCGCACGTCATAGCCCCAAAGCCGGGTTTGCGCCTTGAAGTGGAGAGTTTTGGTAAGGCCAGTCTTCAGGTTCGATTCCTCCGTGTAGACGTAGGCAGGGAGCCACACGCCAGGCTTCAGGTTCAGGCGCCAGCTATCGAAGTGGAAGAAGAAATTGATTTTGGGCTGAGGAAAGTAAGTGCCGTTAAAGCGGACGATGTTGTAATCCTGATCCTCGACCCAGACTCTGCCCATGAACCGGGCTGTCTTCTGGCCTTCCTTGGGCTGTAGGTCGATCACCAGACAACGTACTTCTCCCAGGAATTCACGCCGGACAAAATTGAAGTTGTAATACTTCTTTTGAAAATCCGAGTCCAGAACCACCATCTGGGCGAAGCCCATGGGCAGGAAATGCAGGGAATAGACGCCCGTCAGCTTGGTGAGCATGCGGTGCCCGAAGCCTGGCTGGCCGACGAAAGAGACGTCTTCCGGTCCGTCGGACATATCGAGGCGGCCGAGATAATACTGGTCATGGACCGGGACAACCCCGCCGGAACCGTCGTTCTTCAGATCCTGCAGATACGTCTCGACCATCGGATGCATGTGGCGCATCTGCGCCATGAACATATGCTCGCGCTGCACCATGTGGTCGACAACGTCGTTGAACGTCGTGGTCGTTGGCGGAGCAGCGGTCTGCGGAGCAGGGGCGGTGCTGGGAATGGAGGAAGGTTGCGCCGGCGCCGCCGTTTTGGAGTCCACAGCAGGCATGGTTGCAGGAGATGCATCTTGCGCAAGAGCTGCAAACGAGCATGTCAACGCAAAGAGAATCAATACCGCGACAGAACCCACTTTTCGCATAAGGAACCTTCTGGGGTGAATCACGCTAACTGGAAAACAATATGCAACACGGCGGTCGAGTCAGATGGTTGACCGTCTCGCAAAGCTGGTTTGAATCGAATCTGTTCGGCAGCTCTTACTGCCGCATCATCCAATCCGTGGCCGAGTCCCCGCACTATTTTCAGAACATGGATTTTGCCTGACGCCTCGAAAACCACCTCGAGGAGAACCTCTCCCTCAATCTTCTTGCTGCGCGCTTCGTCGGTGTAGACGGGAGTCGGTTTTGAGAGGATCTCAGCTGGAACAACTTTGGCAGCGACCGCTGCAGGCCGCGATTGTACGGTCGGCGGAGCGGCTACGTCATTGTCTCCAAATCCCGCGTCCCGGACTACGCCGTGAGGCGAGGATGCATGTGGATCGCTGATCGCGGTGCCATTGCCAAATCCCGCACTGGCAACCACGCCGCGGGTTCCGTTCGCTCCGCCTGTGCCGTTGCCATATCCCGGACCCGTTGGCATATCGAACCCGCCCGCCGACGCGATGTTGACGGCCCGCGTTTGCGTGGTTCTCGCGGGAACTCCGTTCGGGTCACCAAAACCACCAGTTTGCACCTGTTCCGGGGGTTTGCGAGTCGTTTGTGGTGCTGAGCTTCCAGTCGAGAACAGGTTGGTGCGAATCACCTTGGGCATTACCGGCGCGGTCGAGGGCAAAGTCTCCAGCTTCTTCTCCGCGATTCTTACTTCGGGAGCCGGAGCGTCTTCGACTTTTGGCTTAGGCTGCGGGCGCGGAGCCGCAAGCTTCAAAGCTGCGGGTGGTGGATCGAGCTTCGCCACCATCACCGGTTTCGGCGGTGGAAGTTGCCGTTGCGGTTCATGATTCACGGGTACGGGTGTAGGTACCAGTTCGATGGCGTGATAGTCCTTCTTGGGCCCTTCCATCACCTCTGGGTGCAGAACCGGAATCCACACCAGTATGGCAATGGCAATGGCTTGGGTACCGTAGCTAAGAACAAACTCCGACCAGGGCATTTTCCACCTGGGGAGCACGGAAAACGGAGTTGGGTCAGACGCACGAAATCCCATAGTCAATTCTGCTCGTTGACGCCTCAAACACTGATTACGGACCAAAAGTTCTGCCGCTGTTCAATTCGGAGTGGAACCTGGGAATAGGATCCACACAAAAGTGTACTATCTCGCACCTAAGGCATGCACGAAAGAGGCCACTTTGGAAGCACAGTTCAGTCTCGCAAGCCTAGTTTGGTCAAGTAGTTACGGATAAAGCGATCCATGTAGTGCAGAATACTTAGGGATACTCGTGCAAAAAACTACACCATTTGATGGATAGATTTCTCGCCTGGTTGCCGTTCAAATCCGGCATCCAGGGCCAGAAGTTTAAATACCCAACCCCCTCAGCAGCGTACAATTTTTGGACTCTCCAGCCCTTTGGTCGCGTTCCGGGTATCCACCACCAGTTGCGCCTCAGTGACGATCCGCCGGTAATCGTAATCCGAATGATCCGTAACAATCACCACGCAGTCGTATTGACTCAAGTTGTTCAGGTCGGCGCACTTCATTTGCAAATCGTATTTCCTGCCCCTTCCGATGAAGGGGAAATAGGGATCGTGATAGCTGACCAGTGCGCCATCTTTCTGCAGCAGTTCGATGATCGTCAACGACGGTGACTCACGCAGATCGTCGATGTCTCGCTTGTAGGCGACTCCTAGAACCAAGACGCGCGATCCGTTCAGAGATTTTTTTTGACGGTTCAACGCGCCGCTGACCGAGGCCAGCACGTGATACGGCATGTTGGTGTTGATCTCTCCGGCGAGTTCGATGAAGCGGGTCCGAAAATCATATTCCTTCGCCTTCCACGAGAGATAGAAGGGATCGACCGGAATGCAGTGTCCGCCCAATCCAGGCCCCGGATAAAACGGGTGAAATCCGAATGGCTTGGTAGACGCTGCTTCGATGACTTCCCAAATGTCTAAGCCCATTCGCAGGCACAAGATTTTCAACTCGTTCACCATTGCGATGTTGACGCAACGATAAATATTTTCGAGCAGCTTCGTCATCTCCGCAGCAGCCGGGGATGAGACCGGAACGGTGCGATTGAAGATCGACCCGTAGAGAGCCGAGGCCAGTTCGGAAGCCTGGGGGTTTAATCCCCCGACCACTTTGGGGATATCGCGACGGGCTACCGTTGTATTGCCGGGATCTTCGCGTTCCGGCGAAAACGCCACGAAGAATTCTTTGCCGGTAAGCGCCCCGTCCCGCGCGGCTTTCAGCCCTTCTGCGTTCTCCTTCTCGAGGATCGGGATCATGACTTCCTCGGTGGTCCCGGGATAGGTCGTGCTCTCAAGTACGATCAACTGTCCCGCGCGCAGGTGGGGAGCGATGGAGTGTGTCGTATCGGTGATAAAGCTGAGATCAGGTTCGTGATATTCATCCAGAGGAGTGGGCACGCAGATTATCACCGCATCCATGTCGGAGAGACGAGAGTAGTCGGAAGTGGCCGAGAAACCCTGGGAGCGCGCTGCTTGAATCTCTTCGGCGGCGATGCGGTAGATGTAGGAGCTACCCTTGCTGAGAGTCTCAACTTTGCGGGCATCGATATCGAAACCCGTGACTTGAAATTTTTGTTCGCTGTAAAGCAGTGCAAGAGGGAGTCCGACGTACCCAAGTCCTATAATTCCCACTCGTGCCTGACGTTGCTTGATTTTGGTTTTAAGTTGATCGAACAAGGTGTCTGCTGCGGAGGAAAGAGTCATGGGAGAATCCAGAATGACGCCGAGATGGACAATATAAAGGCGAGACAATTTTACCACGCAAATCAGTGACAATTCGCGGCGGAAGGGCTTCTTTTCAAAGGAATTGACTGATTCGGGACACGTGAAGAATGAGCAGATTGAGTGCACGAAAATGGATTGTATTCCTGATGGCGTTGATGCTCATGTCGTTTGGATTCGCGTTCATCGCCGGCAGACTCCTCGTCGTGGACAAACCTGAGCGCGCGGAGGTGATTCTCGTGCTTGCCGGCGAAACGGACCGACGTCCGGCGCGCGCCTTGGAACTGCTGGCGCAAGGGTTTGCGAGCCACGTGGTGATCGACGTTCCGGCGGGGGCCAGAATCTACGACTCGTCGCAAGTAGAATTGGCTGAAAGATACGTACAGAATCTTGCACAGCGTGAGCAAGTGAGCGTTTGTCCGATCGATGGCCTTTCGACCAAAGATGAGTCGCGCGACGCTGAGAAATGCATCGAGAAGCAGCACGGATCGCGGGTCCTGCTCGTGACTTCAGATTTTCATACCCGGCGGGCGCTGAGCGTCTTCCGCCGAGAGCTTCCCTCCTATTCGTTCTCGACGGCTGCCGCGCACGACGATACGCAATTCGGAACGCGTTGGTGGACGCATCGTCAGTGGGCTAAGACGTGTTTTGAGGAGTGGCTGCGGCTGATCTGGTGGAGTGGGATCGATCGCTGGCGCGGATGAGATTGCCTGATGTGAAGCGTTAAGAAATCAAAACCTTTTGATGAGTTTTCCACCGGAAAACGCTTTCAACTAGCACAAAAGCCATTGACGGACAACAACGAGGAGGGTACGATTTCGAGAACGGTCACCAATTAAGTTATTAACGGAGCGTGGGATGGGTAAGTCTGCTTACCGCAGAATGGTCGGTTGCGTGCTTCTGTTCCTGTTTCCGAGTTCAATCTTTGCGGCTGATTCTAATGCAGCTATGCTTTACACGAACGGAGCGGCTTGGGTTAACGGCGCTCACGTCCCAAGAGCTTCTTCGGCTATTTTTTCCGGCGACCTTCTGCAGACTCGTACCGATTCCGTTGCCAACATCAACCAGACAGGCTCTTCGATAACCGTTCTTTCCGATTCCATGGTGGAATATCAGGGAACCGCTGTCCAAATCGAACACGGAGGTGTGGCCGTTTCGACTTCGAAACAGGTTGCGGCCGTGGCCGGCGATGTAAGAGTGAAACCTGCCTCAACGTCATGGACGGAGTTCAACGTGGTGGATACCGACGGGACCGTCCGAATCGCAGCGCGTAAGGGCGACCTGACGATCACCGATGGGAAAGAAACATTCACCCTGGCGCAAGGCCAGGAGACGACGCGAGACGAGAACGCCCAAAATCCCGACGATACGAACAAGGAAAACAACAAGCGGAGTAAGAAGCGGGGGGCGGGAGGTGCTGTCCCCGGAGCCGGCGGCGGAATTCTAAACTCTCCCTACGCGGTCGCCGCGGGTGGAGCTGTCGTGATCGGACTCACGACGTGGGTATTGTTGAAGAACGACGAACCCGCCAGCCCGAGCAAGCCTTAGCAGGAACCTCGATTCCTGAACTGTCCGCGTCGGATTCAGCATCGATCTTCTTTTGGTGCGGCAGACTCCCTGATGCAGTTTCTTGAAAGTCAAGCCATCGCATGATCTTGGTTACCGGAGCCAGCGGATTGCTGGGAGCGAGCGTCGTCGCGACGGCGGTGCGCTTCGGTCGCGATGTTGTGGGTCTCTACAACCGTCATCCTGTGAGCCTTAACGGTGCGCATTTTATCGCGGCTGACCTCAGGAATCGTGTGGCGGTGGAAGAAGCCTTTGAGAAGTTCCGTCCTTCCGCAGTGATTCACTGCGCCGCCGAAACGAATGTCGATTGGTGCCAGGAGCATCCGGAAGAAGCGCGCGTCATGAACGTCGGTGCGTCGCGCTCCATCGCAGAGATCGCCGCCCGGTATGGCGCATATTTCCTGTATGTTTCGACGGACGCGGTTTTCGATGGCGCTCGTGGCAACTACTCTGAGACCGATCCTCCTGCGCCTGCCAATTTGTACGCCCAGACCAAGTTGGAGGGTGAGGAGGCCGTGCTGGCTGCCTATACGGACGCAGCCATCGCCCGGGTCACGATCTACGGCTGGAACGTTCAGAGCAAGCAGAGTCTGGCTGAGTGGATTTTCGAGCAGCTTCGATCTGGTAATACTGTGGCGGGATTTACCGACGTCGTCTTTTGCCCTATATTGGCGAACGATCTTGCGGAGATTTTGCTGGCCATGGCGGAACGGAAGCTCACCGGCATCTTCCATGTCGTGGGCTCGGAGGCGGTAAGCAAGTTCGAGTTTGCCAGGCGTGTGGCGCAAGCGTTTGAGTTTGATCCAGCCAAGGTCTTGCCCAGCCAGCTCGCGCAAGCAAAGTTAAGAGCGCCGCGTCCCAGGAATATTTCGTTGAATACGGGAAAGATATGCGCACAGCTCGGACGGTCTATGCCTGACGTGGATTCCGGCTTGCGCAGATTCGCGCAACTGCGGGCGGAAGGATACATCGAACGCTTGCGAGGCGAGGTGATGGGGGTCCGCGAATGACGTCGCTGCAGTTGGGCAAAAAGAACGTGGGACTCGAGCATCCGACGTATTTTATCGCGGACATTGCAGCCAATCACGACGGCGAACTCGAGCGAGCCAAGCTGCTCATCCGGCTTTGTGCGAAGGCGGGAGCCGACGCGGCAAAGTTTCAAAACTTTCGCGCTCCCAAGATTGTCAGCGATCAGGGATTCCGGCAGCTGGGGGGGCAGCAGTCGCATCAATCGAAGTGGAAGAAGAGTGTTTTTCAGGTATACGAAGCGGCCAGTGTTCCCTGGGAATGGACCCCGGCTCTCCAGAAGGAATGCCAGGATTGTGGCATCGAGTATTTCTCCGCGCCTTACGATTTAGAGGCCGTGGAGATGCTTGACGCTTACGTGAACCTTTACAAGATTGGCTCTGGCGATATCACTTGGCCCGAGATGCTGCGAAAGGTCGCGTCGAAACAGAAGCCGGTCCTGCTGGCCACCGGTGCTTCGGACCTGGCAGAGGTCGAGCGAGCCGTGGACGAGATTCTCAAAATCAATTCGAACCTCGTGTTGATGCAGTGCAACACGAACTACACCGGGAGTTTGGAGAACTTCCGGCATATTCATCTGCGCGTCCTTGAGACTTACCGTGTTTTGTTTCCGCAGGTTGTGTTGGGCCTCTCCGACCATACACCCGGACATGCGACGGTCTTGGGTGCGGTGGCGCTCGGGGCCCGCGTGATTGAAAAACACTTCACCGACGACGATCAACGAGAGGGGCCGGATCATGCCTTCTCGATGAATCCTTCTTCATGGCGCGAGATGGTGGACCGCACGCGCGAGCTGGAGGCTGCGTTGGGATCTCCCCGGAAATTTGTGGCCGCGAACGAACATCAGACTGTGGTGTTGCAGCGCAGGTGCCTGCGAGCGGCGGTAGATCTGAAAGCAGGAACCGTATTGCAGGAGAACATGGTCGAGGCACTCCGCCCCGCACCCATCGATGCGGTGATGCCATTCGACCTTCCCAGAGTTCTCGGGAAGAGAATCAGGCGAGATCTTCGACAGGGCGAGCACTTGCGGTGGAGCCTGCTGCGGGACGCTGAGAGCGCCGAATGAAGGTCCTGTACTTCTCGGATAACATTTCCGACCATAACCGGCGATTTATGGAAAAGATTTCGGAAGCGGGCTTGGAGTGTTGGTTTCTCGATCCGACGACAGAGTCGTTACCCCAAGGCTGGTTGCCGAAAGCGGTTCATTGGGTTCGGACCGGCAAGAAAATGGAGCGTGGTTGTCTGCCGTCGCGATTTGCAGAATTTCTCCCCGCATTTCGAGAATGTGTGCGTAAGATCGGTCCTGATCTTATCCACGCTGGGCCAACGCCAACGGCTGGCTACGTGACAGCTCTCTCCGGTTTTCATCCCTGGCTGCTTGGGACGTGGGGCTGGGACGTTCTGTATCAGCCGGAACAGGGGCCGGAGTGGAGGCAGGCGACGGAATTCGCCGTCACTAAGGCGGATGCTGTGTACGTCGATTGTGGTGCCGCTCGCGATCGCGTTCGCGAATTTGCTGATTTTCCGGACTCAAGGATCGTCCAGTTCCCGATGGGAATTAAACGCGGAGTCTTCGGCCCTGATGGCGATTCCCCGCGGCCGGATGAGTTTGCGCATGAACCCGGAACGTATGTCATCCTGAGCACGCGATCTTGGGAGCCGCTGTACGCAGTCGATATATTGCTGGAGGCATTTCGTCTCGCGTACAGCCACAATTCTTCATTGCGCCTGGTCCTGCTGGGTTCTGGGTCCCTCGATGCGCAGGTTCGTGAGTTCGTTCGAGATCACAACTTAGACCAGGTGATTCACACTCCGGGCAGGATTGGAGCCGGCGAGACCGCGAAGTGGTTTCGCGCTGCAGATGTTTATGTCAGTTGTGCGAAAACTGACGGCACTTCGGTTTCGCTGTTGGAGGCAATGGCAACTGGCTTGCCCGTGGTGGTTACCGATATTCCTTCGAATCGGGAATGGGTCACGAACGGTCAGAATGGATGGTTAGCCGCATCTGGTTCACCGGAGGAGTTTGGGGATCGCATGCTTCGGGCCGCACGGCTGACCAAGGAACGGCGGAAGGCGATTGCCGAGCAGAACCAGAAACTGGTGGCCGATCGCGCTGACTGGGATGGAAATTTTCCCAGACTGCTGAAGATGTATGAACGACTCGCGGCCATGCCTGTCGTGCGGTGAACTGGTCGGCGCATCCGAGAACATAGGATTGTGAGACTCGTCAGTCCATTTCTAAAGTCGGTTGTATATCCGTCGCTGGCGAGGACGGGATATTTACGCCGGCTCGCGAATTCTGGTTTGGCGGTGGTGACGTACCACGGTGTGCTGCCCCGCGGCTATGAGTCCGTGGACGCATCGTTAGACGGGAATTTAGTTACAGCCGAGACTCTGGGGCAGCAAATTCGTTTGTTGAAGGCCCGATATTGCCTCGTCGATCCAGCGGACGTTCTTGCCTGGAGTGAAGGCAAGCGAGATCTTCCACCCAAAGCTGTGCTTCTTACCTGCGATGATGGGCTGCTGAATCACCTCACCGATATGTTGCCGGTTCTGCTGCAGGAAAACGTGAAGTGTCTTTTCTTTGTGACGGGAGCATCGGCCGGGCAAGAGCGACTCGCCCTCTGGTACGAGGAACTGTTTCTCATTTTCATGAATGCGTCGGGCGGACCATTCGAAGTCTCA
>Ga0209698_10009199_pt1 | contig 10127 bp, 6 predicted proteins | sample LitLauG_LLR_2012_FD_187203 | JGI IMG/M metagenome (GOLD analysis project Ga0209698, IMG submission 187203) | Freshwater sediment microbial communities from Pennsylvania, USA - Little Laurel Run_MetaG_LLR_2012 (SPAdes) (version 2) | ecosystem: Environmental > Aquatic > Freshwater > Creek >... | reverse complement strand
TTACGGTTCGCCCGACGAGATCGTGTTGTTCGGCGATGCCACGAAGCGAGCGGGTTAGGGGTGCAGCCAAATGCGGCAAATGACTGCACACCCCAGTGACGGTCCACCTGAACGGTTCTGCTGTACCGAGTGTGGGTGGGTCTTTCAGGTGCCGAGATCACTTACCTCGGATATCCCTCCTGAACTACAGCGCAAGTTCGCAGAGCAGTGGTATGACGTTCACCAATGCTTCGATTTCCCAGCGAGACCAGAGTCGTAAGCAATCAGAGTGACTGGCGGAGTGTTGGGGTAGGCTAGTCTTCGCCCAGAAGAGCGCGACAGTCGTGCCGTTCAAATTCACCCTCAACTTGATCTGTGAAGCGCTCCCGCTCTCCGGCCGAGTCCGGCTGCGGGCGATTCCAGGAACATTGGTCACAGCACCAGCCCGTCCATCGTTCTGACACGACGAAAACCAAATGTCGTTCGCCGACACGTGTCATTTTCGGCACGCTAGCATCGCGGCAAGCCCACTCCGTTGCGCTTTGCGAACCTGTTACGAATCTGGAACAGACACCTGCGGTTTCAAGGCAAGGTCAAACGGAGGAACTCGTAGTAGGCGGCCTCGTCAATATCCTGAAAACGACCCCAGCGGCTCACGTCATAAACCAATATCACTTGAAATCCCGGCTTTGTACTGACCACATCGGTGAGTAGTCTCTGAAGGCCCCGTCGTTGCCTTAGAGACAGGCCGCTTCTTGCTGCGTCGTTATAGCTCTCAGCCACAACGAATCCGTGAATTCGTGCGTACTCGGCAATGGCGGCTGATTGGTTCTCGAAGGAATATTTTTGGTATTCGGTGGACATCCTCAGATATTGTGCCGCGCGAATTGGCTGCATAAGCTCCTCCCTTCCAACCAACCGGTTCTGAATAGGTCATTAATTGGAACCCTTCTGAAAACTATAATTGATGCCTCTGTTATCAATTGCTTACACGGAAGCTAGGAAGTCGCTGTGGTCGCTGACTTGCTGCACTGCAACTCACTAAAGTCTCTCGCCTCTTTGTCGATCTGGTCTAGCAGGAGGCGAACATGTCCGAATCTTTGGTTCCCGTAGCTCAATACCTGCGCATGTCAACTGACCATCAGCAATACTCACTCGACAACCAAGCCGATGCTATCGCTCGATATGCCGCGAGCCACGGTTTTGTGGTTGTCAGGACCTATTCCGACGCGGCGAAAAGCGGGGTTCGCATAAAGAACCGTACCGGTCTGCAGCAATTACTCAAGGACGTAGTAGGAGGTCAAGCGGGTTTTCTTGCTGTTCTTGTTTACGACGTTAGCCGATGGGGGCGATTCCAGGATGTCGACGAGGCCGCTCACTACGAGTACCTGTGCAAATCTTCCGGAGTGCCCGTCCACTACTGTGTTGAGACGTTTACCAACGACGATGGTATGCCGCACCTGATCATGAAGGCTTTGAAGCGCACCATGGCAGCAGAGTACAGCCGGGAGATGTCGGTGAAGTGCAGAGCGGGTCTCGTGCGTCTGGGGAAGATGGGATTTAAGTTAGGGGGTGACCCACCTTATGGGCTGTCGAGACTGTTGCTCGATACCAGCGGACGACCAAAGCAGCTCTTGGCACGCGGTGAGCGAAAGAGCTTGGCAAATGAGCACGTCATTCTTGTGCCTGGCCCAGACCATGAAGTAGCCACCGTTCGGCGCATCTTCCACGAGTTTGCCGACCGAAGGCGGGGTCTAACGGAAATTGCCCGACGATTGAATCAAGACGGAAGCACGTTCTGGACAGGCTCTCGATGGGATGCCGGCTCAGTCACGAGGGTATTACGGCATCCAGCTTACGTGGGCACGCTCGTCTGGGGGCGGACCTCGGCCTATCTCTCGGGACCTGTTAAGAAAGTTCCTCCAGAACAGTGGTTGGTACGCATGGACTCTTTTGCGTCTCTGATCGACAGGAATCTGTTTGACCGTGCTCAACGCGGGTTCCATCGCTTTACACACTGCATCACGAATGCCGAACTGCTGAGGCGCCTACAGAAACTACTTGTGAAGCACGGGAAGTTAACGAGCCGCATCATCGATCAATCTAGAACTTGTCCCGGTCTGACAACCTATTGCAGGCGCTTCGGAAACCTTTTGAGCATTTACGAGTTGCTTGGGCACCGTTCTCCGCATGAGGACAGCATTACCTTCCGGGTGCGCTCGATGCTCATCAGAAACGCTCTGATTCGCTCCGTCATGGATGAGTTTCCGGGTCAGTTCGACGAGGTTCGAAAGAGCCGGAGGTTTCGAACCATTCTGAGTTATCGCCCAACTGGGTTGTTGGTTGCGGTTGTAGTGGCCAAGTATTTCCGAACGGCGGGAGGGGAACAACGGTGGCTGCTTGAACCACCAAGAAACGAGCGCAAGAGGCTAACGCTAGTCGCTTTGCTGGATGAGCAAAATACCGCCATTGAACGTATGATCGTCTTTCCCCTGATGAACTTTCCCGGAAATAAGACGGTCCGATTGAGCGAAGGCCACAGTTGGATGAAGACGGGGATTCAGATAGGACAACTTTGCGACCTGTTAGGCGCGATCAACGAGTTGCGATCAGTAGGTTCATGACCTTAAGCCAGCCATTGGCTGTGACAAGAGGACGAGGCAAGATTCAGAATAGACAGAAGCCGGGCAAACTCACCAACGATTTCGCTCTCGTTCGCAAGGTGGTATTGATGGACCTGCTCACGGACCGCCCGTTTAACGACCCCGAGCCGCAGCCTTCGCCGTGGGCACCGAAATTGCGACCGAGTCCGGTTGCGTCCAGACGGCTGTGCCGCCCGTCAGGTCCAGACGATGCATGGTGATCTTTAGAGTTCCGCGATCGACATCCACCCCGATGAAGTGGTAGTTCACTTCCTTGCTCTGAAACGGATCGTCCGCGGCCCGTTCAATTGGATAAGCATGCGCTCCCGCACCACCGGTCACGAAATAGTTCACGCCCCCATGCTCATGGCGTTCGTAATTGTGTACGTGGCCAGAAAAGACGATTATCCGGGCACGAAGATTCTGCTGCCGCGCTTCCAGCATCTTCGCCAGTTCTTGCTCCCGAGAGCGGGATGAGTGTCCTCCGCCGAACTTCTTGGCATCGGATGAACTGGTATAGGGAGGATGGTGAAGAACGAGGAAGATGAAGTCCACATCTCCAGATATGTGGTCCAACTTCTCAGTGAGCCACTGACCTTGGGGACCGGAATTCTCGTCGAGAGAACTGTCCAGCACCAGCATGAGGATGTTGGCAGCGCGAACGGAATAGTATCGGCTATTCTTCAGGTTAGGGAACCGCTGGAAATAGTTTGCCAGAGCAACTTTCTCATCGCCATGAAGATCGTGGTTGCCCAATGCCGGATAAACAGGAATCTTGCTCGCGCGCCACACTGCAGTTTCGGTGTCCCACACCTTCCAGTCGTTCGCGTCGTAGCCGTTGTATACGATGTCTCCTCCAAAGGAGACAAATGCGGGATTGGTTTGAGCGATAGCTTGTACTAGCGTCTGACGTGCAGTCGGATTGGCGGCGTCTGTGTCCTTTGGGTCGTGAAAGCGCGAGTCGCCGTAGGTCACAAAGTGAAAGGGCGTGCTCACCTGTAGTTGTAGTTCCGCGGGCTGGGTTTCGGGCGGCGGGGTCTGCGAGTGCGTTGATGAGCATGCGGCACAGATAAAAAAGAGAGTCAGCACCTGCAATATCTGGAGATGTCTCACTTGGCCACCACCAGCACCTCAAATTGGCCACCTTCAGCCGTCGACAGGAAAAGTTGGTGCGTCTTCGGATCCAGTGCCATCGTCTTCGCGCGCGGAAGAGTTTTGACGGTCTCGACGATTGAATACTTGTCCGGGTCGTCCTGATGGATCACCGTAATACTGCCTTCTCCGTTCGAGTTGAAAATCAGTCGCATTTCGGGGTCAAAAGCGGTCGCATCCACGTGGTCACCGATCGGGAGCGTCGTAATCACTTGGCCCGTATCTGCGTTCATGACCGCCATAACCTTGCTTCGGCAGCCGAGAAACAGGCGGCGATTGGGCCGGTCGATCGCCATACTGGAGGGCGACGCGCAAGGAGCAGTCGGCCAGCGCTGCTCCACTTTCAGCGATCGGGCATTGATCTTCAGTACCAGATTATTGTCCTCCAGGTTATCGTAAACATAGCCTGAGCCATCGGCCACGGCAAACTCGGGGCTGCCGCCGAGATCAACGGTTCCGGCCACCTTTCCATCTGCCGCCTCAATTGCAGTCGCGCTGTCTCCGCTGCCATTAAATGCAAAGACTCTGGATGTTGCGGGATCGTAGATGATCGCGTCCGGTTTCTTGCCCGTAGGGACTTCGGAGATTGTGTTGAGGGTCTTCAAATCGAAGATAGTGACGGTTGAGGACTGCCCGTTGCTGACAAATCCGCGCCCTAGCTCCGGAGCAATGGCGATTCCATGCACGCCAGGAGTGTTCGCAATCTTACCGACGACCGTTCGTGAATCGAGATCGAGCACCTCTACTTGGGTTCCGTGTGAAACGTAAAGGCGGCGAGAGGACTGATCGACCGTAAGATAATCCCAGCTACCCTGACCGGGGATCGGGATCTTCTTGGCCACGCGGTAGCCGCTACTAGGCGCCGACTCGGCCAAGAGAAGGCCACCCAGGACTGCTACAACCATCACTTTGCATAGGTTTGTAAGAATATCCCCGCACATAGTGGCCATAGGGTTCTTCCTTTCGAGTGTGGTGATTCGTGCCAGCTGCCTGCAGGAACAGAACCGTACCGCTACAAACCTTAAATGATGCTGAAGGCTCAGCCCGGTGTTCCCCACCGTAGAGACTTCGCGCGTCTCCCGAAGCTAGAACTGGAAGCGAAGCATGAATTGCAGCTGCCGCGGCAAGCCGGTGCCTGTGTTGGGAGAAGCCTTGTTGTCGTTGTTGTTGTTGAAATTGTTTGTGGTGGCGATAACGCCGAAGTTTCCGGGGACGGTTAAATTCGTGGGGGTCACTCCAGGCGCATAGGTGAGCGTCAACGCCGGATTACCGGGAATACCAGGGTCGCCCAGTTGAACGTGGTTCAAGACATTGAATGCCTGTACCGCGAACTCCATAGACACACGCTCGGTCAGCTTAGTTGCCTTAGTGAGGGCAAGATCGATTTGCCAGCTATTCAAGGCACGAATAATGCCGTTTCCAGCGTCGCCGTAACGAGTGAAATTGCCGTTAGCGTCCAGCGGTGGGGCCTGGAATGCCGCAGCGTTGATCAGTGGTACGCCGTTGTGGCCGCCACCCGGCAACGTGAGCGGCACTCCGGGAATGACGTCGGGACGTTGGCTGGTCTGATCGTTGCCGTCGGGGAGGAGATAAGTAAAAGGAAGGCCGTTAAAGGCTGAAACTGGGTTTGTCGGTGGGACATTGATCGAACCGCTAAGGTCCATCTGCACGGTGAGCGGATGGCCGGTGTGCCAGAGGCCAACACTGCTTAAGCTCCAGCCCCCAACGACTTTTCCTACTGCTCCCGCATCGTTCATGTAGGCTTTGCCGGGTCCAAAAGGGAGTTCATAGACAGCATTCATGGTGAAGTTGTGTCGAACATCGAAAACGCTGGGCCCCTTGTCACAAGGCAAACAATTAACGTTCTGCGGTCCATTGGACTCGCCGCCACCCACCGACCCGTCGTTGATAGAGTGAGACCATGTGTAACGCGACTGAAACGATAGCCCTTGGCCGAATCGACGCTCAACTGACACCCCGAGACCGTGGTACGTGCTGGAGCCGATATCTCTTTTTGCGTCGACCGAGCCAAAAGGATCGGGGTTGTTGGGATCCGGGTAAAACTGATCCAGAGGCCGCACGCAATCGCCATCGGCAGGATTGAATGTAACGGGAGTGGTACAGAGATTGACCGCCCCGCGAGAAAACAGCCGTACTCCCCGGCTCCCAAGATACTGCAGCGAGAGCGAAAAATTGGCTGGTAATTCATGCTCCATGGTCAGTCCCCATGTCTCTGCATACAAGTCTCGGCGCCCTTGCCGCTGCAAGGCGCGAGGGTGCGAGGCCGCCTTCTGGATCTGGGTCGAGGGAAGACCGGAAAGGTCGGGCTCAGTCTGCTCGAAAGCAGGGCTCAGAGGAAAGATGCCGGTAGACGGAGGATTCACTTTTACACGAAACGTGTCGCTCTCAAGTCCCGCGTTCAAATCGTCGTTCTGAGCGGCCCCGTGGTATATGCCGAAGCCAGCGCGAAAGACCGTCTTCGCGTGGAGTGCCACCGGCGCCCAAGCCAGGGCGATTCTGGGGTCAAAGTTCCTGTAATTCGGTTCATACAGCGCCGGATTCCTGGGGCATGGCGGAGTGTTGACCGGGCCCGAACTGGCTGGGACGGGCAAGGTGTTAAGCGATCCCGATCCCAGGCAGACGCCGTGAAACACATTCTCATCGAACACGGTTGTACGGTTGGTCGCTTCGTGGGCAACCCCGTAGTATTCCCAGCGAAGTCCGGCAGTCAGGGTGAGCGTGGGAGTGGCCTTCCATTCATCCTGGAAGTAAGGCATGTAGAAAGTCCGGCGCAAGCCGTGACAGCACCACGGAGCAACGAAGGAAATCTTGGAAAGGTTCGCGTTAATCATGTCATTCTCGCTCGCGAAGCTAAGGACGTTGTCCGCGGTTTGCCCCTGATTGAGTCTGACTCTACGGATTTCCATCCCTGTCTTGAATGCGTGACGGCCGCGGGTCCAAGTCAAGTTATCCACTACGCCAAACGTCGTGCCCACTTCGATGTCGGCAGTGTTGTCGTTGAGCGTGACGAAAAGGCTACTGGTATCCACTGAAAACGGGAGCGCGCTAGCTTGAGGATTATGGAAGGGTGAGCGATTGACATAAAACTTCGCTTCATTGAAGACATTTGACTTGAAGGTGCGTTGCAAAGCCACCAGGTAATTTGCGGGATGGTTGATCGTCTGCAGTTTGTCCCCCGGCAGACTGCTGCCGTTGGGCGCGTCTACCAGGCTTATGTCGCGTTGGGCACGGCCATAAAGTAGCGTCTTGTCGTTAATCTTGTGGTCAATCCGCGCCAGCCAGGTATCTTCATGGACGGTCGTAGGGGTCGCGGCCGTGACGAAGTCTGCGTTGGGGTCGGATGTAGTTTGAAAAGCGGCATCGGGATACACAAAGCGTGGTTTGCAGCCATTGATGGTGCCTGCCGACTCTCGCCACGGATACGCCTGCATGATGGCGCACATCTGCGGAGACGTATTCAATACTTGTTGCTGGAATGAGAGTGTCTGACCTGCTGCCACAACACCGGAAGGCACCGTGAATTGCTGCGTGATCGACTGGAACTGGCGAAGGCCCTCATAACTGAGGAAGAAGAACGTCTTGTTTTTTGCTATCGGACCGCCGACGGTCATCCCGTACTGTCCGAGCCGAAACGGGGGAACGGCGGGATTACCGTTGAGGTCAAAATCGTTAAAGTTCCGCGCATCGAAAATGGAGTTCCGGAAATACCCGAAAACCGTACCGTGGAAGTCGTTGGTACCCGACTTAGTGACCACGTCGACCTGGCCACCGGCCTGAGTGCCGTATTCAGCATCGTACAGAGCGCTGTTGACGCGGTACTCCTCGATGGCATCCTGAGAGATCTGCAAGCGGGTTTGCGATTTCTGGGCCTGCTCTTGAATTCCTCCTGCATCGACCCCATCAATCTGGAAGTTGTTGTCATCCCGCGCGCGTCCCGCAAAGCGAATCGTACGTTGATCACCGCCACCGTCATCCTGCGCGAAGGGGGCGAGCAGGGTGAAGCTCGACCAATCACGCCCATTGTTGGGGAGATTCTCGATCTGCTCCGTGGAAATGATGGTGGAGGCTTCGGCCGAACTGCGGTCTCCGGGCTCAGGAGATGCGTTCACGTCCACCGTCTCGGCACGAGCGCCGACCTCGAGCTTGATATTCAAAGTGCGCGTCTGATCGACCTCCAGCACGACCTCATGGATGACCTTGGTCTCAAAGTTGGGGTTCGTAGCCGTCACTGTGTACCGCCCCACTGCCAGGCCCGGGAAGCGGTAGTGCCCGTTCGAATTGGTTTGCTGATCTTGGCTGATGCGAGTCTCTACCGCCAGGATCTGGATGTTGGCGCCACGGAGAATGGCTCCCGTCGAATCCGTCACCGCACCTTCGAGCACGGCGCGATCGATCTGAGCGGATGCGCTGACCCAGGCGATCGTAAGGAGGAAGAAGGTCAGAAACGCGGGGAGCACGGTGAGCCGAGAAGTCAGGTCAGATGGGCGATTTGATCGCATAAGCCTCCTAATTGCGGGCAAGAGGGGGATGTTCGTTCGATCCAGTCAGTGTTGTTTAGTGCAGAGATTCTAGGAAGGCGTGATGAAGACGACGTTAAAGGAAGGTTAATATTTTTTCAGACTGTGTCCCCGGCATGGCTGCTGTTCTACTCTAACGGTCAGCTTTCTTAATCGGTCGGAGCGAGTTCAGTCCATGAGACTGTTGGTAGTGGAGGACGAGCTGCGAATGCTGGAATTGCTTCGGCGAGGACTTACCGAAGAAGGGCACAATGTCTTCTGCGCCGCAGACGGCAGCGAGGCACTGCGAAAAGTTCGAGACCAGGAATTTGATGTCGTGATCCTCGACGTGATGCTTCCCAAGTTGAATGGCTTCGATCTGGCGCGGCAGCTGCGTAACGAGAAGGACCCCACGCCTATTATCATGCTCACCGCCAGAGACACGGTTCCGGACATCGTTCATGGCTTGGAGCTTGGCGCCGACGATTACATGACAAAGCCTTTCTCCTTCAATGAACTCCTTTTGCGATTACAGGTGGTGAAACGCAGGGCGTCTGCATGCCAACTCCAGGAACTAAGGGTTTCAGACCTTTGTCTGGATCCTGTTACTCATCAGGTCAACCGTGCTGGAGGAGCGATTACCCTCACTCGAACCGAATACACCCTGCTCGAACGCCTCATGAGGAATGCGGGGAGCGTGGTTCCCCGCGACTCGCTCATTCTTTCGGTATGGGGTCGCAAACCGGAAATTGAGAGCAATACGCTGGATGCCTTCATGCACCTGTTGCGAAACAAGATCGATCACAATGGCGGTGAGCGGCTGATTCACACGGTGCGAGGAGTCGGATACGTCATGCGGTCGGAGGTTTGATTGTGAACAAATGGTCAATCGGTGTGCGGCTGACCCTCTGGTATCTCGTGATTTTCGCCACCGCTCAGCTGATCTTTGGCGCGGGAATGTGGTTTCTTGCCGAGCGAAGCCTGTACCGCATCGCCGACAATGCCTTGAAAGAGCAGATTGATGATCTGAGCAACTTTCTGAAGGCGCAGAAGAAGAACGCGACCGTTGCCAAGCTGCAGGAGGAAGTCGGCGAAGCCTATGTGCTCGAACATTCTGGCGATTATCTGCAGATCTATGACGACACCGACGGCACGTGGATTTTTCGTGCCGACATTCTGCAGCGAAGTGGCTTGGCGCCAGCGATTCCGAGCGTCTTGACCGCAGCGCTTTACCAAAACGATCCAGTGCGTGGATCTTTGCGTTTTGTGACCCAGAGGATAGAGGCGAATGGGCGCATTTTCACCGTGCAGACAGCCCTGCCGATCGATCAGATCAATCAGACGCTGAACTTGTTTCGACGCTACCTGCTAATGTTCGCCCCGCTGTTGCTGCTCGCCGCCGGTGTCGGAGGGTTCTGGCTAAGCCGAAATGCCTTGTCGCCGGTCGATGCAATCACCCAGACCGCGCGAACCATCAATGCAACTAACCTAAGCGATCGCCTGGAGAAGTTGACGACTGGCGACGAATTGCAGCGCTTGTCGGATACCTTGAACGAAATGCTTGAACGCATCGAGCAGGCGTTTGTTCGTGTAACCCAGTTTACCGCGGACGCGTCGCACGAGTTGCGCACTCCCATCTCGTTGATTCGTACGGAGGCCGAGATCGCTCTCCGGAGATCACGTGGCGATGCCGAGTATCGCGAAGCGTTGCGTCACATTCTTCTCGAAGCGGAAAGGACATCAGTTCTGGTGGAAGAACTATTGTCCCTCGCCCGCGCTGATTCGGGGAAGGAGGTTCTGCGGATTGAGCCCGTGGATTTATCCGCTGTCGTCCGGG
>Ga0209698_10009198_pt1 | contig 10128 bp, 3 predicted proteins | sample LitLauG_LLR_2012_FD_187203 | JGI IMG/M metagenome (GOLD analysis project Ga0209698, IMG submission 187203) | Freshwater sediment microbial communities from Pennsylvania, USA - Little Laurel Run_MetaG_LLR_2012 (SPAdes) (version 2) | ecosystem: Environmental > Aquatic > Freshwater > Creek >... | reverse complement strand
TTCCCGCCCCTCCAGCTCCTAAATAGATCGGAGTTTTGAATGTGCCGTCGTTATTGCCGAGCAGCAGAACACCCGCGGTTGTGACATCCAGATAGCCATCGCCATCGAAGTCATAGAGCCCTATCTGCGCCAACTGCCCTGTAGGAAAACCCGGCTGTCCGGGCAGCATGGTAACGAGCGGAGTCTGAAATGTGCCGTCGCCGTTGCCGAGTAGTACTCCCACCGTGCCATTGCCGACACAACCGGTATTAGGGTTGATAGCGGTGCAGTTGTTGGCCACCACGAGATCGGGTTTGCCGTCGCCGTTTACATCCCCCACAGCGACGGAGTACGGCTCGTAGGCGCCAGAACTGTAGGTCTGCACCGCCTGGAAAGTGCCGTTACCGTTGCCCAAAAGCACGCCGACAATGCCAGTCCCGCCTGTGGATGAGTTAGCCACCACGACATCCTGCTTGCCATCCCCGTTGACATCGGCGATCGCTACGGACACTGGGTTGCCGGCTGCGAGGGTGTAGATTTGGGCTGCCTGGAATGTGCCACCGCCATTGCTCAGCAGCACCCCTATCGTGGGGGGGCCGGTTGGTTGGTAGCAGGAGAAAAAATCCCCGCAATTGCTGTTGTATACATAATCGGTGGCTGCGTTGGTTACGACAATGTCAGGCTTGCCATCCCCGTTCACATCCCCCACTGCTACGGCCTCAGCCAAGGGAGCGCCGGAGTCATAGTTCTGAGCCGCCTGGAACGTGCCGTCGCCCTTGTTCGGCAGCACAGCCACCACACCGTCTTCGTTGCTGGCGCTGCCACAAGTGCTGTCTGGACATGGGTTGGCCACGAACAGGTCGGGCTTGCCGTCTCCGTTCACATCGGCAACTGCGATGGACGAGGCAGGGTACACACCGGTGCTATAGCTTTGGGCCGCTTGAAAAGTTCCGTCCCCGTTTCCCAAAAGCACTCCTACACCACCGGCGTTGCAGTTGTTGGTATTCAAGCATCGATTGCCCACGACGAGGTCGGGCTTGCCGTCGCCGTTCACGTCTCCCATTGCAATCGGGGTAGGGATCCAGCCGCCGGGGGCGTAAGTGGGAGCAGCCCGCAAAGTTCCGCCGCCGTTGCCCAGCAATACTCCAACCGCGCCGTTGAGACTACAGTCTTGAGTTACGCAGTTATTGGCCACTAACACGTCCATCTTGCCATCCCCATTCACGTCCCCAACCGCGACAGAAGTAGGATGATAGGCGCCAGAGCCGTAGCTCTTGGCCGGCTGAAAGCTACCGTCGCCGTTGCCCACCAAAACGCTGACACCTCCGCTGACGCTGTACGAGTTGCTTCCGCTCAGGTTTGCGCTGGCCACAACGAGGTCGAGCTTGCCATCCCCGTTCATATCCGCTATCGCGATTCCCTGAGAGTTGTACGGATCGAGGAAACCGCCAGAACTATAAGACTGAGGCACACCGAAGGTGCCGTCTCCATTGCCCAGCAGTACGGTCACAGCAGCCCCCATGCAAGGGGTGGTGTTAAGGCATGCAGCGGCGCTGGCCACAACGAGGTCGAGTTTTCCATCTCCGTTCACATCCCCCACCGCCACAGAGCGGGGACCGTCGCTACCGAAGATATAGTTCTGCGCTGGTTGAAACGTCCCGTCGCCGTTTCCCAAGAGCACATCCAGAACGGCACCGAGGCCACAATTAGTTGTTACTGGATAATCGCTGCAAGCGCTGATCGCCAAGACGTCGGGCTTGCCGTCTCCGTTCACATCCGCGACTGCGATCGCCGCGGTCTCGAATCCACCCGAATCGTAGGTATGGGTCAGCTGGAAGGTTCCGTCTCCGTTGCCCAGCAGTACACCAATCGAGCCGTCAATCCCGCTGCCACCCGCTCCGTTGGCGACTAGCAGATCCAGTTTGCCGTCTCCATTTACATCCGCCACCGCTATGGAAACGTTTCCTGTGCCGCCGGAGCTGTAGGTCTGCCCCGCCCGGAAAGTGCCATCGCCATTTCCAAGCAGCACGCTAACACTGCTGCTGGCGGCCACTACAATATCCGGCTTGCCGTCACCGTTGACATCCCCAAGGGCGAGGGCATATGGCACGGCGTTTCCGAGCACGTAGGTCTGGGCCGGCTGGAAGGTACCGTCCCCGTTGCCGAGCAGCACTGCTACCGAGGGAGAGCCATAGCTACAGTTTGCGTAATACTGACAGTTCGTCACCACCAGGTCCAGCTTGCCGTCCCCGTTCACATCCCCAACCGCAATCGATTGAGCATTTCCACCGGAACCATAGATCGGAGCCTCCAGAAATATCGAGCTGGCATCCAGGCTCAAGTTGGCAGACTGTGCGAGTAATGATGAGGACAGAGCGAACAGAGTGAGAGGAATCAGGACAGCGCGACGCATATTGTTTCTCCTACCCACAGCTTCTGTCAGAGCAGTGCCATTGACTTACGCTCGAGCGCACGAGGGTCGCGGTGATGCGAGATTGGCTGGCAGGTCAACCAGTTCACAATACTCCCGGGTCACGCCGGAGACGTGATCGCGAGATGAATGCTTTGTAAAAGTCTCCCGACTACAAAGTCACACTGCGAAAACTCAGGGCCCAATTGCCGTTGAGCGGGACCGCCGGCGCCGAATACGTGCCGCTCACTTTCAACGGAGCCGTCGTTGCTCCGGGTGACACCGCACTCGGAGGAAACGTCAGCGTGACGACGGCATTCGCCCCAGGCGCGAGATTGGTGATGGCAGCGGGCACAACAAAAGGTGCACCCGATCCCAGCCTGGTTCCGGCCGTAGTCACCTGCACGGTGCCGAGGGTGACGTTGCTGTTGTTCGTGACCGTGACTTTCGCGACATAGTCGCCGGAGCCGTTGATCGTCAAGGGCTGCTGGGGTGAACCGCTCACGGACAGGGACGCCAAGGAGAGCTTGGTCACGAAGGCATTACCACTGCCGCCGTAGACCGGCTGGACAGGATTCCTCGTGGGAAAGTCAGATGATTGTGTAACCCCCGTGACGTAAAGATTGCCAGAGCTATCAATAGCGATGCCGAAGGCTTGCGAGTAGCCCGGCTGGTTATTGTTCGTCGTGTCTATGCTGCCGCCCAGAAAGGTGGAGTACAGCAGGGCCGAACCCGAAGGGTTGAACTTGCTTACGAAAGCATCGCCTCCGCCCGCTAAGGTCGGTTGGAAAGCATTCATGGTGGGAAAGCTAGGTGATTCCGTCCACCCCGCGACATAGGCACAGCCAGCGCTGTCCACGACGATGCCTTGGCTCTGGCCGGCAATGCCCAGGTACGTGGAATAAACCAAGGCTGAACCAGACGGATTCAACTTGGTTACGAAAGGCGACCCGGAGCCGCAGTTGGTGCAGGTCGGTTGAAACGCTCCGGCTGTGATGGCAAAATCGCCGGATAAGGTTAAGCCGGTGATGTAGGCGTTGCCGGAATTATCCGCAGCAATGGCAAAACCCTCATCAGCTCCGCTGCCGCCAAGGTACGTGGAATAGACAAGAGCGCCGGAGGGGCTGATTTTGGCCACAAAGGCGTCTCCAAAAAAACACCCCGCGCCAACCGAGCATTCGCCACCCCCGCCAAACTTCGGCTGCAGTGCGTTCATGGTGGGAAAGTTGGTCGACGAGGTCCATCCTGTGACCAGCGCGTTGCCCAAGCCGTCCACGGCGACGCCTTGCCCCGCATCATAAGTGCTGCCGCCCAGGTAGGTGGAATAAACCAAGGCTGACCCGGAAGCGTTGATCTTGGTCACGAAGGCATCGCCCCAATACTGGGGCTTCCCAGCGCCATAGATGGGCCCGCCATAAGCCGACTGGAAGGCGTTCATCGTGGGAAAGTTGGTTGACAGCGTTTCTCCGACGATGACGGCATCACCTGAACTGTCCACCGCGATGCCATTGCCGAAGTCAAGGTCGCTGCCCCCAAGGTAGGTGGAGTACACCAGAGCGGAGCCGGTGGGATCGATCTTGGAAACGAAGGCATTGAGCCCGCCGGCAAGGGCTGGCTGCAAGGGATTCATCGTAGGAAAATTGGTTGAGCCGGTAAAACCCGTGACGTATACGTTGCCCGAACTGTCCACGGCTATCCCATTTCCGAATTCGGCACCGCTGCCACCGAGATAGGTTGAGTAGACGAGAGCGGAACCTGAGGCATTGAATTTCGTCACGAAGGCGTCCTCGCCGCCCCCGTACACTGGTTGGATGGCGTTCACTGTGGGAAAGCCACCCGTGTAGATGGAGCCGACCACATAGGCATTGCCCGCGCTGTCGACAGCAATGCCATTGCCATAGGCCTGCGCGCCATCGCCAAGGTAAGTCGAGTACACCAGATAAAGAATGGGATCGATGACGAGGGGCTTCCTCGGATCGTAGGCTCCCACCGCAAAACCGACTTGCCGACCAGGCGATATTACATAATGGGCTTCGATGTCGCGTCTTTTTCCCCCCTCTTCCTGGTAAACAACCGGCCTGTGCCAGCGAAGCTCTCCCTCCGCCAACTGCGACACCAGGTCTCCGTTTTCGTCTCGAAGCATCCGCTTGGCGCCGGCGACATTGAATTGGATGCGGTGAGGGTCGGCTCCCGGCGCCACCACGAAGTCGTACTCGAGCTGGCGTTGCTTGCCGTAGTAAACTAAATCAACGCCCGGATAGACGTCTTCGTACTTCACCCTCCCATAGTTCGGGATATTGCTACGCCATTTCTCCGGATCATTGCCCACGAAGTAGTTGCTCTTGCCTTGGAGTTGATTCTCGCCGGTGACCTTCGCCGAACGGTTGGAGTTCACCAGCTTCATTCGTACCAGGGTTTGCTTGTTTGGGAGCCCCGATGGTTGCGTTGGACCGCTGTGTCGTGAATCAGCCCTCGCTTTTGTCTTTCCCACGCGCAACGAGAAGACCGCTTCGTCATTCGTCAGAAAAAGCGAATACCCAGGGCTGCGTGAAACAAACTTGACGCGCGGGTCCGTCTGACCCTGATTGGCCTCAAAACTCAGCGGAAGCTTGCCATAATCTCCGGAGATCTTGGCGGCGACGGCGGCGTGGCGGCTGTTCAAGAGATCTTGCGTCGGAACGACGTTGGCAGTGCGAAAGCCCGCAGCAAGGCCGGCAGCTTGGCCGGCGATCAGCACTGGAGCCGCCCTACGTTCTGACAGTTGCGGAGGCGACGTGAGGCTGGGTCGGTTGACGATGGGAGAAAAGCTGAAGGCGGCGAGGCACAACAGTGAGACCAAAGCTAGACTTAGCTTAGATCCATTCCAGGACATTGGGCTTTCCTTTTCCAGGCGTTGCTGCGAACACGATCGTCCAATCGAGTCGTCGCTTTGTGACGGTTACGTGAACAGTGTGTGAATTCTTTGGGTGACCGGTGGCGGGAGTGCTCGTGAGTACGGTCGACCCAATCAGGTTGTCGAACTCAGTTCCGTGCCTCGTTCAAACCGCCCCCCGAGTATTTTGGAACGACTCGCGGCAAAGGTGGTCAGGAAAACCAGGAGCCAGTCAATCGGAGAGCGGTATCTTGCGAAAGACTCTACCAGGTAATAGACCAGGGGATAGGTGCCTAAGACTGCAAGAAAAATCCAGGCTGCGCGGTTGCGCTCGCGAAACATTTGGATCAACCCGAGGAATCCCCCGATGGCAAACAGCGCCATCAGTATCCACTGAGCCGGCCGCTTCCTTCCGGGGAACCAAAAGTAGTAAAAGTGCTGCAGGCAAAGTTCGGTGAAGTGGCGGGGATGCGCAATGATCCAGCGCATTGCTTCCTGCATCTTGGCACGGTTATAGGCAAGTTCGCCCAGGCTCCGTCTCTGGCTGCGTTCCTGGGCGCTGAAATAGGGATGCGACCTCTGGAACCAGCCCGAGTCGATATTGTCGAGCCAATTGGCTGCAGCAATGTCGTTATTTGAGATGCATAGCTCCAGTCCCAGGCCAGATCGGGACCAAACTGCGCCGCCAAGAGCGAAATAGTTTCGAATCGTCCACGGGGACAGACAGAGCCCGACGCAGAAAGCGACCATCAGCGCGAAACGCCCGTATTGCTTCGCAGCATTTGCGCCAAAGAGAAAAAAACCCACAACCAGCACGGTGGCTATGACTGGGGCGATGCTCGGGGATGCCAGCAGGGCAAAACCTGAGACCAGTCCGACGGTAACACTCGAACGCAGCGAAAAGTTTTCCGAACGCCATGTCCGTAAGGCGGCTAAGCAAAACGCCATTAACAGCAGACCTGCCAGTGAGGCTTCAAACGATCCCTTCGTTTCCGACCAGAAATTTACAGGCAGTATGCCACCGAGGATGCCTGCTAGTCCGCCGACAAGCGGACCGACTCCCGCGGCGGAACTCAGCAAGGGCAATCCAGCATAGGTCAGAGAAGCAATCACAGAGCTGAAAATCTCTTGCGCAATTTCACCCGCCAGACCCGTGCCGAAGATCCGGAAAATCAGAGATAACAGCATTGGATACAGCGGCGAGACGTGGGCGGTCGATCCGGTCCCAGGACCGAACGCATCGGCAAAGGTTCCGTGCGTTGCCAATGATGTTGCCACCCTGACGATTTCCGTGTATTCGATTTGAAGATAGCTTTTCGTGGCATAGATGATCGTCAGCCGCGTGCCGAGCGCGATGGCAAAAATGAACAGAGGCGAGGTGAGCAAGCCGGCCAGTACCTTGCGATTTGCCGTTGCCCTCGTAGCTGGATCGACTGGCATCGCACTCTTCCCCGTTAGTTCAGCACTCCGACGAAGACGTCCGACCTGCAGTCATCGCGGCCCAGGTTGGCGAGATGCATCGTTCCGAGCACGTACTCTCCCATGTCGGTCCAGCTGATGCCTCCGTCCGTAACCGTTTCGCCAGTCGTGACCGAACTGCAGGACCCGCTGTAACGATACTCATTTTTCCAAACGGGCGGGTTATGTCCGGTTGGCGATCCTGCGCCAGCGGTGACTTGGAATAGGTGATTGCAAGGGTTGTTAGGGACGTTCAGAGGCAGGATGGTGGCCCCGATCTGAAAAGTTCCCCGGGTCCAGGACTGCGGCCACGCGCCGGCTGGATATGAAGGTGAGCTCCCGGCGGCGGTCACTCTGTAAACGCTGAACTTGGGATTGGGATGGCCATTGCCCGTCCGGTGCCCAGGCTCGAAGACGTCGCCCACCTCGTACCGGTGATTCGCCTGGAAATTGAACCCACCGTTGCAGCTGCCAGGCCCGTGGCCACCCTGTGAGCGTGAGCCCAAGGTGTCTGCCCAATTCGAGCTGAAGGCGTAGTACTTGCCATCCTGGGACAGAGCTCCGACCCCATAACAACCATTGAAATCGTTGTCCTGATCGCAGGTGGAGGGATTGTATGTGTGAAAGAATCTCTTGACCGTCGTCATGCACGCGCCATGCCCGGGAGAGGAGCATTCTGGCTTGGGGTTTGTGCCGTAGCAGATCACTTCGTTTTGCCACGGAATCGCATAGGGCCAGTCGAATCCGGAAGTTGCTGTGCACACCGGAGTCGTGTCCGAGCCGTCGTTATAATTCCAGGAGGGATGGTTCTCCATGCCCATCGAGTCCGGCAGCCGGAAAAGGAAATAATTCAGCGGGAACTGGTTATCGGGATCGGCAAAAGTCCTGGCGTTCAGGTTCACTCCCGTGTCGCCATCCTGGTTCACCAGGAGGTTATATCCTGTTGTCCAGTGACCCCAGGGGTGCTCGGTGATCTTCTTGACCTTGGCGCTGGTGGTACTGAGTTGCCACACGTACATTCCGGGACCGCCTGGAATGATCGAGCAGGTTTGGAACGCGCAAGAATCAAGCTCCAGCAGCAGCCATTGTCCGTTCTTGCTGACCTTCAGATTGTGGAGGAAGTAACGGTCGGGAAGGTCAGTCATTCCGACGGTGGTCTGAACCCATGTGCCTCCCGAACACCTATAGTCTGTTCCGTTCTGGCAGGTCTGGTAGGAAATGATTCCGGTGCCGACGTTATACAAATAGTAGACGTTTGTACTCCGTTTGTAGACGGCAACGAAGAGTGCACCGAGCCCCCCTTGTCCTCCCTCGTCGGAAAAGCTCTTCACAAAAACATCGTCATCCGTCGACGATCCGCCGATCGCATACCAGACCGTAGGCCCGTTGAATCCGACCCCAATGTTGCGCCACACCACAGCACCATCCATCGTGTCGCTCATCACGGTCTGGCTAAGGGCCGGAACCGCTGCCCCGGTCGCCCCGGAGGAACAGGTTGTCTGCCCTGGAGAGCATGTCGCCTGATAGAGAAATTTGCCTGCATTGTTAGCCTGCGGGCGAATGATGGTGCCGAGGGTGATATCGTGATTCGCTCCCGGCCAGTCTGGTCCGCCTCGGGGGAGAACTTGCTGGAAATCCGCAATCGTTTTTCGCTCAGGCAGCCGGATGCTGCTTAAGTCGATGGCGTTGACCGTGTAGTAGTAACCGCCAAATGCGTAATAAAGGTGGGGCGTCAACCAGCTGAAAGATCCATCCGTTACCCGGAACGAACCAATGGGATAGGTAGGGCCGCAAGTGGGATGAACCGGGTCAGGAGTGTAGGTGAACGGGTAGGCCCCCCCCTCGTAGTCACCGATGATGAGTTGATAGCTAACCGGTGAACCGCCACCCTTACCGATGGCATTGGTGTCGCCGGAACTGCCAAATCCTATTCCATAGGAGAAATTGTTGTGTCCGTTGCTGTCCGGATATGTGCATCGAACGATCTGGTTCCCCTCGGTCGTGATCCCAAAAAGCTTGTCGTAAGAGATGGCGTTTGGTTCCGCGCTCATATCGGGTACTTGCGGGAGGGTACAGTTGGTGCACAGAGGCTTGGGATCAGTACCCTGGTAGGAACACCGGTAGTTTGGAGGGCCACACAGCGACGAACTGATTTCGTTCAAATGGACCGGGGGATCGCTAAAACTGTTCCCACAGGCGCATGCCAGAAAAAGCGGAAATAAAAGAAACAACGACCTGGTTCTCCGGTGCGTGACTCGTACCTCTGCCAATCGGCCTCCCGAGGTTCAGTGAAGTGTTTTCCCGAGAGCGAAGCGAATAGCGGGCGCTGCTCATAGACCGGGCGGGGATCTGGGGCTTGGCGAAACGGCGCACAAAACTGCGGAAATCTGACAGCGCGGTAAATCATAGCACACGCTAAGACGGCTTCGCCGGGGCGGCCCCAGGATGGTCCTCGATCCTCGCCCGTGGATTGGGGCAACGCGCTTGCGAAAGGAGCGAGAGTCCAGTTTCCCGGTTGGCGGTACGCCCCTTTGGTCCGAGCGCGGTTGGCCTCTAGGCCGAAGCCCTTCGTGATCTATCCCTATCTGACCCCGCTTAATAGAGTGATGCCAGAAGGTTTCGCCAAGTCTTTCTGCCGGACTAAGGGTGTCTGATGTTGTTTTTGCTCCCCGGATTTGCGCGCAAGAAATCAAGCAGTGCCTCAAGCCCCGGTGCAATCGCAATCGCTGATTGTCTGTGCCTGCTCATCGCAACTGGCGTAGCCGGTTGGACAGGTTGCAGCGGGTTCTCAGCGGCGGCTGCGTCGAGTTCTGTCAGCAAACCAATCAGCGTAGAGATTGTTCCCGCCAGCGCGACCGTGCAAGCTGGTGGGTCCTTGCAATTCAGTGCGCTCGTCACCGGGACAAGTCAGACGGCGGTGAATTGGTCTACCAGCGGAGGGAGCATCTCGGCGAGCGGCATGCTGAAAGTCCCGGCGGCACTTGCGATGACAAATCTCACGGTCACGGCAACCAGCGCAGCTGACACTCACGAGCAGGCATCTGCGATCGTGAGTGTAACCCCGCCCCTTCCCAGTCTTGTCATTACAACCACGGTCCTAAATCCTGGCACTGTCGGGGTGGCGTACACGGCAAACCTGTCGGCAACCGGTGGACAGACGCCTTATCAATGGAGCATCGTCTCGGGGGCACCGCCATCAGGGATACATCTTAACGCCGGGAGTGGTGCGGTGAGTGGCACGCCCACCACCGCCGGGAACTCCTCTTTCGTCGTGGGATTGACCGACAAGAATGGGAATGTGGCGAGGCAGAGCCTGAGTGTATCGATTTCGCTTGCCGTCTCGCTGGCGCAGTGCACTGCACCCTCTTATCAGTGCGTCCGAACCGACACCTCGGTGATTCCTGTTAGC
>Ga0209698_10009196_pt1 | contig 10129 bp, 9 predicted proteins | sample LitLauG_LLR_2012_FD_187203 | JGI IMG/M metagenome (GOLD analysis project Ga0209698, IMG submission 187203) | Freshwater sediment microbial communities from Pennsylvania, USA - Little Laurel Run_MetaG_LLR_2012 (SPAdes) (version 2) | ecosystem: Environmental > Aquatic > Freshwater > Creek >... | reverse complement strand
TACCATCACTGGTGGCACGGTCTCGCTGAACGCCGACGGCACGCTGACCTTCACGCCGTCGATCGGCTATACCGGCGCGCCGAGCTTCACCTACACCGACGCCGATGGCCATGGCGGTACCGCCACGGCGACGGTCACCGGCACGATCACCGATGTCGCCCCGGTCGCGGCCAACGACACGTTCTCGACACAGGAAAACACGGCCGTCGTCATCCCGGTGCTTGCCAACGACACGGCAGCCGACGGCAACACGCTCGCCGTGACCGCGGTCAACGGTACCGCCATCGATGCGACGCTCCCGGTCGCCGTCACCGGCGGCGTTGTTTCGCTGAACGCCGACGGCACGCTGACGTTCACGCCTGACACCGGCTATACCGGCACGCCAAGCTTCACCTACACCGACGCAGACGGCCATGGCGGTACCGCCACGGCGACGGTCACCGGCACGGTCACGGATGTCGCCCCGGTCGCGGCCAACGATACGTTCGCGACGCCTGAGAACACCGCCGTCGTCATCCCGGTGCTTGCCAACGACACGGCGGCCGACGGCAACATCCTCGCTGTCACGACGGTCAACGGCACCGCCATCGATGCGGCGCACCCGGTCGCGGTCACCGGCGGCGTGGTCGCGCTGAACGCCGACGGCTCGCTGACCTTCACGCCTAGCATCGGCTATACCGGCGCGCCGTCCTTCACCTACACCGACGCCGACGGCCATGGCGGCACCGTCGCGGCGACCGTCACCGGCACGGTCTGGGCCCAACCAACTGCCAATCCGGATGAGGTTGCCACACCCGCCGGGACGCCGGTGACGCTGGCGCCATTGGCCAACGACAGCAATGCCAACGGCTTCCCGCTGGCGATTTCGGCGATCGGCGGCCAGCCCATCCTGGCCGGGGGCCCATCCATCGCGGTCGATGGGGGCACCGTTGCCCTCGAGCCGAACGGCGGCCTGACCTTCACCCCCGCAGCGGGCTTTGTCGGGACATCGGACTTTGCCTACACGGTGGATGATGGCCATGGCGGCCAGGCCACGAGCAGCATCAAGGCCACCGTTTGGGGGCCGCCGGTCGCCAACCCCGATATTTTCAAGACGGTTGCTGGACGCGCGGTCGGGATCGACGCCCTTGCCAACGATATCGATCCAAACGGGTTTGCCCTGAAAATCACCGCCATCGACGATCACCCGGTTGCTGTCGGAGGCGCGGCGGTGGCGGTGGCGGGAGGCACCGTCGTGCTCAAGACCGATGGCATCCTCGTCTTCACGCCGGCGGCCGGATATAGCGGCTCGCCGACCTTCGACTACACGGTCGACGACGGGCATGGAGGCCACGCCACCTCGGCCATCGGTGGGATCGTGGCGGCGGGCTTGGACCTGTCGCAGGATGGCGCGGTGGCTCCGGGCGCCGGCGCCAGTGTCACTTCGCCGACGGCGATCCGGGCCGGCGCGTCTGCCACAGTCGATGAATACATCCACAAGGTGGTCGATGGCGAGACCACCGGGAACGCCTCGGTCGCCTTTGGTCCGGCCCAGCCGGGCGAGCACGTGAGGTTGACGGTCGAGGACAGGATCCACAAGCTCGACGAGCAATATGGCGCCGGGGTTGCCCACGAACCGCCGCACTCGAGCCTTGACGATGAGCCGGACGTGCGCGGAGGCGGATCGACGGTCTATGAGCCAATGACCGAGGCTGCGTTCTGGAAGGGACTTCACCAATTGGATTTCGCGGCGAGCCCCGTTCACGGCAATGATTTTGGCACGATCGAGGGCACGCACCGGTTCATGCAGGCCATGCAAGAGGACGTGGCGATTCCGTTCAGTCATAGGGTTGCGCTGGTACGGGGAGGGTTCGACCGAGCCGGGATGCGACTTGCCGCGGACCTGGCACGTAGTGCGTGATGCCGTGTTTCCGGTTGGACGCCGCCTGCCTGACCCAAGTCATTCAAATCCCCGGTCCGGGCTCCTATATGAACTTCCGAGCCAACGGTTGGCTCGGGAGTTCTTTCATGATGTATGACCGCTGGCAGTCTATTCATGGCTTCGGCCTTGGTTTCGGGCCGCTGGGCGGCCTTATCCTCGGCCTGCTCATAATCCTTCCGTTTTGGCAGATTTTCACCAAGGCGGGCTTTTCGGGCTGGTGGAGCCTTTTGATGCTGGTGCCCGGCGTCAACGTTGTGGTTTTGTATGTACTGGCGTTCGTCGACTGGCCAGGACTCCGTCAGGAAGACCGGACAGGGAGACTCACATGAACCGGATGATCGTTTATAGTCACAATGGCAAGACGACTGTCGTCACAGGCTGGCGGGCCTGGCTGATCAGCGCGGCGGGGTTCGTCATCACGCTCGCGGTGCTGGCCCTGGTCACCTTCGTGCTGCTCGGTATAGCCGCAAGCATCGGGGCGTTGCTGTTGCTCCTGATACCAGCCGCGCTGGTCATGGGCGGGCTGGCTTGGCTATTCGGCGTCAGGCCAAGTTGATTCTGACAGTTGATGGAGAGTGCCGAGACATGGCGCGAGGGAACCAATCCCTCGCGGTAGTTGGTGCGTCGATTGTCAGCTCATCGTCGGGATGGAGAACTCGGCGCCCTCCTTGACGCCGCTCGGCCAGCGGGCGGTCACGGTCTTTGTCCGGGTATAGAACCTAATCGAATCCGGTCCATGCTGATTGAGGTCGCCGAAGCCGGACCGCTTCCAGCCGCCGAACGTGTGATAAGCGAGCGGCACCGGGATCGGCACGTTGACGCCGACCATCCCGATCTTGCACTTCGACGCGAAGTCGCGGGCGGTGTCGCCGTCGCGGGTGTAGATGGCGACGCCGTTGCCGTATTCGTGGTCATTCACCAGTTTCAAGCCCTCGCCGTAGTCCTTGGCCCGGACGACGACCAGCACCGGCCCGAAAATCTCCTCCTTGTAGATCTTCATTTCCGGCGTCACATGGTCGAACAGGCTGCCGCCCATGTAGAAGCCCTTTTCGTAGCCCTGCATCTTGAAGCCGCGGCCATCGACCTTCAGTTTGGCGCCCTCCTTGATGCCGCTCTCGATGTAGCCCTTGACCCGTTCGACCGCGTCGCGAGTGACCAGCGGCCCGAAGTCGGCGCCGAGGTCGGTCGAAGGTCCGATCTTCAGCGATTCGATCCGGGGGATGAGCTTTTCGACGAGCGCGTCCGCCGTCTTCTTGCCAATGGGCACGGCGACCGAAATCGCCATGCAGCGCTCGCCGGCCGAGCCGTAGCCGGCGCCGATCAGGGCGTCCACCGCCTGGTTCATGTCGGCGTCCGGCATGATCACCATGTGGTTCTTGGCGCCGCCGAAGCATTGGGCCCGCTTGCCGTTGGCGGTCGCGCGCGAATAGACGTAATGCGCGATCGGCGTCGAGCCGACGAAGCCGACGGCCTGGATGTCCGGGTCATCGAGGATGGCGTCGACCACTTCCTTGTCGCCGTTGACGACGTTGAGGATGCCCGGCGGCAGGCCAGCTTCCAGGAACAGCTCGGCAAGCATGAGCGGTACGGACGGGTCGCGCTCGGACGGTTTGAGGATGAAGGCGTTGCCGCAGGCGATGGCCGGGCAGCACTTCCAGAGCGGGATCATGGCCGGGAAATTGAACGGGGTGATGCCGGCGACCACGCCCAGCGGCTGACGCAGCGAATACATATCGATGCCTGGCCCCGCGCCGTCGGTGAACTCGCCCTTCATCAGATGCGGCACGCCGGTCGCGAACTCGGCGACCTCCAGCCCACGCTGAATGTCGCCCTTGGCGTCGGGGATGGTCTTGCCGTGCTCGCGCGCCAGTTTGTCGGCGAGCTTCTCCATGTCGCGATTGAGGAGGGCGACGAACCTTGCCAGAACGCGAGCGCGGCGCTGCGGGTTTTCCGCGCCCCATTTCACCTGCGCCTGCTTGGCGTTGGCGACGGCCGCGGTGAGTTCCGCCTTGGAGGCCAAGGGCACCCGCGCCGCGACCTCGCCGGTCATCGGCCAAAAGACGTCGGCAAATCGTCCGGACTTGCCAGGAACGCGCTTGCCACCGATGAAATGGGAAAGCTCTTCGACCGCCATGATGTGCCTCGCTTGGGGGTGGGGACTGCCTTGTTGGCACTCTAGGGGCGGCGGGCCGGCGAATCTAGTATGAATGGCTCGGAAACGTCCCCGGCCCGGAGGTCCAACGCCATGACTTTCAAGAGATCGTTGATTCCGTGCCTGGTCCGGTGCATCGGATTTGGCCTCCTATTGCTTGCTCCGGCGCTCGGCGCGGCCGCCGGACCGGCCGATCCTCGGGTTGCCCTGCTGGATGACTGGTCGCATGGCGATCCGACGCCGAGCACGGTCTACCGCGGCTTGCTCGGCGACAAGTCCGACCCCGCCGTCAAGGATCGACTGCTCATCCAGGTCGCGAGCCAGGAGTGGGTGGTCATCGACGCTACCGCGATTGCCGACATCGGCGATCTGCTGCATGATTTCGATCATCAATTGTCGGCCTATCAGCATGCGCTGACCGAGGACGACCACCGGCGGATCCTCGCCTATGCGGGCCCGCGCGGCGACCTCACCCGCCACGATTATATTGGCCGGGTCTACGGGCCGCTCGCCGCCATCGCCGATCATTTCGGCCTGCGGATGCTTGCCCTCAGGGACGGAACCGGCGAGGCTAGGTTCGCGGTGGTGCCGCCGGCGACCTACAGGCGGTGGCTCGGGGTCAAGCTGTCCAAGGGCCTCCGGGTCGAGGACGCGAGCCTGGAGTTCGCGGATGAGTTGGCGGGGTCGCCGTATGCGAGGTATCTGCGGGGCGGGAGCGGGAAGTGAGTGGGAGCGGAGTATTGCGTGGCGCCTGTGATGCTGGACGGGGGTGTCAGTCGTGACCGAGCCCGCTGGCGGTCCTATCGAGGCAATTGAGGCTCGTCCCGAGGATGGCGGCGCGATCGCCAGCGTGCTGCGCGATGCGTTTTTGAATGATCCCCTGATGTCCTATATTTATCCAAATCCGGCAACCCGGCCCGACCGACTGCGGAGCTTTTATTCCATTCTCCATCGCGGGGCCCGCCGATACGGGGCCGTTTATACGACGACGGGCATCGAGGCGGCGACGCTTTGGCGCGCCCCCGGTCACGCCAAGATGTCGATGATCGAGATGTTGCGCGAGGGCCGGCAATGGATCCGGGCGACGCGATCGGCGTTACCGCGGGCCTTGTCGGTCAGCGCCGCCGTCGATGCCAATCATCCCGCAACCCCACATTGGTATCTCCAGATCGCCGGTTGTGAGCCGCGGCACCAGCGCAAGGGGTATGGCGGTTCGGTGATCAGGGCTGGAATCGCTCGTGCGACGTCCGAGGGTATGCCTTGTTACTTGGAAACAGCGATTCCGGACAATGTCCCGTACTACGAGCGGTTGGGCTTTTCGGTCACCCGGGAATGGACGATACGCAACGGCATGAAGTTTTGGGGTATGTGGCGGCCTTGCGATGAGGCGTAGGCTGGCAGCCCAGCGGTCCGGTCGTCAGAGCCAACTGCTGTTGTCATCCTTCCGCGGGGAAACGAAACGCTCATGTCGGTTGTCTTAGTGCAGGGACCGCGGGCACTAAGTTACCTTTGCTCGGCAGCCTTTGGAAATCCTTGATATAGGGCGGCGGCGAGATGTCTGATCGGCATTTCGGATCGCGAATGAGTTCGGAAACCGTCTGTTTGATGAGCATGACCCCGGACCAGCAATCTCGTTCAAGGTCGTCGTTTGAGTCGAAAACCGAACCGGAGCGCACCTTCGCTACAGCTTCCTGGAGCGGAACCCGGAGAACGGTCACTCCGTTCAGCTCCTTCTCACTTGGAGGGCGCACTTCGGCAAATCTGCTTGGGAGAAATCCCTCCGCATAAGCCTGGAATGAGGCGCGTTTTTCGTCGAGATCGGTTACCCGCTCGGCGCGACCGTAAATGACGACGGAACGAAAGTTCGGGGTGTGGGCGAACAACGATCTCCCAAGCACGAGGCCGTCGATGTGTGCAACCGAAATGCAGACCTCCGGACTACCGAGCACAGCAGCCAGCATCGTACTGGCATTGGATCCGTGGATGTAGATGAAATCATCGATCCTCCCATAACCGGTCGGCAACGCCCTCGGTGAACCTTCGTGAATAAAGGCAACGGTGCACATGTAGCCATCATCGAGGATCGCGTGCACCATCGCGCGGTCGTACACCGCCAGATGAGGGTATCGCTTCAGCGTCGTTCGCGGCGTCCGTGGGATTTCGAGATTCGCCATTTCGCAGCGTCCTTTTGGGTCCGTTCAATCGGGCAATCACGATGTCGACCAGTTCAGGCCGCGCTCGTCTGGGCCGCCGAGGTGGCATTCTGAAGAGAACGCATGTCAGATGTTACGGCCAAGACCGAAGCATTGCGCCCCGAAGCTGAACTAAGATGCTCCAACCATCTGTGGAAGAGCGGTCATGGCCAATCACTCCATGTTCGCCCAGATCGCGGCACTGTCGGGCGATCCAGCGCGAGCAAGCATGTTGCTTGCCTTGATGGATGGCGGCGCCCTGACCGCAACAGCGTTGGCCGGGGTTGCCGGCATATCGCCGCAAACCGCGAGCGGTCATTTGAGCCGGTTGACGGCGATTGGTCTGCTAAGCGTCGAAAGGCAAGGACGGCATCGCATTCACCGATTGGCCAGCCCAATGGTGGCGCGCATGCTCGAAGGGATCATGCAGGTTGCAGCGGTGTTGGAACCCGACCGCGCGCGACTGGCCTCGGCGCCGAAGGAAGCAGGGCTCAGAAAAGCTCGCACCTGTTATGACCATTTCGCCGGCCACCTGGGAGTCGCCGTGGCGGATGCTCTCGTGGCGCAGGGGCACGTGGAGCTCACCAGCGAGGCCGGGTTGCTAACCGATACCGGCGTCAGGTTTCTCGGAGAGGTCGGCATTGATATTCAGCGATTGCTGGAGCGTCAAACGAGGCGATCAGGCCGCGTGTTGTGCCGCCCCTGTTTTGATTGGAGCGAGCGGCGTTCGCATCTCGGCGGTGCGGTCGGTGCGGCGATCTGCATGCATAGCTTGAGCCAGGGCTGGACAAGGCGAATGGAGGGGACCAGAGCCCTGCTCATCACCCCCAAGGGTCGGCGGGTGTTCCGTCAAACCTTCGGGGCAATGATCGAATAGGCCGCTGCCGATCGGCGGCAGCGACGATCAAACCCCGGCATCAAACTGCCGGCGGCCAAACAACAGTTGCGCGCCACCCCAAGCCCGTCCAGAAATGCGGTCGTCGGCGAGCTGAGCATGGGAGTGACTATGGCGCGTGCAACGCGAACAAAGGCAACCGGCGAGCCATCGGCGCCCGAGTTGATCGCGGCGCGCAACGCGGGCCGGGAGCCCGAGCGTCTCGCCATGAAGTATCGCACCATGCGCTCGGCCCCCTTTCCGTTCCTGCGCGGTACAACGGACCTATTTTATCGGCGACTGACCGAGCACGGCCTTGCGCCAGATGGCCCGCCCGTGTGGTCCTCGGGCGACCAGCATCTGGAGAATTTCGGCACCTATCTCGGAAGCAACCGGCTAGCCTATTTCGACCTCAATGACTTCGATGGCGGCATGCTCGCGCCCGCCCCGTGGGATGTGCTGCGGCTGGTCACCAGCCTCCTGATCGCGGCCCCGACGCTGCATATGAAGCGTTCGGAGATCGACCAGCTTTCCCGTGAGGCGGCCGAGACCTGGCGCGAGACACTTGTCGCCGGCAAGACCGGCTGGATCGAGCGTCGCACTGCCGACGGGATCATCGGCGATCTGTTGAGCGGACTGAAGAAACGCGATCCGGTCGCCTTCCTCGACAAACGCACCGTTCTCAAGAAGGGCGTTCGGACGTTGCGTGCTGACGGTAGGAAAATGCTTCCGGTACCAGATTCGAACAAGCAGGCCTTCCGCAAATGGTTGCACGAGCAGATGGATGGCAGCGGCTACGAGCGCGGCTTTTTCACGCTTCTCGATGCCGCGCGGCGGGTCGCGGGCGTCGATAGCCTGGGGTCGACGAGGTTCGCGCTGCTGATCGAGGGCACTGGGTCCCCCAACGGTAACCTCCTCCTCGAGGTCAAATCGGCGCAACCCTCCGCTGGCGCACCCTTCTCACCCTGCAGGCAACCGAACTGGCAGACCGAGGCACACCGCATTGTCGACGTCCAGAAGCGTTGCGAGGCGGTGCCACCCGATTTCCTGCGCGCGGTTGTCTTTGGGGGCGAGCCGTGCATCGTAAAGCTGCTACAACCCGAGCAGGACAAGCTCGATCTGATCGCGGCCTCGACCCAGCCCGAGCGTCTCGGCGGGGCGGTGCATACGATGGCCCAGCTTGTCGCCTGGGCGCATCTGCGCTCGTCTGGCCGCCAGGGCTCGGCGACGACCGACGAACTAATCGCCTTCGGGGCGATGAAGGGGTTCGGCAAGCGGCTCTTGGAGATCGCGCACCGGATGGAGGAGTTCGTGCTCACTGACTGGAAGGCGTTCTGCGCCGCCTATGACGCAGGCGATATGGGTGTGGGACCTGATGGCAAACCAACTTCCGGCTGATCGCGTGGCAAAATCCGCTCCCTTCACGCCCCTCGCTGCCTCGCTACCCGCCTCGGTCCCGTTCGTTGGACCCGAGGCGCTGGAGCGCCAGCGGGGTGTTCGCTTCACCGCGCGGATCGGGGCCAACGAAAGTGTGTTCGGGCCATCGCCTCGGGCGGTCGCCGCGATGCGGGCGGCGGCGGGCGAAGCTTGGAAATACTGTGACCCCGAAAATCACGAACTGAAGCTGGCGCTCGCCGCGCATCACGGTATCCGGCCCGAGAACGTCGTGGTCGGGGAAGGCATCGACGGGCTCTTCGGTTACATCGTGCGGATGTTCGTCGAGCCGGGCGTCTCCGTCGCGACCTCGGCGGGGGCCTATCCCACCTACAACTTTCATGTGACCGGCTTTGGCGGCCGTCTGGTGACCGTTCCGTACCGCGATGATCGCGAGGACCCGACCGCGCTCGTCGAGCTTGCCGCCCGCGAGCAAGCCCGGCTGATCTATTTCGCCAACCCCGACAACCCGATGGGAACATGGTGGAACGCCGGCGCGGTCGCATCGTTGATCGAGGCGGTGCCCGACGGCGCGCTGTTGTGCCTCGATGAAGCCTATATCGACTTCGCGCCCGCCGGCACCGCGCCAGCGATCAATGCCGACGACCCGCGGGTGATCCGCTTCCGGACCTTCTCCAAGGCCCATGGCATGGCCGGCGCACGGGTGGGATACGCGATCGGCGAGGCGAAGGTGATTAAACGGTTCGATGCCATCCGCAACCATTTTGGCGTCAACCGGATGGCGCAAGCGGGCGCCCTCGCCTCCCTGGGTGATGCGGAGCACATCGCTTGGGTGGTGGCGCAGGTGGCGGCCGCGCGCGACCGGATCGCGTCGATCGCGGCGGCAAGTGGCTTGAAAACGTTGCCGTCGGCGACGAATTTCGTCGCGATCGATTGCGGCCGGGACGGAACATTCGCGCGCGCCGTGCTGGATGACCTGATCGCGCGGGGGATATTCGTGCGGATGCCGGGCGTCGCGCCGCTCAACCGCTGCATCCGGGTCAGTGCCGGGACCACGGCCGATTTGGACGCGTTCGAGGCGGCGCTACCGGCGGCGTTGCGGGCGGCGTCGTCGGGTTGACCCCGCGTCCCTGGCCGTCAGACCTCGAACCCGTACCCGACCAAGTCCCGCCGCAGGGCCTCCGGCTCGGCGAAATGGTGGGTGACGATCCCCAGCGACCTCGCCGCCGCGATGTTTTCGGCGTTGTCGTCGATGAAGAGGCTGCGCTCCGCATCGAGACCGTGCCGCTTGAGCAGCACCTGGAAAATCTCCGGATCGGGCTTGATCAGCTTGACGTCGGCCGAAACGACGATGTCGTCGAATCCAGCCAGAAACGGGAATATCTCGAGCGCCACGTCGAACTTCTCGCGGCTGAAATTGGTGATGGCGAAATTGCGCACGCCGGCCGCGCGCAGCCGGCCGAGCATCGCGACAGTCTCGGGGATTTCTCCGGCAAGCGTCTCGGTCCAACGGTGATTGAACGCGTGCAGGGCATCGCCGTGGTGGGGGTGCTTGGCGGCGAGTTCGGCGAGCCCCACCGCGAACGGTTCGCCCC
>Ga0209698_10009194_pt1 | contig 10130 bp, 8 predicted proteins | sample LitLauG_LLR_2012_FD_187203 | JGI IMG/M metagenome (GOLD analysis project Ga0209698, IMG submission 187203) | Freshwater sediment microbial communities from Pennsylvania, USA - Little Laurel Run_MetaG_LLR_2012 (SPAdes) (version 2) | ecosystem: Environmental > Aquatic > Freshwater > Creek >... | reverse complement strand
CGACGCCGGCCTGGAAAGCCGCGGCGGTCGCGGATGCCAATCCGGCCACTGCCGCGCCTCGAAGGGTGCCAACGCGCGGTGGCATTTATCTGCAGCTCGCCTCTTTGCGCACGACCGGCGAAGCCGATGCGATGGTCGCCAAGCTCCAGGCCGAGCATGCTGCGGCACTCGCCGGCTTGGCGCCGACAGTGACGCCGACGGTCCTTGGCAACATGGGCACCTTCTACACCGTTCGGTTGGGGCCGTTTCCCAGCAAGCCGGCGGGCGAAGCGCTCTGCGGCACGTTGCGCAAGGAGGGTGTCGACTGTTTCTTCGCGAAGCCCTAAACTTGCCGCCACACATCGGGTGATGCGGGGCCGGGCAGCCAATGACTCAACAGCTTGAAGGCTTGGACGCTCGGCGCCCCCTCACCCCGTGCCTCTCCTCATTGGGGAGAGGGGGCTATGGAACCGCAACGTCGATGGCATGGTCCGCTCTCGCCAGTCGGGAGAGCGACAGCCCCGGCAGAGGCCGGGGGAGCGGGTCGAGACTCTGCCCTGCCGGCATGGCAGGGGAGATAAGCGGGTCGGGCGGCAATCCATGATGGCTCGGCTGCGCAATTATTTCCTGACCGGCCTCATCATCGCCGGGCCACTGGCCGTCACGCTTTCGATCGTTTGGTGGTTCGTCAACCTGGTTGATAGCTGGGTGAAGCCGGTGATGCCGGACTTCTATGCCTGGCTGCGCGCCATCGTGCCGAGCCAATACTGGCCAACCGGCGTCTCGGTTCCCGGCGTCGGCCTGGTGTTCGCGGTTGCTGGGCTGACGCTGATTGGCGCGCTTGCGGCAAACCTGCTCGGCCGCACCATGCTCAGCTACACCGAGTTCGCGCTCGGCGGCCTGCCAATCGTGCGCAGCGTCTACAAACCGATCAAGCAGATTTTCGAAACGGTGTTCAAGCAGGGAAACTCGAATTTTCGGCAGGCCGGTCTCATCGAATTTCCGCGTAAGGGCGTCTATGCGCTGGTATTCGTGGCCAGCGACACGCAAGGCGAGATCCCGACGCGGCTACCGCCGGGCGAAGAGTTCGTCACGGTGTTCATGCCAAGCTGCCCGCCGACCTCGGGGTTCATGATGTTCGTGCGGCGCAGCGAACTGATCATGCTCGAGATGACCGTCGAACAGGCGGCCAAGATGGTGCTCTCGGCCGGCATCGTGACACCGGAATTTCAGTTCGAGAGCGGTGAGCTGACGCAGATCGCGCCGGCCTCGGGCAGTTAGTGATCGTTGCTGCGATCAGCCGTTTAGGTTGCGCTGGTCGACGTGGTGGTCGGGCTTATGATCGATTCGAATTGGCTGAAGAGGCTCGCCAACAATCCGTTCGGGCTCGAATTCGAGGCCGATCCGGCGCCATTGGTCCCATTCGAGTTCCCGCCGAGCCCAGAGAGAAGCGAGTTCTGAGCGACGTTGTTTGGTGCCTCAGAGCCGCCGCCGCCGTGATGGTGGTGATGATGATGGCCGCCAGCCGGCTGGGTCTGTCCCGCGCCATCCGCGGCGGGTGTGGTCGTAGAGGTGGCAGGAGCGCCCGAGGTTGCTCCTTGCAGGTCCTTGACCAGGCTTGCGGCATCGGCCTGGGCCGCCGAAATGTTGCCCTGAACCGAGTCTTGCAACAGCTTGGTGAGATCGTTTCCGAACGCGGCCGGGCCTGCCCCCGACGTTGCAGTCGGCGCGCCAGGAAATACGCTTTGTTCCCCGTCCGTCCTATCCTGCTGATAGGCCTGAAGCGCTGTCTGCGCGCTGGCGATACTGCCCGACTGTATCGCCGAAGTGAGCGAGGCTATGTCGTTCTGGAACTTGCTGGAATAGGGACTGCCGCTGGACGACCCGCTGTTGGATGCACCGAGTTGAGACTGAATGTTCTGAGCGTCCTGCTGATAGGCCTGCAAAGCGGTCGCGGCGGCGCTGATATTGCCCGATTGAACGTCTTGCGACATTGCCTTGAAGTCGGCTCGGCGCTGATGGAACAGGGCGCTGATACTCGACCCGTTGCCATTCACGGCGGAGATTGTCACGAAGTGGTCCTTTCGCTCGCGAGCAGTCAATCGATTTTAGGCACGGCATATCCGCGGGCATTCACAGGGTTGCAACGAGCCCATGCCTAGGGAAATCGATATGCCGCCCTCGACGATGCCATTGCGCAACCGTACGTTCAGCGAAAATCTAACCGGAGAAGCTTGCGTGAGACCGGATGGCGACGTCGGCACGACGTCCCCGGACATCCTCGGGCAATGCCGGACGGCTATCTAGGAGCCGAACCTTCAGGTGGCTCTAGGGAGCGGTTCGCATGGGAGAGAGCAGCGTCCGTAATCGACCAGCAATTTCGGGAGGCGACGATGTCCGTCTGCGTGACGCCATTGCCCACTACTCGAGGGGGGATATGGCCGGTGCTGTTCGAATCGTCGAGCAAGCCTCGAAGCGGGCCGGTCAGTCAGCAACCCTTTGCCGAGGTTTCGCGCTCATTTTGCTGGCTGCTGGCAAATTCGAGGCCGCCTGCGTTTGGTTCGATCGTTTGCTTGCGCACGCTCCATCCGACCCGGCGGCGCTCTCTGGCAAAGGCATGGCTCTTTTGGGTGCGAGTCAACCTCGCAAAGCCATCAAGTATTTTGACCGCGCCTTGGCAATCCATCCCATCGAGCCGGAGGTGCATTACAATCGTGGTGTCGCGCTTCGCGAACTGGGCGAATTTGAAGCCGCACTGAATGCATTTGCAACGGCGTCGGAGCAGCGCTCTGCTTACGTCACCGCATTGAAAGCGCGATGTTCCCTGCTGGAGCGCCTCGGCCGGTACGAAGAAGGCCTCGGTTGGTCGCAGAAGTTGCTGGACGCGTCTCCGGGGGACGCGCAGGCGCACTTCCAGCACGCCAACCTGTTGCGGGAGCTTCGTTGCTACGCCGAGGCAATCGACGCCTATTCAAAAACCCTGACGTTGGATCCGGACCATCGGCAGGCTTTGTACAATCGGGGGATCGCATTTCAAGACGCGGGTAGGTCGGAACTGTCTGTTGCCGACATCGAGGCGTTTCTGGCGTTGGAGCCGCAAAATGTCGAAGCGCTGGTGGCCAAGGCAAATGCCCTTCAGTCGGTTGGTCGACTTGACGACGCGAGGGCCACGTATCGCGCAGCGGTCCTCCAACGGCCCATTCTTTCGCGCGCCGCCGGGAAATCGCCTTCCGAGTTCCGATCGCTTTTCATATTCGAACCGCTCGGCGGCAACACGCCCATCGATGATTTGATCAGCCAAGCTCCTTTCGAGAGCAATATGCTCATGCTGCTTCCCGAGGCGGCGGTCGATGCCTCGAGTTTGCCGGGCGACGTCGTTGTCAATCTCATATCCGACGTCGACAAGAGCGCGGCGGCGCTCGAAGTCTGTGAGGCTCTCGTCGAGGGCCTAGCCAAGCCGATCGTCAATCACCCTTCCAAAGCGCTTCTGACAGGCCGGGCCGATATTGCGCGCGCGCTGTCGAACATCTCCGATTGCCACATGCCTGTAACGCGCGACTACTCGGTTCCAGATTTGGCGGAAGCCATTCGCCAGCGCGAATTTCAAATTGCACATCCATTGATCATACGAGCGGCTGGCACGCATGGCGGAGAAGAAATGGAACTGGTCGATTCCGACGCCGGTCTCGATCGATACCTAAAATCGACGCAAGCCGCCAAAGTCTACGTCACGGATTACGCGGACTATCGCTCGGGCGATGGCTATTTTCGAAAGTACCGCATCATGTTCGTCGGCGAACAGGCCTTGCCTTATCACTTGGCGATCGGGTCGCGGTGGAAAGTGCACCACGCTTCGACCGACATGCTCAACCATCCCTGGATGCAGGAGGAGGAAGCCAACTTCTTGAATGACCCGCATTCGGTTTTGAGCCCGGCGCACTACGCCGCGCTCCACCAAATCCAAGCAAAGGTCGGGTTGGAATTTTTCGGGATCGACTGCGCGATCGATCGATCCGATCGATTGGTGATTTTTGAGGTCAACGCCTCGATGCTGGTCCACCTGCGGAACGAGTCGTTCCCATACAAGACCGAGGCTGTCGTGCGTATCAAGACGGCCTTCTGGGATCTGCTCAGGGAAAGAGCCACACGCAAGGCGGCAGCCTAATGCATCCTAAACTTAACTTGCTCGTGGTGGCATGATCGACAACGTAGCGCCGCGCCTCTCCCCACGACGCTTGGGGAGAGGTGACGGAACCTCAGGAGATCAGCACCCGCTCGACCTCGATGATCTCGGCCGGCGGATAGCCGTTGAACCTTGTGGAAGTCGCCGTGCCATAGGCGCCGAGCGGGCCGAACTCGACATAGTCGCCCTCGGCGAGGTTGGCGGGCAGATCATAGAGATGCGGCAGCCGATCGAGCGGATCGCAAGTCGGGCCATAGATCGTCCAGCCCAGCAACGGGCCCTCGACCGTACCCTCCCTGGCCCGAACGGCGCGGCAAAAGGGCGTGATCACGGGCACCTGGTAGACCTCCATCAGCGAGCCATAGATGCCGTCGTTGAGATAGAGCTCGCGGCTCTCGGTCTTGGCGAGTTTGACGCGCGCCAGCACCGAGGTCGAACCGGCGACGATGCCGCGACCCGGCTCACATTCCAACACCGGAACGAAATCGGCGCCGAACGCCTTGACCGCCGCCGCGTCGATCGTCTCGAAATAGACGGGCAGCTCGGGCGCCGTGAGCCCGCGATAGCGCGAAGGAAAGCCACCGCCCACGTTCAGGGCGCCGAGCCGAACGCCCGCTCCCCGGGCAATGTCTGCCGCCGCCTGGATGTGCCTTGCCCAGATCTCTGGGTCGCTGCATTGGGAACCGGGATGGAAGGTGAGCATCGGCTGGGCGCCGCGCTGCGCGACATAGCGCAGAAGCTCGATCGCCTCCTCCGGCAAGGCTCCGAACTTGCTGGAGAAATCGTGCGCGGACGCCGTGTGCTTGGGCAGTTTGAAGCGGACCGCGATTTCGAGCCGCCGGGTCTCGCCGCCGACGGCGATGATCTTGTCGATCTCCTGCGCGTGGTCGGCGGCAAAGCGAACGCAGTGGAAGCGATCGGCCGCCGTGGCGATCTCGTTCCGGCTCTTGACCGGGTTGTGGTAGTGCAATTTGGCGTGCGGCGCGGCGACGCGGACGGCGGCCATCTCCTCGAGCGAGGCGACGTCGTAAACCGCAAGGCCACCCGCCGCCAAAGCCGCCAGAACATGCTCGCCGTCATTGGCCTTGACCGCATAGCTGACTTCGCCCGGAAAGCCGTCGCGAAAGAGCGCAAGCCTCGCCTTCAAGCGGCTTGGCGAGAAGCAGTGTACCGGTGTATCGGGAACGAGCTTGGTCGCCACGTCGGCGGCGTCCACGAACTTGAGGCGGTGCGGCGTCTCGAACACTTGTGACCTTCCCGCTTTACGGGCGCTCACGGGCGACTGCTTCATCTAATGCGTTTCCCTTTGGGTTCGAGAGATTAACGTGAGGCGAGCGTGGTCTAGCTCAGTCGCGTGAAGAATGTGCGAAGGACCGCGGGCATAGTCCCCAGCGGCTTCATACGCAACATATAATACCCGTCATAGTGACGGAAAGGACGGCAAGGTGACGAAAGTACTCACGGACAAGGATCGCGAATTGATCGGGCTACTGCAGATGAACGCGCGCGAGCCTGTGGCGAGCCTTGCCCGCAAGCTCAAGGTCTCGCGCACCACCATCCAGGACCGTCTGCGCCGCTTGGAGGAGGCCAGGGTGATCGACGGCTACACGTTGCGACTCACCGAGGACGCCGTCGTCGCCGGCCTCAAGGCCTTCGTGACCATCGAGGTCGAACCGCGCCGAACCTCTGACGTGATCCGGGCGCTTCTCCGGCTGCCGCAGATCGAGCAGCTGCACACGGTCAGCGGCAAGTTCGATCTGATGGCGCGCGTCGGCGCGGCCTCGGCCGACGAACTCGATGCCGTGCTTGACCGGGTTGGCCAGGTGGCTGGCGTCACCGGCACCGAATCCGCCATAATCTTGTCGACAAAACTCGCGCGGCGTTGAACCAAGGTGGCTTGTCTGCGGCGCACCGTGCGACACGCTGCACCGCGCACGGGATGACGGGTTCTTTGGGTGGAAAAGGCGGGAAACGAACAGATGATTGGAAAAGGCCTCTCGTTGCTCGTGATGGCTTTGCTGCCCCTGGGTCCGGCCCTCGCAGCCGACGCCGTCCCCGAAAGCCGGCAGCAGATTCACCTCAGCTATGCGCCGCTCGTCAAGGCGACGGCGCCCGCCGTGGTCAATGTTTACGTCACCCAGCGGGTCAAGGAGTTCGTCTCGCCCTTCGGCAACGATCCGTTCTTCCGGGAATTCTTTGGTGGCATACCCACCGAGCGGATGCAGAACTCGCTCGGCTCGGGCGTGATCGTGCGCGGCGACGGCCTGATCGTCACCAACAATCACGTCGTCAAGGGCAGCGGCGAAGCCGAGATCCGGGTCGCGCTCGCCGACAAGCGCGAACTGCCGGCGCGGATCATCTTGCGCGATGAGAAGCTCGATCTGGCGGTGCTGCGGATCGATGGCAAGGGCACGACGTTCCCGCACATCGATTTCGACAATTCCGACGCGATCGAGGTCGGCGATCTGGTGCTGGCCATCGGCAATCCCTTCGGCATCGGTCAGACGGTGACCAGCGGCATCGTTTCGGCGCTTGCCCGCACCGGCATCGACGATGCCGAGGCGCAATACTTCATCCAGACCGATGCCGCCATCAATCCGGGCAATTCGGGCGGTGCGCTGATCGACATGAACGGCCGGCTGATCGGCATCAATACCGCCATCGTCACCCATTCGGGCGGTTCGCAGGGCATCGGCTTTGCCATACCGGCCAATCTGGTCAAGGTGTTCGTTGATAGCGCGATCAGCGGCAAGGAGGTCAAGAAACCCTGGTTGGGTGCCCGCCTGGAACCGGTGACGCGCGAGATCGCACAGGCGCTGAAACTCGAGAAGGTCGCCGGTGCCATCGTTGGCGAGATCGATCCGAATGGCCCGGCGGCCAAGGCCGGGCTCGCCGAGAAGGACATCATCGTCGGCATCGATGACAATGCCGTCGATGACCCCAGTGTGCTGTCCTACCGGCTCGACACGCATGGGGTGGGCGGATCGGCGAAGTTGAAGGTCTTGCGCGGCGGACAGAACCTGGCGCTCGATCTTGCGCTCGAGGAAGCGCCCAAACCCGAGACGGTCGCGCTTTCGGGCGCCCATCCGTTCGACGGCGCGGAGGTCTCGCAGCTCACTCCCGGCATGGCCGAGCAACTCGGCCTCGGCACCGATGTGTCGGGCGTGGTGGTGGTTGATCTGCAAAGTGGCTCGATCGCCCAGGGGCTCGGCTTTCACCCGGGCGACGTGGTTGTTCGGGTCAACCGCGCGCGCATCCGAAATCTCGATGATCTGCAACGCGTGCTGAAGACGCCACAACGGCTTTGGCACCTCGACATCAAGCGCGGGGATCAGATCTATCAGATGACCGTGAACGGATGAGCGCTATCGGTCGTCAGGTTGCCGCGGTGCGTCTTCGGCTTGCGCCGGCTCCTTGGCGCGGGTGATGGCGAGATCGGAGAACCACACCGATCCCGACACGAACTGTTCGGACGCCGACCGGGCATCGAACTCCAGCCGTAGATATTGCGCTCGGCAATCGGTGTCGGGCACGGTGATGTCGGCTTCGAACGTCGTCGAGCTTGCCATCTTGCCAAGCAACATCGGGCTCTCTCCCGCGGGCTGCGCGCCCCCTTCGGCGCACGCGACCCGCCAGGAGAGCCCCCGGCGGCCGACGATCTCGCCTTCGACCTTGCCGACAAGCTTGTATCGCCCCGGCGCCAATAGCATCAGCTCACTGACATTGGGGAACTCGACCCGGCCAAGACCAAATGCGACGTAGAGCGCACGGCGATCGCTTTGCGTCGGCATCGGCAGTATTTCGGCGGTGACGCCGGACCCCGCACCGATGACCCAGTCGAAAGGCAGGCCGATGGGTTCGCCCGCGAAGTCGCCGTTGAAGACAAAACCCACCTTGGCAAGGTCCTCGGTCGGCAGGAATTGCAGCCAGGTGTAGTAGGCGACGTCGTAAAGTTTGTGGGCGATGAGAAAATCCAGATAGTAGTGCAGTTCCTGCGTCGTCGGAGGTTTGGCCGTGTCCTTCAACAGCAACAGCAGACGCAATGGAGTTCGGGCGTCGCTGATATATTGCGAGAGGTACGCGAAGAATTGGGCGCGCCAGGGCGGATCGCTCTTGATCAAGGTGTCGAGATAGCCGCGAGCCGTTTCGTCCTCGGCGACCCGCGCCAGGATCGGCAAGACGATTGCATTCGATTGCGAGCGGGTTTGCAAGATGGCCTCGGCCCAGTGGACGGTGCCCTCGTAGTCCTTGTCCGCGAAGGCTTTGCGCATCAGCCAGATCACGGCGTAGGTCTCATGCAGTGAGAGGCCGGCGGCCGCTCGCATATATCGCGCGGCCTGCTTCTCATCGGAATTGAGTTCGGCGACTTGACCGAGGATGCGCGTTGCCTGGGCGTTCAAGGGATCGTCGGTCAGCGCCAGCCTTGTCATTCTCTCGATCTCGGCGAGTTCGCCTCTGTCATCGCCTGACAGCTCGGGGTTGGCGTTGGAAGCAGTCGCGGACGAGGCTTCGGGAGAAGGGGCCGGAGGCGGGTCCGCCGCTGGCCGCCCGTCGCCGGAGGTGGCTGGGGCTGCCTTGGAGGCCAGCGCGTCCAGGAGCGTGTCGAGCCGCCTGTCGGCGAGCTTCAGGAGCGCTGCGGAATCGGAAGGGTGGATCGCGAGGGCGATCCTTGGATGGGCCTCGGCGAGATAGGCAACCAAGGATTTGGTGATCACCAGCCAAAGCAGGCCAACGCCGAGCGCGCCAAGACAAGCCGCCCAAAGCCAACGCCGTTGGCGGTTCTGGCTGGCTGCGGTTTCTCGGCCCGGTGCGTGCTCGCTCACTGTAGCTCCCTTGATGCCGATCCGATGCGACCGCGACGGGTTCAGCGCTCGGCGCGGCCGAATAGCTGGCTTAGGAGGCGCCGCAATGCGCTTTGCCGCTCGGCCTGGCGGCGCGGTTGCCGACGCTCACGTCTCGACGGTACATGACCGCCATCGGTTCTGCGGGCCCGCTCGGAGCTGGCCACGGTTTCGGGCCCGTGCCGACCCTTGCCGGCAGCTGTCTTGGGCGGCTTTGTCCCGACTGCGGCGAACCGAAGGTCATAGGCCGCGCGGCGCTCAATCGATTTCAGATCGTTCCAGGCGTTGGTCACCCGGGTCGCCAAGGCCGATCGATGTTGCGTGGTCGTTTTGTCCGGATGCAGGCGTTTCAGCAAGAGCGACATGTTGCGGCGAAGCTCTTCGGCGGTTGCATCGGCGGGGAGGCCGAGCACGCGATAGCTGTTGGAGTCTGGGTGCAGGAGGATTTGATCGATGAAGAAATACGCGGCCTCGCGCACGACCTCGGGTTGGCGACCGGTCGCCTGCGAGGCGGCGGCCTCGATGGCCGGATCGCCCGCCGCGATCCGCAGCAGCGTGAGAACACCGGTTGGTAGCGGCTTTGCGCTCGATTGCCGGATTTGCGAAGGCACATGCAGCAGGTCGATGGCGACCTTGACCGCTGCAAGCTCAGCCATTTGCCGCTCTCCGGGCCGATTTGAGCCCCGGCGCGGGCTCGCTGGTGGTGGCCACTGCGGCGCCCGTCGCCGCGTCATGACCGTACCCGTAGGTGTAGCCGTAGCCGTAGGCCGCGCCATAGCGGCCGCCATAGCCTTCGGCGCGGGCATCGTATTTGGTGAGGACACTTCCGATGAGTGGCGCGCGGCCAAAATGCAGCCGCTTGATGGCGCTGCGGACGGTTCCGCCGCGCGTGTCGCCAGCGCCGACCACGAACATCGCCGCTGACGCCGCGCTCGACAGGATGAGCGAATCGGCAAGACCCATGACTGGCGGGCCATCGATGACGATCAGGTCGAAAACCTCGAGGCCGAGCGTCAGCAACGATTGCAACCGCGCGCTGCCGAGCAGGTCGGCGGCGTTGGGCGGTAGCGGACCCGAGGCCATGAATGCGAGATTTTGCGTCGCCGTGCGCTGGATGACCTCGGGTG
>Ga0209698_10009193_pt1 | contig 10131 bp, 7 predicted proteins | sample LitLauG_LLR_2012_FD_187203 | JGI IMG/M metagenome (GOLD analysis project Ga0209698, IMG submission 187203) | Freshwater sediment microbial communities from Pennsylvania, USA - Little Laurel Run_MetaG_LLR_2012 (SPAdes) (version 2) | ecosystem: Environmental > Aquatic > Freshwater > Creek >... | reverse complement strand
CCAGCGGCGAATCTTCTCGTTGCCGCCGTAAATCCCGCTCGCCGAAGCGCGACGCTGAATCTGTTGAATTTTTTCTGGAGTATGGGTGCTGTGGCCTGCCCATTTCTGGTCGCCGCGGCGGCGAAGAGCCAGAACATTCCTCTCTTCCTGCTCTGCGTCTCCGTGTTCTCTCTCGTGGTCGTGATCGGAATCGCACTGATGCGCGGGAATTTCGTTGAGCCTTCGGCGCCGACGGACAAGAGCCCACTTCTTCCAATGATCCGCCGCCAATCGCGATCCTTTCTGTTTCTAGCGGTTTTGTTTTTTCTCTATGTTGGGGTGGAAAACGGCTTCGGTCAGTGGATGGCCTCGTATGTGAAGGGCCTGGGGACGATGACTCTCGCCTTAGCTCTTGCGACACCGTCGATCTTTTATTCTTCGCTGATGGTGGGCAGATGGCTCGCGCCGGCACTCTTACGCTTCATCGATGAAGTCAGACTGGTTCAGGTCGGCTTACTTCTGGCGTGCGTCGGTATGGTCGGATTGATCTTTTCCCACGAATTGCCAGACGTTGCAGCCAGCGCATCCGCCGCAGGCCTGGGTCTCTCATCCGTTTACCCCATCACGATTTCACTCTTGTCCCGGGAGTTTGGCTCTCCTCGAATCGGATCGCTTATGTTCGTTCTCTCCAACATCGGGGGTGGACTTCTCCCCTGGATCGTTGGCATTTCATCCACCCGGTTCGGCACCCTGAAGGCTGGGTTGTTCGTTCCGATGCTGGGATGCGTCCTGATGTACGTCTTTTATCTACGGAAATGGACCGGTTCAGATACGGCCACTGACCATTCTTCCGGCTAGCCGAGTAATTCTCAGCGCTCGATATAGCGGAAACAGAGGCTTCGGGAGTCGCATCACCGCCCATTCGCCGGGCCCAGGCGTGAAGACAAATCGGCTGATAAACCGGAAGTGATCGATGCGCCGTTCTCGCAATCGCAACATCACCCGAAAGTACGCGAGCGATTCAACGTGGTATGTCTTTTCGTTTGAGATGTAGCCCTCAACCTCTTCCGCCAATCTTTCAGCGTCTAAGCCCGCAGGAAGGTTATCTGTGGCCGACGCGGGAAGAGCAGAGCCCAGCAGTTTTTGTGCAAGCTGTAACGTGACGCGCAGAATCCGCACTACGCCCATTTCCTGCGCTTGATCTCCGATCCATTTCCAGTTGAGCGTCGGGAGCGTGCTGATCCGCGCCAGATCGCATAACCAGATCAGGCGTCCCCACACGTGCTTTGCCGCATGCAGGGCCAGCACTACGAACAGATCTTCCGCCGCCAATGACTTCACGTCTAAGCCCGCGACCTTTACCGTCTGGGCACGGCGGAACAATCCCTCAAGATCAAGATCCACCGCATAGAAATGTGGCTGAATCGCCCACTGAACCTCCAGCAGATTCCTTCCGGCATTACTGTCGAATGCGCACTCGTATCCCGACTTCAGATACGCCTCTTCCTCATCTTCCGAAAGCCTCAAATGCGGCGTATAACCGAGATCCCCCACCGCCTCGCGGATGCGCTTCAGGTCCGTCGTATGAATCAGCAGGTCGATGTCCCCGGATTGGCGCAACGCAATGTCACCGTAGACCGTCTCCGCCAACGCCAGACCCTTGTAGGGTATGAATTCGATGCCAGCCTGCGACAAGCAGTCGACAATGCGGACAAATTCGGTTGATAGCAGAAGCGCTTTGTGAAGATTTGCCTGATAACTTTGTTTCAGAGTTACGATCGCTTCGGCAGGAACCTGGTTCCCAAAACTCAAAAGGGACTGTGCAAGAATCGGTTGCACCCCGTGGCGGTCCGCGAGATTAAGGAGCGCACTCCAGTGAACTTGGGAACCTAGCAGCTCACGAATTCGAGCCGTTTTCTCTTCCGCAACGACTTCGGCGCACGCAGCTCGTAGCAATGACCACTCGGTCTCAAGCGGCACAGAAAGGCCAGGCATATTTCCGACTGGAACAGTGCATCTGAGAACTGCTCATGCAATTGCAGCGCTCGGTTGAGTTGCCGAACTCGCCGACACAACACGAATTTGTACCAGATTTGCCGGCGCCTGCTTCTTCGCCAGCATATTGGCCGATGGAATCCCTGTTCGCGCGAACGATTTTTCGCAGTCCTGCGATGATGGCCCGCGCATGTTGCCCTCCATAAACGCCAGGCCAGGACAGCGCGTGCAACTCCCGACATGTGAGCAAGAGGTACAGGTCGTCAGGTGCTTCAGGCGGATCGAGCGCACTTCGTTCATTCGCTCCGAGTGCCGCCAAATGTCCAGGAAACGTTCTTTTCTCACATTTCCAGTGGGAAGTGGAAACTGTACGCACGGGAACACATCGCCATACGGAGAGACATAACAAGCAGTATGGCCAGCGCTGCACGGCAGAGCCGACAGCGCGTTTTCATCAGCAGGGGCGGCGATCGTACAAAACTCGTCCACATCTCCGACCAGCGCCTGATCGCGAAACACCTGGCGCAGCGCATCCTGGTCCACGCCCAGGCTCAACACCGAGCGATCGCCATCCATCATGGGAGTGATGGTCGGGTCCAGGGTGCACTCGACTCCGAGTTCCTCTGCCAGGGCCCGGACGCCCTGATAATCCTGCAGATTCTGAACCATCAGCACGTTCGCAAAGATTACCCGCAGCCCTTGCGACTTCAGGAACCGCGCAGCGGCCAACGATCTCTGCAGTGATCCCGGCACCAGCGTGATCGCATCGTGCACCTCAGGCCTGTCAGAGTAGATGCTGATCTGGATCGACTCCACGCCGATATCTCGGATCCGCGCCGCCTCGCGCTCACGAATCATTAGGGCGTTCGTCTTGAGCTTCACGCAGAACTGGCGCTCGAACCGCGCGTACTCGAGAATCTCAAAGAAGTCTTTGCGCAGAAAAATCTCGCCGCCGCTCAGCGTCAGGATGAAGACGCCGGCGTCCGCCATTTCGTCGAGCAGATGCTTGATCTCCGCCGTCGTCATCTCGCCGTGATCTTCATGGTCGAGATAACAATGAACGCACCGTTCATTGCAGCGATAGGTCAGATCGAGTTGCACGCTGATCGGGATGTTCCGCGCCAGCGCCTTCTCGGTCATCTGTTCGAGCAATCCGCTCATTTCGAATCTCCGCGGACGATTGGCTCTTCGGATATCTGCAGGATTCCGTGGCTCGCAAGGTCCCGCGCCACAGTCTCCGCGTCGCGCAGTGCTTCGCCGGGCTCGACCTCAAATTCAGTGCAGATCTTTTGCTGAACGATCAGTTCGAGCGGAGTTGCCCCGTCGGCCGCTTGCCACAGAATGGTTGCGGTCTTATTCAGGGTAAACAGCATCGAGTCCCGCCCCGACATGATCATCATCTCGCCGTCGAGGCTGCGCGCCGCCACTCTCGGATTGCGGGCCACATAAAGGCTACTCATCGAATCAACTCCCAAACCCGGGCATCGGGGAAAAAGGTCAGCCGCGAAACTGGCACGCGGCTGACGAACTCAAATGCCGCATGAAACGCCGCCTGCACCAGCTCCTCATCCTCTGCGAAAAACAGGAGATTCGCAAGCAGAGATCGCGCCGCTTCACCTGCCGGTACCCGTTCAATGCGATTTTCGCGTCCTTTGGACAACAAGTAGAGTGCGGCGATTGGAGCCGAAACATTCTCCCCGAGTTTGGCCAATTCTCCTGTGAAAGGTGTGCCAAATGCAGCGTACCCGTCATCGCACTTTCGCACGTACGAAATCTCGTCAGTCAGCAGCGTCACGTCCGAAGGCGCCAGTCGCGATATGGTCGTCTTCCCCGCCTCCGACACCCCGGCAAATAGAAACGCTTTCCCGTCGCGGATCGCGCTGGCGGAGTGCAGCAGGAACCCACCCTGCTTCGCCAGCACCAGAGTATGAACTATGCGAAGCACCGCGTCGATCGAATAGGGATTCGCCGTCTGCCGAATCCATCCGCGCCGTTTGGCTGGTTCCCACTCCGCCCGAAAGTCCCCGCGCGTCAGAGTCCAACGGCCCCCGCGCTGTGAAACACGTACAAGTGCATCCGGATCGGCATTACCGGGCGGCGCCATCTCAATGTCAAACTCAATCTCGGCGTTTGCTGCCGAAGTTACATATCCGGCGTAGCGATTCTGAAGTATGCCGAGAAAGTCGGGATCAGTCGTATTCACGCGCACGGGCATGCCGCCGATTTCGATGATCAGGCTGTGCTGGTCGACTTCAGTGATGACTGGTGGCAAGAGACGGCTCAAATCCTAGACGGTCTTTACTGATGCCCGGTTCAGTCCGTGCACCCCCACAATCACACGGGCAGCGGTTTCCGAGCCGCGAAGCAATGTAGCCAGCGCTCGTTCTGAACGCCGCAGAATTCTCTTGGGCTCAAAACACTTTCCATTTCGCACAATGAACGACACCTTTCCTAGGATCTCGCCGGACCTGATCGGAGCATCCGCAGTCGCCATGGCATCTCCGCGCGTCAGCAGTCGCTCCTTATCAGCATCGCCGTTTTTCTCAACTACGCGGTGGGCAACGAAACGGTACTCGTTACTGAACAGGACGATGTCTCCCGGTGCCACGTTAGAGCTAGTGGCGGGCTCGACCACGAGGCTATCACCGGGCCAGATGGCGGGCACCATGCTCCTGCCGCTCGCGGGCAGAACCAACCTGCCCGATCGCCGAAGCACCTCTGCGGCGAGTTCGTGCGCGACCGCATGCGTCCCGACCCGCGACTGTGACGAAAAGGTCATGAAGCGCTAGTGCGTCCAATGCAACTGGTTGATGTTGAGCTAATCTTCCCGCACGAAAGCGCCGTGGTCACGAACACCTGTTCGTGCCGGAAAGACGGTTTTTCGTATGGTTTCTTCGGCGTGGCCGACTGTGTTGGTTCAGACGTATCGTTCATTGCCATAATCCTGTCCAGTTCGCCCTAGTTGAGCCCTGATTGTGAAGCCTGCACCGCGCATCCACCGGTGCCTCCCGACCCGCACAGCTGATTGCTCTGGGTCGAAAAGTAAATTTGCGAGGCGCCGCCGAATGTAGCTACGTTGTCGATGATTATGCCGCCAGTGCCTCCGGCCGCAGCCAGACTCGCGGTTGCAGGTTTTCCTGTATTTCGCCATCTCACGCTGGCATCGGCTGTAATGGTGTTAATGGTCGTGGCCCACACAGGATGTCCTTGTGCCACAGTCCTCGATGTACCTGCTGTCGTGACTACTTGAACATTGCCGTTCGTATCGATAAGGGTCGTGGCCAAGGCGTATGCATGGCTCGGCAACCAAGTGGTGGGATGAGCGGCCAACTGTGGCCCCTGGTTCACCCACCTTACCGCTGTCCCGACCTCGGCCGTGGACGCACCGACTACAATGCTCCAAGCCGGCGGACCTTGCGCGGCCGTTCTCGATGTTCCTGCCGCCCTGCAAGTCTGAATCTGGAAATGCGAGTCCAGTATCTGTTGTCCGACTGTGTAGGCGTGAGACGGCAGCCAGGGCGTGTTGACGTAGTTCATCGCGCACCCGCCCAACCCGCACAAGTTGCCCAACCCGCTCGCCTGCACACCGGCAAAAATCCACTCCGTCGTGCCACCCGTGGCATTCGGATTCGAGATGTCAGTGACTGGCGAGCATCCCGTAGTCGCGCCCGTCAATGCTGGGCCTGCTACCGCCGCGCCCATCGTCCCCGCATTGATTGGAATCTGATAAAGGGTCGGTACACCACCCGTGTTTCCACACACGTACAGATTCCCCGTAGCAGTCCCCGAAGTGAAATACTTGGAATCGAATCCACCTTCAAACAGAGGACTGGGGGTTAAAGGAAGCGCAACGCTGGTACCCACAACAGCCTTGTTTCCAGTCGTGCCTGCCCCGAAGCCGGTTCCGAACTGGTAGACCGCCGTACAGGGTTGCCCACCGCAGTTTGTCGTCCCGTCGCTCGAGGCAAAAACGTAAACCCTGTTCGTCGTCCCGTCCACGATCGGCCCGGCAACCACCCCGGTTCCGAAATCCAATTGCCCCGACGCCGTCACCACTCCCGTCGAACTCACGCGAGAGAAATACCCATTCGCATCCCCGATAAAGACGTTATTGGATGCAAAGTCGTAGACCGGGCTGGATGTAAAACCCGTGGCCCTCACCTGAACCGGAAAACTACCTGCTGCATGCACTTCGGCAGGTGTGCCTCGAAAGACACCGGTGATCTTGTGAAGCCACCCGAGAGCGCCACCAACCCAGATGGTGTCGTGACTATAGTCGGGGAAGACCGATGAAGTTCTGTCATCCGTAGCAGTCCCCCCACCATCCCTAAGAATAATCGTTGTCATGCAAGGTGCCGTGCAGCCACGATATGCTGCGTTAGAGACTGCCGCCAGAGTTACCGGGGCGCTGACAGCCCCCCCTGCGGCCCACTTCAACAAAACTAGCGTGCCTCGCAGGGTTCCGTCGGTCTGCACGAACGCCACTTGCTTGCCGTCCTGAGAGATCGCCGGTGAGGTCAGCACCTGGCCTCCCGTGTTGAAGGCCCAGTAAACCGTAGGCACGATTCCACTGCATCCGGAGTAGAGGTTGTCAAAAGCAACGATGCTCGCTTGCCCGGATGTTCCGAGCAGCCCCGTGCTGAACACTACATAATCCGGCGGACCCGGGACGGCGCAATTTGCCGAGGTGATCTGGAAGAAGTATTTAGCGGGATAGACACCCGCACCCGCATTGGCCCCGCTGCCGAGACTCACGGACCAATCCCCATGCGATGTTCCCGCAGCCGCGAACAGGCCGGGACTACTCAACCCCACATCGCTGGTATTCAAAGTCCTGACCATGTGGTCCCGGTTCCACTGCTGCCAGTAACGCGGATTATGCATCACAGCCGCGGCCTGGGCGTCAGTCGACGGCTCGGAAAAGACGACGTGCCGGTGGCTCCAATCCGCGGGCAACCCCTGCTGATTGGGGCTGGCGGCCTGTCCCGTCAAAATCCATCCCACCACCACCAACGTTAAGAGTCCTGTACTATACCCGAGCGATCGCGCGCCAATCCCTCTCATTATTGTTTTGACTCCATGGCTCGCCCTATCACGGCTCGCGAGATCCAAAAGTTCTGCGGGCAACACTGCAAAGGTTTCCCGTCGCTGTATCCGTCCTGTGTCGCTAGAAAGAGTTACGCGCCGGCTCGCAGGGTCTACTCGCCATCAGCCATCTCCTGATTCGCGCAACTCAGAAAAACCGGCGGAAATTGGACGTATGTCTCCGTCAGTTGGCTGGTTTGGCGGAATTTTACTCTTCCTTCCTGCCAGCAAGCAAACGGGTTTTGCGATGTTTCGAACCTCAATTCTGAGGCCGCGATTTGAATGGGTACAACGTACAATAGTCGGAACCCTCCCGATTATGACATCATCAGAGAACAACCATGGCATGGGATGCCTTCGTGGAGGCTTAGGACAAATAATTGGACGCATACGAGACAACTGAAACAATGGATCAAGCGGTGCGAACCACTGAAGTCAGGAATGTCCTGACATTGGAAGAGATTCAGCATCTGGCCGTCGAGGGTGGCCAGTCGGCAGAGACCCTCATGAACGTCGTCGCCCTGATTGCCAAGAGGTTCCGAACCGACGTGTGCTCGGCCTATTTGCTCGAGCCGGATCGCGCCAACCTCGTTTTGGCCGCGACCGTCGGACTACGTCGAGAATGCATCGGCAATCTGCGCATGGCCGTCAACGAAGGATTGACCGGGCTTGTCGCCGAGCAGGTACAGCCGGTCGCTGTCAGCCAGGTCAAGAACCATGCCCGGTTCAAGTATTTTCGGGATTCAGGGGAAGATGCTTACCAGTCTTTTCTCGGCGTGCCCCTGATTGATCGTGGAATTCTCCAGGGCGTCCTCGTCGTCCAGACCGTCGAAGCTCGCACCTTCAGCGCGGATGAGATTCGCATGCTAGCCGAGGCGGCCTCTCAGGTCGCACCCATCGTCAGCGAAGCCCGTACTCTGGATCGCTTTATTGCGCCTTTACAAGAACGCTTGTGGACTCTGGCGCGCAATCTGTGGTGGAGTTGGGACCACAACTCCGCCAGCCTCTTCCTCGATCTGGATCCTGCAGGCTGGAGTGAGCTCAACCACAATCCGATTGCCCTGTTGAGCGAGATGCCGCTGGCGAAGCTTGAAACTCGCGCCACGGAACTCATGCTGCACAGCCGCGTGAACTACGCCTATCGCCGCATGCTGGAATACCTCGAGGCCGACCGTACTTGGGGGACCCGCCACGCCGGGGTCCTGCGGCCGCATCCGGTCGCGTATTTCTCCGCCGAGTTTGGATTGCACGAATCGTTACCGATTTATTCCGGAGGCCTCGGCGTGCTGGCCGGGGATCACATCAAGAGTTCCTCCGACCTGGATATTCCACTGGTCGGCATCGGCTTGTTCTATCCGCAGGGATATTTCCGCCAGCATCTCGATCTCAGCGGATGGCAGCGCGAGGAGTATCTCGAAACGGATGTCACTCAATTACCCATGGAGGCCGCCATCGGAAAGGACGGCCGCCCCGTGGTCGTCTCCATCGAGACCCGAAGCGGTAGACTCCAGGCCAAAGTCTGGCGCGTGAAAGTCGGCCGCCGCGATCTGTACCTGCTCGATTCCGATGTTGAAGGCAACGCGCCCGAAGACCGCGAACTCACCTCCCGCCTCTACGGCGGCGATCTCCGCATCCGAATCCGCCAGGAGTTGTTGCTCGGAGTGGGCGGGCTGCGCGCCCTCAAAGCCCTCGGAATTTCTCCCGGCGTCCTTCACCTCAACGAGGGCCACAGCGCTTTCGCCGTGCTGGAAGCGATTCACATGCGCATGGAAGATGAAGGGATCGGCTTCGACGCCGCCGTCCCACGTATTTCCCGCGAAGTCGTGTTCACCACCCACACGCCCGTTCCCGCAGGACACGACCGTTTCGACGCCGGCCTGGTCGAAGAACACATCGGTCCCTTACGCGAGGCTGTCGGGCTTTCTCAGGAGAGCCTGATGGGACTCGGCCGCGAGAATCCCTCAAACTCCGACGAGCTTTTCTGCATGACGGTCCTGGCGCTTCGGCTTTCGCGGCGTGCCAATGCTGTCTCCGCTCTGCACGGCGAAGTCTCGCGCGCCATGTGGACCGGACTCTTCAGAGGCAAACCGGAAGACGAGATTCCGATCGGGCACATCACCAACGGCGTTCACGTCCCTTCCTGGCTCGCGCCGCAGATGTTTCGCCTCTACGATCGCCATCTCGGCACCGACTGGCACCAACGCGGCAGCGAAGCCAAGATCTGGCTCGGCATTGAAAATGTCGACGACGGCGAGCTTTGGGAAACTCACCTGAACCTGAAGTCTCAGCTGATCGAATTCGTGCGCAAACGCGCCGTCGAACAGGCAGAGCGTCGCGGGGAGTCGCGGGAAGTCTTGCAGCGTCTTGAACGTGTGTTGAGCCCTGACGCTCTGACCATCGGCTTTGCCCGCCGCTTCGCCACCTACAAGCGGGCGAATCTGATCTTGACCGACATCGAGCGCCTTGCTGCAATGGTCAATGATCCCAACCGCCCGGTTCAGTTCGTATTCGCGGGCAAGGCCCATCCGCTCGACGAGCCTGGGAAGGGCGTGTTGCAGCAAATCGCCGATCTCATGCGCGATCCCAAATTCCGCGACAGGTTCGTCTTCGTCGAAGACTATGACATCGACGTCGGTCGCCATTTCGTGCAGGGCGTCGACGTGTGGCTTAACAATCCCCGGCGGCCGCTCGAAGCGTCAGGCACCAGCGGTCAGAAAGTGGTCTTGAACGGCGGACTGAATCTGTCCGTTCTCGATGGCTGGTGGGCCGAGGCCTATGACGGTGTAAACGGCTTCGCCATCGGCACTGGCAAGACTCATTCCAACATGAACGTTCACGACACCCGCGACGGCGCGGATCTGATGCGCACTCTCCGCGACGAAGTGATCCCGCTGTATTACCACCGCGACCGCGACGGCCTTCCTCGTGGCTGGATCAAACGCATGAAGCGCACCATTCGCACCCTGGGCTGGCGCTTCAACGCCGACCGCATGGTCATGGATTACACCCTCAAATGCTATGTTCCCGCGGCGGGCGGAACCTCCAGCGATATGAGGGCGAATCCTTAGGCAC
>Ga0209698_10009191_pt1 | contig 10134 bp, 11 predicted proteins | sample LitLauG_LLR_2012_FD_187203 | JGI IMG/M metagenome (GOLD analysis project Ga0209698, IMG submission 187203) | Freshwater sediment microbial communities from Pennsylvania, USA - Little Laurel Run_MetaG_LLR_2012 (SPAdes) (version 2) | ecosystem: Environmental > Aquatic > Freshwater > Creek >... | reverse complement strand
CTTCCTGAGACCTAATATCGGAGACAATTCCCCCGCTTGCCCGCACCCCCAGCCCTCGTGAGCGGCCTTCCAGCTGACCCCCCTGTTGGAAGGCCGTTTCGCCCACCTAGGATGATGCCTTGCCTCGAATGATTGCAATTGGGGCAGTGCAAGACGGCGGGATGCATTTGTGGAACTCTTTCCCGCAGTGGCGCCGACGACTGGTCCTTAAGTCTTTTGCCCAGCCGGGCGCAGTATTGCCGTCTGGATTGCGCGGACAAGCACTTCACCGTCTTCGCTGATGACGCTCGCATTCGTAAAGACTGCTGATCGGCCTATCCGATCGATCTTGGCCTCCACGACCGCGCGTGGCCCGACAGGCACGGGCTTGAAGTACGTCGTATGAAGATCGAGCGTCACGGGAAACATTTCGCCGCCGGTCGCCGCCACAATGAGCGGACCCATACAATCATCGAGAAAGGCAGCGACCATGCCTCCCATGACCGCGCCGCCGGGATTTGCGTACTCGGGCTTCGTCGGGAAGGACACGCATAACACGCCCGCCTTGGGATCGTGGCGCTCCAATCGACCGCCTAAGAGCTTTCCAATCGGGGGAATAGGAAAGCCCTGTGTTACGAGGCCTGCTTCCCAATCGCTCGCCTTCAGCTGAATTACTGTCATGCATGCCCTCGGGTGTTCCCGCGGATGCTTGCATCGATGGCCCTGAAAGAGAAGTCGCAAGTCACTCTTCCCGCCGCTCGCGGCGTGGGTTGGGTCAACGTCGGCCCGGCAGCTCACGGCAGACATTCGATGAGGAGCGCGTCTGTGCTTTGCTTGCATGAGCCAGTCGCGCCATTGAGTGGCGGTTTGTGCGCACGCCGATTTCGATCAAGCGACCCCAGAAGATCTGCTTACCCCCGCGTCTTTGTGGCCGCTCTGTCCGGTTCCGCACGGTTCCCAGTGGTCCCTGTGGTGTAGGGTTCCATTCATCGCTAGCCATTTGAGATTGGGCGCTGGCGACTGAGAGGCCCCTTTGCACTCCCGCCTACGGAGGACGCCTGATGTCCGTCGCACACAGAGAATTTCTGAAGATCTGCAACAGCTGCGGCGAGATCTTCGACGCCAACATTGAGACTGAAACCGCTCATCACAGCCAAGACGAACACGCTCCCTTGCTGCCTCGACGCAAACAATGGCGCCGCCGCCCGCCAATCATGGTCGCGCGCGCTGCCTGAGACCTAATATCGGAGACAATTCCCCCGCTTGCCCGCGCCCCGGGCTCTCGTGAGCGGCTTGCATCCCCCGCGGAAGGCCTGCCTGCGCGTGGGGTCTAAAATAGACGCCCAGTTCGCGCGAGCCGTGCGCTGCTACTTCCGCCGAACCTGCGCCCAAACCTGCCCGATAAAAAAATAGGCCAAGAGGTCATCGCTCAGCCGGCGCTGCTCGTATGCCTTGATTGCGTATCGCCGGCAATGGCTGGAACAACCGACTTTATCGAGGCTTGATGCACCATGCGATTTCTTTGTCTTGCGACGCTTGGGCTATGCGCGGCGTGTGTCTTCAATCCGGTTTATCGGACCAGCACGGCGCCGTTGCATGTCGCCGCGATCGATCAAAGCCGGTACCTGGGTCGCTGGTATGAGCAGGCGCGACTGCCGAATTCATTCGAAAGCAATTGCGTGCGCGCCGAAGCCGAATACGCGCTTCGTCCTGACAGGCTCATCTCCGTCGTGAATACATGTCAAACCGCCGATGGGCGCGCGCGCGTTGCGCGCGGTCGCGCCCGCGCCAGCGGCGCCCCAAACGAGGGAAAGCTTCAAGTAAGCTTCTTCGGTCCATTCTGGGCCGATTATTGGGTGCTCGACCGCGCAGACGACTATTCCTGGAGCATCGTCGGCGAAGGCCAGGGGCGCTATCTCTGGCTGTTAACGCGGGCAGAGCACTTAGCGCCCGCGGAACGACGAAGCTTAGAAGGGCGGATCGTCGCTCTCGGGTATCCGCTGCAATCGCTTGTCTGGCGCAAGAGTTCTGGCGCTTCGGGAACACAAAGCTCGTCCACGCAGTAGACGTTGGGTGTCCAGCTTCGCAGAAATTGTGTCGGTAACCGATCAAATGATCAACGGCGGGGGCGGCGCGGCAGCGCTTGCAGATGTCCCCGGCGCCGTTCTTCTAAGCGCGGGCCTCCAAATTTGCTTCGGCTGACGTGATCACGATCAATGACTCATGTGCGGCAAGGGGCTATTTGCTCGGATTGGAGAAGATCATGATCCTTGCCCACGCGGTCGTGCTTATCGACCATCACCACGCGCTTATTCAGCAATTCAATCACGAGGAGACGAGGGCTGAAAAGGTTCGAGACCACAGACATTACACGCGACAACACGGCAGCGGGGTTCGCACTGAGCATGAGTTCTTCGGTGAGGTTTGCGACGCCCTCGCGGGCATTGCCGAAGTGCTGATGGTTGGCGGCCATACCGCCCAAGCCGCCTTTCGTCACTATGTCGAGAAGCACCGGCCCGAAGTGAGCGGCCGCATCGTCGGCTGGGAGACCGCCGATCATCCCAGCGATGCTCAGCTGATTGCGGTGGCGAAGACCTTTTTCGCAAAATATGATCGTATGCACGGCGGCGCGGCTCAAACCTGAACAGATTAAAGCGGCGCCTCATATAACTGCGACATCGTCTGCGCGGGGTTCTCGTTGGACCTGCCGCTGGCCATCAGAGCGGCTATTGGTGCTGGTAAGTTATTTGTCAGGACGTTCAGTTCGTAACTCTTGATCGACCGCTGACTGACGCTCGCTCTAAGCCGCCGCTCGCGTCGCAACTAACCAAGCGCTTCCGGATTGATGGCGTTAATCGGCGCCCCTCGGGCAAAGGCGTTGATCTGGTCGAACACGTCGCTGAACTGAAGGTCGAACTCCTCGTAAGTGACGTAACCAATATGCGGCGTGGCGACCAGGTTCGGATGATTGATCAACGGGTCGTTTGGGTCGGTCAGCGGCTCCTTGTCGAAGACATCCACCGCCGCCATGCCCGGTCGTCCGGCATTGAGCGCCGTGAGCAGGGCGCCCGGCGCAATCAAGCCCGCGCGGCTGGTGTTCACCAGGATGGCCGTCGGTTTCATCAGGGCAAGATCAGCGCTGGTCACGACATCGCGCGTCGCTGGCGCAAGCCGTAGATGGAGCGAAACTACATCGGCGGCCGTATAGAAATGCTTCTGGCTGTCAGCGATAGCCCACCCATCCGCTTTGGCGCGCGCACGCGAGGGCTCGCTGGACCAGATGAGCACGTTCATGCCGAAGGCGCGGCCATATCCAGCCACCGTGCTTCCTATCCGACCCCAGCCATGAATGCCGAGGGTCTTACCACGCAGCGTGTGGCCCATGCCCGCTATCCTTTCCCCGCTCTCAGCGAGGCAAACTGATCCGGCAATCTGCGGGCGGCTGCGAGCACCAGCGCCCAGGTGAGTTCCGCGGCTGCATGAGACGGCGTGTCGACGTGCATGTTCGAGCAAAGTAACACGCCGTTTCGAGTGCACGCTGGCACGTCTACATGCGGAAAGACGCTTCGCTGGCTGATCAGCTTGAGGTTTGGCAGGCGATCGACAAGCGAGCCGGTGACCCGGGTGCGTTCGCGGATCAGGACCAGGCCCTCGGCTCGCGCAAGCCGTTCGGCCAGAACCTCTTCGTCCTCCACGTGATCGGTCCAGACGGTTACTTCGTGCCCAGCCAACTTGGCAAAGCTCGGAAGCGCACGAAGCGTATCGAACCAATCGTCGAGAATTGCGATCCTCATGGCGTTCCCCAACGCGGTCACATCGCGCCTTGCCATTAGCAGTGCTGCATCAACCCCGGGATCGAGGCTAGCGCGCAGGAGAGAAATCCTGAAATTCCTGAGTTGCCGCAAGCCCGCGATTCACGGCAAAGTCACGGTCGACCATGTCTTCTCGGACTTAGAAATTTGCAGGGGCCTTCTCGACGACGTTGCGCCAGCGCTTTGGCTTGGCGTCCAGCACCGGCCGCAGCCACTTTTTGACCTCAACTTGGGCAGCGCGCTTGGGGGCGCGAGCGTCTTGTCCCCGCGTGCTGGCCAAGCCCTCCTTTCCAGGAAATGTATCGCCATTGGCGCTGCGCCGCCCGCGCCCAGGCATTTGATTTTTGCTGCGGCTACGGGACAATGGCGCCCAACCGGAGCCGCGTCCATGTCTCGAACCAGAACCATCGCCATCGCTGGCGCGTTGATCGCCACGAGTGCGCTGGCGCTGCAATATGTGCTGCAATTCAGAGCCATGCCAGGGGTTGCGCCGCTCGCCGTTACTTGGCGATATTTTGGCTATTTCACCATCCTCACCAATATGCTCGTCGCCTCTGTGTGGAGCGGTGCTGCGCTAAATCGTGGAGGTTGGCTCAATGGGCCGCGCACGGAAGGGCTTGCCTTCACCGCCATCGCGATGGTGGGCATTCTCTATCATGCGCTGCTTGCCTCGCGCTGGCATCCGGCGGGTTGGCAATGGATCGCCAATTTTGGCGTACACACGCTCACGCCGGTTCTGTTTGGCGTCTACTGGCTGGCGCGCCCCCACGGCGCGCTCAAGTGGCGGGACGCGGCGCTATTTTTGTTGTGGCCGCTTGGCTATTGCGTTTATGCGCTGGTGCGCGGTGGCTTCGACGGCTGGTACGCCTATTATTTTCTCAATCCGGCAACCACTGCGCCGGCCCAACTTGCGCTCAATATATTGGCCCAGGGCGCTGGGTTTATGTTTGCCGGATTGATCGTCATTGCAGCAGACAAAGGGCTTTTGCGGCCCTTTAGTCGTTCACCACAACCAGACGCATCGCCTTCGGCTCCTTAGCCAGAGGCGGATGTAGCGAACCTAGCCGCAAACGTTGAATGGGCAGACCGCCGGCGAAAGCCTCGCCGCCCAGGCTTTGGAAGAGGCCGAGAAAGCGCTTGCCGAGCGCGGCGTCGCCTTTGAGCGGAGTAAAAAGGATTTCAGCGCCGAGCACGCGCCGCGCGCTGGTCTCGGCAGTGACGCGGGCGATGGCGGGCTCGCCGGCGGCGGCGCACGCCTCGATCAGCGCGCGGATCAGCGCCAGATCCGGGTCAAGAAAAAAGTGTGCAAAGTCGTGATCTCTAAGATCGCGCCCGAACAGGCTCACCAGCTCGGTTCCGAAGGTGCGTACCGGCATGCGTCCGTCTGGTTTACGCTCGATAACGAACAAGCGTTCGAGCACTTGGTCGGCGCCGCCTTTTTTGGGGGGCGCAGCCGATCCCGCGAGCGCCCGCCCATAGGCAAGCAGCGCCCGTGTATCGGGGTGGAAGGTCTCCTCTCCCATCATGCGCGTTAGTCGGCCATCCCGTGTTTAGCGCGGGAGCCACGCAAGGAAGGCGCCCGCGCGGGAGAAGGGAAATGCGTGCTGGGATGGGCGCCCGCGCCCGCGCCGCGCGAAGCGTGGCCCCCACATTGCAGCGCCGGAGGCGAACCTACGGGGCGCGCCTTTATGGATGTTCTGATCCGGTACACTCTTGCGGCAGTTTTCCTAGGCGTTGCCGTATGGGGCTACGTGATGCTGCCGGTAGGCCCCGGCCACTGAGGCGCGGGGGCCAGGTTCCCATGAACTGAAGGCTGGCCTCGGCTCGGCCTGCCCCCCCGCGAGCGGGGGTTTTGTTGCGGCTGCCGCGTTGCGCGCTTGGGCCAACCACCCTAAGTCGGCCCCATGACTGAACTCGACGTCCGTTCTGCGCGCTCCGACCAGCTGGTGGCCGGAGGCAAGGGCCAATGGGAAATCATCATTGGGCTTGAGGTGCATGCGCAGGTGAGTTCGAACGCCAAATTGTTCTCCGGCGCCAGCGCCGCTTACGGGGGCGCGCCTAACACGCATGTGTCGCTGGTGGATGCGGCGATGCCGGGCATGCTGCCGGTGATCAATAAATATTGCGTCGAGCAGGCGATCCGCACCGGGCTTGGGCTCAATGCAGAGATCAACAAGAGGAGCCGCTTCGATCGCAAGAATTATTTCTACCCCGATCTGCCTCAAGGCTACCAAATTAGCCAGTACAAGGAGCCAATCGTCGGCGAAGGCGAGGTCGAGGTCGAAACCGACGGCGACGACACGATTAAAGTGCGCATCGAGCGTTTGCATCTGGAGCAGGACGCGGCGAAGTTGATCCACGACCTGAGCCCCAGCGAGACCTATGTCGATCTTAACCGCGCCGGCGTGGCGCTTATGGAAATTGTCTCTCGTCCAGACATGCGCTCGTCCAAGGAAGCGGCGGCCTATTTCAACAAATTGCGCGCCATCGTGCGCGCGCTGGGCACTTGCGATGGCAATATGGAGGAAGGCTCCATGCGCGCTGACGTGAACGTGTCTGTGCGTCGCGCCGGCACCAAGGAATGGGGAACGCGCTGCGAGATCAAGAACGTCAACTCGACCCGTTTTATGATGCAGGCGATCGAGTTCGAAGCTCGCCGGCAAATCGACATCCTCGAAGACGGCGGCGCCATCGACCAGGAGACTCGCCTATTCGACGCCAATACCGGCGAGACCCGCACCATGCGCTCCAAGGAAGACGCCCACGATTACCGCTACTTTCCCGACCCCGACTTGCTGCCGCTGGTGATCGAACAAAGCTGGATCGACGCCATAAAGGCCTCGTTGCCGGAACTGCCGGACGCCAAGAAGAGACGCTTCGTCGCCGATTATGGCCTCACCGCCTATGACGCGCGGGTGCTGGCAGGCGACGCCGAAGCGGCGACTTATTTCGAGACCGTCGCCAAGGGCCGCGACGCCAAGGCGGCGGCGAATTGGGTGACCCAGGAGCTGTTTGGCGCGCTCAATAAGAAGGGCTTGGAGCTCTCAGCCTCGCCGGTAGAGGCGCAAGCGCTTGGCGCGCTCCTCGACCTCATCAAGGACGGGACCATCAACGGCAAGATCGCCAAGGAGGTGTTTGCGAAGATGATGGAGACCGGCGAGCGCCCTGGCGCGATCGTTGCGCGCGAGGGCTTAACGCAAGTCACTGACACTGGCGCCATCGAAAAAGCGATTGACGCGCTGATGGCGGCCAACGCCGACAAGGTCGCTGACGTCCAGAAGAACCCCAAGGCGTTTGGCTGGTGGGTGGGCCAAACTCTGAAGGCAACTGGCGGCAAGGCCAATCCCGCCGTGGTCAACGACATTCTAAAGAAAAAGCTAAAGGTCTAAATCGCCGCCGCCGCCATTTTCGGCATCTGATAGCGGCTCATGTGTCCCGCTGCGCCGAGCGCCAATCCGGTGGGCGCTGGCGTCTCGAGATGGGCCCGCAAATGCGCTTCATAGGCCTGGGCCTGCAGCACCGCCACGGTATGGCCGCCTGGGAAGAACGCCTGCGCCATCACGCACATCCAGATGTAGACAAGCATCACGACCTCCCCCTTGGTGGAAAGAACATCGCCGGTTCGTGGTTGCTGGGAGATTAACAGCAAACCGCCCCGGAGGCGGGGGGAGGCTCCGGGGCGGCGCTGTGAGATGCGAACTGAGCGCGGCTAATTAGTAGTCGTTGCTGAGGATCGCACCCAAGATGAGGCCGGTGGCGATGCCAACCAGCAAGAACTCGCCGCGGTCGTCGCGGACCCAGCGATAGCCATAAGGCGGCTGACGCAAGTGGTAGTAGCGCCAATCCAGGTCGGGGTATGCGCCGCGGTAATAGCCTGGGAGGTAGTCGCCGCGCCGCCAGGCGCGGTAGCCCGGAAAATAACCGGGACGCCCATAATAGGCGCTCGGCGGCGGGCCATAATTCCAGCGGCCATTATAAGTGTAGCCATTGTGGCGATCGCGGTCCCAGCCGCGATTGTCGTCGCGACCCCAATCTCCGCGACGATCGTCGCGACGATCGTCACCGCGATCGCCTCGATGATTATCGCGGTCGTGATTCCCATCGCGGCGATCGCCGCGACCATGATCTCCCCAATCTCTGGCTGAAGCGCTGATCGGCATGGCGGCAAACGACGAAAGCGCCGTCGCTGCGGCCAACGCCATTGTGGCAATGCGTTTCATGACAGGTCTCCTTCCTGCTCCCTTGGCCTGCAAGCTGGCAACGAGCCGATCCAAGGAAAAGGTCCTATGTGGGCCAGAGTTTGCCGCGGCCTGACTGAACCGGACCTGAACGGGTTTAGGAACCATCGCCCGGGGAACTCGCGAGATTGCGCCGATTGGCGGCGAAATTGGCGGGTTGAGCCGAGATTGCGGGCGCTCTTCATCACTGTGTGAGCTGCGCTAACGACAGAGTTTAGCGCGCCCCCCGCTGGCGCATTGGGCCCAGATTGTCCAAATTCAGGCAAACGAGGAGCCTGACCCGTGCAGCCGATTGAAGTGTATTTCTGGCCGACCCCCAATGGCTATAAAATTTCCATTGCGCTGGAGGAGATGGGGCTTGCCTACGAATTGAAGCCTGTAAACATCGGCGCCGGCGATCAATTCAAACCTGGGTTCTTAGCGATCAGCCCCAACAACCGCATGCCAGCAATTGTTGATCCTGAAGGCCCGGATGGAAAACCGATCTCGGTGTTCGAGTCCGGTGCAATTCTACAATATCTCGGTCGCAAGAGCGGCAAGTTCTATCCCCAAGACGAGCGCTTGCGCGTGGAGGTCGACGAATGGGTGTTCTGGCAAGTCGCAAATCTGGGCCCGATGGCTGGTCAAGCCGGGCATTTTAGAAACTATGCGCCGCGTTTGGTGGAAGATCCCAGACAGCTTGAATACGGCCAAAAGCGCTATCTGAATGAACTGAACCGCTTATACGGCGTGCTCGACCACCGACTTGCTGGACGAGAATACGTGGCCGGAGACTACTCGATCGCAGACATGGCGATATGGCCGTGGACGCGCAATTACGCTGGTTACGGGGAGGACCTCGAAAAATTCCCGAACATGAAGGTTTGGCACGAGCGCATGAAAGCCCGCCCGGGGGTGCATCGCGGCATCGAGAAGGGTCAAGAAATGCGCGCCAAAGCCATCACCGAACAAACGCCCGAGGAATTGGCGCGCACCGCAAAAATGTTGTTTGGGCAGACCGCGGCGAGTGTGGATGCGGCGGCAACCAAAAGCTAACTACGATTTCTTGCCAAACAACGCATAAAGCCAATCAAAGCCAACGCTGCTTAAGCTTATCGCAAGTTATGGACGTTAGTCGTGTGCTCCGACGGCGCGAAAAATGCACGTCACTGGGGTGGAACGGACAGGGCGAACGCCTGACGTTCCCAATTGGACCAAGGGAGCGGCCTAATGGCGTTTACGGATGCCGAAATCGCAGAAGCGCATGATGCCGTGCGCAAAGCGGGACACAGCGAAGACTTGTACAAGCTCGGTTTGATTTACTCGACCGGCCAAGAATTGAACCTGGTGCAAGCGCATATGTGGTTCAACCTTGCCGCGGCGCGCGGTTCCGAAGCGGCGAAGGAAAGCCGTCGTGAACTGAGCGACCAGATGTCGAAGGACGAGATCTCCGCAGCCCAGCGCGCTGCGCGCGAATGGTTGAAAGTCGTTCACCACTAAGGCGCGGCGTTAAAGACTTGAGGCCTTCTCAAGCTCTTCGGCGTAGCGGCGAGTGAGATAACTTTCTTTCAGCGTGCCCATGAGCTTGGCGCTGTCTTTGGCGTCCACCACCGCCAGAGTGTCGCTTTCGGTGATGTCGAACATGCGCATGGCGTCTTTTGCAGACATAGTCGGGAGCAGCGCCACATTGGTCTCGTGGGCCAGCGAACTAATCGAGGCATTCTCATCACGCCCGGCAATGTGGGCTTCGGCCACTTCGACGATGCCTGAATAGCGGCCCTGGGCGTCGGTAAGTGCGACGCGGTTGCGCGATCCTAAGGGATATTTTGCGCGGAAATCGCCGATGCTCATGTCGAGCGGCGCGGTGGCCGGATCGGTGCGCATCAGCCGCGCCACGGTAAGCGCGCGCGCCCAGCCGACATCTTTGGCGCTGCGAATCGTTTCCCCGCGCAGATGGAAGCGCCAAGTCGAGAACGAATAGCCGAAGGTCTCGCGCACGATCAGATTGGCGGCCACCGAGGCGGCGAGCACAGCTGCGGTGAGCGTGTAGTCGGAGGTGGTTTCCAGGACCAGAAACGACATGGTGAGAGGCGCGCCGATGACGGCGGCCGCCAACGCCCCCATGC
>Ga0209698_10009189_pt1 | contig 10137 bp, 13 predicted proteins | sample LitLauG_LLR_2012_FD_187203 | JGI IMG/M metagenome (GOLD analysis project Ga0209698, IMG submission 187203) | Freshwater sediment microbial communities from Pennsylvania, USA - Little Laurel Run_MetaG_LLR_2012 (SPAdes) (version 2) | ecosystem: Environmental > Aquatic > Freshwater > Creek >... | reverse complement strand
CGAGAGTTTTCAGGAGAGCCGGACGTGGGAAATCTGCATCTCCGGTTCGATGAGGGGAGAGCGGGCCGCCTTTAGTCGCCCGCCCTCCTACTCTACCACCAGGGGGGTCCCAAAAACCTCGCCCTGAAAGGAAGCCCTCGGCGGTCGTTACGCTCCCCACCGCGCACAATGAAGAAAGCAAGACCACAAAAACCCTTGCCGCGCCGACCCCAGACGCGGTACAACAACCTCAGGTCCTGGCGCGGCCCGTTGGCCGGTTTTGAAGTGACCCTCTATGGCCGGTTTTGAGGTGACCACCGAGGATCCCGATCTTCAGCCTTCAATGTTTGAGAAGGCAATCGTTCTGGGAATTTATGCAGCGGCTTCGAACTGGACGCGTGCGTGCAGATTTCTAATGTCGAATCCTGGGTCCGGTTGCTTCTTGGTCGCCGGCGAAAATGGTCCTCATGCTCCCGTTCCGAAAACTGGTTTTCCTTTGCTCACCGCGCAGTTTCACAGGGGGGGCAGAGATTCTCGGAGTTTCAGCATGCCGCCCTGTCACGTCGGAGGTCGCGGGTTCGATCCCCGTCGCCCCCGCTATTTCTTTTCAACGTTTTCCCGCCTTTTCAACTGTTTGCCGTGATGTGTTGCGAGACGGCTCAGCGACATCAAGCGACATCGACCGACACAAAATGCCCCTAATACTCGGAGCGAACTGAAGCAGCTACTGTAGAAGTTGAGGCAGCTTGGACTCTTCATTCGAGCCTGTCCAGCATGAAGGTCTCGAAATCTACGCTGGCTTTCGGAACGGTGTCAGAGGGGCAAGAAAACTCGGAATTTCACGATGCCTTCGCCTCCGGAGACTCGGGGGGGCGGACGCAAGGCCGATCTGGATGCGAGGGGTGGACCTGCAATCGGCGGCGTCGCGAGATGTCGGTAGGGGGCCGATATTTTCGGATTTTCTCATGGTGGGCGCAATCGAACCTGGATCCACAATGCTTCCGGCCGGGCCCGGCAGACAGGAGCACGCAGGGACTTCAGCACTCCCCGCGAGACACTTTCCGGAAAGGGAATTTCTCCGTCGCTGCGCAGGAACAGCAAGCACGCCCTCATGTCCCCGTCCTGAGCCCTCCCCAAACGGCCTGATCAATGCAGTGGAGTACTTGGGCCCGACAAATTCCGAGAATGTGTGCCCCACCCTCTCCGGGAGCAAGATTGCGTTGGGAACCTCCAAAAATGATTCAGACGTCACCTTCACGGCGATTGCGGTCTGGTGGCGACTTGCAGGTTGTTGATGACTCGGACCACCTTGGGCACGCTTTTGGCGACAGTTTCCGCATGGGTCTTTAGCTCGGCCGAATCGACTTGGCCGGCCAGGGTCACCACTCCGTTGGTTGAGTCTACCGAAATGTTTGTTACAGTGGTTGCCCCAATGTCCGAGGCGAGCTTGGATTTCACCTGGGCCACTATTTGGAGGTCGTCCACTTGCCCTTCTGGTGATTCGTTTGTTCTGCATCCAACCAGGAATGCGCACAACACCACTGACAGCAGAAGAAACCTCATATCTTGCCCTCCCCAGGAGTCCGAGCAATTGCATCCCCAATGGGAACCGGACCGCGGAGGTCAACGTGATTCATCATTGCACCTCGACACCTAAGTGCACGTGGTCGAGCACCTTTTGGCTGATGGTTCGTTTCTGCTCCAGGTCCCGGTTGTGGCGTCTGCCATAAACGTAGTCGCCGATAAACCACCCCATGGCGGAACCAGCGACCACATCGCCGGGAAAGTGTTGGCGGGCACCCACGCGCGAAACCACCACGGTGGTCGCAAGCCCATAGGCGATCACAGGGATGATACGAGGGTGCGGATATTGGTGCGCGATGATAGACGCCATGGCCCACGTATTGATGGCATGTCCCGAGGGAAAGCCGGAACTCCAGCGGCCGCCCGGACTGTCTTCGAAATGACCCTTGCCATCGCTTTCCAGCGGGCGCGCGCGGTCGGCCGCCAGCTTCACCGCTTCCACCACCAGGTTGCTGTCGATCAGGGTTTCGAATGCGATCAGGCCGGTTTCGCGGAACCGCTCCTCGTGCGTACCGGCTCCAATGAAATAGAACGCGCCGCTGATCGGAATCAGCGAATACGCGGCGCCGAAGCGCGATCCCCACGTGCTGACGGACACCTGAGTCGACGAATTTGGAAGCTGTTTCACAGTCCAGCGGTCGGTGGCTACGAAGGCTGCAGTGGCAGCTCCGAAGATGACCCAGTATTTCACGGTGGCTTTCGCCGTGGTTAACGGGCTGGTCCAAATAGCTTTCTGATCCTGCAAAATGTATTTCGGCATCCGAACGAATGGGTGGAAGTAACCGGTTCCCTCCCACAAATCCTTTTGCTTAATCACGGGAGGCCCGGGCTTGACTTCCAGCGCCGTTGACCGTTGAGCATCACCGGGAGGCTTGTTCTGTGTCGTGTCATCCAGTTTGGCCTGCTCCTCTACCGGTGGCTGGTCCGGAATACCACTGTTGGGCGGAGCCGTTTGGCCCAACGCCGCACTCGAAAGGACAAGAAGCAACACAGCGAACCGTGGTGTCATAGACGTGCTTTCCTACTTGCCGACATAGAAAGCAAGCGATCTGCCGTTGAGGGAAATGTCAACTGGAACGGGTAATACTTTTCACTGGTACTGCTTCCAGCGTGACCTTGCTGCTGTTTCCGGCATGAGCGTTGCTTATGAAACGGCGTGGCAAGCCTGATGCAAAAAATGCTTGGCGTCGGATCGGCACTGATCGCCGCGCAATTGTGCCTGCCGGCCCAAACAGCCAATGGCGCGGATCGAACGGATCCATCGAGTAATGCAGCCACCCAACCTGCATACACCCCCATGACTGAATCTGAGAGGCTGAGCCAGTTCTTCAAGGATACGGCCAGCCCCCTTTCTCTGTTCACCAGCGCTGCCTGTGCGGGCATTGGCCAATGGAAGGATCGCCCGCCGGAATGGAAGGAGGGCAGCGAAGCTTACGGTCTTCGATACGGAAGCTCATACGCCGAGCACATTGTCCGCGAGACCCTGAAGTTCGGCGCTGCAGGCCTGTTCCACGAGGATAACCGCTTCGTACGTTCGGAACAGTCCGGCTTTGGAAACCGCCTCGGATACGCCTTGGGCAGCCCTTTTCTGGCTCGCGGCGACTACGGCGAACGGCGCCTGTCGGTCTCCCGCATCGCCGCCTTTGCTGGCGCTGCGGTAATCTCCCGATTGTGGCAACCGCGAAGCACCAGCAGTCTTCGCAGTGCCGGCGCCAACTTCGGAACATCCATCGGGGTCGCTATGGGCTTCGACGTTGCCCGCGAGTTCTGGCCCCGTAAGTGAGACTATCCCATGTACATGACGTGCACATAAGTTCCGAGCCTGGCGTTGTAGGCTAGGTACCAGCCCGGATGGTCGGGATCGTCATAGATTACGATCGGATCGGAATCCCAAAGCCAATCCGAGACATAGGCATAATCGAACGGAGCAACGCCGAAATAGAATCCGCTGAACCAGAAGCGTTCCCGATTTCCGCCCTGGAAACGATACACGTGGCCGGGTCCGAATCCACCCTGAAACGGCCATGCTCAAACGGACGGTCAAGGTGGAAGCGTGGCTTGTCAGGTCCGAAATCGTGCCCAATCCAGCGGCCATCATTGTGTACGTGAGGAGCGTTCGGATGTCCTTCCATGTCCCGATGCGATTCGTGTTCCGGAGCGCGCGAAACGGCACGCTGGGCTGGCGCTTGCATCGGCTTGGGGCCGTGCGGAGGGAATGTACCCGCCGCTGAAACCGTGCCTACCATGTTCATGACGCGGTTGGGCGTAGGCAAAAGTGAAAAGGGCGACCAAAAAAACGGTCGCGAAGGCCAATGGTTTCTCCATGTGACACCTCCACCGGTGGATAAAAGCAAACGAAGCTCCAGAACCAAAGGGCACGTGCCGCTACCGGAGCAACGCCTCGCGCGCGTCTGCCCGAAGTTGGTCGAAAAGCGCCGTAAAGACGGCGTTAGTCCAGCCAAAGCCGGCCTCATTCGTCCGGTAACCGAAGAGAATACCGTGTCCGACGTCTGCCCGCAGGCGTACTACATCGTATTTCTCGACTAAGGTGCCGTGCTTCTCATACTCGCGCAGCACCAGCGTCAGGAACCGTTTCGAAACCCGATCGGCTTCAGCCTGGTATCCATACCGCCGGAGCGCCTGAACCGCTATCAGATGTAGCGGGGCCCACCCGAAAGGGGCGTCCCACTGGTCGCCGCTGTGATGCGTGCTGGTCTGCAAACCCCCCGGACATTCGAAAAGGGAAAGGTTTCGCACCACTCGCTCCGCCTGGTCGCGGCTCGCAATGCCCACCCACAGCGGATAGAGAGTGGTTACGAATGGGTATTCACGGACCCGCTTGTGAACGAAGTTATAGTCGAAGTAGAGTCCCTTTCCGGCGTCCCACATCAAGCGGTTGACTCTGCCGCCTCGTTCGCTCGCCTTCTTCTTCCACTTCGCGGCGTCCTTGTGATGTCCGAGTAATTCCGCGATTTCGGCGGACTGAGCCTCCATCAAATAGAGAAGGGAGTTGAGACAAACCGGATTGTAGTGGATGATATCGGCGCTGAACGGGCCAAACCGGTTCGACGGGTCGAAGCCCGACTCGCGCATCGAGCGGTCGCCCTTGTAGAACTTCGGTGTCAGGCTATCCTGGGCCGGATTGTAGAATTGACTCACGTCATAATCGGCGACATGGTGGGTACGGAAGTACCGCCGGATCAAGTCGTAGTCGTTGTGGCCCCGAGAGTCAAGCTCCGAAGACACCACCTCCGGGGCCGGTCCTTCGCCCGAATCGTAGTAGCGCGACAGGCCGGATTCCGGGGTTAGGTGAGGCTCCGTCGTCCAATAAACATAATATTTCCCGATGGCAGGCACGGTCTCTTCCAGCCACTGACGGTCTTGCGTGCGGCGGTAGAGCGCCAGAATCATCTCAGTCAGGAACGGCGGTTGGGAGCGGGTCAGATAATACGTGCGATTCGCATTCAGGACCTTTCCGTACTCCCGGATTTCATAGAGGAAGTTATCGACCATGTCCTTGGCGAGTGCGACCTCGCCGTCGCGGAGCAAGCCCAATTCGATGAAGTAGCTATCCCAGCCGTACATTTCGTTGAATCGGCCGCCTGGCACAACATAGGGCCGCGGCAGGTACAACAGTCCCTGATCGTGGACCTGCATGTCGTGCGGAAGGCGGCGAAGTTCGATCTTCTGGAAGTCCGCCTTCATAGCGCTGCGCAGATCGCGCTCCACGCGCGCGATGTCCTCGTGCTCCGCCACCCAAACTGGCCATCGGCCATCCGTGGCGGGATGGAATTTGGGATCGACGGCCGCCACGGCGAGATCCTGATGGGACCGAGTCAGCACCGACCACGTGGTCTTGATGTATTCAAGAATCGGGGTCGGGGCTCGTTCCGGATGACGGTCAATGGCCTCGGCCATAAGACATATTATGGCCACAGCAGCGAGACCGATTGCACATCGCACCACAGCACATCCAACCCGTAGAGCCAATGCACGCTGGATTCCAATTGAGTACGGCCCCTGGCGCTCCGGATAGGTAAGAATTACATCGAAGGGCGTGCAGTTTTGGCTACACCATTGATTCCACGCTGAATTGCGGGTTTGGCAATATAACCGCACGTTGCTCCGTTGAAAAGGAGGCCGGATGCGTTCCGGATCGGTGTTCTGGTTAACACCGCCAGCGGCGTTACGCCCTCGGGCAAACCCGTGGAGTTTCGCGAAAGAATGGCTAGTTTACTTTTTCGAGTGGTTCGGCGAGCTAGGCATTTTCTGTTGCCGGCTGGTACGGGCCGCCGTCACCCCTCCATACGAGTTTCGCGAGCTTATTCGTCAACTGGACGAAGTCGGCTCCAAGTCGCTTCCGGTGGTTGCGTTGGCCGGCGCCGCGACTGGAGTCGTCATATCTCTACAAACGCGCGATAGCCTGATCACATTCGGCGCCAAATCGCTGCTGCCTTCCGTCATCGTTTTCTCCCTTCTCAGGGAGAGCGGGCCGGTCATTACTGGCATGATCGCGAGCGGCCGGGTAGGCGCTGGGATCGGGGCCGAATTGGGCTCGATGAAGGTCACCGAACAAATCGACGCGATGGAGGGCTCGGCTGTGGACCCTTATAAGTACCTCTACGCCACGCGCGTGCTGGCCTGTGTCCTGATGCTTCCCCTCTTGACTCTGGCGGCCGATTTCTTCGGCGTGATCATGGGATGGATCGCGGTTAACCCGATGGAGCCAGTCTCGCTCCAATACTTCCTGCAAACCGGCCTGAAGAACTTAGTCTTTCACGATTTCATTCCGCCGACTCTCAAGACCGCGCCGTGTTCGGCTTGATTATCGGCGTGGTCGCCTGTTTTCAAGGAATGCGGACGCAAGGGGGCACGGAGGGCGTGGGCCGTTCCGCAACCAGTTCGGTGGTGATTTCTTTCCTGTTCGTGATTCTGGCCGACGTCGTGATGGTCCGCATCATTCTCGAATTTCTCCCATGAGGATCTATGAAGAGTGCAGGCAACGGATTTCCGGTCGCGCAGTCAACGGCCTACGTAAGAGGTTTGGCGAACAGACCGTCCTGAACGGGATCGGCTTTACGGTAGCGAAGGGCGAGACGGTGGCGGTCCTGGGGCGCAGCGGCACTGGAAAGAGCGTTCTCCTGAAATTGCTGGTGGGCCTGGAGAAGCCCGAGGCCGGTTCGATTCAAATCTGCGGCCAACCAATCCCGGATTTGAAACCGCGGGAACTCAATGATGTCCGCAAGAAGATAGGGTTCCTTTTCCAGGGGGCAGCACTTTACGATTCGTTGACCGTCGGCGAGAACGTAAGTTTTCCCTTGGAGCGGCACACCAGGTTGTCCGCATCGGAGCGGCAAAACAAGGTGCAGGAGTTGCTGTGGGACGTCGGGCTGGACTCCGATCTGGACAAGATGCCTTCTCAGATTTCGGGTGGAATGCAGAAGCGCGTTGGATTGGCGCGAGCGCTGGCGCTCGATCCGGAACTTCTGCTGCTGGATGAGCCCACCGCCGGGCTCGATCCGATTACTTCGGCGGAAATCGGGAAGCTGATTTCGGATTTGCAGGAGAGGCGCAAGATCACGTCCGTTGTGGTCACGCACGACGTGCGCGGCGCAAAGAGTTTCGCGGATCGCCTGATCCTGTTGCATGAGGGGAACATTCTGGTGGAGGGAGATTTCCGGGACTTGCAGAAGAGCGAGGATCGGTTCGTTTCGCACTTCATGAGCGCTGCTTAGAAGGGGGTTCTATGGGTCGAACAGTTCGGCTGGGCATGTTCATCGTGGCAACGCTGCTGGTTCTTGGGGCGGGCGTCTTCCTGATCGGCAGCAAGCAATTGCGCTTTCGACCGACTTATCGGGTCGTCGCCTTCTTCCCGAACGTTGCCGGGTTGCAGGCAGGCGCGGACGTGCGGGTGGGAGGGACTCACCAAGGCACGGTCAAGCGCATCGATTTGCCGAAGCAGCCTGAAGGCCAGGTAGTCGTGGTGATGGATCTGGAGGAACAGACCCGCGGCATTGTGAACAAGGGCTCAGTGGCCTCAGTGCAATCCGAAGGGCTGCTTGGCGACAAGTACGTCGAAGTTTCGTTCGGAGAGAAAAACGCCCCGGCGGTGAAAGACGGAGACACGATCAGGAGCGAGCTGCCGATCGATATCGCGGACCTGGTTAAGAAAGCGAACCAGATTCTGGGAATCACCGACGACGCCATGCAGAACGTGCAGAGCACCACACGCAATCTCCAGGCGGTCACCGCCAAGATCAACGATGGCCAGGGCACCGTGGGCGCGCTGATCAACGACCGCAAGATGTACCAGCAGGCCAACGCCGGCGTGACGGCTTTTCAAGAGAACATGGAGGCCTTGGAACACAATGTTCTGCTGCGCGGATTCTTCAAGCAGCGCGGCTACGAGGATGCAGCCGAGCTCGAAAAGCACCGGATTTCCAAACTGCCCTCGGAGCCGTCGTCGGAAGATTTCGTTTATGACGCATCGAAGATCTTCGCGAAGGACGACTCCGCCAAGCTGCGCAACCAGAAGGCAATGGACACGGCGGGCCACTTTCTGGAATACAACCGGTTCGGCCTAGCGGTGGTAGCCGCATCCACGGGCGACAAGGGTGACATGGACAAAAGCCGTTTGCTCTCGGAGGCAAGAGCGATGGTGGTCCGCGAGTACCTGGTGGAACATTTCCGGTTAGACGATACGCGGGTCAAGACGCTGGCTATCGGTAAGACCGGCCGCGCGGGCGATAGGGCCAAGGTGGAAATCGTCGTTTACCCGGGCGCAAGCTAAAGCATACGCTGCCTACTTCCTGATCTCCAAAGTGCCGGAATCCACGGTGTCGCCGGTGCGCGAAACCACCTGGAAGTAGAGCTGGTTCCCGGCGATCTCCACCAGTTCAAACGTCCGATCCGTATCGAAACCCTGGGTAGTATCCTGAGACGGCCTGAGGTCGTGAAAACGCAATTGGCCCGAGTTTCCCAAAACGAAGTAGTAAATGCCGTTCTGTGGTTTGAGCCTCTCGTAGACGTGCTCGTGCCCGGAAAACACGATGTTCACCCCGTCCGCCTGGAACACCGGTTCGAGCAGCCTTCGCAAATCGGAGTCCGCGCCGTGGGCGCGGGCGTGGGAATACAGAGGGTGGTGAAAGTAACAGATCTTCCAGGCGGCGCCCGAACTGCTGAGCTGCGTTTGCAGCCAGTCCAACTGCTCGCGATCCATGTAATTGCTGTCTAGCGCGAAGAATTCGGCGTTGCCTCGCTTGAAGTTGTAATAGCGCTTGCCATCCATGTTGAACGGCTTGTAGAGACGCTCATTAGTTTGGTCGTGGTTTCCCAGGGAAGCATAGAACTTCACGCCGGCATCCAAGAGGGGCCGGTAAGGGTCGTCGAATTTCCGCTTGAAATCGGCAGGGCCGTGGCTGCCGTATATGTTGTCTCCCAGCATGATGACGAAGTCGAATGGAAACTTGTCACGGATCGCCGCCATTTCAGCAGCGGTTTCGTACTGGGCCTTCTCACCGGTTCCGCTGTCTCCGATTACGGCAAAACGAACGGAATTCGTCTTTAGCGGCAGCTTGATTTCCGACGCCTCTGCGGAAATCAGATTGGCCAGGAAAACGAATAACAGGAGAATTGCCCGCGGCATAAGTTTAAGGGATTGCATTCGGAATGTCGTCGACGACGAAATTGGCATCGATGTCGCGCAGGATTAGGTCGTGCCCCACCACGCGATACTCGACCTCCGGTGGCAGTGGCGGTAGATTCAACAGAAGCGACGGCGGCGCGGTTTCTAGGGGAAGGCCGGCGGGATATGGGTTGTTGACGCGAATGGTGGGTGCATGCACCGGGGCATCGTTTTGCAGGCTTTTCCTGATGAGGGCGGCGTCTGGCCCTTTCATAGCTATGCCGATCAGCCTCCGAAACCCTGCGGTAATCTCGGGAGTGAAGATCTCGCCCTGGACGGCATGGCGCCGCGCCTCGCGGATGTGGTGCGCGAGATGATGCTCATAGCGATCGATCGCTTCGGGCGAGTTGGTCGGCTTCAGGCGATGGACCTCCGACTGCGCGGTCCTGTGCAGTTTCACGTAATCCCCGACGCGCCGGCTGAAGTCCTTGAGAATCAGAGAATCCTGATTCACCGCCGGAGCTTGCGCGGCCGCTGTTGTGGCACAGACCAAGAAGACAACTAGCTGCGCGGCGCGTGTCATTGGTCAATCCCCGCGTCTCCCTCGACCACCTCCCGGACCATGTCTCTGACCACTTCTTTCACGGCCTCCTTGACCGCGCCCTTCACCACCGCTTCGACCTCTTCGGGATTCAGTTCCACATCAATCGCGTTGCCGACAATTTCCTTGACCGCTCCATTTAAGACCGGAGCGACTTGTGGCAAGTCCTTGGCCACGAGTTTTGCAACCTTCCTGGCCACCTTGGCGACGGGTGCCTCCCCTTCGGTCTCCTGCGCGGCTTGTTTCGCCTGAGCCCAGTCCGCGTCAAATGTCTCGACCAATCGGGCGACCGCCTTCGGATCGCGAAAGATGACACCGACCTCCCGCCGCGCGTCCAGTTCGACGGCCC
>Ga0209698_10009186_pt1 | contig 10138 bp, 4 predicted proteins | sample LitLauG_LLR_2012_FD_187203 | JGI IMG/M metagenome (GOLD analysis project Ga0209698, IMG submission 187203) | Freshwater sediment microbial communities from Pennsylvania, USA - Little Laurel Run_MetaG_LLR_2012 (SPAdes) (version 2) | ecosystem: Environmental > Aquatic > Freshwater > Creek >... | reverse complement strand
GCACGTGTACGTGTGGAACGCGGTGGGAGGGTTCATGAACCCCGCGGGCCTCGTGGGCGACTCGCTCGACGCGGAGCCCGCGCTCACCGCCAACGACCGCTTCCTCGCGTTCGCGAGCAACCGCACCGGCGGCAAGGGCGGCTGGGACATCTACCTCTACGACCTCGTGGCCGACTCGCTCGTCGCGTTGCCGCGCTGCAACACGTCCGGCGACGAGCGCCACCCCACGATCAGCGCCGACGGCAGCACGTTGTTCTTCCAGTCGCGGCCCGACGCCGCGTCCAAGTGGAACATCTGGCGCTACACGCTGGTCGATTCGAACCGCGTGCAGACCGCCGGCCTCGCCAGTTCCACGGGTGACGACCGCGAGCCGTCCGTGCGCTGGAAGTAGGGGCGGGCGGCGGGCTTCGCCGTGGGCGGCCGCGGGCCGCGGCGTCGCGGCACAACGTGTGGCGGGGTTCGGGCCGGCGCGGTCAGGCCACGCCGAACGGCTGCGCTCCGCAGGGCGCGCTCGGGGAACGCGCCGCCCGGTGCTAGTGTCGGCGGCCGCGCGGCAGGCCCGCGCCCTCATCGCGCGGCGCCCCACCGCCCGCAAGAGCCCACCGAACCCCCGTGCGTCACCCAGCCATGGAGGCCCGCACATGAAGCTCCCGTTCCAGGCACTCGCGCTCGCGGTGCTGCTCGCCGCCCCGGCCGCGCGCGCCGCCGACGCGCCGCTGCCCGTTCCCGAGACGCGCGTCGAGGTCGTGCGCGACACGCTGCACGGCGTGGTGATCGAGGACCCGTACCGCTGGCTCGAGGACAAGCAGAGCCCCGAGACCCGCGCCTGGGTGCGGGCGCAGATGGCCTACACGCAGCAGGAGCTGGCGCGCATTCCCGGCCGCGACCTCGTGCGCGCCGCGGTGGCGCGGTATTCCAAGCTCGACTCGCGCAGCCAGCCGCGGCTCGAGGCCGGGCGGCTGTTCTTCATCGCGCGCGCCGCCGACCAGCAGCAGGGCTTGCTCGTGATGCGCACGGGCGCCGACGGGCCGGACGTGGTGCTGGTGGATCCCAACCCGCTCTCGCCCGACCACACGATCTCGGTCTCCATGGTGGACGTGTCCATGGACGGCAAGCTGCTGGCCTACGCACTGCGCAAGGGAGGCGAGGACGAGACCGAAGTGCGCCTCATGGACACCGACACGCGCCAGGACGTGCCCGGCGGGCTGCCCAAGGCGCGCTACTTCGGCGTGGCGTTCGACGCCGACAAGCAGGGCTGCTGGTATTCGCGCTGGGAGAGCAAGGGCTCGCGCGTATGGCATCACCGTTTCGCCGACGACCCGGCGAAGGACCCGATGGTCTACGGCGAAGGCCTCGGGCCGGTGGAGATTCCGTCGGTGCAGGTCTCGCCCAACGGGCGCTGGCTGATGATCACGGTGTCCAAGGGCTCCTCGAGCACCGACACGCGCATCCTCGTGCGCGAGGCCGCCAAGGAGGGCCCGTTCGTCTCGGTCACGGACACGCTGCACGCCAGCGTCAACGCCGCGTTCGCGGGCGACCAGCTGGTGATCCGCAGCAACTGGAACGCACCAAACTCCCGGCTGTTCGTCGCCGATGCGGCGACACCGGGCTTGTCGCACTGGCACGAGATCGTGCCGGAGCGGAACGACGCGGTGCTCGAGAGCTACTCCGCGGCATGCGGGCGGGTGTTCGCCAAGTACCTGCACGAGGTGCGCTCCGAAATCCGCATGTTCGGGATCGACGGCAAGCCGCTCGGCGAGCTCGCGCTGCCGGGACTGGGCAACGCCGACGCGCCGCGCGGGGAATGGACGGGCCATGAGGCGTACTGGTCGTTCGCGTCGTTCAACGTTCCCACCACCATCTACCGCTGGAGCGCTGCGGACGGCGGCAGCACGCAGTGGTGGCGGTCCTCGGCGCCCATGGACCCGGCCCGGTACGAGGTGAAGCAGGAGTGGTACCCGTCCAAGGACGGCACGAAGGTTCCCATGTTCGTCGTGGGCCCCAAGGGCATGGCGCTCGACGGCTCGCACGCGGTGATGATGACGGGCTACGGCGGCTTCGAGATCAGCGAGACGCCGTCGTTCTCGGCCCGCGTCGCGGCGTGGCTCGACCTGGGCGGCGTGTTCGTGCTCACGAACCTGCGCGGGGGGAGCGAGTTCGGCGAACGCTGGCACCGCGACGGCATGCTGGCCAACAAGCAGCACACGTTCGACGACATCATCGCGGCGGGAGAGTGGCTGGTGGACCACAAGGTGTGCACGCGAAAGACGCTGGGCATCTTCGGCGGCAGCAACGGCGGCCTGCTGATGGGCGCGGCGATCACGCAGCGGCCCGACCTCTGGGGCGCGGTGCTCTGCGAGGTGCCGCTGCTCGACATGCTGCGCTACCAGCGGTTCCTGATCGCGCGCTTCTGGGTGCCCGAGTACGGCTCGGCCGAGGACGCGACTCAGTTCCAGTGGATCCGCGCCTACTCGCCATACCAGCACCTGCAGGAAAACGTCGCCTACCCGCCCATCATGTTCGTCTCGGGCGACTCCGACACGCGCGTGGACCCGCTGCACGCGCGCAAGATGGCGGCGCGCATGCAGGCGCTGCACGGCCCCAATCCCGTGCTGCTGCACTACGACGTCAACTCGGGCCACTCGGGCGGCAAGTCGGTGGACGCCGGCATCGAGGACCTGGTGGACGACCTGCAGTTCATGCGCGGCGCGCTGGGAATGGCCAAATAAGCCGGCCCGATGCGGCCCGGCGGTTCCAGCGGGGCGCTCCCCACCCGGGGGGGGCGCCCCGCTTGGCACCTTGGGCGGCGGGCGTCGTTTTTGGGCTCCGCCGGGCGGCCCGGGATGTATGATTTTAGGCGCACCAATCGACATCTTGGACACGCACCGCTCTCCGGGAGGCGCCCTGAACCCCTCGTCGAAGCTCGTCCTCGTCCTTGCGCTGCTCGCCGCAGGCGCGACGCCCGCACTGGCCGCGTGGCCCAACAGCCCGTTCATCAACCTGCCCGTCTGCACCGCCGCGAACGGCCAGAACTCTCCGGCCATCGTTTCGGACGGGGCCGGTGGCGCCATCGTCAGTTGGTCCGACAACCGCAGCGGCACCAGCTGGGACGTCTACGCCCAGCACGTGCTGTCCACCGGCGCCGTCGACCCCGCGTGGCCCGCTAACGGCAGCGTGCTCAGCGCCGCGGGAAACGCACAGGTCACCTACCCGACGATCGTCTCCGACGGGGCGGGCGGCGCCATCGTCACGTGGCAGGATCTCCGCAGCGGCACGAGCTACGACATCTATGCGCAGCACGTGCTGGCCTCGGGGCTGGTCGATCCCGCGTGGCCGGTGAACGGCACGGCCCTGTGCACCGCTCCGTACAACCAGTCGTCCCCGACCATCGTCGCCGACGGCGCCGGCGGCGCCATCGTCTCCTGGCAGGATCTCCGTGGCGGCGGGGCGATCACCCACGTCTACGCGCAGCACGTGCTGGCCGCGGGCAACGTGGACCCCGCGTGGCCCGTCGACGGCACCGCCGTGTGCCTCGCGGCATACGGCCAGTTCTCTCCGATGCTCGCCCCGGACGGGGCCGGCGGCGCCATCGCCACCTGGTACGACATTCGCAGCGGCACGAACCACATCTACGCGCAGCACGTGCTGGCCGCGGGCAACGTGGACCCCGCGTGGCCCGTCGACGGCCGCATCCTGTGCGCCGCGGCAGGCGGCCAGTCCAACCACACCCTCGTCGCCGACGGCTCCGGTGGCGCCATCGTCACCTGGCAGGACCTGCGCAACGGCGCGAGCACCGACATCTACGCGCAGCACGTGCTGGCCTCGGGTGTCGTGGATCCCACCTGGCCCGGCGATGGCCGGGCGCTGTGCGTCGCGGTGAACAGCCAGTCCAGCCCGACCATCGCCCCGGACGGGACCGGCGGCGCCATCGTCGCGTGGCAGGACTTTCGCAGCAGCGCGAGCCTCGACATCTACGCGCAGCACGTGCTGGCCTCGGGCTCGGTCGACCCCGCGTGGCCGATCGACGGCCGCGCCGTGTGCGTCGCGGCGAACAACCAGTACACACCCTGCATCGCGGCGGACGGCGCGGGTGGCGCCATCGTCGCGTGGCAGGACCTGCGCAGCAGCTCGAACTACGACGTCTACGCCCAGCACGTGCTGGCCTCGGGCGCCGTGGACCCCACGTGGCCCACCGATGGCCGCGCGCTGAGCACCGCGACCAACAACCAGTTATCCCAGGCCATCGTGGCGGACGGCACCGGCGGCGCGATCGCCGCGTGGCAGGACTACCGCAGCGGCACGAGCCACATCTACGCGCAGCGCGTCGCGCGCTACGGCTACCTCGGCACGCCCGAGGCCGAGATCGTCGGGGTGACCGACGTCCCGAACGACGAGGGCGGCAAGGTGAAGGTGTCCTGGAACGCGAGCTGGCTGGACCTGGCGCAGGACATCAACTTCTCCGCCTACGACCTGCTGCGCTCGGTGCCGGCCGCGGTCGCCGCGGCGCGCCTCGCGCGGGGCGAGCGGCTGGCGACGTCGTTCGCCGGGCTCGCGGGCGCGGGCGGCATGATCGCGATCCCGGGCGCCGCGCAGGGCTACTACTGGGAGTACCTCTCCACGGTGACCGGGCTGCACTACCTGTCGGGATACAGCGCGCTCGCTCCCACGACAGGCGACTCGATGCCAGCCCGCAATCCCCTGACCGCGTTCATGGTCGTGGCGCACAACACGAGCGGCTCGATGTTCTGGCCCTCGCGCCCCGACAGCGGCTACTCCGTGGACAACCTCTCGCCCGGCATTCCCGCGCCCTTCGCGGCCAACTACGCGGCGGGAACCACGCACCTGCACTGGAATCCCAACACCGAGCCCGGCCTCGCGGGCTATCGGCTCTACCGCGGAACGTCACCCGCCTTCGCGCCGTCGCCGGCCACGCTGGTCGCGGCGCAGCCCGACACCGGGTATGCGGACGCCTCGGCCGCGACCTTCACGTACAAGCTCTCCGCCGTGGACGTCCACGGCAACGAATCGGGGTTCGCGACGCTCACGCCCTCCGCCATCACCGGCGTGGGAGCGGGCACGCTCCCGCGCGAACTGGCGCTGGCGCCCGCGTCGCCCAATCCCGCAACGCGCGGCACCACGCTGCGGTTCTCGCTGCCGCTCGGCGCGAGCATCCGGCTCGGGGTCTACGACACCGCGGGCCGTCTCGTGCGCACGCTCGCCAGCGGCACGACGGCGGCAGGTGAGCACGCTGCCACGTGGGATCTGCGCGACGGGAGCGGCCGCCTGGTGGGCGCCGGGCTTTACTTCGCGGGGCTCGAAGCGGGCGGACGCACGCTGGTGAGGAGGATCGCCGTCGCGCCCTGACCGCGGTAGCATCGCGCGATGAAGCGCACCGCCGAGGTCGTGATCGTGGGCGCGGGGGTGACGGGTTGCAGCATCGCCTGGCACCTCGCGCGCCTCGGCGTTCGGGACGTCGTGCTGGTCGAGCAACTGCCCGCCGCGGGCCAGGGCTCCACGAGCAAGGCCAATGGCGGCATCCGCGCGCAGTTCTCGACCGCCATCAACATCGCGCTCTCCAGCTATTCGATCGCGGCATTCGAGCGCTTCGCCGAGGACACCGGCGGCGACTGCGGGCTCGTGCAGGCAGGCTACTTGTTTCTCACCGCCACCGAGGCGGGCGAGCGCTCGCTGCGCGCGAACTTCTCCCTGCAGCAGCGCATGGGCGTTCCCAACCGCTGGGTCGGGCGCGACGAGATCGCCGAGATCGCGCCCTACGCGCGCACCGACGACCTGCGCGGCGGCACGTTCTCGGGAATGGATGGCTTCATCGATCCGCACGGCTCCACGCAGGGCTACCTCGACGCCGCGCGCGCGCTGGGCGTGGAGCTGTCGGCGGACACCGAGGTGCTCGAGGTGACGCGCGACGGACGCGGGGTCAGCGGAGTGCGCACGTCGCGCGGGGACGTCGCCACGCGCCGCGTGGTGAACGCCGCGGGCCCCTTCGCGGGCGTGCTGGCCGAGCGCGCCGGCACGCGCCTCCCGCTCTACGCGGTGCGCCGCATGCTCGCGTGCACCGAGCCGCTCGCGGGCGCGCCGGACCTGATCCCGATGACGGTGGACATGGACACCGGGCTGCTCATCCGGCGCGAGGGTCGCGGCATCTTGTTCGCGTATTCGGACCCCGCCGACCCGCCGGGCTTCGACACGTCGTTCGATCCCGCGTTCGTGGGAATCGTGGCCGAGAAGGCCGCGGCGCGCTTCCCGTTCGCGGCCGACGCGCAGGTGTCGCCGCGGCGCTGCTGGGCGGGGCTCTACCCCGAGACGCCCGACCACCACGCCATCCTCGGCGAGCACCCCGACCTGCCGGGCTTCCTCCTGGCGGTGGGCTTCGGCGGGCACGGGATCATGCACGCGCCCGCCACGGGGCGGGCCATCGCGGAGACGATCGCGCTGGGCGGCTGCCGATTCATGGACATCACGCCGCTGCGCCCGCAGCGCTTCGCCGAAGGCGACACGATCGCCGAGACGGCGGTGCTGTAAGGGGCGCGGCAGGCCGGCCGGCGGCGGCCGCGCAATTGCTCCACGCGAACCGGCGCTCGATCCGTGGCGCGATTTCGCTTGTAAGCCGGAGTGCGCCGCGCGGAGAATTGCCGGGTCGCCCAAGCGGCGGGGGCCCCATCCGGACGCGGCAATCGCGCGGCCCGTTCCCGCCCGCCGCCTCCCCGCGCGAGCTGGGGGCACCATGCCCGTCCGCCGCGCCGTTCCCGCGACCCTCGCCGCGCTCGTCCTCACCGCAGCCCCGGCGCTCGCCGCCTGGCCCAACCTCCCGACCACCAACCTTCCGGTCTGCACCGCGACCAACACCCAGGCCTACCCGACGATCGCCGGCGACGGAGCCGGGGGCGCGATCGTCACCTGGCAGGACAGCCGCGGCAGCCTCGGCACCGATATCTACGCGCAGCACGTTCTCGCCTCGGGCACCGTGGATCCCGCATGGCCCGTGAACGGCCAGGCCATCTGCACCGCGCCCAGCCTGCAGCTCAACCCAACCATCGTCGCCGATGGCGCGGGCGGCGCGGTCATCACCTGGCAGGACGACCGCAGTGGCACCACCTACGACATCTACGCGCAGCACGTGCTGGCCTCGGGCACCGTGGATCCCGCATGGCCGGTCAACGGCCTGGGCGTCTGCACCGCGGCCGGCAACCAGGCCGTGCCCACGATCGTCACGGACGGGGCTGGCGGTGCGATCATCGCCTGGGACGACTTCCGCAACGGCGCCAACTACGACATCTACGCGCAGCACGTGCTCGTCTCCGGAACGGTGGATCCCGCCTGGCCCGTCAACGGGCAATCCCTGTGCACCGCGGCCGGAAACCAGTACTACCCCACGATCGTCGCGGACGGCTCGGGCGGGGCCATCGTCACCTGGTACGACTACCGTGGCGCGAATGCCGACATCTACGCGCAACATGTGCTCGCCGCGGGTCTCGTGGATCCGGCGTGGGCCGTCAACGGATCGCCCATCTGCACGACGACCGGGGACCAGGTCTATCCGCAGATCGCCTCCGATGGCGCAGGCGGCGCGATCGTCACCTGGTACGACTTCCGCAGCGGCACCAGCTACGACGTCTACGCGCAGCACGTGCTCGCCTCCGGTGCACCCGACGGCGCATGGCCCTTCAATGGCCAGGCGGTCTGCACCGTCGGCAGCAACACCTTCAACCCCGTGATTGTTTCCGATGCCGCCGGCGGCGCCCTCGTCGCGTGGTCCGACAATCGCTCGGGAACGCACATCTACGCCCAGCACGTGCCCGCCGCCGGGGGCGTGGACGCCGCCTGGCCCGTGAACGGCCTGCCCGTGTGCACGGCGGCGAACAGCCAGGTGACCCCGGCGATCGTCCCGGACGGCACGGGCGGAGCGATCGTCTGCTGGCAGGATCTTCGCTCCAGCTCCTCATCCCACATCTACACCCAGCACGTGCTCGCAACGGGAAGTGTGGATTACACGTGGCCGTACAACGGCCGCGCGACCTGCACCGCCACGAACTACCAGAACGAGCAGACGCTCGTGTCCGACGGTGCGGGGGGCGCCATCGTCTGCTGGGCCGACTTCCGCAGCGGTGTCTACACCCACATCTACGCGCAGCGGGTGGAGGCGTTTGGCCGCCTGGGCAACCCCGAGCCGATGCTTGCGTCCGTGCGCGACGTGCCCAACGACCAGGGCGGCCACGTCAAGGCGTCCTGGAACGCCAGCTACCTCGACGCGCCCCCGTACGACGAGATCTTCACGTACGAGGTCTGGCGCTCGATCCCGCCCGCCGCGGCCGCCGCGGCGCTGCGCGCGGGCGCCCGGCTCGAGCGAGCCGGCGAGCCGGCGCCCGTCGGCCCGGGGCGTGGCATTCGCTACACGACCCTCGACGGCGTGACCTACGCCTGGGAGTACGTGGGCAGCGAGCCGGCGCGCCGATTTGCCAGCTACAGCTACGACGTGCCCACGACCGGCGACTCGGTCGCGGGGTCCAACCCGCTGACGGAAGTGCTCGTGATCGCGCGCGACGCGGACAACTACTCCCAGTGGCTCTCGCTGCCCGTCGGCGGCTATTCGGTGGACAACCTGCCGCCGGTCTCGCCCGGGCCATTCGCGGGCAGCTTCTCGGCCGGCACCACCACGCTGCACTGGGGCGAGAACCTGGAGAAGGACCTGGCCGGCTACCGGCTCTACCGCGGAGCGACGACCGGCTTCACGCCCGGGCCCGCGAGCCTGATCGCCTCGCCGATCGACACCGCGTACACGGACGCCGCGGGAAGACCGTACGTCTACAAGCTCTCGGCGATGGACATCCACGGAAACGAGTCCGGTTTCACCACGCTCACGCCGTCGCAGATGTCCGGCGTGGGCGCCGGAAGTCCCGCCCTGGCGTTCGCGGCGCCGGCGCCAAATCCCGCCACGACGTCCGCCGCGTTCCGCTTCTCGCTCTCACGCGACGGTGCAGCGAAGCTGGCGGTCTACGACGCGGCGGGTCGGTTCGTGCGCGTGCTCGCCGACGGTGAAACGACGGCGGGAGCGCACGGCGCCGCGTGGGACCTGCGCGACGCTTCCGGCCGTAACGCGGGGGCGGGACTCTACTTCGCGCGACTCGAAGCCGAGGGCCGAACGCTCGTGCGCCGCATCGCCGTCACTCCCTAGCGCATCGAACGGTCCTCGACGCCGCGCGTCGCGACGACGCACGCGACGCGCGGGGCGTGACGCGATCGATCGCGGCTCGCGCGATCGTGGCGCGTTCCTTGCGCGACGATCGCCGCGCGCGCCGAAAGTTTCGCGCGTGCGAGTCGCGCTCTCTCGAATCGCGCCCGCGCGATGTCCAGCGAAAATTTCGTCATGATTTTCGCATGAATTTTCCACCTTGAAGTGGTGAGGGTTGCCGGTGCTATAAACCAACTCCCGCGGCCGCGAGCCGACTCCTCGGCGGAACGCGAGATCACCACTCACGCAGGTTCGACAACAGACAGTCCCAGGAACGGTCTTCCGGCTCTCCGTTCAGCCGAGATGGCGTCAGGCGTGGCCCCCAACGGCCCCGGCGCCATCCCGGCCGGACCATCAGTCAGGGAAGCAGGTCAGGCAATCCGTTCGCAGGACCAGGAGGGTCCATCCATGTCCCATCCCTTCATCCCGGAGACTCACACCACCGCCACGGAGTCCCGCGACACGTCCTACGGTGCCGGCCTGCGCGTGCCGCGCCGCTTCACCCGCCCCGGGGTCGACCCGCTGGACGAGGTGACGTGGGACCGCCGACGCACCGTGATCGCCAATCCGGACGGCTCCGTCGTCTTCCAGATGGACGACGTGGAGGTGCCGGCCGCGTGGTCGCAGCTCGCGACCGTCCAGCTGCACCGCCACGGACTCGCGAGCGCCGTCTACGGGCCCAACGTCCACGGCGCGAGCGACGCCGCGCTGCTCCTCACCAGCCAGGTCGACCTCGCCCGGATCGTGCTCGTCGACGAGCGGATCTCGCTCCCCGCGTGCGAGCGGACGGCGATCGCCTCGGGAGCGGTCGATCGCCGCGTTCTCGCCTCGCTCGAACTGCTGGCCCGCCGCGGCATCGATCCGATCGTGAGCGGCGCATGGTGCGCGAGC
>Ga0209698_10009185_pt1 | contig 10139 bp, 10 predicted proteins | sample LitLauG_LLR_2012_FD_187203 | JGI IMG/M metagenome (GOLD analysis project Ga0209698, IMG submission 187203) | Freshwater sediment microbial communities from Pennsylvania, USA - Little Laurel Run_MetaG_LLR_2012 (SPAdes) (version 2) | ecosystem: Environmental > Aquatic > Freshwater > Creek >... | reverse complement strand
CTCCAGGGCGCACGGATGCGCGCATGGGCGCAGCGGCTCGACTACGCGGTGCGGGCGCTGTCGGCCCCGCGGGCGCCGGTTCGCGGCTTGCAAGCGCGCCTCGACGGCTTGCGTGTGCGCCTGGCCAACGTCCGCGCCGGCTTGCTGCCGGTGCGGCGGGCGCGCGTGGAGGCTGCCCTTCGCGCGCTGCGCGCACTGGATCCGGGCCAGGTGATCGGACGCGGCTATGCGCTGGTGCGAGACGATCGCGGACGGTTGGTGACCGACTCGGGCCAGCTTGCATCGGGCCAGGTGCTTGAACTGGAGCTTGCGCGCGGCTCGGCCGAGGTGCGGGTCGAATCCACCCGCCCGTGATTGGCCGGCCCGCGGCGCGTGCGTGGCGCAGGCGATCGCCTAATCCCGCCAGTGTGGTTGCTGTCCCCGTTACCCGTGCTAGATTCCCCGACCTGTTGCGGACGGCCGGAGCTGGCGTTCGGCCAGGCGTCCAAGAAAACCGGGGGGATCATGGGAGCCGTCTTTCAATCGCTCGGGCGAACTGTCGTCGCGGGCCTGGTGCTGCTGGTGATCATCGTCTTGCTGGTGGGCGTCCTCACCGGCAATTCGATCCACTTCGATCACGTCTGGGGGGCGTTTTTCATCCGCTGGCTGCACATCGCCTCGGGCGTGATGTGGATCGGGCTGCTCTGGTACTTCAATTTCGTGCAGATCCCGACCATGCCGAAGATTCCCGATGAGCTCAAGCCGGCGATCGGAAAATTCATCGCGCCACAGGCGCTGTTCTGGTTCCGCTGGGCCGCGGTTTCGACCGTGATCTTCGGGCTGCTGCTGGCAGGCATGAACCGTTACATCGGGCAGGCGCTGGCGCTGAGCGCCCCGTTCCACCCGATCGGCATCGGCATGTGGCTGGGCTTGATCATGGCAGCCAACGTCTGGGTCGTCATCTGGCCGAACCAGAAAAAGGCGCTGGGCATCGTGACGGTGGAGGCGTCCGAAAAACCGAAGGCGGCGCGCATCGCGATGCTGGCCTCGCGCTTGAACACGATGCTCTCGGTCCCGATGCTGTACTGCATGGCGGCCCAGTCGCACGGCGGGTTCTAGTTCGCTACCCTCACCCCCGACCCCTCTCCCGCAAGCGGGAGAGGGGAGGAACTGCTACCCAGGTTTACCAGGAACGAAACTCGATCGCCCCTCGCCCGCAAAGCGGGAGAGGGGAGGGGGTGAGGGTAGTCACTTTGCTGCGGACGCCTTTCCCGGCAGCCCGCCGATGACCGTCTGCTCCGCCTTCAACCCGCGCTCGGCGAACCAGCCGTGCGCCATCTCGAGCGCATACGGAACGGCGCCCCGGGCGCAGTGGATCTGGTCGGTCTGGGGATCCATGTCCTCGATGTTCAGGATGCGTCCATCGGCGTCGATGAAGGCCACCGACAGCGGCAGCAGCGTGTTGCGCATCCACATGCAGGCTTTTTCGGCCGGATCGAACACGAACAGCATGCCGTGATTGGGCTGCAGGCTGCGCCGGTACATCAGGCCCATTTCGCGCGTCCGTTCCTCGGTCGCGATTTCGGCCGTGATCAGGTGCACTCCGGCGGTCAGCGCACGCGTGGGCAGTTCGGGTTGCTGGGCGCGGGCCGCCAGGGTGGCCAGCGTTGCAACGATCGCGGCGGCGACCTTGGATCGAATCATGCACAGTCCTCCGCTAGGGTGCCCGAGGATATCGAAAAGCGTGGGCGCCGGCAGGCGAATCAGTCGACCCTGACGCAGTCCTGATCGAGGTCAAGCGGGCAGTGCCCGGGGCGGCGCTAAACTGCGCCCGCCCCATCAGCGATGGCGCCCCGCTTCGCACGAGCCGGGCGCCCGCATCGAACCGCCGCATCCGGAGACGCCATGTTCGAACACATCAAGATTCCCGCGCAAGGTGACAAGATCACGGTCAATCCCGACTATTCGCTGAACGTGTCGGACCACCCGATCGTGTCGGTCATCGAGGGCGACGGCACGGGGGTGGACATCACGCCGGTGATGATCAAGGTGGTCGATGCGGCGGTCGCGAAGGCTTATGGGGGGCGGCGCAAGATCGCGTGGATGGAGCTGTACGCCGGCGAGAAGGCCACCAAGGTCTACGGGCCCGACGTATGGCTGCCCGAGGAAACGCTGACCGCGTTGCGCGATTACGTGGTGTCGATCAAGGGCCCGCTGACCACGCCGGTGGGCGGCGGGATCCGCTCGATCAACGTGGCGCTGCGCCAGGAGCTGGACCTTTACGTGTGTTTGCGCCCGGTGCGCTACTTCCCGGGGGTGCCCAGCCCGGTGCGCGAGCCCGAGAAGACCGACATGGTGATCTTCCGGGAAAATTCGGAGGACATCTACGCCGGCATCGAGTACGAGGCCGAGAGCGAAAAGGCGCGCAAGCTGATCGATTTCCTGCAGCGCGAGCTGGGCGTGCGCAAGATCCGGTTTCCGCAGACTTCGGGCATCGGCATCAAGCCGATCTCCCGCGAAGGCACCGAGCGCCTGGTGCAAAAGGCGCTGCGCTACGCGATCGACCAGCGCCGCAAATCGGTCACCTTCGTGCACAAGGGCAATATCATGAAGTTCACCGAGGGCGCCTTCGCCAAGTGGGGCTACGCGCTGGCCCAGCGCGAATTCGGCGCCACGCTGCTGGACGGCGGTCCCTGGATGAAAATGCCGGCGCCGCACGGCGAGGTGGTGATCAAGGACGTGATCGCCGATGCGTTCCTGCAACAGATCCTGCTCAGGCCGGCCGAGTATGACGTGATCGCCACGATGAACCTGAATGGCGACTTCATATCCGATGCGCTGGCGGCCCAGGTCGGGGGCATCGGGATTGCCCCGGGCGCCAATCTGTCCGATACGGTGGCGATGTTCGAGGCCACGCACGGCACGGCGCCCAAATACGCCGGCAAGGACTACGTCAATCCCGGGTCGGAGATCCTTTCTGCCGAAATGATGCTGCGCCACATGGGGTGGGGCGAGGCAGCCGACCGGATCCTGCGGTCCATGGAAAAGACGATCCAGCAGAAGACCGTCACGTACGACTTCGCGCGCCTGATGCCCGGGGCCACCCAGGTGTCCTGCTCGGGCTTCGGGCAGGCCTTGATAGGCAACATGTAGGACCGGACGGAGCCGGCGAAAAAAAAAGCCCCGTCCCCAGGGGCCTTCTTTCCGACGCGCGCCGGTCAGGCGTTGGGCGTGATGTTGGAGGCTTGTTTGCCCTTGGGCCCTTGAACCACCTCGAAGGCGACCTTCTGGCCTTCCTTAAGCGTTTTGAATCCGCTGACCTGGATGGCGGAAAAGTGGGCGAACAGATCCTCTCCGCCATCGTCCGGCGTAATGAATCCATAACCCTTCGCGTCGTTAAACCACTTCACAATCCCCGTTGCCATTTAATTTTCCCTCTCACAGCCATAAAACCGGCCGAGGCGGATAACCGCCCGAACTGCCTACCTCTCCTGCTCGGCCTACCTATCCCGCCTACTGCGTCGGACAACGCCGGCGCGTCACGCCACGCTTCGGATGAAGCGCGTACGGGATTGCGGGATTCTTCGGGGATTGCGGGTAAGCGTCAAGACACAAGAACAAGGTGCTTGCGCGCACCGATGCAGCTGGGCGGCGGGCCCCAGCCAGGGTGCGGGCATCGCGGGAAAACCCCCCGCTTGGGGGTCGAAACGTAGGGATCCGACCGCACCTTGCTGTTTAAAACTTCGGGTGTGGACCCAACCTGGAAATATGCGCGCTCGGTGTTGGAAAAGCGCGCCGTTTCCGAGCTTCGGAGGGGCGCCGCAGGGGTCGGAAGAGGCGCAGATTTCACTTATGATTGTCCGCGTATTGCCCAACGCCGGAATGCGCTGAGTTTCATAGAATGCGCGTATGAGCAATCAGAACGGCGAAGGAACGGTGGTCGAGAAGCAGGTTTCTCGAGTCAAGCCACCGCCGATGTACCAGGTCGTTCTTCTGAACGACGATTTCACCCCGATGGAGTTCGTGGTGGGCGTGTTGCAGAAGTTCTTCGGCAAGGGGCGCGAGCAGGCGACCCAGATCATGCTCAAGGTGCATCATGAAGGCCGCGGCGTGTGCGGCGTGTATCCCAGGGATCTGGCCGCGAGCAAGGTCGAGCAGGTCAGCAGTTATTCGCGCCAGCACCAGCACCCGCTGCAGTGCGTGATGGAAGAAGCATGATCGCGCAGGAACTGGAAGTCAGTTTGCACATGGCCTTCGTCGAGGCCCGGCAGGCGCGGCACGAGTTCATCACGGTCGAACATCTGCTGCTGGCCCTGCTGGACAATCCGTCGGGTGCCGAGGTGCTGCGCGCCTGCGCCTGCGACATCGAGGATCTGCGCAAGAGCCTGTGCGACTTCGTGTCCGACAACACCCCGGCGCTGCCGCAAAGCTCGGAGGCGGACACCCAGCCCACGCTCGGTTTCCAGCGCGTGATCCAGCGGGCGATCATGCACGTGCAAGCGACCCACAACGACGGCACGCGGACGGTCAGCGGGGCCGACGTGCTGATGGCGATCTTCGGCGAGAAGGACTCGCACGCGGTCTACTACCTGCATCGGCAGGGCGTCACGCGCGCGGACGTGGTCAATTTCATTTCGCACGGGCTCATCGGGGGCGGGCCCGACGCGCAGCGCCAGCCGGGGGACGCGGCGCAGGGCACGCACGGGCGCGAGGCGTCGTCCGCGGCGCTGGAAGAGCTGGTCGTGCAGGCGCGCGACGGCCGGATCAGTCCGCTGATCGGCAGGGCCATCATGGAGGCCCGCCGGGCGCGGCACGAATCCGTCACGGTCGAGCACCTGCTGCTCGGACTGCTGGAGGATGTTGCCGCCGCGCAGGTACTGCGCGCCTGGGCCTGCGATATCGAGGGTCTGCGCGAGCGCCTGGTGAGCTTCCTGTCCAGGAGCATGCCGGTGCTGGCGCGAAACTCGGGGACCGGCACCCGGCCCGCCGCGAGCTTCGTGCGGACGATCCGTCGGGCGAGCCAGGCGGCGATCGTGCGGGACATGACGCCCGTGCAGTCCGCCCCCGGCGGCAAGGAGCGGGTCACCGGCGCCGATGTGCTGGCGGCGATCTTCGAGCAGGAGGGCTCGCACGCGTTGGGCTGTTTGCGCGCGTGCACACCGAATCTGAACCTGTGGCCCGAGGGCCGCTCGTTGGATCGGTTGCCCGAAGGGGCGATGCGCGCCGGCAAGGAGAATTTTCCGGGCAATTCGCGAGCTGACGACGCGGATGCTGCTGGAGGTCCATCATGATGAGGTCCGTGGCGTTTTCGGGACGTTCAAGGTCGGGCAGGTTTGCGGTTTTTCACGGCGGCACCAGCACCCGTTGCAGTGCGTGATGGAGGAAGCATGATCGCGCAGGAATTGGAAGTCAGTTTGCACATGGCCTTTGTCGAGGCCCGCCAGGCGCGGCACGAGTTCATCACGGTCGAGCATCTGCTGCTGGCCTTGCTGGACAATCCGTCGGCGGCCGAGGTGCTGCGCGCCTGTGCCTGCAACATCGAAGACCTGCGCAAGAGCCTGCAGAACTTCGTGTCCGACAACACCCCGGTGCTGCCGCAAAGCTCGGAGGCGGACACCCAGCCGACGCTCGGATTCCAGCGCGTGATCCAGCGCGCGATCATGCACGTGCAGTCCACTTCCAACGGCAAGAAGGAGGTCACCGGCGCCAACGTGCTGGTGGCGATCTTCGGCGAGAAGGACTCGCACGCGGTCTACTACCTGCATCAGCAGGGCGTCACGCGCCTGGACGTGGTCAACTTCATCTCGCACGGGATCACCAAGGCCCCGCAGGGCGAGGAAAAAGCCAAGACCCAGGGCGATCAGGATGCGGAGGGCGCGGACGGCCGCGAACAGAGCTCGCCGCTCGAGCAGTACACGCAGAACCTGAACGTGCTGGCGCGCGACGGCAAGATCGACCCGCTGATCGGGCGGGAGCCGGAGGTCGAGCGCGTGATCCAGGTTCTGTGCCGCCGGCGCAAGAACAATCCGCTGCTGGTGGGCGAGGCGGGCGTGGGCAAGACCGCGATCGCCGAGGGGCTGGCCTGGCGCATCTTCAAGGGCGAGGTGCCCGAGATCCTGGAAAAGGCCACCGTGCACTCGCTGGACATGGGCGCGCTGCTGGCCGGCACCAAGTACCGCGGCGATTTCGAGCAGCGCCTGAAGGCGGTGCTGAAGCAGTTGAAGGCGAGCCACAACGCGATCCTGTTCATCGACGAGATCCACACGCTGATCGGCGCCGGCTCGGCCTCGGGCGGCACGCTGGACGCTTCCAATCTGCTGAAGCCGGCGCTGTCGACCGGTCAGCTCAAGTGCATCGGAGCCACCACCTACAACGAGTACCGCGGCATCTTCGAAAAGGATCACGCCCTGTCGCGGCGCTTCCAGAAGATCGACGTCACCGAGCCGACCGTGCAGCAGACGATCGAGATCCTGAAGGGGCTGAAGTCCCGCTTCGAGGAGCACCACGGGGTGAAGTACTCCACCGGCGCGATCACGGCCGCCGCGGAGCTTTCGGCCCGCTACATCAACGACCGGCATCTGCCCGACAAGGCGATCGACGTGATCGACGAGGCCGGCGCGGCCCAGCGCATCCTGCCGCTGAACAAGCGCAAGAAGACGGTCGGCAAGAACGAGGTCGAGGACATCATCGCCAAGATCGCCCGCATCCCGCCGCAGACCGTGTCGACCGACGATCGCACCCAGCTGAAGAACCTGGACCGCAATCTGAAGAACGTGGTGTTCGGGCAGGACGAGGCGATCGATGCGCTGGCTTCGGCGATCAAGATGGCCCGCTCCGGGCTGGGGCGTCCCGAGAAGCCGATCGGCGCGTTCCTGTTTTCGGGCCCGACCGGCGTGGGCAAGACCGAGGTGGCGCGCCAGCTCGCTTTCACGATGGGCATCGAGCTGATCCGCTTCGACATGTCCGAGTACATGGAGCGCCATGCGGTCAGCCGGCTGATCGGCGCGCCCCCGGGCTACGTCGGCTTCGACCAGGGGGGGCTGCTGACCGAGGCGATCTCCAAGAAGCCGCATTCGGTGCTGCTGCTGGACGAGATCGAGAAGGCGCACGCCGACATCTTCAACATCCTGCTGCAGGTGATGGACCACGGCACGCTGACCGACAACAACGGGCGCAAGGCGGATTTTCGCAACGTGATCGTGATCATGACCACCAACGCCGGCGCCGAGGCCCTGACGAAGGGGACCATCGGATTCAGCTCGAACCGCACGCAGGGCGACGAGATGGCGGAGATCCGGCGCATGTTCTCGCCCGAGTTCCGCAACCGGCTGGATGCGATCATCAGCTTCCGTCCGCTCGACGAGCAGGTCATCCTGCGCGTGGTCGACAAGTTCCTGATGCAGCTGGAAGAGCAGTTGCACGAGAAGAAGGTCGACGTCACTTTCAGCGATACGCTGCGAGCCTACCTCGCCAAGAAGGGCTTCGACCCGGTCATGGGCGCGCGGCCGATGGCGCGGCTGATCCAGGACACGGTACGGCGCGCCCTGGCCGACGAGTTGCTGTTCGGCCGCCTGGTCAACGGCGGCAAGGTCGACGTGGACGTCGACGAGGCCGGCGCGGTCAAGCTGGACTTCCCGCCTGCCGACAACGGCGATGCGCCCCAGCCGGAACGCGGTGAGCCGGTCTTGTCCGAATAGCGAACCGGCGCCGCGCATCGCGGCGCGCGCGATACTGGGGGCGTGTGCCCTGCTGGCTCTGGCCGCGGCCGCCCCCGCCGCGGAGCCGCCGGCCCCGGTGCCGGCTGAAGTCGGCCTGTGGCAGACCATCAGCGATGTGGACGGCAAGCCGGAGGGCTATATCCGGATCCGGCTGGTCGGCGATGAGCTGCGCGGCGTGATCGAGCGCGGCCTGCCGACCGACGACCCGAACGACCTGTGCACCAAGTGCCCCGGTGAGCGCAGGAATCAGCGCATGATCGGCCTGACCATCATCACGGGCCTGCACCGCCAGGGCGATCACTGGGGTGGCGGCGAGGTGCTGGATCCGAACACGGGCCACATCTACCGGTGCCGGCTGCGGGCGGTCGACTCGGGCCGCAAGTTGGAACTGCGCGGTTATTTCGGAATTTCCCTGCTCGGCCGCACCCAGACCTGGCTGCGCGCCGAGTAGCGGGCACTGCGATCAGCCGGCCGGCCCCGGGGTCGGAGGCAGCGGTTCATCCGGGAGCTTGCGGATGTAGTCGGCGAGCGTCTCGCGCAGCCGCCGCACGAACGGCTCGAGGTCGGCGCCCGTCGTGTAGGCCGCCAGCAGGTCGCGATTGAATTGGACGATTGCGTGCCGCCTGGACGCCGGATTCAGGCCGGCCGCCAGCGCACGGCGCAGGTACCGGACCGATTGCAAGGACAAGGTGGTCAGGATCCTGGCGACCCTTGAATTGCCGCAATTGTGGGCGAGGAACAGGATCAGCCGGTCGTTCGCCTCGGTCCAGACGAGCGCCTGCCGGTCGTCGTCGGCCAGGCGCTCGGTCGCCTCCAGGTGGCGCCGGAAATGGGCCAGATTGTCCGGGGTGGCGTGGCCCGCGAAGCCGCGCACCACGATCTCGCTCAGGCCCGCGTGCAGCACGAAGATCTCGCGCATATCGTCGTCGGTCAGAGGCGTCGCGATCGTTCCCTTGCGGCTGGCGATGGCAACCAAGCCTGCCTGCTCGAGCATTTTCAGCGCATCGCGGGTCGGCCCCCGGCTGACGCCGAAATCGCGTGCCAGCTTTTCCTCGCGGATCCGCTCGCCGGGCGCGATCTGCTCGTTCAGGATCTGCTCGCCGACCTCGGCCGCGATCTGCTCCGGCAAGGTCCACGCCGCCGGCGCGCGGCCGGCGAACAGCCGGCTCGCGGCCATGCCCTCTGGCCGCGTCAGGTTTTCGGCGGCCGACGTGCTCGGCGTGCGCGCCCGGGCGGCGCTCACGCCGCCGCCCGCAACGCGTCCAGAATCGCGGTGACGAGGGTGTCGCGCGAGCTCTTCACCAGCGCCAGGAAGCGCTTGTCATCGCGTGCGTCCAGGGCCCGGATCGCCTCGGACCACCAGCCGAGCACCTGGCGACGCTGCTTCGGCGTCCTGATGCCGAACGGGTAATAGCGCAGCAGCTGAAGCGACAGCGGCGACATCGCGCGCGCAATGCGGCGGTTTCCCGCTTGTGCCGCGATGTACAGGATGCTGCGATCGGCAACCTCGATGAAATCGAAGACGCGGGCGTCGTCCGACACCAGCTCTTCCATGTGCTCCAGATAATCGTGCAGCACCTTGCGATCGGCGGCCGCATAGCGCTGCGCGAAATGCGGGAAAAAGACACCGGCGAGCGCCTCCCGGCACTCCATCAGCTCCTCGAAGTCGGCGGTGCTCAAGCCCGTCACATAGGCGCTTCGCCGGGCGGCCGATTCCACCAGGCCGGTGTATTCGAGCATCATCAGCGCCTCGCTGACCGGGGCCTTGCTGGTTTTGAGGTCGTCGGCGATCGATTGTTCGGAGATTCGATCCCCCGGCGCCAGACGCCCCTCGACCACGCGCTCGGCGACCGCGACCGCCACCTGATCCTTGACCGACAGCGTGGGCGGCTCCTCGCCGTGAAACAGGCGATAGGTTGCATACCCCTTGCGCAGACGGGGCGAGTAGATGGATCGCGCGAGTGGCCTGGGCTCGACCGGACTGTCTACCGTGATGGGCGGCAATTGCATCAAGACCTCGATACGTTTGTTAACAGTCCAACGTTAACTGCACGGCCCCCGGCGGTCAATCCGCCAAAGGTCGCCCGGAACGTCTCACCCACGCCAGCACCTCGTCGGCCGGCATCGGCGGGGCGATCGCGTAGCCCTGCGCCTCGTCGCAGCCGAGCGTGGCCAGGGTGTCCAGGATCTGGCGCGTCTGAGCGCCCTCGGCCACCACCGAGCAGCCGAACGCCTTGGCGATCGAGATCAGGGCGGCCACCACGGTGCGGTCGGCGTCGTTGGTCGCGATGCCCAGAACGAATTCACGGTCGATCTTGGCGGTCGAGATCGCCAGCCGCTTCAGGTGCAGCGGAGTGGCAAAGCCGGCGCCGAAATCGTCCAGGTGAAAGCGCACGCCGTGGCTGCGCAGGGCCCGGATGGTGGCATTGGTCGCCTCGTAGC
>Ga0209698_10009184_pt1 | contig 10140 bp, 9 predicted proteins | sample LitLauG_LLR_2012_FD_187203 | JGI IMG/M metagenome (GOLD analysis project Ga0209698, IMG submission 187203) | Freshwater sediment microbial communities from Pennsylvania, USA - Little Laurel Run_MetaG_LLR_2012 (SPAdes) (version 2) | ecosystem: Environmental > Aquatic > Freshwater > Creek >... | reverse complement strand
CGGACCCCGTGCACGCGCAGAAGCTCCAACAGCGCCGTGCCGACGCCGCCGTTGGCTCCGGTGACGACCGCGGTCTGCCCCGGTTGCATCCGGGCGGTGCGATGAATCATCTGGTATGCGGTCACGTAGTTGAGAATCAACGCGATCGTTTCGGCGTCGTCGAGTCCATCAGGGACCGGAACGAAATGCTCGGCGTCGCGCGTGAAGTATTCGGCCCAGGCGCCATAGACGGTCAACGCGCAGACGCGCTGGCCGAGGACGAAACCGGCGACGCCCTCGCCGATGGCGTCAATGTCGCCGGCCACCTCGTAGCCCTCGACAAACGGGAACGCGGGGCGAAAAGGGTAGTTGCCGGTACGCTTGGTGATATCGGTGAACCCGGCACCGCTGGCGCGCACGCGGATGCGGATCTCGCCCTGCTTCGGCGCCTCGAGCGGCAGTTCCACCTCTTGAAGCTGGTCGAGTCCGCCTTTGCCTTTCAACTGAATGGCTCGATACGTCGCCATGCTTACTTCCCGCTCCAGCACGCCGTGCGCTTACCCAGGAACGCCGTGATGCCCTCCTGCGCGTCGGCGGCCAGCGCATTCATCGACATCACTTCCTTGGCGTAGGCGTAAGCCTTCTGCTGGTCGAGATCGATCTGGGTGTAGAAGGCCTGCTTGCCGATGGCCACCACCAGCGTGCTGGCTTCGGCCACTTTCGCGGCCAGTTGCCGCGTCGCCGCGGGCAGTTCGGCCGCGGGCACGGCCGCGTTGATCAGGCCCCATTCGGCGGCTGTGCGGGCGGGCACCATTTCGCCCGTGAGCAACATTTGGAGCGCGCGTTTGCGGCCGATGGCGCGGGTCAGGGCAACCATCGGAGTAGTGCAGAAGAGCCCGATTTTGACGCCCGGTGTCGCGAACGATGCGTCTTCGGCCGCGATTGCCAGGTCGCAGGCCGCCACCAACTGGCATCCCGCGGCGGTGGCGATCCCTTGCACCTCGGCGATCACGGGTTGCGGAATCGCCTGGATCTTCAGCATGAGTTCGCTGCACACATCGAAGGTGCGGCGGTATTCGTTGATGTCGCGGCCGGTCATTTCCGCGAGGTCGTGACCGGAGCAGAAGACCTTTCCCGCCGCTGCCAAAATCACCGCGCGCGATTCGCGGCCGCGGCCGATTTCGTCCAGGCAAGCCGTCAGCTCCAGCATCAGGTCGAGCGACAGGGCGTTGCGGCGTTGCGGGCGGTTCAAAGTGACCACCGCGACCGGGCCCTCATGCGAAGTTAAAAGGTTTTCGAAGTTCATGGTTGTGGGTTGCCTTCGCGCGTGCGGGCGCGCAGTTCGTTCTTGCGGATCTTACCTGTGGCGGTTCGGGGCAGCGGCCCGAATTCCACGTGCTTGGGACACTTGAAATGCGCCAGGCGCTGGCGGCACCAAGCCACCAGTTCCTCGGCGGTGGCTGCGCATCCGGGCTTGAGTGCCACGTAGGCTTTCGGCACCTCTCCCCATTTTGGATCGGCGAAGGCGACGATGGCGGCCTCGGCGACCGCCGGATGGTCGGCCAGCACCTTCTCCACCTCGATGGACGAGATATTCTCGCCGCCGGAGATGACGATGTCCTTCTTGCGGTCGCGCACCTCGATGTAACCATCGGGGTGGACCACCGCGATATCGCCGGAATGAAACCAGCCACCCTCAAAAGCCTCCTCGGTGGCTTTCGGGTTGTCCCAATAGCCGAGCATCACGTTGTTGCCGCGCATCAGGACTTCGCCCATGGTTTGGCCATCGGCCGGAACGTCGCGCATGTCCGGACCGGCCACCCGGAGGTCCATTCCCGCAATCGTGTAAGGCACCCCCTGGCGGGCTTTGATCTGCGCGCGCTCGGCCGCGGGCAGGCTGTCCCACGCCGGCTTCCAGGCGCAGATCGTATGCGGGCCGTACGTTTCGGTGAGGCCGTAGACGTGGGCGAGTTCGGCGCCGGTCTCTTCGGCGGCGCGAATCACCGCCGGCGGCGGAGGCGCGCCGGCGGTGACAATATGCAAGGGCCGCGAGAAGCGGATGCCTTCGGCCGCGCAATACTGGGCCAGTGAACTCACCACCACCGGGGCTCCGCACAGATGGGTGACGCCTTCGGCTTGGATGAGGCGGCAGGCCTCGCGGGGGTCGGGCTGGCGCAGGCAGATGTGCCGCCCGCCCGCGGCGGTGACGGCCCACGCGAAACACCAGCCGTTGCAGTGGAACATGGGAAGGGTCCACAGGTAGACGCTGCGCTGCGTCAGGCCGTGCTCCGCGATTTCGCCCATGGCGTTGACCCAGGCGCCGCGATGCGTGAACATCACGCCCTTGGGGAATCCAGTGGTGCCGCTGGTGTAGTTAATGGCGATGCAGCCATTCTCGTCGACCGGCGGCGGGTCCGGCGGTGGGCCCGCGTCACGCAGCAGACCCTCGTAGTCGTGGACGATGTGCGGTACCGGGGCCGATTCCACGAGATGGCGGAGTTGCGGGTCCACCAGCAGCACCTTGGCGCCGCAATGGTTCAGGATCCACGCCAGTTCGCCCGCTTGCAGCCGCGTGTTGAGCATCACCAGGATGGCGCCCACGAGCATGGGCCCGAAGTGCGCTTCAAGCGCAGCGCTGGTGTTGGGCGCCAGCACGGCAACGCGATCGCCCGGTCCCACCCCCAGTTGGTGTAGCGCGGCGGCCAGGCGGTGGACGCGGTCGCGGAACTCGGCGTAGGTGAAGCGCCGGTCTCCCTCCACGACGGCGGTGACGTCGCGGTACGTGTGTGCGGCCCTTGCCAGAAAGTCGAGGGGAGTGAGTGGAGAAATCATGGCGCCTTGGGAACGATTGTACTGTACCGCTTGTAGGGCAGGCTTTCAGGGGTACGCTCTGAAGCGAGCGAGGGCCTTACGATCCAGAGCCGTTGGAAGAGATGGGACCGCCTATAATTGACGTTTTGAACTGCTACAATAGCCCTTCCCATGACTCCGCAATTCAGCTCAATCCCCAGAGAAACCGTGATGTGTACGGTGCAAGGTTGCCCCCGCGTGGCGACTTTCAAGTTCACCGGAGGAATCGACTGCAGTTTGGGCGGACGGGCGCTGGTGGCGGCATATTGCGACCACCACGCCGAGCAAACCGCCGTGCAACTGGGACATCCATGGCCGGTTGCGGAACGCCGGCCGCAGAAGCGCGTGGTGCGCGCGCTGGCCTCTCGCGCCGGTTAACCGGGAGCGGCCAAGTTCCAATCAAACATTACTCCTCAGAACTGTTTTTCCCCAAATCAACATCGTTTTGCGAACGAATTGTAACCGCTTCTCCGCGAACCTGGAGGTGGGTGGTTTCCGATGCGGGAAAACATATCGTATTTGTGGGAGAATTCGGGCTCTGTAAGGCAATTTAAAGCGGCTGTGTGCCTGCATGGCCATACCATGCACTCTGAAGAGTGCCTGTCGTTTCTGCCAACGTACCTGCATCATGTCCCTGGCATTTCGCAGATCGTCAACCGCTACCAACATGGCCCGCGGCCCGTGGACTTCGGGCGCGCCTATTGGACGCCGCCGCTCACGCCGGCATCCGCGCTCCGCCTGGAGCAGGACCAGATCGCGAAGTTGGGCCTGCGGCCAATGGTTTCATTGACCGACCACGATAATCTCGAAGCCGGCTTCGCGGTACAGGTCGCCACCGACCCCGGTGACGCGCCCGTTTCGGTGGAATGGACGGTGCCCTACCAGCGCTCCATCTTCCATCTCGGGATTCACAACCTGCCGCCGGCTGAGGCCCGCAAATGGCTGTCCGCCATGGCGGCGTACACCGCGGCGCCAGATGAGGCCGTGTTACCGCAGATCCTGAGTGAATGCGCCAGGATTCCAGATGTTTTGATCGTGCTCAACCATCCCTTCTGGCTGGAGGAGGGGGTAGAGGAGTCCGATCATCGCGCCGCCTTGCCCGCCATCATAGCGACGTGCGGCCCCTGGTTTCACGCCTTTGAGTTGAACGGCACGCGGCGGTGGCACGAAAACGCCGCCACCATCGAACTGTCGCGCGAGCGTTCGACCCCCGTCATTTCGGGCGGCGACCGGCACGCCTGCGAACCAGCGGCCTGCCTCAACTTGACGAATGCCCGTTCGTTCGGTGAGTTCGCTGCCGAGGTCAGGTCCGGGCACAGTTCGGTGCTCTTCCTGCCGCACTACCGCGAACCGATGCCCCTGCGCCTGCTGGAAGCCAGTTGGGAGATTCTCCGGCCGTATCCCGAATACCCCGGCCGCGAGCGCTGGACCGATCGCATCTTCTACCGCGGAGAGGACGGCGTGGCACAGCCGCTATCGGCGATCTGGCGCGACCGCGTGCCCTGGGTCGTGCGGCACGCCACCGGGATGGTTCAGTTCTTCGCCAGCAGCCAACTGCGCGGCGCACTGCGGTTCCTGTTGTCGCGGCGGGCCGAGGTGCGGCCTTGAGGGCTGTGGCAGAGCGCCTGTCGGTAGCGATGGAGGGATTCTCGGCGGAGACCATCGCTCTGATTGTTGTGCTCGGGTTCGTTCTCGGCACCTTTCCGGTGTTTGGCTGTCCCACATTGCTGTGCCTGGCCGCCGCGATCGCGTTTCGCATCAATCTGCCGGCGCTGCAAGTGGTCAATAACCTTTCCTCGCCCATACAACTCGCTTTGATCGTGCCACTGGCACGCATGGGTTCGCGCATCGCCGGCGCGCCCGTGACCTGGAGTGCTCGAACAGCCGCGCTGCACGCCATCACCGGTTGGCTGTGCGTTTGCGTGCCTTTGGGATTCGCGCTTTACTTTCCGCTGGCGTACGTCTTGCGACGTACCAGACCGCGCGCATCCGCGGCCGATGGTTGGTTGCCCTCGGGCTCCTGACTCAGATACAGTTGCACGTAGCGTTCGGCTCGGGCGGCGTCGCGCCCGGAAGCTGCCAGGCGCTCCGCGGCCCGGTAATAAGGCGCCAGATCGTCCGGCACTTCGTGGGCAGCGGTGGTCAAGACGGCTTCCAAGGCACTCCAGTCGTCCTGATCGGCATAGAGTTGGGCCAGCACGCCGTATGCCGCGGAGCGGCCCGGGTCGAGCTTCAGTGCCTCTCTCGCCTGCGTTTCCGCGGCGCGTGGCTTCGAGTGGCCGGGCGCCGAATAAAACTCCGCCAGCGCCACCCGCGCGCGGTACTTCGGCGGTTGGGCTTCCGCCGCCTGGCGCAGCCAGGCCTCCGTCTCAGAAATCTGCTTGCGGGACTCCGCAATTCGCGCCTTCGCCAGGAACCCCTCGGCTCCGTCAAGGGTGGCGATGCGATCGGAGATCTCCATCGCCTTACGCGCATCGCCGCCTAGTAAGCCGGGCGCGAGCAGGTAGAACTCCATCACGTCGCGCATCGCTTGAGTGTCCCGCGGATCGAGCGTCAGCGCGGTGTCCGTCTCCTTGCGAAAACGGCGCGCCAGCAGCAACTGTTGAAACGCTCCGGAATGCTGCGCCATCACGCCCAGGCACTCGGCAACCTGGCGATGGTATTTGGCAGTGCGGGGGTCCAACGCGACCGCTTTCTCGGCGAGCGAAAGAGGTGAGCTGCGGTCCCCGAACGCGTTGCGGACCTGCGAGAGCAGGAAGTTCGCCAGGGGATCGTTGGGAGCTTCCGCGATGCGGGCTTCCACAATCGTCCGCGCCCGCTTCCAGTGACCAGCCTCGATCAGTTTCTCGGCGGCCGTCTGCTGAGCCCAACAACCCCATGCGGCGCCGAGGAGAATCAGGAAATGCCGCATGCCGCCGTCAACGCCCCTTCGTTAATTCCGGAAAGCGCTTCTTGAGCTGCGATAGTTTGGGCAGGTCGTTGTACATCACGTACGAATTGCCGGGATTCCGCGCGATGAAGTTCTGGTGATACTCTTCGGCCGGGTAGAAGGCCGGAAGCGGAACCACCTTGGTCACGATGGGGCGGCGGAAGGCTTTGGCCTCCGTCAACTGCTGAATGTAAGCCTCGGCCACGCGCTTCTGCTCTTCGGACTGGTAGAAGATCGCCGAGCGGTACTGCGTTCCTTCGTCCGGCCCCTGGCGGTTGAGCTCGGTCGGGTCGTGCGCCACCGCGAAAAAGACCTGCAACAGTTTGCCGTAGGAGATCTGCGCCGGGTCGTAGACGATCCGTACCGACTCGGCGTGACCGGTGCGGCCGGTGCCCACCATCTCGTAATGCGCGGTGTTGGCGCTGCCGCCGGCGTAGCCTGAGACCACGTCCGTCACGCCGTTCAGATGATCGAACACGGCTTCCACTCCCCAGAAGCAGCCGCCAGCGAGCACCGCAACAGCTTGTTGATGACCGCCGCTGGCCGGGATATCGACCGCGGGCGGCGGAACTTCAGCCGCAAGGGCGGCTGACATCGCGAGCACGACGAATAAGCATCCCTGTCTCGTCATGAGTAAGCTCCCAATTAAGCTCCCATTATGGCCGGCCCGGAGGCCTGCCCTACTAACGCCAGCGCGCCCCAGAGCACGCTGTCATCGCCTAGCGCAGCCGGCACTACGTCGAGCCGCGCGCCCGACCAGGCAGTAATTTGCCGGTGCAACTCTTCCCGCAGCGGCCCGAACAAGCGGTCGCCGGCTTTGGCGATGCCTCCGCCAATCACCACCCGCTGTGGGTTCAACAGCATGATCGCCGCCTTCAACCCGAGCGCCAGGTCCACTACATAACGATGCACGAAACTCGCGTCTTGCATCAACTCTTTGGCCGTTTTGCCGTGGTCGCGCTCCAGCCACAGTCCGCCACACATCCGTTCATAGCAGCCGCGGGCGCCGCACAGGCATTCCGGTCCCTCAGGCCGGATGGTCAAGTGGCCGATCTCACCGCCGTACGAATCGGCCCCACGCCAGATCCGGCCATCTTCGTAAATTCCTCCGCCAATGCCTGTGGAGAGGGTCATATAGAACAGCGGTGAGCATCCTTTCCCAGCCCCGAATTCGGCTTCACCTAGGGCCCCCACATTAGCATCGTTGTCCATCACCACTGGTCTGCCGATCAGTTCGCCCACAAAACCGCACAAGTCGAAGCCGTGCCATCCCCCCACATGAGTGGAGAGTACCACGCGTTGCGCCGGGAAATTCACCGGGCCTCCAAAGCCGATGCCGCATCCCAGGATCGGTAACTCCCGCCTCCACTGGCCCACGATGCCGGCGATCTGCTCCAGCATCCACTGGCGGCCGCCCTCGGCGTCGGTCGCGCGCGAATCGCGCCGCACCATGCGCGCGCCATCGAACACGGCAATTGTGAATTTCGTGCCCCCGATATCGATCGCCAGAATCATTTGAGAACCTTCAAGAGTACTATATGATACTGTTGGTGCTGAAGGTCAGAAAGGTACAACTCCTTGCGTCCATCCGTGCTCAGGATGTCTCACAACCTCGGTCCGGCCGCTGCGATCCTCATCGTAATCGCCATCGGCGCGATCTCGTACCTGGATGACCAAGCGTACCAAAAGGCCGCTGCTGCCGCCGAGCAGTCCCGGACCATTGTCGGCCAGATTGAGGAACTGCTTTCCCGGCTGACAGACGCCGAAACCGGCGAGCGCGGCTTCCTGCTCACCGGCGACCCACACTATCTGGATGCCTATCGGGCGGCGCTTCCGCGAATCAACCGGCTCCTCAATGAATTGAGCCGGCCTGGCCTTCCGTTTGCCGACGCCACCGATGCCGCCGGCCTGCTGCCGCTTGCCAGGGAAAAGCTCTCCGGACTCGCGAGCGCCATTGACGCCCGCCGCGGCGGCGGGGTCGACGCGGCGCTGGCCATCGTGGCCACCAACCGCGGGGAAGAAACCATGGACCAGATTCGCACCGTGACCGCGCGCGTGATCGACGCGGAGAATCGGGTGTTTACCGCGCGCTCCGCCGCCGCTGGCGCCCATGCCAATCGCACTCGCCTGATCGTCCTGCTGGGCACCATTGTGCTGGCATTGCTGCTTCTCCTCTCCACCACGCATGTGGACCGTCTCTTCCGGACCCAGGGCCGCCTCATCCTGGATCTGGGCCACGCGCGGGAACAGGAAGCCCGAGCCAAGGCGGCATTCGAGACCACCTTGCGCAGTATCAGAGACGCCGTAATCGCAACCGGCTGCGACGGCCTGATACAGTTCATGAATCCTATTGCCGAGACCCTCACCGGCTGGACCGCGGCTGCGGCCGCCGGCCGCAAGCTGCCCGAGATCTTCCGCATCGTCAACGAATCCACCCGCCTGCCGCTGGAGAATCCCGCCGACATCGTCTTGCGCGAGGGTATCGCCACCGAGATTTCCAATCACACCATCCTGCTGGCGAAGGACGGCCGCGAAATCCCGATCGACGACAGCGGAGCGCCTATCCAGGACCAGTCCGGCGCTACCACCGGCGTCGTGCTGGTCTTTCGCGATGTGACCCAGCGCCGCCGGGCGCAACACGAGTTGGAGGAATCGGAACGGCGGTATCGCCTCTTGTTCGACTCTCACCCGGAAGCTATGTGGGTCTATGACATCGAAACTCTGGCGTTCCTGGTGGTGAACGACGCCGCCATCGAGCGCTACGGATACACCCGGGACGAGTTCCTCGGCATGACGTTGCGCGATATCCGGCTGCCCGAAGACGTCGCCCTGTTGGAGGCCGGCCTCCGCCAAGGCGAAAAAGAACTGTACACCGGACCGTGGCGTCACCGCAAGAAAGACGGCAGTATCGTCTTCGTCGAGATCGCCGCGCACTCCATCGCGCTGGGCTCGATTCGGGGCCGCCTCGTGATGGCGAAGGACATTACCGAGCGGCGGCGTCTGGAGGAGCAATTGCGCCAGTCGCAGAAACTTGAAGCGATCGGCCACCTTGCCGGCGGGGTTGCGCACGACTTTAACAACCTTCTGACCGTGATCGAAGGATACGCCGAAATGATCCACGCCGGCCAGCCGGAGAACAGCCCGCACCGCAGCTCCACCCAGGAAATCCTGTTCGCCTCGCAACGCGCGGCCTCCCTCACGCAACAACTGCTCGCCTTCAGCCGCCGCCAGGTACTGCGGCCGCAACGCATCAACCTGAATACCAGCGTCTCCCACACCCGGAAAATGCTGGCCCGTTTGTTGGGGGAAGACATTCAGATCGTCGCCCGGCTGGCTCCGAATCTCCGCGACGTCTCCGCCGACCCGGGGCAGATCGACCAAATCATCCTCAACCTCTCCGTCAACGCACGCGACGCCATGGAACGCGGCGGCACCCTCACCATCGAAACCTCCAACGTGAAGTTCACCGCAGAAGACACCGCCCGCCACTTGGGGGTGGCTCCCGGACAGTACGTGCAGCTCTCGATCGCCGACACAGGTCACGGCATGGATGAAGAGACCCAGCGCCACATTTTCGAACCGTTCTTCACTACCAAGGAACTCGGACGTGGAACTGGCTTGGGCCTCTCCACGGTTTACGGAATCGTCAAGCAAAGCGGCGGCGCCATCGCAGCCCACAGCGAGCCCGGCCGAGGGACCACGTTCACGATTTACTTGCCCCGCGTAGCCGATGCGGACCAGGGAGCCCACGCGGTCCCGGCGCCGGCGCCCGCCGGGCCAGCCTGCGAATCCGTATTAGTCGTGGAGGATGACGAGACCGTGCGCAAACTGGTGAGCGCGATGCTCACCAGCCTCGGCTATTCCGTTCTGAAGGCCGAAACGCCCGACGAAGCCCTACGCCTCTGCGCCAACCCCGCCATTGGCATAGACCTGCTTCTTACCGACATGGTGTTGCCGCATACCGATGGCGCCGCCGTGGCGCAGCAGGCCGCTCTGCACCGCCCGGACCTGAAGGTGCTCTTCATGTCCGGTTACACTGAACACGCCGTGCTGCGCCGCCAAGCCCTCGACCAGCGCTCGCCTTTTCTGCAAAAGCCCTTCACGCAATCCATGCTGGCGGCGAAAGTGCGCGAGATTCTGGAAACCAAGCCGGGAACCGCAGAGCGCGCGGCGCCCGCTACGGATACCGGCGCTGCTTCGTAATCGCCTGCACCCGTGGCGCATGCATTCCTGCGTGCTGTGTCGCGACTCGTCGCGACACGCGGGGCGACGCGATAGCCGTAGGCATCGAGATGAGTCTCGATGCTGCACACACGAGTGTGTGCGCCACGGCTGCTCCGGCGGTTTCATCGCCTTTGGTGGCCGCGCGCGGCCATGACGAC
>Ga0209698_10009183_pt1 | contig 10141 bp, 5 predicted proteins | sample LitLauG_LLR_2012_FD_187203 | JGI IMG/M metagenome (GOLD analysis project Ga0209698, IMG submission 187203) | Freshwater sediment microbial communities from Pennsylvania, USA - Little Laurel Run_MetaG_LLR_2012 (SPAdes) (version 2) | ecosystem: Environmental > Aquatic > Freshwater > Creek >... | reverse complement strand
GGTGCCGGCCATCCAGATGCCGCCTTCGCTGCCGTTGGGCACGAGATTCAGGACACTGGTTTGCGCGAGCGTATCCGCGCTGAAGGCCATGACCCACGACGTGTACGGACGATTGTCGCAGTGCGAGGACCATGTGGTGTAAATCGTGCCATTGATCTGAAGAAGGCCGGGGCGCTCTTTGTATTGTTTCGGATCGAAGATGACATTTCCGCCGGAGCTGTTGTCTCCCGTACCGGGATATGTCGCCGTAATGTTCATGGGGCCGCCGAACAACTCCTGGCCGGTAGTCAAATCGAGAGCATGGATGCGCTGGAAATAAGTGCCGCTGGAGTTTTTGGACATAGCCACCACGTAGATGGCATTGCGGGAGCGATCGATGACCGGCGTAGCAGTGATGCCAATCTCCGGCGAAACTTGGTCGCAGCCGCGATTGTCGCTGGTGGTCTCACCGCTGCCGAGCGTGGAAGTCTTCCAGAGGAACGTGGAAGTCGTGCCGCTGATGGAGTCAGCGTCAAAGGCGTAGACGGAACCATGCTCGGTGGCGACGTAAAGAACATTTTTCTTTTGCCCGCCGATACTGACTTGCGACAGATACAGCGGCTGGGCGTCGACGTGGCCATCAACAGTGAACTCACCCTTTTTCCCGAACTGTGTGGAATTGACATTCGCTGGAGTCAGCGTCGTTTCATTGAGGTTCTGACCGTCGCGGCCGTTGTCGTAGTGGTAGGTGATCACGTCAACCGTGGAATTGCTCGTTCCGGGATTGACGGTAAGCGTGGCGGACATGCTAGGAGTGCTACCGACGGAATTGCTGACGATCACGCGGAAAAGTTCACCGCTGTCGGCGGTGGTAGTAACCGGCGTGGTATAGCTCGTCGCGGTCGCACCGGTAATGTTGACGGTGTTCTTCTGCCATTGATAAGTGAGCGGAGCAGTGCCGGAGGCTACGACGCCAAACGTAGCCGTCTGTCCCGCATTGACGGTCTGATTGGCGGGCTGCGTAGTGATCGTCGGAGCGACCGGCGCCGAGTTCACGGTGAGCGTGGCTTGAGCGCTGGTGATATTCCCTGCGCTATTGCTGACCACCACGTCGAACTTGGCTCCGTTGTCGCCGGACGCGGTCGCAGGCGTGGTGTAACTGGAAGAAGTTGCGCCCGTGATATTTGCGGTGTTTTTGCGCCACTGATAGGAGAGGGGCGAGGTACCGCTGGCTACGACATTAAAGGTGGCGGCCTGCCCAACGGCAACGGTTTGATTCGCGGGCTGAGTGGTGATCGTGGGAGCGGCTGAAGCGGCATTGACAGTGAGCGTAGCTTGAGAACTGGTGATGCTGCCCACGCTGTTCGTCACCACGACATCAAATTTAGAGCCACTGTCGGCGGTGGTAGTTGTAGGAGTGGTGTAGCTGGCGGAGGTCGCGGAAGCGATGTTGGCGGCATTCTTGCGCCACTGGTAAGAGATAGGCGCGGTGCCGCTCGCCGACACGCTGAAAGTAGCCGGCTGGCCAGCGGTGACCGTTACACTCGTCGGCTGAACCGTGAGTGATGGCGCGACAGGCAGGGTTCCACTGCTCGAACTGGTAAGCCCCGAGCAGCCCGCCGAGGAAATTCCTAGCAGCAGGGCTGTCAGTTGAAGAGTGAAAATTGTTCGGCGCACGCGCTACACCCCCGGTTCGATGCGTGCGGCTGGACTTGGGGAGGCCGCAAACAACGGAAAAGGGCAAAGCCAAGCGCCGGTTTTGCCGATGCTGGGATTACCCGGTTATGCGATAAAGGTTACTCACTGCGAAGTAAGATTGCAGCTGACCTGAAGGACAGTTGTCGGCCAGCTTGAAATGCCAGCCCAATTGAATCCTGAGGCTGGCGGCTTGCCACTTCTCGCGGTTCCCTCTATCCTCGTTTTCTCTATGGAACTCGAAAATCGCGTTGCCCTCATTACCGGCTCCGGTCGTGGCATTGGGCGAGCCATCGCGCAGCTCTTCGCGAAAGAAGGCGCCGCCGTGTTTCTGACGGCCCGCACGGAAAAGGAACTGGCCTCGACATCCGCTGAGATTTCGAGCGCCGGAGGACGAACCGGGTTCGTCACTGCGGATCTGTCCCGCCAAGCCGATTGCGCGAACATTGTTGCGGCAGCGCGCACAAAATTCGGGCGGATCGATATCCTGGTGAACAACGCTGGGCATTACGGCCCGGTGGTTCCGGTGGAAGACTACCCGGTCGCGGAATTCGACAACGTGATTGCTGTTCACCTTCGCGCGGCTTTTCTGCTCTCGAAACTTGTACTGCCGGAGATGTACGCACGTCAGTCCGGCGCAATCCTCAACATTTCCAGCCTCTCCGCGAAAACGGCGTACGCGTGGGGCTCAGCATACGCGGCCGCGAAAGCGGGAATGCTGGGGCTGACGCGAGTCACCGCGGCGGAAGGTGCGCGCAAAGGCGTCCGCGTGAACGCCATCTGCCCCGGCCCGGTTACAGAAACGCAGATGTCCAAGGAACTTGGTTCGGTGCTCGCGAAGAAAATGGGCGTCAACGAGGAAGAGCAACTGGCCGGTTTCTTGAGCGGCCTTCTTCAGGGCCGAGCCCAGACAGCCGCGGAGATTGCCCGCGCGGCTTTATTTCTCTGCTCCGCTCAATCCAGCGCCATGACCGGCCAGTCCATCAATGTGGATGGTGGGGTGGCATTTTATTAGTTGCCGCGACAAACTTCCGGAAGTACCAAGCCTCTACTCGAAGCGGAGAACCACAATCGGGTCCACTCGGGTGGCGCGGCGCGCCGGGAGATAGCAGGCAACGAGCGCCGTCGTCACAAGAACAGCGGCGGCCAGTGAAAAGGACAGCGGGTCCGTGGTACTGACACCAAAAAGCAGCGTCGAAATGAGGCGCGTCAGCGCCAACGACGCCGCCAGGCCGATGCCCACTCCGAGGAGCGCCAAGCGCATTCCCTGCCCAACGACTAGCCTGACGATGTCCTGAGGCTCGGCGCCAAGCGACATGCGAATGCCCATTTCCTGGGTTCGTGCGGCAACGGAATAGGCCATCACGCCGTAAATACCTATCGCAGCCAGCAAGAGCGCGAAGCCGGCGAATACTCCGACGAATTGTGAGAGAACGCGCGGCTGCGCCACGGAAGCGGCTACGATGGAATCCATGCTGGCTATGCTGGTGACCGGGAGGTTGGGATCGATCTCGGCAATCTTGGTACGAACCCCGGAGACGAGCGCTTGAGAATCGCCCTGGGAGTGCACGATGAGCGTCGTCGAGGGCCAAGGGACCTGCTCCAGCGGCACATACATTTCTTCCGAGCTCGCGATATTCAGAGCATTGAACTTTACGTCGGAGACCACGCCTACGATTTCGCGTTGCACCATGTCGCGCGAATTGGCGATGTGCCTGCCGATGGGATTCTTGCCGGGCCAGTAACGGTCCGCAATCGTCTGATTCACGATGGCCACTGGCGGGGACGTCGCGACGTCCCGTTCATTGAAGATGCGGCCGCGGAGCAGTGGCGTGCGCACGGTGTCAAAATATGCGGTGCTGACTTGGCGAAGCGCGGTTAGAGGATCTTTCCCAATACCCCGGCAAACCGTGTCTTCCGGACAGAAGTACACAAACCGAATTGCTCCAGAAAGCGGCAGGTAGCTGGTCACTCCCGCGGAATCCACTCCCGGGAGGGTTTTCACGCGCTCGATCAGTTGGCGGTAGAACTGCGTTTGCATTTCGGGTTGCGTGTAACGGTTCGGCGGCAGATTCAGCAGAAACGTCATGCGGTGATCGGAGGTGAATCCGGGATTGACCTTCATGAGCCGGGAAAAACTCTGCAGCAGCAAACCGGCGCCAGTCATCAGCACCAGCGCGACCGCCATCTCCACAACTACCAGAAGTGCGCGCAACTTTCCGCGATGGCCTCCCTCAGAAGAACCGCGCGTACCCTCCTTCAGGGCCTCGTGGAGATTTCCGGCCCTGGCCTGCAAAGCTGGAACTAGTCCGAATAAGACGCCGGTGACAAAACTCAGCAGGACCGAAAACAGCAAGACCGGGGCGTCCAGCCGCGTCTCCGCCAGCCGCGGGACAGAACCGGGACTGAACGCGCGCAATGTGGGAAGTATGCCCGCAGCAAGAGCAACACCAAGAACTCCGCCAAAGAGTGAGAGCAGCAGGCTCTCGGATAGCAATTGCCTTACCAAGCGGCCGCCGGATGCGCCGAGTGCTTTGCGCACCGCCATCTCCCGCTCTCGAGAAGTTGCTCGCGCAAGGAGAAGATTGGCAACATTGGCACACGCAATCAATAAGAGGAAACCGACCGCCGCGAGCAGCACCGCAAATCCCGGACGGAGCGGGCCAACCAGGCTTTCCGCAAGAGGCGCCGTGGATACGCCGAACTTCTCGGCATCCACAAATCCCGTGAACTGGCTGCGGTAGCGCGCATCAATGGTGTCCAATTCCGCTTTCGCGGACGCCAGTGTTTCCCCCGAACGCAAGCGCGCGATCACCCCGAGATAGCCTGCACCGGATCGCACCTGCTCCGGGCGCAGGAATATCGGGTCGAAAACCCGTGGCATCCAAACATCGGGTTCGGGGAACTGCAAAGGAAAACGAAAACTGGACGGAAGGATTCCCACGATCGTCACGGGCCGGCCATCGAGCGTCATGGATCGGCCGAGAGCGGCAGGATCTCCCGCAAAATGGCTGTGCCAGAAGCCATCCGAAATGATCGCCACGTCCGCCCCGCCGGCCGCATCTTCCTCGGGGAGAAAATCGCGGCCGCGTATCGGAGAGATGCCGAGAACCCTGAAGAAATCGCCAGAGGCCCGGCCCGCGTTCACCGCTTCCGGCTCCCGCTCGGTCACCAAGCTCATGGTCGCGGCATAAAAAGCTGTGGCGCTCTCCAGTGTGCGGTTTTGCTCCTTAATCTGCGAAAACTTGGTGAATGATAGATTTGCGCCGACGGCGCCTGTTTGGCGGACCACACCGGCGAGATACAGCAGGCGCCCCGGATCATGGTAAGGAAGGGGCTGCAGCAACACGCTGTTGACCACGCTAAAAATCGCGGAGTTGGCGCCGATTCCGAGCGCCAGCGTTAAAACGGCAACGAGCGTGAAGCCGGGATTCTTGCCCAGCATGCGCAAGGCGAACTTGAGATCCTGAATCGTGGAGCGCATATTCCCCTCGAGGCTTCGCGATGCAAACGGCCTGAGCCTTTAGACCTCGCTCCGCGCCGCAAGGTAGCATCCAATATGGCTGCTCCTTTCCACCCGCGGGCGGCATGAATCCGCGGCCGGTAGAATGTGGTCTCAGTGCATCTCGTTCTTGAAGACCGCGCCGCCCTTCATCACGAACTTCACGTTTTCGAGTTCCTTGATGTCTTTCAACGGATCGCCGCTGACAGCCACCAGGTCCGCCCACTTGCCCGCTTCAATGGTGCCCAATTTGTCTTCCCAACCCAGCAGCTCCGCCGCGACGGAAGTACCCGTGCGAATCGCCTGCATGGGTGTCATTCCGTATTGCACGTAATACTCAAACTCTTTCGCCTCGTTCAGCGCTTTCCAATCGAAACCGCCCGCATCAGTTCCCAACGCAATCTTCACACCTTTCTTCACGGCTTTGGGAAAATTCTCGCGCTGCAGGTCCGCCATCTTCGGCCAGTTTCCGCTTCGCCCGGGCGCGACGTACACGCCTACTGCAATCGTGGGCACCCAGTAAATGTGCTTTCGAGCCATTTCGTCCATCAGCGCATCGGTCAGGCCATCGCCATGTTCGATAGTGTCCACTCCAGCGCGCAGGGCGGCCGCAATGCCGTCGCTTCCGATGGCATGCGCGGCAACTTTTTTGCCGATCCGATGGGCCTCGTCGACGATAGCCTTGGCTTCCTCGTCGGTGAAATTCACCATAGAGTGCAGGACGCCGTCCGCCTCGAAATGATAGCGGCGGTCGGAGTAATACTTGATCCAGTCGGCGCCGTACATCGCCTGCTCGCGCACCGCTTTGCGCGCGCTGTCAACCCCATCTACATACTGCACACCGGTCGGAACCTTCAACTCCCAGGAATAGCCAAGCAGGGGATACATTCCCGTCGGGGTCATCGCGCGAGTGGCTACTTGCATCCTTGGGCCCGGCACTTCGCCTCTGGCGATGGCCATCTTCACGTCCACATCCGCGTACATGGCGCCTTCCGTCTCGAGGTCGCGAATAGCCGTGAAGCCGTGCGAAAGGGCGATTTGCGCGTTGCGCGCGGCAAGAATCGCGCGATACGGAATCGATTGCTTCAGCAATTGTTCGTCATACTCTTCGGCGGTGATGTCGCCTTGCAGCAGGACGTGGGTATGAGTATCAATGAAGCCCGGCAAAACCGTGGCTTTGGACAGATCGATCAATTCCACACCTGCAGGAGCGTTCCCCCCCGCTGCGACGGACACGATCTTGTCGCCCTCGATGACGATCAGCGCGTTTTCGATCGGTTTATCGCTCTTCCCATCGATCAACTTTCCAGCACGGATGGCCAGACGGTGGGGCGCCTGGCAAAAAGCGAGCAGTGGCATTCCAAGGCTCAACCCAATTGCAAGAACGAGGCGGCGCATGAGGAGTTCCTCCCGGACGAAGCAAAGACTACCAGAGACGGCGAAGTTCGTCGCCTGGTTAGAGTACCTCCGCTGTCGGATTCTGTTTTTATTGCACGGAAATATCGACAACGGAGCGGGCTTCGGCTAACATTTGCCGCGTGGGGTTCCGCGAGAGGCACGGGGTCGGCAATGCGCCGGAACTAATTTCCAGGTAATTTCAGATTCGCCTCCACGGAAACATGGATCTTTGCCGGAAAAGTGTCTCCAGCAGTTACTGAGATTCGGAGCTTGACCTCTTTGGAGCCGACGTGAGCCAGTCGTCCCTGATGAATACCCCCAGCAATTCCGTGGGAGAAGAAGCGCGCCGCAGCACGCGCATCGAGCGCTCCGTGCCGCTGATCGTGTTCGGTCAGAATCGCCTGGGCGAGCCGTTTGTGGAACGAACCGTATCCACCAGCATTAATCTGCATGGATGCCGCTATCCCTCCCGGCACGACTACGGCGTCGGTTCGTGGGTCACCCTGCAGGTGGTGGGATTGAATGTCGAGCCCAAGCCCCCGGCGGTGCGCGCCCGGGTGCGCTCGGTGCACACCTCCCAAAGCACGCGGGAGCTTCAGCAAGTCGGCGTGGAGCTGGAAAACCCTGGAAACGTCTGGGGAATCGTGACTCCGCCGCAAGATTGGATGAGCGCCACTGGAGCGGGCATGCCCATGGCGCAATTTGCCGCCGCTGTGGCTCCTGCTCTCGAACCGCCTCTCATGCCTGCAAATCTCGAAGAGCCGCAGGCACCCGCCGAGCACAAGATGGCCGAGGTTGCTACATTTCCATCCCCCCCGCCTGTAGCTGCGAAGCAGCCCGCGCCGAAACTGGCGGAGGCGCCCAAACCGCAACGCGTCGTCATCACCCCGGACGGTCTGATCACCGCCCTACAAGGCAAGCTACAACAAGCCGCGGAAAAAGCCGTGCACGCCGCGGTAGCCAAAAAAGTGGACGAAGCGGTGCGCGAGGCGCTGAATTCGATTGACGACGTGCGCAATTCCAGCGTGCGCGAGATTGAAGAACTTTTCCCGACTCGTGTGGAAGCTCTGAAACTTTCGTCAAAAACGGATTTATCCGGCGAGATCGCTTCGCAATGGAAAGAACAAATGGAGAAGTACCGCAGCCAGGCGGAAGAGATGGCTCAGCGGCTGGAGAAACAAGCAGCGGATCTGCGGCATGAACTGGCGAAGTCGCAGGAATTCCTGGAACGCTTGCAGCGCGAAGGAGAACCTCGGATCCAGTCGCGGTTGAACGAAGCGCTCGCCCGCGCCACCGCGGAGTTTGAAGGCTCGACCGCCCGCACGGCTCATCGCCGCTATGAAATCATGCTGGAGAACACCCATGCGGTGACGCAGGAAGCGCTCATGAAACTCGACGCGCGCTCCGCGGAAGTGCAGGCGCTGATCCACGGCGCCGTCAATTCCGCTCTGGGAGCGTTCCAGCGGCAGACGGACACGCATGTGAACGCAGTCCTCTCCGAGACCAAGGAACGGGCGGTGTCCGCTTTATCGTCGCTTGATGCCGAAAGCCGCGCGGCCTGCGAAGCCCGCCGCCAAGCACTGGAAACCGAAGTCGCCCGAGCGGCCGAGCGTTCCACCGATCAATTCCGCAAGGGGATGAAAGCTTTCTTGTACTCCTGCCTCGTGGCCGCGGTCAGCGCCGTGGATGAACATTCCAAGTCCACCCTGGACGGGCTTACCAAAGATAACGGGAAAACGCTGTTTGAAGCAGAGAACGACTCGCGCACCAAAGACGACGAGGAAATACTTCCGGGCACCGACATCGATCCACTTACGCATTAGGGCACTAGCGCCGCAAGGCGAGGCTTCCGCTGCCCAAAAGAAAAAGCCAACCGCTCTCTCAGGACGGTTGGCCTATTTCTTTCGTTTCTATTGCCGCGGAGACTTTGCCAATCCCGAAGGAGTCAGGTTGGCTAGTTCCGCGTGTGCTCTGGCCAAGGCCAGAAAGTCAAAAACTCGGTTAACGGGCTGCAGCGGAGCCCGGGCGCCGAAACGGCCGCCGAGCCGCGTCTTCAATTGTATAAATGCTCTGACGCGTGGCCACCATGACCGGGTGCTGGCTGTCAGCAACCCGCTCCACAGCCACTGCCCAAACCCGGTGCAACATGTACAGGCTTCCGACCACGGAAGCGATCGCTGCAAACCCAATCGCAAACAACGCAAAAACCGCCAACAGTTCCCATGCAAAGTACGTTTGCAGAGCAACCAGCGCTGCGAGGAACATCCACATCCACTTCCGCCCTGTGTCCTTGGTCTTCATCTTTCCTCTATCAGTCATCCCCTACCCCTTGAACCCCAGCAGCCAACTCATGTTTCGCGTGCTGCTTATTTTTTTCGTTCCCTTACTTAGATGCGCCACCCTGCCCAGAGGGTCTAAGCTATTCCCCCCGCACCTGTACCATTTGACACCCTTCGGGCCGCAATAGCGATGGTACGCAAGTCACATTTTGGGTCCCAAACTTCTCACCTAGTACCGCGGCTGCTCAGATTAAAATTCTCTAAACAAATAAAAACAAAGAAGTTAACGAGTTACAGACTTTCGCCCGAGTTTTCGCCTCGTTTTCCCTGTACTGCCTGTGGAAAACCTGTACTTCCGTACAGGCGTTTCTGGCCCTCCCAACTTAGTGAATCCAGGGAAAAAGCGTATCAGGGAGACTGGCATGGTCGCCCAACGAGCGGCTATATTTCGCTTTTTATTCGCTATTGTCAAGCGGAAAAATTCTGTCGCTGAGACCCAGGCCGCAGCCCTCGCCATAATCCACAATTGTCTGAACTAGCTAAGTATGCTCTAATTCGCCCGGTACAAGTTTCCAGCCTCACCCATGGAAATACTAGCCGTTCTCGCCATCCTGCTGGTCATTGTCACTCCGATTCTTGCTATCTCCGCTTTCATTCGCGTTCAGCATCTGGCGGAACAATTGCGCGGTGGCTCGCTGCTCACTCTTGGCGATCGGATCGCCGCCATCGAGCGGCGGCTTCTCGCTGTAGAGAAGTCGCTCTCTACCCGGGAGTCCGAAGGGGCACACGAACCCAGACCTGCGCCCGCGCAGATGATTGCCACGCCTTCTGCTCCTCCTTCACCGCAAGTTTCGCCAGAGCCCGCTCCTCCGCCACTTCCCATTCCACCGTTGTCGCACCTCCGCGATGTCCCTGCCCCGCCTCCGCACGTGAATGTCTTCGCCGCTCCGCCGCTGCATAGCTCGAAGCCAAAGTCCTCGTCCAGCCTCGACCTGGAAACGTTGATTGGCGGACGCTGGCTGAATCGCATCGGCATTGTCGCGATCATCGGCGCGGTCACTTTCTTTCTGAAATATGCCTTCGATAACAACTGGATCGGGCCCAGCGGCCGCGTGGCCATTGGCGTTCTGCTCGGCGCAGCGATGCTTCCGTGGAGCCAGTGGCTTCTGAACCGCGGTTATTCTTACTTTTCAGAAGGCATCGCCGGCCTCGGTGCCACCGTGATGTACGTTTCCATCTGGGCGGGCTGCCAATATTACAAACTGTTCAGCCTGGATGTGGGCTTCTT
>Ga0209698_10009182_pt1 | contig 10141 bp, 10 predicted proteins | sample LitLauG_LLR_2012_FD_187203 | JGI IMG/M metagenome (GOLD analysis project Ga0209698, IMG submission 187203) | Freshwater sediment microbial communities from Pennsylvania, USA - Little Laurel Run_MetaG_LLR_2012 (SPAdes) (version 2) | ecosystem: Environmental > Aquatic > Freshwater > Creek >... | reverse complement strand
TGCTTCTTCCGGGAAAATCGATTTGCTGATCTATGGTCCGAGCAAGCCGATCGTCGACAACGGCTTTCCCGACCAGTTCGTGCTGCATTCCTTCGAGACCACGGCCGACCTCGAGCGCCTGACGCCGGCGGTCGCGGAAAAAATCCGCGGCGCCGCGGTGACCTACAATTCGGTCCGCGGCGACAGCAAGACGCTGGCGCGCTTTCCGAAGCTCGAAATCGTCTCCTCGTTCGGCGTCGGCTACGACCACATCGACGCCAATTACGCCCGCGAGCATAACGTCGTCGTGACCAACACGCCCGACGTGCTGACCGAGGAAGTCGCCGACGTCGCGATGGGCCTGTTGATCGCCACCTTGCGCGAATTCGTCAAGGCCGACCGCTATTTGCGTTCCGGCCACTGGCTGACGCAGAATTTTCCGCTGAGCGCCGGCTCGCTCAGGGATCGCATCGTCGGGATGGTCGGCATGGGCCGGATCGGCCAGGCGATCGCGCGCCGGCTGGAGGCCTCGCGCGTTCCCGTGGTCTATCATTCGCGCAAGCCCGCCGACGGCGTGTCCTACAAGCATTATCCGGACCTGCTCGAGATGGCGAAGGCGGTCGACACGCTGGTCGTCATCGTTCCCGGCGGTCCCGGCACCGCGAAGATGGTCAACGCCGAAATCATGAAGGCGCTGGGCCCGCGCGGCGTGATCGTCAACGTGGCGCGCGGCTCCGTGGTCGACGAGCAGGCGCTGATCGCAGCGTTGAAGTCGGGGGGCATTCTCGCCGCCGGCCTCGATGTCTTCGAAAAAGAACCGAACGTGCCCGATGAATTGCGCAACATGCAGAATGTCGTTTTGCTGCCACATATTGGCTCGGCTTCGGTGGTAACGCGCAACGCGATGGATCAGCTGGTGGTCGACAATCTGAAAGTCTGGTTTGCCGGCAAGCCGCCGCTGACGCCGGTTGCCGAAACCCCGGTGAAGAGCCGCTGATGGCACGGCGCTTCGGCATCGCGCTTGCGGCGCTGATCGCCTGCGCTGGGCTGGCGCGGGCGCAGGATGCCTCGACGCTGAAGAAGGACATGGTCGGGCAGTGGGAGCTCTCCACCACCGAACGCAGCAAGACCTGCGTGGTCACGCTGAAGGGCGATGGAACGCCGCAGGGGATGAAGCTCGAGCTCGAGCCCGGCTGCGCCGCGGCGCTGCCCTTCACCAAGGATATTACGGCCTGGAGCATCGCCGGCCTCGACATCGTGCGGCTGCAGGACGTCTCGGGCCAGCCGGTGATCGACTTCACCGAGGTCGAGAGCGGCATTCTCGAAGGCCTGCGGCAGGGCGAGGGGATCTATATCCTGCAGAATCTCGCCGCCGCGCGTTCGCTGGCGAAGTCGATGGATCAGATGATCGGCGATTGGGCGATGGTCCGCGGCAACGGGCAGGCGATCTGCGGCCTGACGCTGACCAACAACGAGGCGGACAAGGATAATTTCCAGGTATTCCTGAAGCCGAAATGCGATCCCGCGGTTGCGGCGTTCGCACCGACGCAGTGGCGGCTCGATCACGGCCAGATGTTGCTGATGTCGCAAAGCGGCGAGACCTGGCAATTCGAGGCCGACGACAATGCGCAGTGGCGGAAAGTGCCCGACAGCGCCGACCCGCTGATCATGCTGCGGCAGTGATCTTTTCGGAAATGCTACCTTGCCCGGCAAGGGGCCTGCGGGGCCGCTTGCTGGCGCGACGGTAAGGCCGCATATTGACCTGATCTTGCACCAAGGAGATGGACCCATGGCCGAACTCTTGCTGAGCCTCGCGGAGATCGAGCAGCGCATCGCCGCGGCGAGGGAAAACCTCACCGAATTGACCGAGCAGGCCGCTGCGGTCTCCGGTGCCGCGGTCGAGGAGTTGAACGCGCAGCGTATCGCCGACCAGGAGGCCCAGCTCGATCGCCTCACCATGCAGCGCGACCAGTTGCTTCAGCGCGCAGAGGGCGTCCGGCCGCAGATGGAAGTGATCGGTGCGGACGGCGTTCACGTCGGAACCGTCGATCGCGTGGAGCACGGCAGAATCAAGCTGGTCCGCGCCGACAGCGGCGAGGGCCGCCACAAAGGTCACCATCATTTCATCGAGCTTGGCCTGGTCGCCGGTGTCGAGGGGCAAAAGGTGCGGCTGTCGGCCAATGCCGCCGTTGCGGTCAGCCTGGAAGAGGAAAGGTCGGGAAAGCCGACCTGAGCGCCCGGCCCGACTGGGGCCGACGGTAGCGCAGCGGGGCGCCGGAGCCGGCCGTCACTTTCCGCCTGACATCATCCAGTTTGCGATCCGCAGCGTCAGCGGCGCCGGCGACAAACGGCTGGAGGTCGTCATGATCTTGTTGAGAAGCCCTGTTATCACCACGCTGCGGCCGGCCTTGAGGCCCTGATAGCCGATCCGAGCGACGTCGTCTGCGCTCATCACCCGCATCAACCCGCCTTTGAACAGCGCCGAATGCCCCGCATGGGCGACCTGGGCAAATTCGGTTTCGGTGGCGCCGGGGCACAGCGTCGTGACGGTGACGCCGCTGCCTCTCAGCTCAAAGGCGATCGCCTCGCCGAAACTCAGGACATAGGCCTTGCTGGCGCAATACACCGCCATTTGCGGGCCCGGCTGGAATCCCGCCGTGGAGGCGAGCAGCATCACCTTGCCGCGGCCGCGCGCCACCATCGGCGGCAGCAGCAGCCGGGTCAGTTCGGTCAGCGCCACCACATCGACCGCGAGCATTTCGCTGATCCTGAGCGGATCGGATTGGTCGAACCGGCCGTTGTCGCCGAGCCCGGCATTGTTGATCAGCACGTCGATGTTCATCCCGCGCGTTTCGATCTCGCGCGCCAGCGCGGCGGCCGCCCCGCTCTTGCTGAGATCGGCGGCGATGATGGTGCAGGTTGCGCCGAGGCCCTTCAACTCCTCGGCCAAGGCCTGCATCGGCTCGACCCGTCGGGCCGAAAGCACGAGATCGTGACGGTCTCTGGCCAGTTCCCGGGCGAGATCGGCGCCGATGCCGCTGGAGGCGCCGGTGACAAGGGCGAGGGGGCGGGGATTGCTTTTCATGACAACGGCTCCGAAGCGGTCAGGCCGGCGGGAGGCGGCGGGAATTCCCGAATTCGACGCGAAGTTATCCTACACTTGGGGCGGATGGCGGGCAGTTCAATTGCACGGGCTTTGCCGGGCAGGCCGGCCGGTTTTTTTTGTAAAACGGATGTCGATCCGCCGCCGGCTGGTTCGTCGATCTCATAGCGGGATAGTTCCGCGCGGCGATGGCGCCCGCGGCTCGCCTTACGAAGGAGTTACTGGATGCGTTTCATGTACATCGTTACCTCTCCCCAACCGAATGCCGGCCCGACGCCCGACCTGCTGGAGGCCATGCACAAGCTCGCCGACCGGGAGACCAAGGCCGGCCGCATGCTGGACAATGGCGGGCTGATGCCGGTCCGGACGGGCGCCCAGGTCCGGATTGCCGACGGCAAGCTCAGCGTCATCGACGGTCCGTTCGTGGAAGCGAAGGAGGTCGTCGGTGGCTACGCGATCTTCGAATTGCGCGATAAGGAAGAGGCTGTCGCAATGGCACGGGAATTCATGCAGCTACACCTCGATCACATGCCCGGGTGGGAGGGAACGTGCGAGCTTCGCGCGTTTGCCGGCCCTTGAGGCAGGAGTCCGACATCGCCCGCAACATCCTCGCGGTGTGGCGCATCGAGCAGCCTCGCCTGATCACCGGCCTTTCCAGGATGCTGCGCGATGTGCCGCTGGCGGAGGAGCTGACGCAGGATGCGCTGCTGGCGGCGCTCGAACACTGGCCCGCGACGGGGGTCCCGGAACAGCCGGGCGCGTGGCTGATGGCGACCGCCAAGCGCCGGGCGCTCGATCATTTGCGCCGCAGCCGGATACTCACGCGCAAGCACGAGATGATCGCGCTCGATATGGAGCAGGAGCAGCAGGCCATGCCCGATCTCGACACCGCGCTCGACGACGACATTGGCGATGAGCTGCTCCGGCTCATCTTCACCGCCTGTCACCCGCTGCTGTCGCGCGAGGCGCGCATTACGCTTTCGTTGCGGATGATCTGCGGCCTGACCACGCCGGAGATCGCGCGGGCCTTCCTGGTGCCGGAAGCGACGATCGCCCAGCGCATCGTGCGCGCGAAACGGACGCTCTCGGAATCCGGGCTGGCTTACGAAACTCCGGGCCGGGAAGAGCTTTCCGGCCGGCTCGCCTCAGTGTTGGAGGTCGTCTACCTCATCTTCAACGAGGGCCACACCTCGGCGCGCGGCGACGACTGGCTGCGTCCGCAGCTCTGCCAGGAAGCGCTGCGCATGGGCCGCGCGCTTGCCTCGATCGCACCGTTCGAGCCGGAAGTCCATGCTCTGCTCGCGCTGATGGAGCTGAATGCCGCGCGCACGGCGGCACGCACCGATTCCGCGGGCGAGCCCATCCTCCTTCTGGAGCAGGACCGCGCGCTCTGGGACCGGCTGCAGATCCGTCGTGGAATGCAGGCGCTCCGACGCGCCGGCCAGCTCGACGGCGCGGGCGGTTTCTATGCGCTGCAGGCGGCCATCGTCGCATGCCACGCCGAGGCCGGGACAGCGGATGCGACCGACTGGATTCGCATAGCCGCGCTCTATGCGGAGCTGGCCGCGCTCATGCCTTCGCCGGTCATCGAACTCAACCGCGCGGTGGCGGTCGGCATGGCCGAGGGGCCGCAGGCCGGACTGTCGATCGTCGACGGCCTCGCGCAAGAGCCTCTACTCAAGAACTATCATCTGCTGGGAAGCGTCCGCGGCGACCTGTTGCAGAAACTCGGCCGTTACGAGGAAGCGCGCGCCGCGTTCGAGGCCGCCGCGGCGCTCGCGGGCAACCGGCGCGAACGGGATTTCCTGAAACGCCGTGCCGCGGCAGCCGCTGACGCAACGGAAAGATCGTCCTGATCCGCGGGCTTGCGGGCCGCCGCCATTGACAAGCCGAGAGCCGATCCTATACTTAACATAATGGTTAAGTATCTGGGTGCATCATGCCGAAACCGGAAATCATCGGTTCTGCGCGGTCGACCTACACGCACGCCGTGTGCATGGTGTGCGAGGAGAAGGGGATCGAATACCAATGGACCGAATGCGGGCTCGGCGCGCCCGAACTGCGCGCCGTCCATCCCCTCGGCAAGATGCCGGTGCTGCGCCATGGCGAGGTCGCGCTGTTCGAATCCAGGGCCATCGCCGGCTATCTCGATCGCAGCTTTCCCGGGCCGCAGCTGTTTCCGTCCGATACCGTATCCGCCGCGCTTACCGAGCAGTGGGTTTCGCTCGTCAATACGGTGGTGGACCGCACCCTGATCCGGACCTATCTCTACGCGTATATCGCGCCGAAGACATCGGACGGAAAACCGGACCGGCAGACGATCGGGGCCGTGATGCCAGCGGTGACGGAGCAGCTAGGAATTCTCGATCGCGCGGTCGCGGCCACCGGCTATCTCGCCGGCGATCGCTTCACCTATGCCGACATCAACCTGCTGCCGATTCTCGATCGGCTGCGGCTGGCGCCGGAAGGCGCCGCCGCGCTCGCGGCAGCCCCCGATCTTGCGGCCTATTTTGCGCGGCATGCGGCGCGGCCGAGCTTTGTCCGCACCACGCCGCCCGCCGCCCCGCCGGGTCGGGCGAAGCCGAACTAGCGCGAAGTGGATTACGGCTGAACAGGATCGTCGAGGGTACGCGCGGACCGGATCCCGCCACGTCCGGCGCGGGTTCAGCGCGCCACCGCGGCGTTCGGAAACCCACGAGACACGGATTGCCAGGAGCCGGCGGGGACTTCGTCGCGCGAAGCCGTTCGATTGTCGCCGCAACCCGAATCCTTCCTTGCGATCGGGGTCTTCGGCTCCGCACGAGGAAGAGACTTCGATGGTTTGCTTGAATATAATGCGGCTGTCGCCGATGGCGCTGCAATGGCGGCCGTTTGGCCATTGCTGGAATAGCGCGTGTGAGGCAGGCGGGCAGAACGATGCCAATCGGTTACAGGCCATTACGCGATCGACTGGCTGCCTTTCCTTGCCTGGGTTTGGCCAATCTGCCGACTCCACTCGAGCCGATGAAGCGATTGACGGCTCATCTCGGTGGACCGCGGTTGTGGGTCAAGCGGGAAGATGCGACCGGGCTCGGGTTTGGCGGCAACAAGTTGCGCAAGCTCGACTACGTCCTGCACGAGGCGCTTTCGAGCGGCGCCGATACGATCGTCTCAGGCGGCGTCGTGCAATCCAACAGCCAGCGGCAGGTTGCGGCGGTTGCCGCAAAGCTCGGCCTGGCGTGCCATCTTGCCGTCTACCACGGCCGGCTCGAACCGCCGACGCCGGAATACAAAACCTCGGGCAACGCGTTTCTCAATCGGCTGTTCGGCGCGCACCTCCATGACGTGCCGTGGACCGGTGATCGCAATGCAGCCATTCGCGCGCTCGTCGGCGATCTCGAAGCCAAGGGTCACAGTCCGTATTTTGTGCCATACGGGGTCTCGAATGCCCTCGGCGCCGTCGCTTATGCCACGACGATTTCCGAGATCGAGCCGCAGGCAGCGCAATCGGGTTTCGTGCCAGCCGCTATCGTGCACTGCACCGGAAGCGGCGGCACGCAGGCTGGTCTCATCGCCGGTGCAGCCTTGGCAATGCCAAACGCGCGGATCGTCGGAATTGACATCGACGCCGAGCCCACGCGGGTGCGAGAAGATGTCGTGGCGTTGGCGCGCGCAGCGTCCGATCTGCTTGACGTTGCGTTCGACGAAGCAGCGGTGGAAGTCGTCGCCGGACATGCGGGAGCCGCCTACGGGGTTCCGCACGAAGCCACGATCGAAGCGATCCGGATCGCGGGCCGGCTCGAGGCGCTTCCACTTGATCCGGTCTATTCGGGCAAGGGGCTCGCGGGCCTGGTGGCCCTGATCCGCCATGGGCGGTGGCGCAAGGACGAGGACGTCGTCTTCCTGCATACCGGCGGCGCCCCGGCGCTTTTCGCCTATCAGAGCGCGCTCGGCATCTGAAAAAGGCGAAGCCAATCTCACTCCGGGATGGGTCGGCAACGCGGCCCCTAGCCTAGATCAGCCGCAGCCCCTTCATGCTGGCATGCCCGTTCTTGCCGACGATAATGTGGTCGTGCACGGCGATGCCGAGCGGGCCGGCGATGTCGATGATCGCTTTCGTCATCTGGATGTCGGCCTGCGACGGGGTGGGATCGCCGGAGGGATGGTTGTGCACCAGGACGATCGCGGTGGCGGACAATTCCAGTGCGCGCTTGATCACCTCGCGCGGATAGACCGGGGTATGGTCGACGGTGCCGGTCTGCTGCACCTCGTCCGCGATCAACTGGTTGCGCTTGTCGAGGAACAGCAGGCGGAACTGCTCCTTGTCGGCGAACGCCATCGTGGTGCGGCAATAGTCGATCACGTCGTTCCATGAGGACAGCAAGGTGCGGCTCTGCAACTGGCCCTTGGTGATCCGGCTGGCCGCCGCGGCGAGCAGCTTGAGCTGGTTGATCGACGCGTCCCCGATCCCCTTGACTTCGCGCAGCCGCGTCTCCGGCGCGTGGATCACCTCGGCGAACGAGCCGAATTTCTTCAGCAGCGACTTGGCCAGCGGCTTGGTATCGCGCCGCGGCAGGGCGGCGAACAGCGCCAGTTCAAGCAGCTCATAATCGCTTAGTGCATCGGGGCCTGCGGAATGAAAGCGCTCGCGCAGCCGCTCGCGATGGCCGTGATAATGCGGCGCTTCGGCGGGCTGGTCTTGCGTCTCGTTGGTATCGGCGGCCATCGGCGCCAACCATGCCGCGCCTGCCAGCTTTTGCAACCGGGAAGTGACAGAAACGACGCCGCGGCGCTAGGATCGAGCCGGGGCGGAACGGCTTCCGCCAGCAGAGGGAAAGGCCTTCGCCGCGTGACGCCATTCAAGACCATCCGCGCCCGCGCCGAGAAACGCAAAGGAGGGGCGCCCGCGCTCAAGAAACTGCTGCCGCCGGTCCCGGATCCGCAATCCCTGATCAATCTCGGGGATGACCGCGTGCTTGCCGAGATGGCGAGGCGCGTGTTCTGCGCGGGCTTTGCCTGGAGCGTGATCGAGGCCAAATGGCCGGGTTTCGAGCAGGCCTTCCTGCGCTTTGCGCCGGCCAAGCTGGCCTTTAAGCCCGACGAGTTCTGGGAGAAGCTCACCAGCGATACGCGCATCGTGCGCAACGGCGCAAAGATTATGTCGGTGCGGGATAACGCCCGCTTTCTGCAGGAGATTGCGAAAGAGCATGGCAGCTTCGGCCGCTTCCTGGCGAACTGGCCGCCCTCCGACGAGGTCGGGCTGCTGAACCTGCTGGTCAAACGCGGCAGCCGGCTCGGGGGCAATACCGGCCAGATGCTGCTGCGCTTCCTCGGCTGGGACGGCTTTGTCACGTCAAGGGATGTCGTCGCCTGCCTGCGCGATGCGGGACTGGACATCGCCGAGGAGGTCAAATCGAAGACGGACCTTGCCAAGGTGCAGGCGCAGTTCAACGCCTGGGCCGGGGAAACCGGACTTCCCTACGTCCACCTCTCGCGCATCTGCGCCATGTCGATCGGCGAAAATTACGAAGCCAGCGAACTCACCCGTCGTACCAGAGGCGGCGATTGATGCTGTAACGTGTGCGGTTCGGCTACGCCGCCACCGGCGGCTTCTCGCCATGGCGCTGCGAGAGCGTAAAAATCTCGACGCCGGTCGAGGTCACGCCGACCGAATGCTCGAACTGCGCCGACAGCGAGCGGTCGCGCGTTACCGCGGTCCAGCCGTCGGACAATATCTTCACATGCGGCTTGCCGAGGTTGATCATCGGCTCGATGGTGAAGAACATGCCGGGCTTCAGCACCACGCCCTCGCCGGGCCGGCCGACATGGATGATGTTGGGCTCGTCATGGAACATGCGGCCGAGGCCGTGGCCGCAGAAATCGCGCACCACGCTCATGCCCTGCGGCTCGACAAAACTCTGGATGGCGTGGCCGATGTCGCCGGTGGTGGCGCCGGGCTTGACCGCCGCGATGCCGCGCATCATCGCCTCATAGGTCACCTCGATCAGCCGCTCGGCCTTGCGCGCGATCGGGCCGACCGCATACATCCGGCTGGAATCGCCGTACCAGCCGTCGACGATGAAGGTGACGTCGATATTGACGATGTCGCCTTCCTTCAGCGCGCGGTCGCCGGGCATGCCGTGGCAGACCACGTGGTTGATCGAGGTGCAGGTCGAATAGCGATAGCCGCGATACATCAGCGTCGCCGGATAGGCCCCGTGGCTGAAGGCGAAGGTGCGGACGAATTCGTCGATCTCCGAGGTCGGCAGTCCCGGCTTGACGATGTCGGTCAGCTCGTCGAGGCATTTGGCGACCAGCGCGCCTGCCTTGCGCATGCCGGCAAAGCCGCTCGGCCCATGCAGCTTGATCTGCCCGGTCTTGCGCAGGGAGGTATCGGAGGCTTCGATGTAGCTCATGGGCGGATCTTCGTGCGGCGAGGGGTGATTTGACTGCCCAATTTAATGATCGGGACCGGCAGTAGCAAGCCGGGCTTGGGTCGCGAAATGGTTGTCATTGGCAGGGAACTCGCGGTCCGGCGGCGGCAGGAGCCCGCCGGTCTCAATTCGAAACTTCCACCGTGGTCTCGACCGGCAGGGCACCGCCCCGGATCCGGATTTCGCGGACCGGATAGGGCACCCGGATGTCCTCCCGCTTGAAGGTGTCCCACAGCGCCAGCATGACGTCGCTCTTCACATTGTCCATGCCGTCGGGGTCGGCGATCCAGAAGGTCAGGGCGAACTTCATCCCGGCCTCGGCGAATTCGGTCAGGATGCAGTTCGGCGGCTTGCTCTTGATGGCGCGCTTGGCCGCTGCCGCAACGTCGATGGCGAGCTTGCAGACGAGCTTCGGATCGGCGTCGTAATTGGTGCCGAACACGACCTTCACCAGCGTATTCTTGTCCGTGTAGGTCCAGTTGACGACCTTTTGCGTCACCAGGTCCTCGTTCGGGATCAGAAATTCCCGGCCGTCGCCGGCGGCGACCGAGATGTAGCGCGTCTTCATCGCGCTGATGCGGCCGGTAGAGTCGCCGATGGTGACGAGGTCGCCGGGTTTTACCGACTTGTCCGCGAGCAGGATGAT
>Ga0209698_10009181_pt1 | contig 10141 bp, 11 predicted proteins | sample LitLauG_LLR_2012_FD_187203 | JGI IMG/M metagenome (GOLD analysis project Ga0209698, IMG submission 187203) | Freshwater sediment microbial communities from Pennsylvania, USA - Little Laurel Run_MetaG_LLR_2012 (SPAdes) (version 2) | ecosystem: Environmental > Aquatic > Freshwater > Creek >... | reverse complement strand
GCCATCGAAGGGACTCGAACCCCCACACCGTTGCCGGTACATGGACCTGAACCATGCGCGTCTGCCAATTCCGCCACGATGGCAAGTGGACTTCAGTCGTCGCGGTGGCCCCAAGGCCGCCGGATCAGGAAGACCTGCATGTCTATTCTACAGGCCAGTTGCTCGCTGTCAAACCATCGAACCTATCATACGGTGGGTAGCGCGGTAGCAATGTCATCGGTGGTAACCATGTCATCCTGAGAAGGGCGATAGCCCTTCGATGGACCCTACGAAGCGCCTAAAGCGGCAATACAGTCACCAAGATCATATAGACCGCATGCACTACTATTTCCGCCCGTTCCTATCACTTCTCCAGAATCCGGTACCCACTTCAGTTTCCGCGAAGCAGGTTGTCTCGGGAGAAACCCGCAGAGTATATTGGCTCCTCCCTGATATTGCTACGGAGACGACTGCGTCCCTGGAGGCTGGCAATGGATTCCCCCACGAAGAAGTTCTATTCGCGTCGTGAAGTGCTCCGCGGAGCCACAGTGCTTGCCGGCAGTGCATTTCTGCCTTCCCTCCTTCCCAACGCTGCGGCGCGGATGGCCGCAGTCGGTTACGGGCCGCAGACCGGCACGGCTCCGGCGGATCCGTTGGCGACGATCCGTGCGATGTTCGCCGCGATTCCGATTCAGTCTCAGAAGCTGACCGATAACCTGACCTTGCTGTCAGGTCCGGGCGGCAACGTGGCCGTGCTCAGCGGCCGCGACGGAAAGGTGGTCGTTGACACCTTCGTGGCTCCAGCCTGGCCCAAGGTCAAAGAGGCGTTGAATGCGCTTGGGATCGAACCCGTCAAGACCGTCGTGAACACACATTGGCATTACGACCACACCGACAATAATGCTTCGCTGCACGAGGCAGGGGCCACGGTTCTGGCCCACGAGAATTCGAAAGCACGCATGTCCGAAACTCACGAACTGGCGGTTTTAGGGCTGAAGATATTGCCGTCCCCGGCGGATGCGCTGCCACAGCAAACGTTTAAAGACACCCTCAAGCTCGATGTAAACGGTGACCACCTGAATCTCGCCCACCTACCCCCCGCGCATACCGATACCGATCTCTACGTACACTTCGAGAAAGCGGACGTACTCCATGCCGGTGACTGCTTCTTCAATGGGAACTATCCCTACATCGATGCAGGCACGGGTGGCAAGATCGGCGGTATGGTTGCCGCCGCCGAGAAGCTGTTAGCTCTGGCGGGACGCAACACAAAAATCATCCCGGGTCATGGTCCGCTTGGGAACAAGACCGATCTGGAGAAATTCCGTGACATGCTGGCGACAGCACAGGACCGGGTGCAGAAACTGAAGTCCTCGGGAAAATCAATAGACTAAGCTGTCGCTGCCAAGCCCTTTGGCGATCTCGACCCGATTTGGGGCAAGGGGCATTTCAACGGGGACGCCTTCGTTCGGATCGCCTACCTCGCTCTTTAGGTGCGCTCAGTGAGCCCAGTTTCCCCGTTATTCCAGCTTCGCGTTCATCGTGATCTTCGCGTTGAGCACCTTCGACACCGGGCATCCCTTCTCGGCGGCCTCGGCATACTTCTGAAAGGTCGCCGCATCGGCACCCGGCACTTTGCCCACGACATCGATGTGGCTCGAAGTAATCGTCCATCCCGAGTCAAGCTTTTCCAGCGATAGGGTGATGGTGGTCGAGATGCTCTCCGGGGTAAGGTTCGCCCCGCCCAGCTGCGCTGACAAAGCCATCGAGAAGCATCCCGCGTGCGCGGCGGCAATTAATTCCTCGGGATTTGTCCCGGGAGCATTCTCAAATCGCGTCGTAAAGGAATAAGGCGTATTGTTCAGCACTCCTCCAGGAGCCGAGATCGTTCCCTTCCCGTCCTTGAGTCCACCCTTCCAGACTGCACTAGCCTTCCGTTGCATGACGTTCTCCTCGCAAATTTAGATGAAGTCGCGTCTGTCATTGTAGACGGAATCGCTTTCCCACGTCTCGGGCGGGAATTGTTGACTGTTGAATTTTGATTGTTGATTGAAAATCGGCGAGGTGGAGCACTTGGGTGAATATCAAGAGGAAAGGTTGTGATTCAACAATCAGAAATCAAAAATCAACAATTTCTTCAGTAGAAGTCCGAGCAGCTCAGGTAAAACCCGCACTGCGGACACTTCAGCTTGCAGCGGCTCTCGCGTAGCTTAGACGAACAATTCGGACAATACTGCCCCGGGTCGACTGCCTTTCCTCCCGCCCCATGCCCGCTCTCATCGGCGGGCGTTTCCCGTGGATCTTTCTCCATTTATGCCGCGCGATCACTCGCTTCCTGTGACGTCCAGTTCCAGCAGTCTCCCATCAGCAACCAGGCGCCCAACCGCCGCCATACCCTGACGTACTTTCCCCGTGCTGGAATCATGGTCCCATCGGCCTTTCGCACCACGAGCGAAAAGCGCCCGAGTTCCATGGCCATGTCGCCGGAATGATCCACGCGAGTAGTTTCCATGCGCAAATCGCTGTAGCCGGCTTCACCCAGCTCGCGGAGCAGGCGCTCCACGTGCTTTTGCCCATAGGCCCCCTCGTATTGGGGCGCCATCAGCACGCCGTCGCTGGCAAACAGCCTGGCGGCGAGATCGTAATTTCCCGTATTGAATGAGGTTGCAAAATCCTGGGTCTGGTCTCGCAGCTGAGACTCAACATCCTGCAACGGACGGTCACCCGCCCGAGGCCTTATATGTTGCTGATACATCTACTCCTCCTGGGGGAAGGCACTGCTGGAACCCGCATTCGTCCCTCCAACGTCGGGACCTGTTCCGCAAAGTATCGCGATTCTAGCGCAAAAAAACTTGTGGAAGAGAAAAAGTTTTCTAGTGGCAGGATTTCGGAAAGTAATCGTGCGAAATTGCGTCGACCAGGTTAGCGCTCGAGAGGAACCGAACGGATGGGCAACCTCACACCAGAGTCTGGGTTCACCGACGCGGGGCGCAGCTTTCCCTCCGCATTCAGACCCGAATCGGTGCGCTCGGCAATCTGCCGTTTCACCCGTTCCATTAGAAACACCAGCTTCTTGCTTTCATGATCTCTCTCTGCCTGTTTGCACATCTTCTGAAAGTCTTGAGGTGTGTAGGAGACTCGATTTGTCATAGGCGGATCAGTCCTGAATGATTGACGAGAAGCGATAGCCTACCTGATCTTGGGCCACTTGCCAATCCCTCCGGTGCTTGAGCTTTATCCCCTTTCCCTTCTTTAAGATCGCGAGGAAAAATCGGGTTACGCGGCGCCGAACCCGCTCTCCTCAACCTCCCGGCGGTACATGACCTTGGTTACGTTGAGCAGATGACTAAATTCCACGAAAATCGACCACATGGACTGTTCTGTCTTGTGGGAGCGAGCGTGTTCTACCGCAAAATCATAGGCACTACCTTATTTGTCGTTGTCAGCCTTTCCCTGGCAGCCGCTCGCGACCTCGCTGTCGTCTCCAACAAGGCCAATTCCCTCGCTGCCATCTCCTTGCCGGACCTGGTGAAGGTGTGCAAAGCCCAGACCAACCGCTGGCCCGACGGGAAGCCAGTCACGCTCATCATGCGGGCCCCCTCTACGCCGGAGATGAAGCTATTTCTGGAAAAGGTTTACGAACTGCCCGAGGCGCAGGTGAAAGACCTCATTGCCACCGCCAATCATGGGCGTACCAATCATCCTGCCATCATGATCGTGGAATCGGATGAAGACCTGGTGAACAAGGTAGCTTCCATTCCCGGAGCGGTCGGCGTCGTGGATGTTTACGCGATCAACAGCAGTGTTTCGGTGGTAAAACTCGGCGGGAAGCTTCCGCTGGAGCCCGGTTATCTGTTGCACGGAAATTAAGAACTGTTTGCGAGAGGCTCAGCGTCGAGCCTCGACTCTACATGGCTATCGAGAAGAAAGCTCAAGCCGCCGCTGCGGGTGCCGAAAACGCCGGCAGCACCACGTCCAGCGGTCAGCCCACCGCGGGCAAGCAGAATTTCACGCGCCGCTTTCCCCGCTTCGTAATTGATGTCCGCTTGCAGGTCAAGATGTTTCAGGCAGGCGAATTCCGTCAATGCTGGGGACGCTCCACCGAAATGGGCCAGGACGGCATCGGCGCAACCCTCACCGGCAGCCTCGAAACCGGCGAAATCGTCACCCTCGAAATCCCGCTCCCACTCTCTCCATATCCCATCAAGGTTCGCGCGATCGTGCGCTACCGCCAAGGCTTGCGTTACGGCTTCGAATTCCTCACCCTGAACGACAACCAGCGCGACACCATCAAGCGCGTCTGCCAATACCTCGCTACCAAAGCGTAACTGCAGGCGCCGCCCGCACCGAGTGACGATTGGATTTCGTAGGGCCCCAGTTTGCTGCCAGAAGAGAGTGGCATCTGCGGGGGACATTATAGCTTCGATCTGCTGCGGCACTTCGGGGAAATCCAGAAAGCAGTGCCCGATCAGCCTGGTACCTTGTCCGTCCGAATGCGATAGATCAGGTAACCAACGACCGCGACGTTCACGACCAGCACGAGAATCTTCACTACGCTCGGGTGGCGGAAAATCTCATACACTTCGACCGGAACCAGCAACCCGGTGATCACCACGGTAGCCCACTCTCCCCATCGCTTCTGCAGCCACAGTCCCGTACCTTCGACCAGAAACAACGCAGCATAAAGCAGCCCCGCCAGGCCGAACTCCTTCACCTGTCCTGGACTCAGGTTCGCGGCACGCATCAGCAGCATGTCGACGTATCGATTCCCTGGATCCAGCCGCATGGCGCGCACCCAGTGCTCCAGGCGCTCGCCGATATCCTGGTGCATCATGCGGAAGACTCCTAACGAGAGCGCGATCAAGGACGCGGCCTTCAGGAATTTGAATACCGCGATTACCCGGAGCAACGTGCCGTTGCGTCGACGCTGCCGGGCAGGGTCGTTGCCCTGCACCCGATGTTGCCGCGAATCGAAAGAAGGCGAAGTGGCCATTCGTGCCCTTTTACGGTGTCGAGCGAAGATCGACCACTTTAACAGTCAAACCAAGTTTTCTCCACCACGCCTCCCTTGCTTGCTACCGCACCTAATCCAACATCTGTTTTCAAGCTGGCATCCCAACATACAATTGACTCGCCCATGCGTGCTCTCCTCCTGACACTCATCGTCTGCACAGCCGCCGCGCAGATCACGCCTGTGGCCACGATCGTGGTGATTGACGAAAATGGAGTCGCCGTGCCTTCGGCCAGGATTTCTTTGGAAGCCCCACCAAACCCCGCCGTGCGTTGCCAGACCGACTACAGCGGACGATGTCAATTTCCAAACCTCACCCCGGGTCAGTACCAACTTCGCGTCGAGAAGGAGGGCTTCTATGCGCTTCAGGAGCCCGCCGTCGAGATGATGGCCACCTCAAGCATTGAAGTCGCCATCTCACACCAGCAGGAGTTGCATGAAGTTGTCGATGTTCACGAATCCTCTCCGGCCATCGATCCCGCGCAAGTTGCTTCGCAGGAAACGATCAGCGGCCTCGACGTCATCGATATCGTCTACCCCGGCACCCACGACTACCGCAACGTGCTCAACTTCATTCCCGGAGTCGTCCAGGACCAGTCTCGCCAGCCCCACATCGCCGGCGCGCAGACTTACCAGACCCTTACCTTGCTCGATGGCTTCAACGTCACTCAACCTGCCAACGGACAACTCCTGGTTCATGTCAGTGCCGACGCGTTCCGCTCCATCCAGGTCGAGACCTCCCGCGAGCCTGCCGAATACGGCAAAGGGTCCGCCGGAGCGCTGCATCTGAACACCGGCATCGGCGACGATCACTTCCGTTTCTTCGCCACCAATTTCATTCCTTCCATCCAGAACAAGCATGGGTGGCGCTTCGATCAATTCCTCCCTCGCTTCACCACCTCCGGCCCAATCGTGAAGCGAAAAATCTGGTTCTACAACGCATTCGAAGGCGAATACAACAATCTGGTTTACACTGCTCTCCCCATTGACCAGGACAGCGATTACATCTGGCGCATCGGCAATCTGTCTAAGGTCCAAACCAATTTGACCAGCCGCAACATTCTTACAACCAGTTTCCTGATCAACTACCTGCACGACCAGTACGCGTATCTCTCACCGCAAAGCCCGCAATTGACGAACCCTCAGGATGTCGAGACCGCTTACATCTCCAGCGTGAAAGACCAACATTACTTCAACAGCGGCCAACTTCTCGAAACCGGACTTGCCTTCAGTCAATACAATCTGCGTCTCACCCCTTATGGGACAGCCCCTTACCAGATCACTCCGAGCACCGCCTTCGGCAACTTCTATTTGAACGAGCACACGACCGCCACTCGCTGGCAGGGCTTGACGAACCTATATCTCCCGCTCCGCCATTGGCACGGCCGTCACGATTTCAAAGTCGGAGCCGATCTCGACCGCATCTCTTACGACGCCCAATTCAATCGCCAACCAATTTCGTTCCTGACGGCACAGGTTTCCGGTCCTCAACCCGCCGACATTTGTTTCACAGCGCCGCAAGACAGGAACTTTCCTTGCATTCGCTACTCCACCTTCACCGCCGCCCTGCCGTATGAGCAGAACAACAGCGAAGTCAGCGTCTACCTCCAAGATCGCTGGAGTGTCACTGACCGCCTGCTCATTGAACCGGGCATTCGTTTCGATTGGGATTCGATCGTCCGCGACGGTGTATTCTCACCGCGTCTTGCCGGAACCTATGTTCTCGACAACTCCGGCACCACCAAAATCTCTGCCGGAATCGGGATCGTCTATGACGCGACTCCACTCTTCCTCATCGCCCGCCCGTACGCAGGCACTCGCGCAGACATCTTCTTCGCCACCGATCCCAACTGCAGCACGACCCGCTGCGTCACGACAACGGGACCCCTCGCGACCACGTTTTCGATCAACGGCACCCCGCTCGAGCCCCCGCGATTTCTTAACTGGAGCCTCGCCCTTGAAAAGAAGCTACCCAAAGCGATCTATATGAAAACAGAATTCCTGCGCCGGCATGGCACCAACGGATTCGTCTACGACACACGAAATTCCACCGCCACCGGCGACTTCATCCTCAGCAACACTCGCGAAGACCACTACGACGCGTTTCAGATTTCGCTTCGTCACAACTTCCGTGAGACCTACACGATTATGGGTTCCTATACCCGCTCGCGAGCCCGTACCAATCAGGCTCTCGATTTCAGCGTCGACAATCCAGTCCTCAGCTCGCAACAATCCGGTCCTTACCCGTGGGACACCCCCAACCGCTTTCTTTCCTGGGGATATCTCCCTTTCTTCAGTCTTCCTGTCTTTCACAAGTTCGAAATCGCCTACTCGCTGGAAGCCCGCACCGGATTCCCCTTCAGTCTTTTGAACGATCAGCATGAGCTCATCGGAATGCCCGGTGCCCAGCGCTTCCCTGACTACATCTCCCTGAACCTGCAACTGGAAAAGAAATTCCATCTCTTCCACAACTACTGGGCCTTGCGCGGAGGCTTCGACAACATCACCGGCCGCTGCAATCCCTTCGTAGTGAATAACGTAATCGACTCCTCCCACCCCAACCCAACCTTCACCGCCTGCCAGGGCAGAACCTTCACCTCGAGAATCCGCCTATTAGGCCGCAAATAGCAATGTCCATGTGGGGACGGACGCCTTCGTCCGTCCCGCAAAGCGAAGCGAGGCGGAAGCGCCACGAACGCCATCTCTATCTTGTGTAGGGGCGGACGCCTTCGTCCGCCCCGCCGAGCGAAGCGAGGCGTGGCAGTGCCAGGGACCTATGTGTTTGACCCCTTCCTCATCGGCAATCCTCCCAAGCTACAATGACCCCCACGACTCTTGCATCGAAATCCAATCTCCCGTCATCTCAAAAGGCGGAGGAACAATAACAATGGCTCACGAATTACCCCCGCTTCCATATGCCTATGACGCACTCGAATCTACGATCGACAAGCAGACAATGACTCTGCACCACGACATGCATCACGGCGCCTACGTGAAAAATCTGAACGCAGCTATCGAGAAGCATCCCAATCTCGCCGGCAAATCCGCCGAAGATCTCATCCGCGACCTCAACGCCATTCCCGAAGACATCCGCGCCGCCGTCCGCAACAACGCCGGAGGCCACGTCAACCACACCATGTTCTGGAAGATCATGAAGCCCCGGGGCGGAGGCGATCCCACCGGCCCCATCGCCGAAGTCATTCAGAAGACCTTCGGCAACTTCAACGACTTCAAGACGAAATTCAATGACGCGGGCACGAAGCAGTTTGGCTCTGGATGGGTCTGGCTGGCCGGCAAGTCGAACGGCGAAGTGCAGATCATTTCGACGCCCAACCAGGACAGTCCCATTTCGCAGGGACTCTATCCCATCTTCGGCAACGACGTCTGGGAGCATGCCTATTACTTGAAATACAACAACCGCCGCCCCGAATACCTGGCCGCCTGGTGGAACGTAGTGAACTGGGACGAGATTAACAAGCGTTACGCTGCCTTCAAAGCCGGCAAGGCCGCTCACGAACCAGCGCTGGCGCACCACTAAGCTTGTGTAGGGGCGGACGCCTTCGTCCGCCCGCAAGCGAAGCGAGCGCCCGGTGGCCTGGTGCTTCACAGCTTAGAGGCAATAGAAGGGCCCTTGCTAAATGCAAGGGCCTTTGTTCGTTCCATCTTCAATTGTCCTAAACCACCAACCTCGCGTACTGCTCAAGGATTCCGCTCGAATTTACTTCCGCTAGGATAATTCCTGTAATCAAAGGCCGTTCTACGCGTCCTCCGCGTCGCAGTTTCTCCGCGAACTCAGCGGTTAAATTCCGATGTGACTAGGGTCTTCGATACACCACTCCACCCTTCATCACAAAATCCACCTTCTCCATCAGCGAAACGTCCGCCAACGGATCCCCCGGCACCGCCACAATGTCGGCCAGCTTCCCTGCTTCAACCGTCCCGACCGAATCCTTCATTCCCAACAACTCTGCTGCATTGACCGTACCCGCGTGGATCGCCTGCGCAGGAGTCATCCCAAACCTCACCATCGACGAGAATTCCTTCGCCGGATTCACCTTCCAGTCGAATCCTCCCGCGTCGGTGCCAAAGGCGATCTTCACTCCCGCCTTCATCGCGCGCCGGAATGTGTCCTCGTGAATCTGGATCATCTTCACCCACACCGGGGCTCCCGCTGCCGCCCGCCCCTGCGCGACGTACTCGCCCACATAGATGGTCGGCACATAGAAGATCCCGCGCGACGCCATCGTCTTCAGATCTTCGTCGGCAATGTAGTTCCCATGCTCGATGGAATCGACTCCGGCCTCTACCGAATTGTGCACTCCGTATAGAGCCATGGCGTGCGATGCGACCTTGTGCCGCTCGCGATGTGCCTCATCCACAATCGCCTTCAGTTCTTCTGGCGTGAACGTGGGAATGTCATCGAGCACGCCATCCTCGCGCACCCGATACGATCGATCGCTGTAGACCTTGATCCAGTCCGCTCCATGGCTGATCTGCTCGCGCACGGCCTGACGAGCGTTGTCCGCGCCATCCACGACCTGGACTCCATGCGGCACAATCACCGCAGGCGCATATCCCTGCAGCGGATAAGCTCCGGTCACGTTCAGGGCGCGGGTGGCGACCTGCATCCGCGGCCCCGGAATCACTCCGTTGTTGATGGCCTTTTTCACATCAACATCGCCGTATCCGGCGCCCTCGGTCTCCAGGTCCCGAATCGAAGTGAACCCATACTCCAGAGCCCGCCGCGCATTCACGGTCGCAAGAATCGTCCGATACTCCGGCGACTGCTTCAGCAACTGCTCGTCGTAATCCGCGGCGGTAATGTCTCCTTGCAGCAAGACATGCGTGTGCGTATCGATTAATCCTGGCAAGCAAGTCTCGCGCGAGAGATCGATCACCTCAGAACCGGCAGGTGCAGCAGTTGCGAGCTCCTTGATCTTCTCGCCTTCGATCACGACAACGACGTTCTTTCGTGATGAATCCCCGCGCCCATCGAAGAGATTCCCGCAACGCAACGCTATCGTCTTTGAGCTCGCAGTCTGTCCGAACAGAAAAGACGTCGAGCACAACAAAATCGAAACTCCCAAAGCAATCTGCCGCCGCATAGCCCCTCCCACCGAGAAGTGCCTTTCTGCATTTCCTGTGCAAGCC
>Ga0209698_10009179_pt1 | contig 10142 bp, 5 predicted proteins | sample LitLauG_LLR_2012_FD_187203 | JGI IMG/M metagenome (GOLD analysis project Ga0209698, IMG submission 187203) | Freshwater sediment microbial communities from Pennsylvania, USA - Little Laurel Run_MetaG_LLR_2012 (SPAdes) (version 2) | ecosystem: Environmental > Aquatic > Freshwater > Creek >... | reverse complement strand
CCTATGAGCAGAGCGTGCACGGGCGGGCCGTGTCTGCCGGATCGTTCCGGGCTGCCGTCTGTACCGACTGCCACGGCGTCCATGAAATTCGCCGCGCCAGCGACGACAAATCATCGATCTTTCAGTTCAATGTCCCGCTTACCTGTGGCAAATGTCATGAGTCGGTGAAAAACGAATTCATGCAGAGCATCCACGGACAAGCCGTCAGCCGCGGCAACTCGGAGGCCCCGGTTTGCACCGATTGCCATGGCATTCACTCCATCAAATCGCATCTCGATCCGAACTCGTCGGTGGCAGCGAAGAATCTGGCGCGCACCACCTGTGCGCGCTGCCACGAGGGCGTGCGGCTCTCCCAGGAGTTCGGGGTGGAAGGCGGCCGGTCGAGCACCTACTTGGCCAGCTACCACGGGCTGGCTTCTCAATTGGGTTCCAAGATTGTTGCCAACTGCGCCAGTTGCCACGGGGTGCACAACATTCTTCCCTCGGACGATCCGCGTTCAACCATTAATCGAGCGAACCTGGTGAGAACCTGCGGCCAGTGCCATCCGGGCGTGACGGAAAAATTCGCGCTCGGTAAAGTCCATGTAGACGCACCCCTTTCCGCCGACATCGGCAGCGTGGCCGTGCGCTGGATCCGCCGCTTCTACCTCAGCATGATCTTCGGGGTAATCGGCGGCATGGTTCTGCACAACCTCATCATCTGGCGCCGCAAGGCCATTGAGCGTCGCGACGCTTACCCGCGCACCGTGACCCGCATGACCACCAGCCAACGCTGGCAGCACTGGGCGCTGCTGATTTCCTTCATCACGCTGGTCATCACCGGATTCGCTCTGAAGTACCCCGATTCCTGGTTGTCGATGCTCCCCGGGATGGGTGAAACCGTGCGCGGCATTGTCCACCGCATCGCCGCCGTGGTCATGATCGGCGCGAGCGTGTACCACGTTTTGTACGCGGTGCTGACACGCGACGGCCGCAGACTCATTCTGGACCTACTTCCCGCACCCAAGGATGCGACCGACGTCATTGCAGTGATGCGTCACTACCTCGGCCTCGGGGGAAACAAGCCCGAGTTCAAGCGGTTCACCTACGCGGAGAAGGCCGAATACTGGGCCCTGGTCTGGGGGATCATCGTGATGGCCACGACCGGCATTGCGCTTTGGGCAAAGATGACAGTGGGCCATCTGTTGCCGCGCTGGTGGCTGGATGTGGCGACCGCCATCCACTTCTACGAAGCGGTACTGGCTTCCCTTGCCATCGTCGTGTGGCACTTCTATCAGGTGTTTCTGGATCCGGACGCTTATCCCATGAACTGGGCATGGTGGGACGGCAAGGTGTCGGAGCATCACTATCGTGAAGAGCACGGCCTCGATAGCGAGACCCTGCTGGCCGCCGCTCGCGTGGACTCTCCCGAAAACAACGGCCACAACAGTGGGGACGGCCCACGAATCGCCGCGCAAGAGCAAGAGGAGGTCGGCGCCAAGCACGACGGCTAACCGTGATTCGTCGGTAGAGACGCGGCTGGCCTTCTCTAGAATTAACGGTCGCGGACGAGAGTGTCCGCGCTACACGATTCTGGTATAAGCAATCTTTCCTTGGAATTGAAAGCTGGAGGTTTGTCCTCATCATGAACGAAAGCAATCCGAGCGCTTCTCCCCGTAAGACGGGACTGGCCCGCATCCACGAGTTGCTCCGGAATCCCATTTCCGTGGTCGGTCTCGCGCTCGCCGTCGTCGCGCTCGGTAACATCCTGTTCCTTTTCTTCATCGACGTGACGGCGAAACACCCCAGTCCCTACGTCGACATCCTCGCCTACATGGTCGCGCCCGCCTTCCTGGCGATTGGCCTGGTACTGATCCTGTTCGGCGCGATCTACTATCGCCGTCGCCGTCGTGAAGCAGCCGGCCTTACCTCACACTACATGCGATTCGATTTTGCCGATCCCGCGCAGCGCGGCGCCATCTCGTTTTTCCTGGCGTTTATCGTGGTTTTCATTGGCATGAGCGTGGTGGGCAGCTATCGCGCGTATAGTTTCACCGACTCGGTGAGTTTCTGCGGACAGCTCTGCCACTCCGTGATGGCGCCGGAATTCACCGCTTACCAGCAGTCTCCGCATGCGCGAGTTGCCTGCGTGGATTGCCACGTTGGCGCCGGCGCCACCTGGTACGTGAAGTCGAAACTGTCAGGCGCACGCCAGGTGATCAAGACTGCTCTCAACACCTTTCCCCGCCCCATCCCGTCTCCCGTTCACAACCTGCGCCCCGCCGCAGAAACGTGCGAAACCTGCCACTGGCCGAAGAAGTTCTACGGGGCGCAGCTGAAAGTGTTCAATCACTATTCCAGCGATGAAAAGAACACCCCGCGCCAGATTCGTCTTCTCATCAAGACGGGTGGCGGCGATCCTGCGACCGGCGAACCCGAGGGCATCCACTGGCACATGAACATCTCCAATGAGATGACCTACGTCGCCACCGACGAGCAGCGCCAGCTCATCGCGTACGTCCACGTAAAGGATCCTCAGGGGCGAATTACGGAGTATTACGCGAAGGATTCCAAACTGACCAAGGACCAGATCGCGAAGGCCGAGAAGCGCCGCATGGATTGCGTCGATTGTCACAATCGCCCAACCCACATCTACGTGCCGCCCGATGTTTCCGTCGACCGCTCCTTCACCGCGCATCGTCTCGACATCAGCCTGCCCTTCCTGAAGCAGCAGGCGGTGGCGGCTCTCACGGGCAACTACGGCACCACCGACGCCGCCATGCAGGGCATCGCCAAGACCATTTTCGAGTTCTACAGCAGCAAGTATCCCGATCTTGCCAGAAACAAGCAGCCCGAGATCCGCGGCGCGATCGATGAACTGCAGCGCGTCTACAAGCTGACGTTTTTCCCGGAGATGAAACTCGACTGGCGCACCCACCCCAACAACATCGGGCACTTTTATTCCAACGGTTGTTTCCGTTGCCACGATGGCGACCATGTCAGCCCCGAGGGCAAAGTCATCCGCAAAGATTGCAACATTTGCCACACGATTCTGGAGCAGCAGGAGAACGCCGTGAACATCTCGTCGCTGCCTGGTCTGGATTTCAAGCACCCTGTCGATCTTGGCGACATGACCGCGGTCAACTGCAGCGACTGCCATAGTGGCGGCGTGGGCCCCTAGATATTTGCCCGTGTGCAGAGCGGGGCTTTGTGCTCTACAAAGGTGACGCAAGACGGAATAGAGTCCGAATGGCCCGTGATTCGATAACCGTCACACCGTGACAAGGCGTTCTGCTCCTTTCGGGAGGTCGGCAACACTCCCCTCCTTCTGACATTCAAGATTCAACGAATTTTCTGGCCTGGAGTCTCGTGCCGATTGACGTGCCCCGGGCGATTGACTTGCCCGTTACGGCAACCTACCATGCACTCGTTCCGGGAAGTGCACCGAATGCCGGCGTCACCGTTTGCAACCGCAATCAATCCGTTCTCGGCCAGAGGAGCCGGCAAAATGGTTAGCCGCCCGGCTGGGATTTTCCTGCGCCGGGCCAGCGTCGGAATGATCCTGTGGTTGGCGGTTGGCTTACTCCATTCGAACCCCAGGGCATCATCCGAAAGAGCGCCAGAGCGACTCGTCGCCGTCGGCGACGTCCACGGTGATGTTGATGATCTCTGCCTCATTCTCAGGCGCACAGGCCTGGTGGATGACCGCAATCGGTGGATCGGCGGAAACGCTACGTTAGTTCAAACCGGAGACCTCGTCGATCGTGGCCCCAAGGGACGTGAGGCGATGGAGTTGCTGATCGGGATCGAGAAAGAAGCCGCAAAAGCCGGCGGGCAAGTCGTGCCCTTGTTCGGCAATCACGAGGTCATGAACATTCTGGGCGACCTGCGCTACGTCACTCCGCAGGGCTACGCTAGTTTCGCGGACAACGAGTCTGAGAAGCGCCGCAAAGCCGCATATCAGGATTATGCAGCCTGGTGCGCCAGGCACGCGAAAATGTTGGCAACGCTCAAACAAACCACGCTGCTCGCCACGGAAGAAGATTGGATGGCAAAACATCCGGTTGGCTTTTTGGAATATGTCGAAGCATTCAGTCCCAACGGAACCTACGGGAAGTGGCTTCGACAACATTCCACTGTAGTCAAGATTGGGGGAACCATTTTCCTGCACGGTGGAATCCATCCCAATTTGGTTTCCTTGCCACTCGAACAAATCAACTCCCAGGTACAACAAGAAATCGAAGAATTCGACAAGACAAGGCAGTACCTGGTGTCTCGTAAGATGATTCTGCCGTTTTTCACTATCCAGGAAATTGCCGTGGCCGCGCAGGCGGAACTGGCAGAACGCGCGTCAGAAACGCCGTCAGACGCGGAAGATCATGCCAGCCTGGTGCGGCTTCTCGGTTTTGACAACTGGCTTTGCATGCGCGACGACGGCCCTTTGTGGTTTCGCGGCTACGACCAATGGAACGAGGAAGAAGCATCCCTCCAAATAGGGAAAATCTTGGCAGCCTACGATGCCGAGCACATTGTCGTCGGCCACACGGTCCAGAAGGCGGCACACATTCGGAGCCGCTTCGAAGGAAGGGTGTTCCTGATTGACACCGGCATGCTGTCAGAGTATTGGAAGGGCGGCCGGGCCTCGGCGCTCGACATCCGCGCAGGCGGCAAATTCACTGCCGTGTACCTGGATGGGCAGGAGGTACTGCTCGAGGAAAAACCTTCTGCATCTGTGAAGAAAGAGAATGGGACGTCATTCTGGATAACGCTTGCGAGCAAGGGTTTGTGAGATGAACCGCTGGATTGAGCGGACACTGAATATCCATCCAGAGGATTTGGGGCGCGCCGTCCCACTGAGTTCTTGCCTGTTTCTCACCATCAGCGCCTCAGTCATTGGCAAAGTTGCTCGCGACGCCTTATTTCTGGCGCAATTCCAGGCCGTTCAGCTGCCTTACGCGGACATTGCCAGCGGGATACTCGTCGGCTTCGTGGTTGTCATCTATTTGCGCCTGTCGCGCCGAACCTCGCTCGGAAACTTGTTGGTGGGCGGCTCTTTGTTCTTTGCTGCCACCTGCGCGTTGTTCTGGGTCCTCACGCACTACTCGCGTCCCGCATGGCTCTATCCGGCCTTTTATATTTGGGTGGGCATCTTCGGAGTGCTGGCGCCGACTCAAGTCTGGACCCTCGCGAATTACCTTCTCACGACGCGCGAAGCAAAACGCATCTTCGGTATGGTCGGTGGCGGCGGCATCTGTGGCTGGATTTTCGGTGGCTATTTCTCAAGAATTGTCGCCCAAGCCTTCGGCACCGAAAGTCTCCTGCTCGCCATGACGGTTCTTCTCCTCATTTGTTCTGCCCTCATGGCCTTCGTCTCTAAAGGTGGCAATCTTCGCATCGGCCCCGCAAACGGTCCAACCGCAGACATCGCCGCAACCCGCCAAAAAGACGTGCAGGACAGCATGCGCGCTGTTTTTTCTTCTCCTTACCTGCGTGCCATCGCTGTCCTGATCTGCATTTCTTCGTTCGCAACCACTCTCACTGGTTGGCAATTCAAGGCTCTGGCCAAGCAGTTCTCTGTCGGCAAAGATGCTCTTGCGATGTTCTTCGGCGATTTTTATTTTTACGCCGGCCTTCTGGCGTTGCTGTTTCAGTTGCTGCTGACCACCCGCCTGCTCCGCCGCTTCGGCATCGTCCCCATGCTCTTCGTCCTTCCCCTCGTAGTCTTGACTGGCTCCGCCGGTCTCCTCGTCTGGGGAACCGTCGTCGCCGCTCTCTTCCTCAAGGGCAGTGATCAGGTCCTTCGCTATTCCATCGACCGCTCGACGATCGAATTGCTCTATTTGCCGCTGCCGAACCGGGTAAAACTCCGTGCAAAATGGTGTATTGACACCGCGGTGTGGCGCCTGGGAGATGGCTTGGCCGGCGTCGTCGTTCTGATCTTCGCAGCGCAGTTGCACTGGACGCCGCAGCAAATCAGCTGGATTGCCATCCTTCTCATCCTCGGCTGGCTCACCGCCGTATACGTCGCCGGAAAGCAGTATGTCGTAGTTTTGCAGGACTCCATCAGCCAGCATCGCCTTGATGCTGAACAGGCTTCTACGCTCGCTCTCGATCGCTCCACCGCCGATCTGCTGGCGAAGAAAATTCTCGCCTCCGATCCCGGAGAAATCCTCTACGCCCTCAGTCTCTTCGAGGTCGAACGGCAGCGCGCCGCTCACCCCGTGATTCGTGGTCTCTTGAATCATCCCGCTCCCGAAGTCCGAGAGAAAGCCATTTCCATTCTCTCGGCCGTCGGCGACAAGTCCGTTTTGCCAGCCATCGAAATCCTGCTGACAGATCCCGACTCCGGGGTTCGAACCCAGGCCATGCTCTACCTCGTCTACCACATCCGCGCGGATCCCCTCACCCTGCTTGCCGATATCGGTGGCTTCGCCGATTTCTCTCTGCGCTCAGCCGTGGCCGTTTATCTGGCGCGCCCCGGCGAAGGTCAAAGCGTCGAAGCCGCCCGCCAAATCCTCATCGCAATGTCCCGCGAGAGCGGCGAAGAAGGACAACGCACTCGTCTCGAAGTCGCACGCCTCCTCGGAGAACTCCCGGATTTCTTCGATCCCCTGCTGGCGACGCTCCTCCGCGATCCTGTCAATCCGGTCGTGTGCGAAGCCATCCGTTCCGTCGGGGCGCTCCGAAAATTCCCCCTCGCTGCGACTTTGCTTGAGTTCCTTCCCAATCGCGAACTCTCGAGCGACGCCGCTCAGTCGCTTGCCAAGTTCGGCGACCACGGAGTCGGCCTGCTCGGCGGTCTCCTTGGGGATTCCTCCGCTCCCCTGGACACTCGGCGCGCGATCCCGCCCATTCTCGTAAGCATCGGCACGCCTGCCGCGACGCGGGTTGTATTAGACAATCTCCTGGAGCGAGACACGGCCCTTCGTTTTCAAATGATCAGCGCTCTAAACAAAATTCACCAGGTGCATCCTGAAATCGCACTGGACATGCAATTGGTGGAAACCGTTCTCGCCGCGGAAATCATGGGCCACTATCGCTCCTATCAAATTCTGGAAGCTCTCCGCCTTCCTGGAGACTCCGATGAATCCGTCATGCGCGCGCTCCACGAATCCATGGAGCAGGAGATCGAAAGAATCTTCCGTCTCCTCGGACTCTTGTATCCACATCTCGATTTGCACTCGGTCTATTTCGGATTGCAATCGAAGAATGCGACCGTGTACGACAATGCCCTGGAATTTCTCGAAAATGTCCTGAAGTCGCAACTGCGCGCCAGTCTTGTACCGCTTCTCGACGGGAAGGTAAGCCCCAAGGAGAGAGCCGCAATCGCGGAGCGATTTGTCCGCGCAAAAGTGGAAAGTCGCGAGCAGGCCGTCGCAGAATTGGTCGCCAGCGATGATCCGTGGCTGAAATCCTGCGGAGCGTATGCCATCGGTACGTTCGCGATCAAGTCTTTGGCAGGGGAATTAGGACAGTGCTTGGAGCACCCGGATCCGCTTTTGCGCGAAACCGCCCTCGCCGCCAAACTTCGCCTCGAGGCTCTCGCTGCGGATCCGTGATCGCGGCCCTGGGGCGCAGATCCCTTGCGCTACGGAGTCAGTCGTGCACGGAGCAAAGCTGACCCCTTTGCGCTGCAGGTAGGCCTCAGGGTCGTAGAAACTGTTATCGTGGGAGCCGTAGATCGATACGCGTCGCGTGCAGCACGCCCTTATCATCCACATGGCCCAGCAGGATCACAAACGACCCTTCCTTGACCTCGTCCATCTTTGCGGGTTTTCCGAGCTTCGTCCACTCGGTGGAGTTGTCGAAGGCGACCTTCCTTGCGTCATTCGACGGAGCGGAGCCTCCATGGATATCGATCGTCGATTCGTCTTTATTGATTCTGACGACGTGACCCTGCCACTTCGTCTCTTTTTTCGCCGGTGCTTCTTTCTTTTCGGTTGCGGCTTGCTGCGCGCCCGCCGGAGCGGCAGCAAGTACGGCTCCCGTAAGTATCAAGGAAAGCAAAGTCAACCAAACTTTCATTGCATCCTCCCTGTTGGAATCGTTGTGGATTCGGGCCCGACTACGATGGGATAAGATTTCGCTCCGAGAGGATAGTCCCGCACTCGCAAATAGTAAAGAAGAATTTGCCGCAAACCACCCGCCTTCTTCGCTGCCGCGTTCTGCCGAAGCGATTCGAGTTGTCTCCAAGTATGCCGCAGCGTACAGTATGGACGGTTCTGGGAGCACAACCCCATGCGCGAATCGCTCCAATCCCGGACGAGACTTTTCTTTGTAGTTGTTCTGGCTTGCGTGGTCGCTCCCCTGACGGCGCCTGCGGCCGACGACACGGCGCTGACCAAGGATCAGATCAAGCAGTTTCTCCAAACCGCCGAAGTCATCAAGAGCAAGGAATCGAGCAAGGGCGTCACTCATCCGTGGCGGCTCACCCTCAGCGACGGCAAAATTACCCACGATGCCTCGTTCCAGCCCGTCGACGAGCACAAGTCCGAGATGAAGCTCGAGAGCGGAAAAGTTGAATTCGGCTTCGTCGACTCTTACAAATACAACATCGCCGCTTATCAAGTCGCCGAGCTGGTCGGCCTCGACGACATGCTGCCGGTTTACGTAGAGCGCAAATGGAACGGCAAAACTGGTTCCCTCAGCTGGTGGCTTCCCGTCAAGATGGACGATGCCGATCGCCTCGCCAAGAAGATTGAGCCTCCCGATCGCGATAAGTGGAACAAGCAGATGTACCGTGTCCGTGTTTTCGACGAGCTTGTCTACGACACCGATGCCAACCTCACGAATGTGCTCATCGGTGAAGACTGGACCGTCTGGCGTATCGATTTCACCCGCGCTTTCCGCACCAGCAAGGACCTGCACAGCCCGAAAGATCTTGTCAAGTGCGACCGCCAACTCTTGGAAAAACTGAAAGCCCTGAATGGCGATGAATTGGCGGAAAAAACCAAACACTATCTGACCAAGCCTGAAGTAAAAGGTGTCATGGCCCGTCGGGATAGAATCGTCGCCGCGTTCCAAGCCCTCATCACCGAAAAAGGCGAAACGGAAGTCCTCTACTAGCCCCGCCGGAACGTACCGTGCTGAAACCCCGTCCCACTTCGATCGCTTGGGTGGCGACCGCTCACAGCCCAAACAGCTTGCGTTAGCGCGTATGTGATTTTACTCGTCTGGGTTGCTACATCGGGCGCGCCCAGATCATCGAACTCCCAGCCAGACAACAACTTACTGTTGTGATGTCAATCACATCTCCCCGTGACCGCAATCACGGCCTCAAGTTTGCCACTCGCCTACTCTCACTCCTGGGTGAGGTCAACTGCATGGCAGTTCTCGAGCACAACGAAGCCGTGACGATGCCGGCGAATGGCAACGGACATGAGCCCGCAAAAGCAGAGTTCAAGCCCCGGCTCATCTTCTGGGAAGTCACCAAGGGCTGCAACCTGCGCTGTATCCACTGTCGCGCCACCGCGACTGAGCTGAGTTCTCCCACCGATCTGCCGACGACCAAGGCGCTCAACATCATCGATCAGATCGCTGGGGTCGGGAATCCCATTCTTGTTCTCAGCGGCGGCGAGCCTCTCTATCGCTCCGACATTTTTCAACTCGCCCACTACGCTGGCGACAAGGGTCTGCGCGTGGCGCTCGCGACCAACGGGACGCTGGTGACCAAAGAAGTGGCGCGCATGATCGTCGACTCAGGCATCAAACGAGTTTCCATCAGCCTCGACGGAGCCGACGCTGCGACCCATGATTCCTTCCGAGGCATCCCTGGAGCCTTCGAAGCCGCGCTTTACGGCTTCCGCAATCTGAAAGCAGTCGGCATGTCGGTGCAGATCAACATGACCATCGCGCGCCACAATGCCGAGCAGTTGCCGCGCGTGCTGGAATTGGCAAAGACGATTGGGGCCGACGCTCTGCACACGTTCCTGCTGGTGCCGGTCGGATGCGGTGTGGACATTGCCGCCGACCAGATGGTTCCACCGGAAGAATACGAGCGCATGCTGAACTGGTTTTACGACCGATCGCTCGAAGGCGGCATCGAACTGAAAGCCACCTGTGCCCCTCATTACTTCCGCGTCGTGCGGCAGCGCCGAGTCGCGGACCGCCATGCTGCTGAGGCGGCGGCCAAAGTTTCTCTAACACCTTCCCCTACTCACCCT
>Ga0209698_10009177_pt1 | contig 10143 bp, 8 predicted proteins | sample LitLauG_LLR_2012_FD_187203 | JGI IMG/M metagenome (GOLD analysis project Ga0209698, IMG submission 187203) | Freshwater sediment microbial communities from Pennsylvania, USA - Little Laurel Run_MetaG_LLR_2012 (SPAdes) (version 2) | ecosystem: Environmental > Aquatic > Freshwater > Creek >... | reverse complement strand
TATACCATGTTCCAGTTTGGGGAACAAACTGAGCAGTATCTATGTTGGAAAATGTCTCGTTCCCATAATTTGTACACGTTGAGTTTTGGTCTTGAACCGTAAACGAAAAATTAGGGGTTGCCTGTAAATTTGTTCCTAACAAGAATGTCGGGCCAAAGCCAGTAGTATTATTAACCATACCCAAATAAGCCTGATAGCCCTGGCTATTTATCTTAAAATTGAAACACAACGAAAAAGCAGTATCCAATTTGATTGAGCCATTATTTGTCACAAGAAGTCTTCCCTTGCTTGCATCGAAGGCGCTGTTTGCATTACCATGTTCGTCGCTTGCAAATGAAGTTGCACCCGTAGCCTGAACGAAATTATTGTTCCCGCTCGAGTCAGCAATGTTGCCGGTGAATGAGAGGTAAACTAATAATCCGATATTTAAATGGATGTTACTTTTTGGAGGTGGAACCGGCGCCGGGTTTACGTTTTTTTTGCAAGAAAAGCAGAAAAAAGTGAAAAGCAACGCAATTATTTTTAAGCGGATTGTTAGTTTGGTAGTCATCGTTTTGGTTTGGCGAAAATTACGGGGTTTTATTTGAATGAATGTCCGCTAACTGTCACAAAATTCTAAAACAAAAGATGTTAAGTTGAAGGTCGTAGGCCGATTTTGTTTCTTTGGGCAAAAAGGGATGTTTATAGTTATTCGCCGCTTCCTTGATATAAAACCGGAAGCCGGCTTTATCGATAATATCGAATATTTCCACTAATTCGCCGTTTTGGGAAAAAGTGCCGTGGTATTCAATGAACATATTTGTAACGTAGTGCAGTTTATCCTGGATGTCTTTAATAACGTTGTATTCTGCACCTTCAATATCTAATTTCAAGAAATCTATCTTCGTTTCCAGGTAATCTTTTAATCGAATCGCTGGAACTTTTATGGTTTTGGCAGATGAGCCTGTTCCGATTTTGCTCCCCATATTTCCGTCTTGTATGAAGTTAAGTGTCGTATTTTCTATCCAAACAGCCTCGTTTTTTAGTGTGACACCGGTGAGGTGATGTGAACTGATATTCTTTTGAATTAAAGAATAATTCTGGATGTCTGGTTCGAAAGCGACGATATTGGCGCTTTGGCAGATTCTTTTTAAAAAGAGTACGCTTAAACCGATATGGGCGCCACAGTCGAGCACGTATGCATTTTCCGGGAGGACCTGATTATATACGCCCTCAATAAAAATCTCTTGCAGGCCATGTAAATATTCAGGGCCGCCGTAGAAAAAAGTGCGGTTGCCAAACAATTTATGGGTATGGATCTTGTCTGCAGGAAGATGCTTAAGATATTTAAGGTAAAACCAGTCAATATTTACTTCCGCGTGAGGGTTTTTGAAAGTATTTTTCGCCCGACCGATAATTCCTTTAAATAAGTTGTTGTAAAAAGTCTTCGCCATGGTAGTTTGTAATAATTTTAGGCAAATTAGTGTTTCATTCAATACGAATCAATGATATCTGTGCTTATATGTTCGATAAATCCTGGCTTACTCCAGCAAGTGTCGACGAATATTGAAGAAACTATTGGCACGGAATACGAAATTGTGTCCATTGATAACCGGACTGCCGGCAAGGGAATTTGCAGTGTGTATAATATTTTAGCTGCAAGGGCAAAATTTTCCTATTTGTGTTTCATTCATGAAGATATTAAGTTTACGGAAAAAGGTTGGGGTAAGGCATTATTGAATAATTTCTCATCAGACCCCGATATTGGCCTAATTGGTGTGGCTGGAAGCAAATACAAATCCTCCTATTTTTCCGGATGGTTTGCCAACGTCAGAGAACTGGACTGCGCTAATTATATCCACCAGTACGAACGGGGATTTGAAAAGGTTTATTTGTCTCCTGATAACGATATGCGACTCCAGGAGGTGGTGTGTATTGACGGAGTATTCATGTGCTGTAAAAGGCAGACTTGGGAAAGCCAGCGATTCGATGAAAAGGTTCTTTCGGGATTTCATTTTTATGATATTGATTTTTCTTTGCGTTCGGCCCATGCGTGCAAAGTAGTGGTGTCATATAATGTTGACCTGATTCACATTACAAGTGGGGGTGACTATGGCAATAATTGGGTAGAAACAGCAATCAGGTATCATCACTTATATAAAAATCAATTACCCTTTTCCAAGGTACAGGTCGACAAGAAATTGGCTGATAAACGCGTGGTCAAAGCTACCTTAGATTTCCTCAAAAACTATGATATTTCTTTTGGAAATAAAGTAAAATGGATACGCTTTCAAAAATTAGATTTGTTCCCGGATTTATATTATGATATTTTGAAATTCTTTTTTTACAAGCCACTGCGGTTAAAGAAAATACACAACTTACTTCGATCCAAATGAATGCTGCTCCATTTATTTCAATTTGCATCCCGGCATATAAGAGAATTGATTTCTTGCAAAGACTGCTGGATTCGATTGCCATTCAAACCTATGGGGACTATGAAGTAGTTATTACGGATGATAGTCCGGATGACAGCGTGAGTCTGTTCGTCGAGAAGTACGCTGATTTGAAGTCGGTTCAATACATTCGTAATAAAAAAAGCCTCGGGACGCCGGAAAATTGGAATGAAGCCATTCGAAATGCAACAGGGAAATGGATCAAATTAATGCATGATGATGATTGGTTTGCTGACAAGAATGCCCTTCAGTTGTTTTACGATGAGGCCTTGAAGAATAAAGCGAGCTCGTTCATTTTTTGCGCCTATACTAATGTCAATTTGGCGATAAAATCTAACGAAACCGTCCACTTAAATCGGATCGCCAAATTCTTGCTGCGGAAAAGCCCCCTCAATTTATTTAAGAAACAGTTTATCGGGCCGCCAAGTTGTACGCTGATAAGGAAAGACACTGATGTATTTTATGACAATAAATTCAAATGGGTTGTTGATTTTGAGTTTTATATAAGGTGTCTATTAAAGGTTAAGCGGTTTTGCTATATTAACCAGCCGCTGGTGAATATTGGATTAAATGATGACCAAGTGACGAAGTATTCGTTCAGGGTTCCTGAAGTAGAAATTCCCGAAAATCAAATGTTGGTTGAAAAATTAGGGTTTCAGATTTTGAGAAATATTTTTGTGTATGATTACTACTGGAGGTTTTACCGAAATCTGGGGATCAGAGATCAAATGGATGTAAAGAAATATTTTGACAAAGACTTGCACCCATGGTTGCTGCAGATGATCCGAATGCAAAGCAAAGTTTCGCCTTCTATACTCCGAATTGGGATTTTTTCAAAATTCTTGATGTGTTGGAGCTATTTGATCAGTTTCCGCAAAAACATATAACGGCAGCAATTCGGAAGGGGCGGTTATTCATTTTTCGGGCGGAATTCCATGTCAAATTAAATTTTGCAACCTATAAATACCCAAATAGAATTTGTAATATAGTAATAGATTTGCGGATAGGGATGACCTGAAATTTAAACGTTGGTTATTGGACATTTTTTTCATTTGTAAACCGATTTAATGGATAATTCACTTCGACAAATTTTTGAATCCCACACGGGGGGATTAATTCATAAGTTGGATCATTATATTGAGATATACGACACCTATTTTTCGAGGTACCGGAATCGGGAGATGGTTATTCTGGAAATTGGAGCCGCTCACGGCGGATCCTTGCAAATGTGGAAAAAATATTTTGGAGATAAGGCAAGAATTTTTGCCGTCGATATTAATCCTGACTGTAAAAAGCTGGAAGAGGAAAATATAAAGGTATTTATTGGTTCGCAGGAAGACCGAAGTTTTCTTTCAAAGCTGCTATCCGAAATACCTAAGGCCGACATCATTATCGATGATGGTGGCCATACTATGAGACAACAGATCACTACTTTTGAAATGTTATATGACCACGTTAAGGAAGATGGCATCTATTTATGCGAGGATACGCACACGTCCTATTGGTATGAATACGGCGGGGGATTAAGGAGAAAGAATTCATTCATCGAATACTCGAAAAAATTGATTGACTATTTGTATGGATGGCACTTTAAAAGCCGCAAGGTCGAGATCAGCAGGTTTACCGAAAGCACGAATGCCATCCATTTTTATGATAGCATGGTTTTTTTTGAAAAGAAGCCCAGACAGAAGCCCGTGAATGTCCAAATCGGGAAGAAGATAATTCAGCATAATGAAGATCCCATGGCGTCCAAAAGGTCGCTGGTCCACCAAGTCATAAAAAAAATACGAACATTTAACTCTTAAAAACACTGTTTCGCCTGCGTTAAGTGATCCCCAATTGGATTTGGCGGCAATTCCGGTGACTTTTAGTAGTTGATTCTTGTAGCCGCGCATATGGCGTGGGGCCGTTTTTTGACCTGGTTTTATATTAAAAATAAAAAATTGTAGTTTGCAACCATGAAAAGAGCCCTTATTACAGGTGTTACAGGTCAGGACGGTGCATACCTTGCTGAGCTATTATTAAGCAAGGGGTATGAAGTCCACGGAATTAAGAGGAGAAGCTCGCTTTTCAATACGCAGCGTATTGATAATATCTATGAAGATCCTCACCGCCCCAATCCAAAATTTAAATTGCATTACGGGGACCTGTCAGATTCTACCAACATCATTCGTATTATCCAGGAAGTGCAGCCTGACGAGATTTATAATCTCGGCGCCATGAGCCATGTGCAGGTAAGTTTTGAAACGCCCGAATATGCCGCTGATGTCGACGGGGTGGGGACGTTAAGAATACTGGAAGCCGTTAGACTACTCAATTTGACGAAAAAAACGAAAATTTACCAGGCGTCCACTTCTGAATTGTATGGGCTCGTGCAGCAAATACCGCAAACGGAAAAGACCCCGTTCTATCCGCGTTCTCCTTATTCGGTTGCCAAACTCTACGCCTACTGGATTATTGTGAATTACCGGGAAGCGTATAATATGTTTGCCTGCAACGGGATTCTCTTCAACCATGAGAGTCCGCTGAGAGGGGAGACATTCGTTACACGAAAAATTACCAGGGCGGTAGCCAAGATTGCCCTGGGGATGCAGGATCAATTGTATTTGGGTAATCTCGATGCCCAACGGGACTGGGGGCATGCCAAAGACTTTGTTGTAGCCATGTGGCTGATGTTACAACAAGATGCGCCTGAAGATTTCGTCGTGGCGACGGGAGTGACTACTGCGGTGCGGGAGTTTGTAAGGATGGCCTTCGCAGAAACCGGGATAGAAATTCAATTCAAGGGGACAGGCGTGAGTGAAGTGGGAGTGGTTCAGCATTGCTCGAATCCTGACTACCAGGTGAAACAGGGTACGGTGGTCGTGAATGTGGATGAAAATTATTTCAGACCAACAGAAGTGGACCTGCTGATTGGAGATGCCACTAAAGCGCATCAAAAACTGGGTTGGAAACCCACTTATACGTTGCAGGAATTAGTCAGTGAAATGGTCGCTGCTGATCTTGAAACCTTCAAAAAAGAAAAGCATCTTATCACCAGCGGTTTCGTGATAAAAGGGTCTATTGAACATTAGTACGTATGGAACGAGCTGACAAAATCTATGTGGCAGGACACCGTGGCATGGTGGGAAGCGCCATCCTGCGACGACTAACCGAAGAAGGATATTCAAATATCATCGTGCGAACATCCGCCGAACTGGACCTCAGGAATCAGCGCAGCGTACAGGATTTTTTTGCCGGCCAACGGCCCTCCTACATTTTTTTGGCTGCCGCAAAAGTGGGGGGCATCATGGCAAACAGTACGTTCAAGGCGGAGTTTCTGTATGACAACCTGCTCATTGAATCCAATATCATCGATGCTGCTTATAAAAATGGTGCTTCGAAATTATTGTTCCTCGGTTCCTCCTGTATCTATCCCAAATTGGCCCCGCAGCCATTGAAGGAAGAATACCTGCTCAGTGGTTTGCTTGAAGCCACCAATGAGCCCTACGCGATTGCCAAAATTGCCGGCATAAAATTATGCGAATACTACCGGGAACAGTACGGCTGCAATTTCATTTCTTTGATGCCCACCAACCTCTATGGGCTGAACGATAACTATGACCTCCAGACATCCCACATGCTGCCCGCGTTGTTGCGAAAATTCCATACGGCCAAAGTGACGGGTGCTCCGTTCGTCACTCTCTGGGGAACCGGGTCACCCCAAAGGGAATTATTGTACGTGGATGATCTGGCAACCGCTTGCCTCCACCTGATGCAACACTACAACGACAAACAGTTCCTCAATGTGGGCACGGGGGAAGATCTTCCCATCCGTGAGATCGCTGCCCTCGTCAAAGGTATTGTCGGGTATGCGGGCGACATCCAATGGGATACTTCCAAACCGGATGGCACTCCGCGCAAACTGATGGATGTGAGCCGGGTGCACTCGCTGGGGTGGAAACCCGCTACCAGCCTCCGGGACGGGATTGCAAAGACCTATGCAAACTTCCAGTCATTGCACCTTTCCTGACCGGGTATTGCGTCAGTACTTTTTAAAAAGCAATACTTTTTTGTATTTTTCGCAAAAAGTTGCACCGCTGAAATGCTGTTCGGCATATCGCCGGCTGTTGTTGCCCACTTCGTGGAGCAGCGAGGCATCATCGGCCAGAATTTGCAACACATGAACCCCATCTTCCATGATCTTATTTTCATCTGCATGGTTCGTCAATAAAAAACCATTGACTCCATTTTCAATGTAGTCAGGAATGCCGTCAACGGCCGTAGAGACCACCACCTTGCCATGAGCCATCATTTCCATGACGGCAATCGGCAGCCCTTCGTAGGCGGACGTCAGCAGCAGGACATCGCTGTTGTTATAAATGGCTTCCATCGCTTCACTATCTCTAACATTTCCATAAAATGTCGCAAAGGGGTATTCCTCCGTCAACAGCACCTTTTCCACATCTCCCACAAAGGAAAAATGCACGTTGGCCTTCCTGTCAAACATTTTTTTTGCCATCGCGGCGATGATAGGTACTCGTTTCTGCGGGGCGCCCCGGCCGATAAAGACGATTTCCAAAGATGGATTTTTGGCCTCAAAGAGCGGGGGGATCGTGACTTTATTGTCGATGAAATGCAGCCGCGAATACCAGTCAGCAGGCAATGCGTTTTGGCGGTACAGCGCCTCGGCATCCCTCTTTAATTTTGCGGTGCTGAAAACGCGCACATCGAGGTCCGGCAGGAATTGCTGCGTGTAGTCAAACCAGGTATTTAAATGGCAAATATCGGCGCGGGTCGCCCGTTTCTTAATATGGGGCAGGACCTTATAAAAAAACAAGCTCTCCCCTCCAATGATTACCGGGTTTTCGGCCGAATTGATCCAGGAAGCTACGATGCCTCGGTATAAGATATTAATGAAATGGACCCATTTGTTATCGACGTAACGGTGCAGGTCGATCGTGGCAATACCTGCGCTGGTGAACTTTTCCAGAAAATCATTATTTTTTGGTTTTTTTGAAAAAATAACCAGGGGTACCTGATCGGCCAGGCAACAGCACAAATCATAATTGACCTTCACCGAACCACCTATATCGGCGGAAGGAGAAAAAACGAATACCCCATATCTCGTCTTTAAAGCAAAAAACGGCGACAGGAGTTTTCCCAGTAGCACAAAGGGATATATGAATATCGCTTCCAGCCGTCGCTTAATAATGGCCCTTTTGTACGTCACTTGGAATGGTAATACTTTTTTAAGAGCGATGAAAGATACTGACTGTCGAAGCGGATGCCCAATTGACCGAACAGCGGTGCTGTCGCGCTGACGTCAATTTTATAGTCGTCGCCACGGTCCACTACCGTGGCCAGCGCTTTTTTTCCCAGGTGATCCTCGACGGTGGCAATAATATACGGCACGGGGTAGTTCGCCATATTGGCAATATTGATCGTGGTATTCCGATTTACTTTCTGCTGCAAAAAATAGTTGATCAGTTGGAACATATCATCCACTCCGATAATATTTCTATACGCGTTTTTCCAGATCGTCAATGGTTGATTGCCCAGTATGTTGAATATAAAATAATTCAGCAGCGTATAGGGATTATTCGAAGTCCCGGCCAGGTTAGAAATTCTGAACAGGTAATAATTCGACACATGGTTCCTGATAAAAGCCTCCGTTTTCTTCTTGTGGATCACATAAGGCGCCGATGCCAAATCAGGATCTTCCACGCTGCAGGTGCTGAAATAAACAAATACTTTGCCCGGGTATTGCTGCAGCGTTTGCTCCAAAAGCCGGGATTCGCGGGTAAAATGTTCTTCAACGGTATCTTTTGAATTGGAAACGCCGGAGGCAAAGATGACAGTGTCACTATCTTCCCGGTAGTCGGAAAACCTGTTGGCAATCATTCCGTTTCCAATAACCATTATAGCATTATTTTCTTTTTGTCGATGTTTAAAGGGCCACGCTGCACCTACACAGTCATTTCCAGGGACGGGGCGCAGCAATGTTCCTTATGCCACCTTCGTTGACGGTGTTGGTTTTTTTACGATGGCAACAACCAGGGCAATAACCAAGGAAAGGAACACCAGGATATTTGCAAAAATAGTGATCGTTCTGCCGGTGTAGAACGACTGTGGTTCAAACCTGAATTCAATCGTATGATCTCCGGCGGGCACTGACATCCCCCGCAAGACATAATCGGCTTTTACGTAGTCAGACTTCTTGCCGTCAATGAATGCATCCCATCCAAGGGGGTAATAGACTTCGCTCATCACAGCGAATGCAGGCGTAGCGCTATGGAACACATAATCGATGGTGTCGTTGCGGTTTTCTTTCAACCTGATAAAGGCGGCAGAATCGGCAGCCGGCATTGCTTTTATCAGCGGGGCATACCGCTTATCCACCACCGCGGTATCTTTTAAGTGAGTACTGTCAAGGGCATCCATTTCCTCATCAGCATTGGCTACATATTTGATGCCCTTTACCAGCCAGGCATTGCCAAAAGCACCGGGATTGAGCTGGGCCACAGGTTTGCCTGTCTGCGGGTTGCGTACGATGAAATACTTGGTATTAAGCATGTCATATACGTTCATATTGCCCTTGGTCAATTGATTATCGATAAGGTCATTGTACAATCCCAGAATGGCAGGATGGTAGCCTCCGATAGCATTGAGGTGGTAGGGCGTATTGATGTCATAAGTTAGCGGGTTACCGGCCGTCTGATCAAATACCCTGAAATTGGTGTGATCGGGATCTCTCAAAATCTGAAGTTCCGCTTCGGAAGCATTGAAAGTAGATTCAAAATCATTGGAGTCCACAAAATTGTCGCCGTTAAGGTACCGGGAGGCAACGCTGAGTAAGTCGAAGGAAGAAAGGATAATCAGCCCGGCAATTAATATCGCTGGTTTGATTTTTTGTTTCACGAACAGGCCCAAAAGAACGACTGCTGCGACGATCAGGAGAATGGTCCGCAATAAATCTTCCCCCATCAGTGTTTTTCGGTCGTCCCTCAGGCTCGTGAGCAAGCCGTTGCTGAAATCTTCCGCCTGTTGTTGCAACTGCGGCGGTGCTTGCTGGCCGGCGGGTACCTGCTGCAGCATACTTTGTTTGAAATTGTCTTTTAATGACTTGTCGTTTGTTCCGCTGAAGGAGGCCGTGAAGTAAAAGGCCGCCAGGAACAGCAGGATGGCTCCCATAACGTTAACGCTTAACCGTAATTTTTTCCAGGCAGCGCCAAAATCGGTTTCTCCGAGCAGCTTGTTAACGGCCATGACACCCAATAAAGGGAAACATAATTGCGGAATCACCAAAGACATGGTCACCGCCCTGAATTTATTGTATAAGGGCAGGTGGTCAAAAAGGAAAAAATTAATCCCCTTCAGATTGGCGCCCCAGGCTAACAGGATGCCGATGGCTGAAGCTACGAGCATCCACCATTTCTGCCAGCCTTGGATATAAAATAGCCCGAAAACAAATAAAAAGCAGATGATAGCGCCCAGGTAGACCGGGCCGGCCGTAGAGGGTTGTGAACCCCAGTAAATGCTGTAGGCGGCGTTCTGAGCGGCATTTTCCTGGGGCATGCCCACTTCGGTGAGTTTTTCGACAAATTTAGAGGCGCTGTTTTCGCTGTTGCGGCTGCCGCCGCCATATAAATCGGGTAAGAGAAACGTAAATGTTTCGCCAAAGCCGTAACTCCACCGGAAAGCTTCATCTTTATCGAGCCCTCCTTTAGTT
>Ga0209698_10009176_pt1 | contig 10143 bp, 11 predicted proteins | sample LitLauG_LLR_2012_FD_187203 | JGI IMG/M metagenome (GOLD analysis project Ga0209698, IMG submission 187203) | Freshwater sediment microbial communities from Pennsylvania, USA - Little Laurel Run_MetaG_LLR_2012 (SPAdes) (version 2) | ecosystem: Environmental > Aquatic > Freshwater > Creek >... | reverse complement strand
CGCTGGGCCCTGTCGCTCTGTCCCAAGCAGGCCAAGGGCGTGACCGGTGTCCAGGGCACGGTGCGGGCCGAGCCCATGACGATGAGCCACGGCGGCGAGCGCCTCACGCTGCGCTTTGACTGCAAACCCTGCGAGATGCACGTCGTGGGCCGCATGCGCCGGCCCATCCTCGCGAGCGTGCCGGCCCTCCCGATCGTCTTCCGGACCCGCGACCCGGTGGCCGGGGCTTCAGCGGCCCGGCGCGTGGCGGGCGAGGCAACCGCGTAATTGCTCGAGGCAGTCTTCCGGCGTCGCACGGCCCGTGTCGAGCACGCAGTGCGCCGATTCGGGCGCCTCGTAGGGCGCATCGACGCCGGTGAACCCGGCGATCCGGCCCTTGCGCGCGAGCGCGTACATGCCCTTCACGTCGCGTGCCTCGCAAATCGTGCGCGGCGCGTCGAGATAGACCTCGAGGAAGCGGTCCGCGCCGACGATCGCGCGCGCCATCGCGCGGTCCGATCGCATCGGCGAGACGAGCGCCGAGATCACCGTGACGCCCACCTCGTTGAAGAGCCGGGCGACCTCGGCGACGCGACGGATGTTCTCGGTGCGGTCCGCGGCGGAAAATCCCAGGTCGCGCGAGAGGCCCTGCCGGAGGTGATCGCCATCGAGAACGCGCACCAGGGCGCCATCGGCCGCGAGCCGGTCGCGCAGGCGCCCGGCGAGCGTAGTCTTCCCCGAGCAGGGAAGTCCGGTCATCCAGATCGTCAGCGCGGCAGCTGGGAGGGTTGGGGCCATCGAGCCGCGATTCTTGCATGGGCTCCCCCGGACGGCCGGCACTTGCCCGACTGGTACGCATCTGGTACTGTATTGGTTATATAAGGCCTACGGCGCCCGAAGCATGCAATCCTCCAGGGAACAGGACCACCAGGCATCCGTGCGCTATCACGTCGGCATCGACGGGGGCGGCAGCGGTACCCGGGCGCGACTCGTCGAGGCCGGCGGGCGGCGCCTTGGCGAGGCGCAATCCGGGCCCTCTTCCCTGAGCCAGGGCGTCGAAGCGGCCTGGCGCAATATCGAGGAGGCGATCGCCGCCTCGTTTGCCAGCGCCGGGATGGGCATGGCGGATCGCGCCCACATTGCGCTCGGCCTGGGACTCTCGGGCGCGAGCGTTCCTTCGCAGCACGAAGCGCTCCTGCGCCATGCGCGGCACTATGGTCGCGTGGCGGTCGAGACCGACAGCTATGCGGCGCTCCTGGGCGCGCACGAGGGTCGGCCCGGGGCGCTTCTCGTGGCCGGAACCGGAAGCGCGGGGGAAGCGCTGCGACGGGACGGGAGCCGCGTCCTCGTGGGAGGCTGGGGATTTCCAGTGGGCGACGAGGGTAGCGGAGCGTGGCTGGGCCTGGCCGCAATGCGCATCGCCCAGCAGGCGATGGATGGACGCGCCGGCGCCGGTTCGCTCGCCCGGGCCGTCTGGCAGCACGCGGGCACCACGCGCGAGGCGCTCCTTGCCTGGTGCGCGCGCGCCGGACAAAACGCCTACGGCCAGCTCGCGCCCCTGGTCTTTGACACCGAGACCGCGGATCCGGCGTCCGTCGATCTCGTCTTCTCGCTGTGCCAGGCCATCGAGGCGCATTTCCAGGCGCTCGACCCCGCAGGCGAACTGCCCCTGTGTCTTCACGGCTCGGTGGGGACGCGTGTCGCGGGCCGCCTTGCCCCCTCGCTTGCCGCGCGCCTCGTCACGCCCCGGGGCGATGCGCTCGATGGCGCCCTGCGCCTCCTCGAGACGGTGCCCGCGGGAGCGGCGGCTTGAGCGCCCCCTTGAACACCACGTCGCCAGCGGCGCGCATCGAAGGCGACATCCTCACCCCGCGCGGCTTCGTGCGCGGCGAGCTCGAGATCGAGGGGGGCGCCGTGCGCTCGATCCGCGGGACTCCCGTCGACGAAGCACAGGTGCGGGCCGCGGGCCGCGCCATCGTGCTGCCGGGTTTCATCGACCTGCACGTGCATGGCGGCGGTGGCAGCGACATTATGGAAGGCGGAGAAGCGCCGGAGCGCGTCGCGCGCCTGCACGTTCGCCACGGCACGACCGCGCTCCTTGCCACCACGATGACGGCGCCCCTGGCGGAGATCCGCGCTGCGCTGCGTGGCGTGCAGCCTCTCCTCGAGCGGCGCGGCGCGGGCTGCGCGCGCTTTCTCGGGGTGCACCTCGAGGGGCCCTACATCAATCCGGGCAAGCTCGGGGCGCAGCCCCATTTCACGCGCACCGCGACGCTCGAGGAGGTGACGGCGCTCTCCGCCATCGCCCCCATTCGCGTCCTGACGCTCGCGCCCGAGCTCATCGACGACGTCGATTTCATCGCCCGGCTCGTCTCGGCGGGCATGCGCGTGCAGATCGGCCATACCCTGGGCTCCTACGAAGAGGGGGTCGAGGCGCTCCAGCGCGGGGCGAGCGGATTCACCCATCTCTTCAATGCCATGACGGCGCTCCACCACCGCGAGCCGGGCATGGTGGGCGCGGCCCTGGCGCACGCGCGGTACTCCGAGGTGATTCCCGACCTCCTGCATGCGCACCCGGGCGCGATCCGCGCGGCGTTGCGGGCCATCCCCTGCCTCTACTGCGTCACCGATTCGACCGCGGCCGCGGGCATGCCCGACGGCGACTACCGCCTCGGACGGCACAAGGTCACCAAATGCCTGGGGGGCGTGCGCCTGGCGGACGGCACGCTCGCCGGCAGCACGCTCACGATGGACCAGGCCCTGCGAAACCTCGTCGGCATCGGCCTCTCGATCGAGGAAGCCTCGCACCGCGTCTCGACCCACGCCGCGGACTACATCGGCGAGCCCCGGCGCGGGCGCATCGACGAGGGCTGCCACGCCGACATGGTCGTGATGGACCGCGACCTGCAGCTGCAACGCGTTTTTGCCGAAGGGGAAGCGATTGACCTCGCGCATGCTCTCTGAGGCCCGCGAAGCCCCCGCGGTCGCGGCGCGGCTCCTCACTTCGGACGCCAGGGCCTTCGAGGGCCTCGCCGCCGCACTGCGCGAGGATCCCCCCGCCTCGATCCTCACCGTCGCCCGCGGCAGCTCGGACCACGCCGCGCACTTTCTTGCCTACCTCGTGATGTCGCGCCTGGGCCGGCTCGTCACCTCCCTGCCCATGTCGGTCGTCACGCTGCATCATGCCAATCTGCAAAGCGAAGGCCTGCTCGCCTTCGCCTTCTCGCAGTCGGGGCGCAGTCCGGACCTCGTCGAGCCGATCGCCAGCGTGCGCGCGGGCGGGGCGCGCACGGTCGCATTCGTCAACGACCCCGCCTCGCCTCTCGCGCAGGCGGCGCAGTGGGTGTTTCCGCTCCACGCCGGCGAGGAAAAAAGCGTTGCCGCGACCAAGAGCTACATCGCCCAGCTCGTCTGCGGCGCCCGCCTCGTCGCCCACTGGCAGCAGGACCCGCGCCTCCTCCAGGCGCTCGACCGTCTCCCGGCGGACCTCCACTCGGCCCTGCAGCGCGACTGGAGCGCCAACTTCGTCGAGACGCTCCGGGAAGTCGACCGGCTCTACGTGATCGCGCGCGGGACCGGACTCGCGATCGCGATGGAGGCCGCGTTGAAGTTCAAGGAGGTCTGCGGCATCCAGGCAGAAGCCTTCTCCGGCGCCGAGGTGCGCCACGGGCCGATCGGAATCGTCGACGAGGGCTACCCGCTCCTCGTCTTCGCACCCCCCGGCCCGGCACAGGAAGGACTCCTCGAACTCGCGCGCACCCTGCGCGCCCAGGGAGCCCGCGTGCTTCTTGCCGCGCCCGAGGGCGTAGCCGGTGCGAACCTCCCGCTCGCGAGCTCGACCGAGGCCGACCTCAACCCGATCCTCGCCATCCAGAGCTTCTACCCCGCGGTGGAAGCACTGGGCCGCGCGCGGGGCCGCGATGTCGACCAGCCGAGGAACCTGAGCAAGGTCACGAAGACCCTGTAAAGACCTTGCGCGACGATGGGCTGTGGGGCACCAGGTTCTCTTCCATGACCCGTCCCTGCACCGGATCGACAAAGGCGTATCCGATGGCGAGAATAGCCACCAACAGGCCCAGCACCGCCTGGAATCCTTCCCGAAGGATGTGAACGCGCGACATGCTGTCGGCAGTCGTCCCGCACGCATAGGCCACGAACAGCATGGGAACGACAACGCCGACGAACGCCACGGTCCAACCGAGAAACGCGATATTGGCATCGGCGCCCGGGACTCTGGCGGACGCCCGTTGCTGCAAAACCCTTGTGCCGTCCAACATGGTGAACCTTCATCGAGAGAACCTTGCGACGGATCCACCATAATTCAAGCCGGCATTCGACGGCAAATTCATTTTGCTGAATCCAGCATCAGCAAAACTTATTCAACGCCGCCTGCCTCCCCATCCCCTCAATTCGCGGGCGCCGCAGCTCTGCGCTTGCTCGAGACCGCCTTGCGCGAAGAGGCGCCCATCCGGCCGTGCGGTCCTTGCTCCAGCAGGATTTCACGGAAGGCGGATGCCGCCGCCGAAAGGCGCTGGTCCTTGCGCCGTACCAGGTACCAGCGCCGCCGGATCGGAAAACCCTCGACCCGCACGACGCTCAAGCACTTGGCGCCGAGTTCGAGCTCGATGGTCTGCGCGGAGACCACGCCGATGCCCAACCCCGCCCGTACCGCCTGCTTGATGGCCTCGTTGGTGTTCAGCTCACAGCCCGGCTTGTAGCTGAGGCCGTGCTCCTTGAAATGGTGTTCGATCGTGGCGCGCGTGCCGGAACCCGGTTCGCGGACAACCAGCGTTTCCTGGCTCAGCCGCTGAAGGCTCACCGATTTGGCCTTGGCCAGCGCGTGCGTCGGCGCGCAGATGACCACCAGGGGATTGTCCATGAAATGCTGGGCAACGAGTTCGTCGCTGTCCGGCGGGCGTCCTGTGATCGCCAGGTGCGCGCGGCTCTCGATCAAGGACGCGAATACGGCGTCGCGATTGCCGACCTCCAGGCTGATGTGTACTCCGGGATGACGCTCGTTCAGGCTCGAAATGAGGGGTGGGAGGAAATAGGTTGCCGTGGAAACGACCGCCAGGCGCAACACCCCGCGGTGCAGTCCACGGAACTGGTCCATCGCGGCCCTCATCTCGACGGCCATGGACGAGAAGCGCTCCGCATACGCACGCAGTTCGAGACCGGTTTCCGTCAGGTGCATGCGCCGCCCCGCCCTCTGCAGCAGCGGCAGGCCAATCTGATCCTCCAGTTGCTTTACCTGCATCGATACGGCGGGCTGCGTCAGATGCAATTCCGCGGCCGCGCGCGACATCGACCTGTGCCGCGCCACCGCTTCGAAGATTCGCAATTGCCTGAGCGTTATGTGCATGATTCACTGGAAAAAAGACATCGTGACACCCCGGTGCCTGGGGGCTGCGGTGATGATGGAAAGGGGCCGGTCCTTGTCGGCGGCGGCTGCAACATTCTCCGATTGCCTGCGCACGCAGGGTCCACTCTTCATGCCGCGTCTCCCGTTGGTGCCATGGACCGTATGAACATACCCGGCGTTCGGCGATCGAAACGATGCGGGTCAGCGCTCTTCGTCATCGAGCTCCGGATTCCAGCCCCGGGCTCCCGCGGCGCGAATCGCCGCTTCGTAGATCCGACGGTGCCGCTCTGCCAGGGGCGGCGGCAGCGTGCTGGGCAGGCCGCCATGGCGATCCCATTCCTGCTCGACGCGGCTCGCGAGAGCCTGGATACGGCCCATATCCCAGCCGGCACAGTCCTCGGCATCGACGATCAGGCCGAAGACGCGTGCGTCGAGCACCGTGCGCCCCGTCGGCGTAAGACCATGGGAATCGCGATCGAGTCCCGCATAGATTTTCTTCATATCCTGCCACGCTCGCTGTCCACCCACCGCCGGACGAACTCGTCGACCAGTTCCCGCACCGATTCCGCCTTCAGGATCAGGCCCAGATCAATCATTTCGGTGACCACGGCGCAACGGCCCTGGCTGGCCGGAATCGGCAGGCTGACGATGTCGTTCTTCTCGTGGCGGAAGAATACCGCGGCCACCACGCCCACGAACCAGATGGTGCGAGCACCCGCTGCGCGGGCGCGCAGTGGATCGTCGCGCACGACGAACACCGGGCTGCCGCTCGATCCCGGGTAGACGGCGGCGTCGATCAGGAACTGCTTGCGCCCTTCAAAATCGAGCTCCAGCGGCGTGGCGGTCGTGCCGCGGCGCAAAATCGGCATCAGGTTGACCTGGTCCCAGATCCCGCTCGGATACCCCACGAACAGGATCTCCTCCAGTGCGTCGAAATCCCGCATCTGAACGGCATCGGGGATGCAGCGGCTGTCGATCGACTGGTAATAAAGCTGCACGCCCAGGTCGCGCGCCGCCCGCTCCAGCGGCCGCAGCGGGATGATGGCCAGATCGGTCTGGGCGTCGGGATGGAAGAACCAGGCGGCAGGAAAATCATCGATGTTCAGCTGAAAGCTCCGCCCGTAGTCCGGCCGCCCCTCGCGCTGCTGGGTGAAAATCAAGCCGCCGCGGCGAACTCCTTCGACCAGGTGGCGGTTGGTGACAATGAAGGGCGTGCTGCCCCTTGCGTGCCGGTGCGTGATGACGAAGGCGGTGCCCGAACCCGAACTGCCATCCTGGAGCTCGGTATCGACACGCACCGTGGAGAAGAGCAACCGCTTCGCCGCTGAATCGATCTGCATCGGGTCCGCCGCTCCGGGTCTGGCAGGCATGCCTGTGGCGCTTGGGTTCAGGATGCAGCGCGCTGGTTGAGCCGCTCGATCGCCGCCATCACCGCGCGCTGCGCCGCCTCGGCCTCGGCCTCGGAGCCCATCATCGTGAGGCGTCCGAAGGTCCCAAAGGGCTTCACGTCCACCAGCGTCACGTGCGCACCCTTTTCGGCCTCGTTGGCGGCATAGACGATGTACCCGGCCGGCTCGACCTCGAGGATGAACATGCTCTTTCCCGGCAGGATCATCGAACCCTTGCGGAACTGGCGGTTGATGAGGGTGGCATGGTCCGGCGTGATCGCCCGGATGATCTCGTTCCAGGCCACCTTGCAGGGCAGCCGCGATTCGATGCCGGCGCCAAGCTGTTCCAGCACCATGTCCCCGGCCGCCAGCACCTCGCTCTGGTTGCGGTAGTGGATCTCCATCGAGCCGAAAGACCGCTCGACCACCTGCTCGCCCATGCGCACATTGGTGCCCTTGAGCGCAATATCGGAGAGATTGTGAACGGCCATCCCCGGCGCCACTTCGATCCACATGCAAGCGTCTCCCGGGACCGGCAGGAAGCCCTGCGACGAGGTCGCCAGGTACGACGCCAGCTGGGGCTGGAGCGCGTCGATGAAGACGAAGGTGCGCAGGCTGACTTTCATCGTCTGGTGCCGCTCACCGCGTGAGGCTCAGGTAGAGCATGGGAAGCCTCTCGGGCAGCCGCTCGAGCCGGTCGATCACCGCGAAATGGTTCGCACCGAAGACGCGCGCCACGTACTGGTCGGCATGCGGATCGAGCGACAGCGCATACACCGTGATGCCGGCGCGACCCAACTCCTCCACGGCGCGCCGGGTATCGTGCCGCAGGTACTGCGGGTCGCGAACGTCGTTGTCGGCGGGTTCGCCGTCCGTCACGACCAATACGACACGCCGGTTTTTCGGCTGCGACGCCAGGTAGTGGCCCGCATGGCGCAGGGCCGCGCCCATGCGCGTGGACAAATGTCCCGTCATGCCCGCCAGGCGCGCGCGGGCCAGATCGCCATACGGCTGGTCGAAATCCTTGAAGCGATAGTAGTGAACGTCGTGCCGGCCATCGGAGCAGAAGCCGTGGATCGCGAACGGGTCCCCGATCCGGTCCAGCGCATCGGCCAGCAAAACGGTGGCCGAGCGTGTCAGGTCCAGCACGGAATAGTCGTGTCCGCGCACCGTTTCATTCGAGGACTCGGACAGGTCGAGCAGCACCAGCACGGCCAGTTCGCGCACCGAGCGCTTCTGGCGCATCATGATGCGCGGATCGGGTTGCTGGCCCAGGCGCAGTTCGCTCATCGCACCCACGGCGGCATTGATGTCCAGCTCGTCCCCGTCCTCCACTCGACGGATGCGCTGCATGCCTTGCGGAACCATGGACTCGATGAGATATTTCAGCCGCGAGATCACCGGCTTGTTGCTTTCGACGATCGCATCGATCACCGCCAGGTCGCCCACCGGCGGGTGGCGCTCCAGCACGCTGGCCCAGTTGGGGCGCTCGAGCTGGATCTGGTAGTCCCACTCGGCATAGTGAAACGGCTCGGAGATCGGCGGCCGACCCAGCAATTCATTGATGCTCGTGCCGTCGTCGAACAGGTACTCGGTCGGCAGCTCCCAGACTTCCTCGGCGTCGTCGCCGGCAAATTCGTTGTCCAGCGCGTGGACCATTTCCATCAGGCTGACCTTCCTGCGGACCTGCTGGCGGTCCTCCCAGGTCGCCTCCCGCGCCAGGGCTTCGTCATATTCGGCAAGCTTCCAGATCGCGCGGTTGTCATCCCGGTACACGGCGCTTTGCTTTGGCCCCTGGGACGGCAGTGGCAGCAGGCCCCTCCCCGCCAGTGCCGCGGCAGCCGACACGCCAAGCTCGAGGCTCAGCGCGTTGTCGTGCAGGCTGCCGCTACGCGCCTGGAATGCGGCCATCCCCCGCTGCACCCACGGGTCGGGGTCCTGCGTGCCCCCTTCGAGAAGCGCCCTGGCCAGCCGGTCGATGAGCGTGCCCACTGCGGCAACCGGCGCGGAGTAATCCGGTTGCGGGTGCAGGGCCAGCCAGGCCTCGCGCAGTTTGGGAAACTGCGCGATGGCCAGTGCCTCGACCCGCGCGTCCTCGAAGACCTCCACGAGCGCCTCCTCGAGCGGCGTGCACTCCTCGCACTCCAAGGGCGCACGGCCGAACACCAGGTGTGCGGCGCAATGGTTGGCCGCCGCGCGGTAGACCTCGAGACCGGGCACCACCGCACCATCGGCAGGATCGGCCGCGGAGAAGTCGTCGTAGGCATCGGCGATATGGATGACGTAGCGCTCGATGTAGGGCCGCAGCCCCTCGCGGCTTTCGTAATCGCCGGCCGTGGGACGCAGGAAAAAATCGCGGTTCCAGATGGCGCGCAGATACATGTTCAGGCGCCGCTGGATGTCCACAAACAGGGTGCCCTTGCGCTCCTGCTGGAGCACTCCCAGCGCGTCGGCACTGCTCAGGGAAAAGTACGCCGCCTGCCCCTCCAGATCGGACTTGTAGGCCTGCGCGCCCCACTGCACCCAGCGCCGCAATCCTCCCAGCGTGAGCTGGGCGAGCAGCCGATCCAGGTTCTCCAGCATTGGTCGCAGTCCGCGTGGCGCCTGCGCCACCACGATCTCGAGCACCTTGAGGTAGCTGCGGAAGAGCTCGGCATCACCGACCCGTTGCGCCACCAGGGGCGCGGTGCTGGCCACCAGCGCCAGCACCTGACCCGAGGTCCTGGAGGCCATGCCGAGAAGAAAGGCAACGAGGTCGGGAAGGATCTCCTCACCGATCCCGCGCGCCACCTCCGGCATCGATTCGAGGAAACTGACGACCAGCTCTTCCGCGCGCCCCAGGCGGTGCAGGACAATCGCTCCCTTGATGTAGTTGTCCAGTCCACGCGGGGTGAAGGCGCGGGCGGCCTCGTTCCACGTGGCGCGCAGCAGGTCCTGCGCTCCGCCAGGCAGCTCGTCCAGCAGTTCCTGGAATTCTTCGAGGTGGATGGCCATGGAGTGGGGTGCCGTGGGCCCGCATCTGCGGGGCACGCAGCCTAGAAATAGGTGGTGACCGCGGCATCCAGTGCGTCGCGCATGTCCGGGTCGTCGGTTATGGGGCGCACCAGCGCCACCCGGCAGGCCGCCAGCGGGGCTACGCCGCGCACGATCAGCGACCCGGCATAGATGAGCATGCGCGTCGAAATGCCCTCGTCCAGGCCGTGTCCCTTGAGGTTGCGGGCCCGTTCGGCGATGTGCACGAGCTTCCCGGCCACGTCGCCGGCGACACCGCTTTCATGCGCCACGATCTCGGCTTCGATCTCATGGCTGGGGTACGCAAAATCCAGCGCACCGAAGCGCTGCTTGGTCGACTGCTTCAGGTCCTTCATGAGCGACTGGTACCCGGGGTTGTAGGAAATGACCACCTGGAAGTCC
>Ga0209698_10009175_pt1 | contig 10143 bp, 6 predicted proteins | sample LitLauG_LLR_2012_FD_187203 | JGI IMG/M metagenome (GOLD analysis project Ga0209698, IMG submission 187203) | Freshwater sediment microbial communities from Pennsylvania, USA - Little Laurel Run_MetaG_LLR_2012 (SPAdes) (version 2) | ecosystem: Environmental > Aquatic > Freshwater > Creek >... | reverse complement strand
GGGCTTGTGTGCGTCGCTGGTCGCCGGAGCGCTCTCGGGACTGCTGGGCATTGGCGGCGGCCCCATTAAGGTCCCGGTCATGTACATCTTCATGAACGTACCGCTGATGGTGGCGACCGCAACTTCGAACTTCATGATCGGTGTGACCGGAGCGGCGAGCGCGATCGTCTACTATCGGCGCGGCGACATTCTGGTGCAATACGCGGCGCCGCTGGCCGTGGGCGTTTTCCTTGGATCGCTGTTGGGAGCGCGTCTGGCGCCGCGGGTGCACACCAAGATCGTGGTGTACCTGCTGGTAGGGGTCATGTTCTATCTTTCGGGCCACCTCATTTTTCATCTGCTGCGGGGTTGGTTATGAGCCAGGTGCGCGAACCGGAATTTGACCGCGCCGTGGCGCTGGTGCTGCGGGTCGGGGCATTCGGATGCTTCTTCATCATGCTGACCGGCTTGATCGTCGAGTTCATCGTGCCAGGCCGCATCCCTTTGCTCATCGAGCGTACCGGGGTATTGCTGATGCTGGCCACACCAGTGGTGCGCGTAATGGTCGCGTGCTACCTCTTCTTTCGCGAGAAGGATACTCGCTATGGCTTGATTTCCCTGGGGCTGCTGGTGATCTTGCTGCTCGGCTCGGTGTTTGGGCTTGGGGAGCATTAGCTCTCTGTGACGTCCCTTCGGGACTCATTCTCCGTTCTCGGTGCTTTCCCGGCACTTCCGCGCCGGGCTATCCAATGGCGTCCCGTCGGGACTGAAGTCCACTGGCGCCGACGCGGGCCCACTAGAGCAGCGCCGGTCGAGAGTTTGATGAGGCGTATGCTAAGTCTTCGAGGAATGAGGAAACCGACATGCATACCGCGCGTATTCTCTGGATTCTTTCGATGGTTCTGAACATCGTAGTGGGCCTGACGGCGCAGACCAAGTCGGTAGCGGAACGGCTGGGGTATCCAGCCGACGCGAAGCTTCTGATCATCCACGCCGATGACCTGGGCGTGTCGCATTCGGTGAACACCGCGAGCTTCGATGCTCTGGACAAGAACGCGGTGAGTTCGGCGAGCATCATGATTCCGTGTCCCTGGGTGACGGAGGTGGGTGAATATGCAAGAGCGCATCCGGGGAAGGATCTGGGGCTGCATCTCACGCTGACCAGCGAATGGAAAACATACCGCTGGGGCTCGGTCGCATCGGCCGGTCAAGTGCCGACATTGCTCGATCCCGCCGGAACCCTCTGGAGCGCCACGGCAGACGTGGCGGCCAAAGCCGCGCCGCAGCAGGCTGAGGCTGAGATTCGGGCGCAGATCGAGCGCGCGATTGCGCTGGGCATTCATCCCACGCATCTCGACAGTCACATGGGATCGCTGTTCGCGACTCCGGAACTGTTCGCGGTGTTTGTCCGGGTCGCTCATGAATATCACCTTCCATTTCTGGCGGTGAAAGTGTCCGACGATCGGGCCAAGCTTCTCTCGCTGCTATCGGAAAAAGATATTGTGCTCGATCAGCTGGTGATGGCCGGGAGCGGCATTCGTCCCGAACAGTGGAAGGAGTTTTACCGCAGCGCGATTCAGAATCTGAAGCCGGGCCTCACGGAAATGATTGTCCACCTCGGCCATGACGACGCCGAACTGCAGGCCGTGACCGTGGACCATTCGGACTACGGGTCGGCGTGGCGGCAACGGGACTACGACTTAGTCAGCAGTCCCGAGTTCCGGCAATGGCTGCAGGAGAACCACGTAGTGGTGGTGAAGTGGAGGGACCTGCAGAAGGTCGTCTACCGGCAGTGAGCTCGTCCTGGGCTCGGCTCAGTGGAGACCTTCAACCAAGTACAGGACGTCCATCTTGCGTTGGAAGCCGTACACGTAGCTCTTCATGTCTGCGCTGAAGTGGATGTCGGACAGGTACACGATGCCCACAGGGTCGGGTGGCATGAGCTGCTTCCATGGGGTGCTTCGGCCTGTGGCTACCTCCACCCGGAGAATGTTCGCCGGCACGGCCCCCATACGGTAGCAATACAGGAACTGACCGTCGGAGCTCCAGGTGATGGGCAAATAGCCGGCCTCCAGCCCGGGGATGCTCTGTGGTTCACCGCCTGCGATGGGGAAAATCAGAGTCTGGTAAGCCGCGCCCATGGGAATGGCAAGCCGGGATCCATCCGGGGAAAGGCTGGCCCAGGTTCTTGCGCCATCAGGAGTGATGGCGCGGGGTTCTCCGCCGGCAACATCCTGTACATAGAAGCGCTGCCCGCGATCCGGCTCCTGGCCGGAAAAGAGGAATCGTTTTTCACCCGGCAGCCAACCCGCCGCGAGATGAATAAGATGGTCGTGGGTCAGCGTCTTGACTTCCCCGGTTCTTGTAGGGACTTCCTGCAAATCGTTGCCCGTGCCGGCGCAGATCACGCGTTCGGCATCGTGGGTGAGTCCAAAACAAGGCCCGTCATTGAGACGCACCGCTGGCGACCCGTCCATTTTGCGCAAATAGCTAACCACTCCTCCACCCGACTCGCCTTCTTCGCCGAGGAGTACAAATGCTCCGTCGGAAGAGAAATCTTGCGCGTAGGAGAAATCAAACCAGGACAAATCCCGCTCCCGGCTCTCTCCCGGTGCCAGGCCATAGACCCCGCCTCTCCAGTCCTCCCTGGCCAGCAGCACTCGGCCGTCGGCAGCGATGTCGAAGAGCAGAAGATCTCCGGGGATCTTCTCCACCAGGCGCTCACGACCCTTGAGGTCGACGGCGAACAGTCCGGAAGAACCGTTATCGCGATCGCCGCTAAACCACACCTCGTTGCCGCCCGAGGACCAAGCCAAACCGGTAAGATCCGCCCAGCCTTTGGAGAGGACAGACTTGTGCCCTTGCAGGTCCACCACCACAACCGCCCCGTCCAGGTTGATGTGGCTGGGAAAGTCGAAAAAAGCAATGCGGTCGCCAATTGGCGAGAAACGCGGGTGAGCGATTGCCCCGCCCTCGAAAACGAGTTTGCCCGGCGGGAACTCCATGTGATCAATGCCTCCGACCTGGTGGACGATCAATAGAGCGGTCCCGTCCGGCGACCATTCGGCGTGCTGTACGTTCGACTGGATCTCGCGGGGAGCCCCTCCTTCCAAAGGCACCCGCGCCAAAGTTCCCGTGTAAAACGTAGCCTCGAGAGCGTGTGCTCCCATCATAACGGCGAGTTCCCCCGTCTTGGAGACACCCAGCAAAGTGGTGCCCTTCAGTCCTAGAGCACGTGACTCAGGACTTTGAGGGCGTGTGGTAAACAAGTCGGCCGGACTGCCCTCCAAACTGGCGCTATAGACGATGCTCTGGCCATCGGGAGCAAAGCGCGCGTCCTGGATCGTGCCTTGGCGAAAGGTCAGGCGATGATAGCTTGGCCGTACCGGCTGGCTCCTGCGGCCTAAAAGAATTGCGCCCGCGGTAAACGCGGCGAGAACGCACATCGCCCCGATGGCGTAGATGACCAACTTGGACTTTCGGGGTGGAGCGGCGGGTGCGGCAGACGCTGTGGTGGTGGATGTGGAAGGCAAGGCCTCCAGGTTAAAGGCCACATCTCGGGCGGACTGGAAACGTTCCTCGGGATTTTTCTCGAGGCAGTGCCGGACAATGCGATCGAGCCCAGGCGGAATCTGGCGGCCGGTCTCGACCAGTTCCTGCGGGTCTTCCTTGAGGATGGCGCTCATCGTATCGGCCGATGTCTCGCCGCGAAAAGCTCGTCGACCAGTCAGCGCCTCGTAGAGTACGGCACCAAAGCTGAACAAGTCAGAGGACGGGCCTGCCAGCTGACCCCGCACTTGTTCGGGCGACATGTAACTCACCGTCCCCAGTACGAAGCCCGGTTCCGATCTTCCAGTCATGGTCTGCGAATCTGGGCCAGAACCGTCCTGTTCGGGGCGTGTCAGCTTGGCCAATCCGAAGTCGAGAATCTTGGCACGGCCATCTTTCGTCAGGAAAATGTTTTCCGGTTTGAGATCGCGGTGAACGATGCCTTTGTCGTGAGCCGCGGCAAGCCCGCGCGCCAAGTGAACGCCGTAATCAATGACCTTGCGCACTGCCAGCGGCCCGGCTTGGAGGCGCTGGCGCAGGCTTTCGCCCTCCAGCAGTTCCGAGACGATGTAGGGAAATCCGTCGTGCTCACCGACGTGATAGATCGTCAGAATATTGGGATGATTGAGGGCAGCCGCAGCCTGGGCTTCCTGCTTAAAGCGCCGCAACCGGTCGGCATCTTCAGAAAACGAAACGGGCAGGACCTTAACCGCAACATCGCGGCCTAGCGCAGCGTCGCGCGCGCGGTAAACTTCCCCCATTCCGCCCGCGCCAACCAGCGCCACGATCTCGTAAGGCCCCAGCTTTGAACCCGAGGAGAGCGCCATTGGTGTGCGCCATTATATGCCACCCAACGCTTCAAGCAGCGGTGTATGCGGAATCTTGCTCTAGAAGATATGCAGTTTGATGCTGAGATACTTCTTGGGATTTTCCCGGAATGCCTTCAGGAACTCTCGGGTGTCCACCATCACTTGGTTTGCGTTGTTGTAGAGGGTCTCATCCTTGATAAGTTTGCCAACCGTTCCCTGGCCTGCCTCGAGCTCGGTGGTCAACTGCGAGAGCTTGGTCATGGTGGTGTCCAGCTTCTTGGCCAGTTCCTCATCCTTGGACAGCTTGCCGATGGTGCCTTTTCCGGCATTGATATCTTCGGTCAGCTTCTTCACGTTGGCGATGGTGTCGTTGGCGTTGTTATACAGCGAGGGATCTTTCAGGAATTTTCCGGCCGTGCCCTTGCCCTGCTGCATGTCGTCGATGATGCCGTTCATCTTGTCGAGCGTGGCGATGAATTTATCGTAGGCATCGGTGCGGCTGATCAGCCGTCCCAGGCTGCCTTCGCCGGCACCGACCTGCTCCACGATCTTCTGAAAGTCCGAGACGGTGAGCGAGAAGCGGTTATACAGCGTGGGATCGTAGATCAGTTTCCCCAGCGAGCCTTTGCCACTCTCGGCGAAGGCCAGGATGCGGTCGGCGCGCTTCAGCAGCGCGTCCATGTTCTGCAGCGTGCTCTGGCTGGCGCGCACCACCTGGTTGAAGTCGGGATGCACCTGGGTGGGAAGCGTATCTCCGTCCTGCAATGGAGGTCCTACCGCCTGCGCGCTATCGATATCGAGGTAGGTTTCTCCGAGGACGCCTGCGGTTTCCAGAGACGTGACTGAGTCGCGGTGGAGCGCGTAATCGTACTGGGTGCTCACCTTCATGGTGACTTCGACGGGAGTGAGTTGCTTGCTCTTATCGGGAACGATGCGGATGTGGGTGACATTGCCGATATCGACGCCGCTCAGCCGCACGGGCGCTCCCTGGCGCAATCCTTCCGCGTTATCGAAGTAGGAGTGGAGAGTAATGCGGCGAGTGAGAAGGCCGGCGGTGCCGGACATCAGGAACAGAAGCAGTGCCAGCGTCGCGCTGGCGACGATCACCGTGATCCCGACCCGCAGTTGCGACCACTTCAGCTGTTTCTGGCTAGGCAAGCGATCCCCTCACCCTGCCAGTCGGCCTGTGGCTTGCTGGCCCGTCGAATCGCGGCAAATGAACACCGGCCCCTTGCTGCACACCCACGGCAGAATGATAACAAAACCGGAGCCCTTCTACGCCGCTTTTGCGGGCAGAGTGGGAACCAGAGCCCAGGCTGCTAAATAAGCGGCCGCGCCGCAGGCCAGCGTGACGGTCAATCCGAACCGGATGGCGATGAGCATGGCCAGCACCGATCCCAGTACGCTGGCGGCCGCGTTCATGGCCCATGCCCACTCCACGGCGTTGTCGGCAGTGGCTGGAAATTCGGGCGCCGGGGATGCCGCCAGTGCTCGCAGCCCGGTGGGAAACGGCATTCCCATCACGAAGCCCAGGGGAATCAGCAGCACTCCGCTGACTACCAGGCGGACTCCGAACGGCAGTCCCACCATTCCCGCCAGGCGGCTGGGAAGAAAAAAGACGTAAGTGAGCAGAGTTGCCGCCACCAGCGACAACGGAACCCATTCCATCTCTGCCTTGGGGAGCCACAACCGCGAGCACAAGCTTCCCGCGCCGCTGGACAGCATGAGCAGGAAAATTACGACGGTCAGCGCATACGTGGGATGTCCGAGAAACAATACGAATCGCTGGATGAATGCGATCTCAACCAGAATGTAGCCCAGGCCCACGGCAACGAAGTACAGAAGCGGGATGGGCGACGGCCGGGTTGCACCGCCTTGCAGCGCCAACGGCAGCACCAGAAACGCCAGAACCGCACACACCGAAATGAGCAGTACGAGAAGCAGGACCAGCACGCCCAGGTTCACTTTCCAATCAATGCCTTCGCGCAGGCCTTTCTCGCCGAGAATCTGCCCCGCCTTGAGCGTGAAGAAGAAGAACGGCGCATTGTCGCTCACCGGTGCGACGTTGTAGTCGTAACTGCGCGCGAACGCATAGGGATCATTGCTGGCGATCAGATCGGCGAACGGGTTTTTCCCCGGCTCCGACGGCATGTAGATCGGATCCAGCTCAGAGTAATGGTCGAAGTGAGTAATGACCGCGGTTTCCTCCGCCGGCGTGAAGGGAGTCCGCTTTGCCAGCACCACGACGGGAATGCCGTCGGCATCCAACTCGCCCTGCGAGGCGACGATGAAATGCTTTGCGGGGTCGGCGACGCCGAGGCGGTGCAGCGCGTCCATGGCGACCGCGACCACACGCAGCGCCTCGCGCGGATGGCGGAATTCCCAGCGCGTGATGGCGATCATTCCATCCGGCTTGAGGTGCTCGAAGTATTCCTGGAAGGCTTCGACGGTGTAGAGGCTGTTTTCACTGAGCGCGAAAGCGCCGGCGGCGGTTGACGCCCAGGTATCGACGAGGGTCATCTGCACGACATCGAACCGCTGTGAGGAGGACCGCAAGTACGAGCGGCCGTCGCTGACCTGGATATGGACCTCGGGCCGCTCGTAGAGATGCTGCGCATAGTCGGCGTATCGTTCGCGCATCACCGTCGTCGCAATGATCGGATTGATCTCGATCCCGGTTACGCTCGGACTGCCATTCGCCACAGCGCGCAGCACATCGACTCCCCCACCGGGACCGATAATCGCGTAGTCGCCGTGCGGACGCAGAACGTTGGCCAGGGCGGGAGGGGCCGCCATCAGGTTGTGCTCCCATACTGTTCCCTGCCAGTGGGATAGGTCCGCGTTCATGATGTAGGTGGAAGCGTCGGCGTCGATGACCACGGCCTTGGCATATCCCTGACGGTCCACTTCTACGCGGGAAATCGCATTCCAGCGCGCGAACTCCACCCACGCCGGATCGCGGAACATGCCCTTGGCGTAGACCACATCGATGAGGCGACCAGAATGATTGGCGGCGGCCAGAGCCAGCAGGGCCAGCGCCGCCAGTGCGCCGTTGCGCCGAGGGCTCGGGGCATCGGCCCAGAGCACGGCGGCGATGGCCGAGGCGGCGGCCGCAACCAGAATCGCATTCGGCCCGCCCAGCCAGTTCAGGAGAGGAACAATCGCCAGGCAAGCCAGCGCCCCGCCGCACAGGTCAGCGCCATAGAGCCGGGGAATGCGGGAGGCCTCGCGGGCGAATACTACCGAGAACAATAGCCCCGTCAGGAAGAAAGGAATCGCGGCGACAAGATAGAGGACAGTCAACCTGAGGAAGTTCTTCACCGAAACGTCGAGCGCCACGGGGATGTGCAGCACGATCTCGAGCACAACCACCACGGCCACGGAATTCGCGAGGCACAGCCGGGACGCCAGCGTTCGCGTCTCGACGCCCGATAGCCGGCTCTTTAGCAGATAAGCAAACACACCTCCCGCGCCCAAGCCGAGCAAGGCAATCGAAATCGCGAGAAACGCGAAGTGGTAGAACAGCACGACGGAAAACAGCCGGGTCAACGCCAGCTCCAGCAGCAGAGCCGCAAAGCTGGTCAGGGCCAGCCCCGATAACAGCGTTGTTTCCGGGATTTCAATCGGACTTGAAGTTGAAGTGGACCCCGAAGCAATACCAGCCATAGTGGAAGGCGACAGTCTAGCAGAACTGGACCGGCTTACGGCTTGACACGCTTCAGGCGCCTTTGTAATCTCGCGATTTGGCTCGATTGACTCCGATATGATCCGCGTTCTTTTCGGGCTCCTCGTTCCCGATTCCAGCTTGTCTAAAACCAACCCGTCTGCCGGAGAGGATCCGGGACAATGAGCGTCAAACGATCTCCGATCATTCCCTGTTGCATTCTCGCGCTGTCCTTGACGATCCTCCTCAGCCTTCCCAGCCGGGCACAGGGTTTCCGCCCGGTCTCTGAGGAAGAACTGAAGATGACCAGCGAACTGCAAGCACCAGGGGCACCGGCCGTCATCCTGTTTCGCGAAGTAGACCGCGATGATTACGGCCTACCCTCACGCGAAGAGAACTACGTGCGCATCAAGGTCCTGACCGAAGAAGGCAGAAAATACGGGAACTTAAACCTCGAGTTCGATCGGGCCTACGCGAATATCGTCAATATCCATGCCCGGACGATCAAGCCGGATGGATCCATCCGCGAATTCAAGGAACAGGTTCTCGAACGAACCGTCGTCAAGGCCCGGGGATTGAGCTATCTCGCCAAGACGCTCACTCTTCCGGACGTGCAGGTGGGCAGCATTCTTGAGTACTACTACACGGTCACGCTCGTCGGAAATCTTCTCTACCGTTCCCATTGGATCGTCGACGATGAGCTCTTCACCCGCAAGGCCAAGTTTACGTTGAAGCCCTATCAGTCGGAAAACAGGCAGATGAGCTTGCGCCGCAGCTGGCAAGGGCTTCCGCCCGGTCTGCAGCCGATTCAGGGGATGGATCGTTTATTTACTTTGGAGGTCGAGGATGTCCCCGCTTTCCAGGTGGAGGACTTCATGCCGCCGCCAATCGAGCTCAGAGGCCGTGTCGACTTCATTTACGAAGACCGGTACTTCGAACGCGATCCCGACGCGTACTGGCGGCATGTTGGCAAGGATTGGAACGAAGGGTTGGAGGCCTTTCTCGGAAGTCCCAAAGCGATGGAAAAGGCAGTCTCCGAGATGATCTCGCCGAACGATCCACCCGAAACAAAGTTGCGGAGAATCTATGGTCGCGTGCAAAAGTTGCGAAACACGTCTTTGGAGACCCAAAAGACCGTCCAGGAGCAAAAGCGCGACAAAGAGAAGCCCGTCAAAACCGTGGAAGACGTCTGGAAGCATGGTTACGGGACAGGCGTGCAACTGACCTGGTTGTATTTGGCGCTGCTCCGCGCGGCCGGTTTTGAAGCTTATGGGGTATGGGTCTCGAGCCGGCGAGATTACTTCTTCAATCCCAAGACAATGGAGAGCCGGCGTCTCAATGCCAATGTCGTGCTCGTCAAGATGAACGGGAAGGACGTTTATCTCGATCCTGGGGCCGCTTTCACTCCGTTCGGAATGCTGACCTGGTCGGAGACGGGGACGCCAGGCCTGTGCCTGAACCGGGAAGGCGGAACGTGGATAAAGACGACCCTGCCGCGAAGCTCCGAATCTCGCGTGCAGCGAACAGCGACACTTATGCTGACTGACACCGGCACCTTGCAAGGAAAAGTCACCGTCACGTTTACGGGCCTCGCGGCTATGTACAATCGCCTGGAGGTTCACGGAGCAGATGACGTTGCTCGCAGGAAGTTCCTCGAGGATCTGATCAAGGGTGAGATCCCGGGCGCTCCGGAGGCGGAATTGACCAACAAGCCCGAATGGGACAACCCGGAACTGCCTTTAATCGCCGAATTCAACCTAAAGGTTCCGGACTGGAGCCTGAGTGCGGGCAAGCGAACTGTAGTTCCAACAGCTATTTTTTCTGCGACTGAGAGATATGTTTTCGATAGCCCGCACCGCACACATCCCGTTTATTTCCGCTACCCGTACGAGAAAGATGACGATGTCACCGTTGAGCTGCCTTCGGGCTGGCAGGTCTCCAGCGTGCCGACCCCACAGACCCGAAGCGGGCCCAACCTGGCCTACAGCTTAAAGGTGGAGAACGGCCGGACCAAACTGGCGGTTTCTCGAACGCTATCGGTAGACGAATTTCTGTTAGAGGCCGCATCTTATCCGCAACTGCGCGACTTCTTTCAGGCCGTGCGCACGGCCTGAAAGAAGTCGCGCAGTTGCGGATAAGATG
>Ga0209698_10009174_pt1 | contig 10143 bp, 6 predicted proteins | sample LitLauG_LLR_2012_FD_187203 | JGI IMG/M metagenome (GOLD analysis project Ga0209698, IMG submission 187203) | Freshwater sediment microbial communities from Pennsylvania, USA - Little Laurel Run_MetaG_LLR_2012 (SPAdes) (version 2) | ecosystem: Environmental > Aquatic > Freshwater > Creek >... | reverse complement strand
CATGGGATTCATGCCCCAGGTCGAGTGGGTGCTGCGACGTATCGCCGAGCACCCGCACCAGACCCTGTTGTTCTCGGCCACCCTGGACGGGGCCATCGACCGCTTGGTCAAGCGCTATCTGACCGACCCGGTCTTTCACGAGGTGGCCAGCGACACCCAGACGGTCTCGCTCATGGTGCACCACTTCTTGACGGTGCACCAGATGGACCGCATCAAGGTCGCCGCGGCGATCTGCAACTCCTTTGGCAAGACGATCATCTTCTGTCGTACCAAGCGCGGCGCCGATCGCCTCGTCGAGCAGCTCCAAAAGGAAGGGGTCGACGCGGCCGCCATCCACGGGGACCTGCGACAGAGCCAACGTGAGAAGGCGCTGGCCGACTTCAGCGCCGACAAGCTCGCCGTCCTGGTGGCCACCGACGTCGCCGCGCGTGGTCTGCACATCGACGGGGTCGACTGCGTGATGCACTTCGACCCGCCCGAGGACCACAAGGCCTACCTGCACCGCTCCGGGCGGACCGCTCGTGCCGGCTCCACCGGCGTCGTCGTGTCGCTGCTGCTGTGGAACCAGATCATCGAGGCCGAGGTCATCATGCGTCGCCTGGCGATGAAGCGCCCGGTAGTGGAGGTCTTCTCCAACGACCCGCGCCTCAAGGACCTGGCGAACTGGGACCCGACCAAGGAGACAGCCGCGTCGTGAGCGACACCATTCTTCCCGTCTTCCAACCCGACCCTTCCCTCCAGCGAGCGCTGGTGGTGGTCGCGCACCCCGACGACATCGACTTCGGGATGGCCGGCACCATGGCGGTCCTCACCGGACTCGGCGTCGACGTGGCGTACTGCCTCGTGACCTCGGGTGACGCCGGCGGCGACGACTCGAGCCACACCAGGGAAGAACGCGCCGCCATCCGCGAGGCCGAACAGACGGCGGCGGCTCACGCGGTGGGCGTCGAGACCCTGACGTTCCTGCGCTGGCCCGACGGTCAAGTCGAGGTCACCCTCGAATTGCGCAAGGCCATCGCTCGGGTCATCCGCCAACACCGGCCCGACGTGGTGATCACGCAGAACCCCGAGCGCAACTTCGACCGGATCTACGCCTCGCACCCCGACCACATGGCCGCCGGTGAGGCGACCCTGCAAGCGGTGTACCCCGACGCGCGCAATCCTCACGCGTTCCCCGAACTCTTGGCCGAGGGCTTTGCGCCCCACGCCGTACCCACGGTGTGGGTGGGCGGCACCACGGCGAATCTCGTGGTCGACATCACCGACACCTTCGCCACGAAGCTGACGGCTCTACGCAGCCACGTCTCGCAGGTGGGTCACCGCGAGGATCTCGAAGAGACGATGCGAGCCTGGGCCACCGCGAACGCGGAGTCCGCGGGACTCGCGCCGGGGCGCCTGGGCGAGACGTTCCGGGTCGTCAATACGGCGTGAGCCCACGCGGTTTAGGGTGGTCTGATGGCGAAGCCGTCGCCCCGCGACCGCACTGAACGAATTCCGATCGGTGAACGTTCCGCGTCGCGTGGCGTCAAGGAGCTGTTGAACGGGGTCACGCGTCGCAACGCGCCCGGACAGGTCCTCGCCGGGGTTACGTTGCTGGCCATCGCGATCCCCGAACAGTTGGCCACGTCGCAATTGGCCGGTGTGCCCGCCTTCTCGGCGATGATCGCCTTCATCGCGGCCACGATGGTCTTCGTCGTCGTCGGTTCGAATCCCATCGTCTCGGTCGGGGCGGACTCGACGATCGCCCCACTCTTCGCCGTCGCGCTGTTGCGCGTCGCGCTGCCGCAGTCGTCGCAGTACTACGACCTCGTGGCCGCCACCGCCGTCGTCACGGGCGTGATGGTCATGACGGTCGGACTCTTCAAACTGGGGTGGTTGGCGGACTTCATGTCGGTGCCGATCGTGACGGGCTTCATGTGCGGTATTGGCGTGATCATCGCGGTGCACCAATTGCCCCACGTGCTCGGCGTGGCCTCCGGCGGTGACTCGGTCGTGCAGCGGCTCCAGGCGCTGAGCCACCATCTGGGACATATCAGTACCTGGTCCTTGGCCCTCGCCGTGGCCACCCTCGCGATCATGGTGGTGGGCGAGTCGATCAACCCTCGTCTGCCGTGGGCACTGGCCGCCGTGGTGCTCGGAGCGGTGATCTCGTCGTCGCTGTCGCTGAGCCAACACGGCGTGCAGGTGCTCGGCACCGTCCGCGTGGGTCTGCCCCAGTGGCGGCTGGCGTGGTTCAGCACGCACGACTGGAGTGTGGTGGTGACGACGTCGCTGACCCTGCTGGTGGTGATCATGAGCCAGAGCGCCGCCACGGCGCGGTCGTCGGCCGACGAGATCGGCGTGGCCGACAATCTCAGTCGCGACTTCGTGGGTGTCGGCCTCGCCAACGTGGCGACCGGGTTGCTCGGCACGCTGGCGGTCAATGCGTCGCCGGCGCGCACGACGGTGACGCAACTCGCCGGGGGCCGCACGAAATTGGTGGCGATCGTGGCGGGCCTGGGCGCACTGGTGCTCTCGCCCGTGGCCGGTGACGCCAAGTTCGTGCCGCTCGCGTCATTGGCGGGCGTCTTGTTGTTCATCGCCGGGCGCTTGATCAAGTTGTCGCGCCTGCGCAGCGTCTGGCACACCAGTCGGGTGGAATTCACCTTCGCCGTGGTGGCCTGGGTCGGCGTGATCGTGCTCGGCGTCGAGGTCGGCTTGGCGATCGCCGTGGCTCTGTCAATCCTGGTGCAGATGTGGCGCGCGGCGCGTCCGAGGATGGTGGAGATGGGCCGACGCGAGGGCACCACCAGTTGGGAGCCCTACGACGCCAAGGGTGTGGAGGGTGTCGACCACGTCCTCGCGCTCTTGTTCGACGAGGACCTCTTCTTCGCCAACGCGGGGGTGTTTCGACGCGAACTGCACGACGCGATGCGCAAGTACCCCAAGACCCGTCACGTGGTCCTCGACGCCGTGGCGATCTCCGACATCGACTACACGGCGCTGGCCACCTTGAGTCAGATCGCTCGTGACATGGGCAATGACCACGTCACGCTCTCCTTCGCGCGCGCCAATGACGTGGTGCGCCACGCGCTCGCGAGCGCGGGCGACCCGGCCCTGGCCGGCATCAAGTGTTACGACTCGGTGGACGCGGCGGTCAGCCACGCCCTCAAGACCAAGGCGAGCTAGTCCTGGGCCAACTGGCGCAGGACGAAGTTGAGCACGCCGCCGTGACGGTAGTAGTCGGCTTCGGTGGGGGTGTCGATGCGCAGGCGCACTTCGAAGGTGGTCGTCTCGCCGTTGACGCGTGCCGCGGTGACGGTCACCCGCGGCACCGTCTCGCCACGGTTCAAGGGGTCGAGGCCGTGGATCGAGAACGTCTCGGTCCCGTCGAGCTGGTGCGTCGCGGCCGACTCGCCGGCGAGGAACTGTAGAGGCAGGACGCCCATGCCCACCAGGTTGGAGCGGTGGATGCGTTCGAAGCTCTCGACGAGCACTGCCTTCACCCCCAGCAATTTGGTCCCCTTGGCGGCCCAGTCGCGGCTCGAACCGCTGCCGTACTCCTTGCCCGCGATGATCATCAGGGGCGTGCCCTCACTCGCGTAGGCCATGGCGGCGTCGAAGATCGACATCTCGGTGCCTTCGGGCAGTTTGAGGGTCACGCCGCCTTCGGTGCCCGGGGCCAGTTGATTGCGCAGGCGGATATTGGCGAAGGTGCCGCGCACCATGACCTCGTGGTTGCCGCGACGCGTGCCGTAGCTGTTGAAGTCGGCCGCCGCGACGCCGCCGTCGACGAGGTAGCGACCCGCCGGGACGCTGGGTCGGATGTTGCCCGCCGGTGAGATGTGATCCGTGGTCACCGAGTCGCCGAGCTTGGCCAGCACCCGCGCGTTCTCGATGTCGTGCACCGTGCCCGGTTCCATGGTCAGTCCCTCGAAGTAGGGCGGCAGCTTGACGTAGGTGGAGCGATCGTCCCAGGCGTAGGTGACGGCATTGGTGGTGGGCACGCCCTGCCACCTCTCGTCACCGCTGAAGGCGCTGGCGTAGCGCTCCTCGAACATCTCAGGGGTGAGCGAGGCGCGCACCGCGGCCGCGACGTCGGCGTCACTGGGCCACAGGTCGGCCAAGAACACCGGTGCACCGTCGCGGTCGACGCCCAGGGGCTCGGCCGACAGGTCGATGTCGATGGTTCCCGCCAGCGCGTAGGCGACGACCAGCGGCGGCGAGGCCAGAAAGTTCTGTTTGACGTCGGGGTGGATGCGCCCCTCGAAGTTGCGGTTGCCCGAGAGCACCGAGACGACCGAGAGGTCGTGCTCGTTGATGACCTCAGAGACGCCCTCGAGCAGTGGCCCGGTGTTGCCGATGCAGGTGGTGCAGCCGTAGCCGGCCAGGTAGAAGCCCAACTGGTCGAGCGCGTCGACCAGATTGGCGCGCTCGAGGTAGTCCATCACCACGCGGCTGCCCGGGGCCAAGGACGTCTTGACCCACGGCTTGGCGCTCAGGCCGCGCGCCACGGCGGCCTGGGCGACGAGGCCGGCGGCGACGAGGACCGACGGGTTCGAGGTGTTGGTGCACGAGGTGATGGCGGCGACGGTGACCGCGCCGTCACGCAGGTGCTCGGCGAAGCCGAGGCCCAGGACCTCCTTGGGCTCACGGCCGAGTGCCGCGCGAAAGGCCCCGCGCGCGCCCGACAAGGAGACGCGGTCCTGGGGACGCTTAGGACCGGCCAGGCTGGGCTCGACGCTCGAGAGGTCCAGTTCGACGTACTCCGAGTAGGTGGGTTCGAGGGAATCGGCGTCGTGCCAGATGCCCTGGGCCTTGGCGTACGCCTCGACGAGGGCGAGTTGCTCGGCCGGGCGCCCGGTGAAGGCGAGGTAGTCCAGCGTGACCTGGTCGATCGGAAAGAGGGCGCAGGTGGCGCCGTACTCGGGGGACATGTTGCCGATGGTGGCGCGAGTCTCGAGTGAGACCGACGAGACGCCTGGACCGTAGGCTTCGACGAACTTGCCGACGACGCCGTGCTTGCGCAACAGCTCGGTGATGGTCAAGACGACGTCGGTGGCGGTGACGCCCTCTTTCGTGGCGCCCGAGAGACGCAGGCCGACCACCGGGGGGATCAGCATCGAGGTGGGCTGGCCCAGCATGCCGGCCTCGGCTTCGATGCCGCCCACGCCCCAACCCAGTACGCCCAGGCCATTGACCATGGTGGTGTGCGAGTCGGTGCCCACGACGGTGTCGAGGTACGCGACGCCCTTGTTCTCGAAGACCACGCGCGCGAGGTGTTCGAGGTTGACCTGGTGACAGATGCCCATCCCCGGGGGTACGACGCGGAACTGGTCGAAGGAGCTCTGAGCCCACTTGAGGAAGGTGTAGCGCTCGATGTTGCGGTCGTATTCGATGGCGACGTTCTGCTCGTAGCTCTCGGCCGTGCCGGTGCGCTCGAGGATGACCGAGTGGTCGATCACCAGTTCCACCGGCACCAAGGGATTGATCTTGGCCGGGTCGCCGCCCAGGGCGATGATCGCGTCACGCATCGACGCCAGGTCGACCACCGCGGGTACACCGGTGAGGTCCTGCATCAAGACGCGCTCGGGGGTGAAGGCGATCTCGGTGGCGTCATCGCCCGCCGCCTCACCGTGGCGCGTGGGCGTCTCACTCCAACGCGCCACCGCTTCGATGTCGGCCGACGTGACCTTGACGCCGTCCTCGTGGCGCAACAAGTTCTCCAGCAGCACCTTGATGGAGTAGGGCAGGCGGTCGATCGCGAAGGAGCTCAGACCGCTCGCGCGCAGCGAGTAGTAGTCGAGGGTGCGACCATTCACGTCCAGGGTGTCGAGCGCGTTGAAGGAGTTGAGGGAGGAGGTCATGCAACTATTCTGCCCGCTTTTCGACCCCGGGGGCGAGCCTGTCGCGGGTGGGGTGGGGCCAGATGGGAGAATGCAATGATGACCTCCACCTACGACGTACTCCTCGGGCGACTCCAGGCGGCCTTCGATGCGATCGTGCCGGGGGCCGACCCGGTTCTTCGCCCCTCCGAGCGCAGCGACTATCAGGCCAATGGCGTGATGGCCCTGGCCAAATCCCGGGGCAAGAATCCGCGCGACATGGCCCTGGAGGTGGTGAGTCACCTGGACCTGACCGGCGTGGCCACCGTCGAGGTGGCCGGACCCGGATTCCTCAATCTCACCTTGACCCCGGACTTCTTGAACGACCAGTTGGGGACCTTGCTGAGCGATGAGCGTCTGGGGGTGGCGCGCGGCGACGCGCGCATCGCGGTCATCGACTATTCGGCCCCCAACGTGGCCAAGGAGATGCACGTCGGGCACCTGCGCTCGACGGTGATCGGCGACGCTCTGGCGCGCATGTACCGTTTCCGCGGTGACACCGTCATCGCGCGCAATCACGTGGGTGACTGGGGTACCCCCTTCGGGATGCTCATCGAGCACCTGCTCGACCTCGGCGAGAACGAGGCGATCGCGTCATTGTCGATCGGCGACCTCGACAGCTTCTACCGCGACGCGCGCGCCACCTTCGACGCGGACGACGCCTTCCAGGAGCGCAGCCGGGCTCGTGTCGTCGCGCTGCAGGGTGGTGACGCCGAGACGCGACGCCTCTGGCAGATCCTGGTGAATGAGTCGGTGGCCTACTTCGCCGAGGTCTACGCGGCGCTCGACGTCACGTTGACGCCGGGCGACGTGGTGGGCGAGTCGTACTACAACGACATGCTCGAGGACGTGGTGCGCGACCTCGACGCCCAGGGTCTCCTGGTCGAGAGCGGGGGAGCGCTGTGCGTCTTTCCCGAGGGGTTCACGAATCGCGACGGCGAACCGCTGCCGCTCATCGTGCAAAAGCGCGACGAAGGTTTCGGCTACGCCGCCACGGACCTGGCGGCGGTGCGTGACCGGGTGTCGCGCCTGCACGCCGACGAGATCCTCTACGTCGTGGGGGCACCCCAGGGCCAACACTTCGACATGGTCTTCGCCGTCGCGCGAGCCGCCGGCTGGCTGCCCGACACGGTGCGCTGCGAGCACGTGGCCTTCGGCAACGTGCTGGGGCCCGACCGCAAGATGTTCAAGACCCGCTCGGGCGAGACGGTGAAGTTGATCGGATTGCTCGAGGAGGCGACCCAGCGCGCCGACGCCGCGCTGATGCAGCGTTCGAACGATCTGTCCGAAGAGGAGCGCCACCGCCTGGCGCGCCAGATCGCCCGTGCGGCGGTGAAGTACGCCGACCTCTCGACGGACCGTCAACGCGACTACGTCTTCGACCTCGACCGCATGATCGCCTTCGAGGGCGACACCGGCCCCTACCTGCAATACGCGCACGCGCGCTTGCGCTCCATCTTCCGTCGCCTCGACACACCGTGGGAACCCGGCGCGGTCCACTTCGCCCTGCGCGAGGACGCCGCTCGCTCGCTCGCCTTGGGTCTGGTGGCGTTCCCCGAGGCACTCGAAGCGGCGCTCGCGACGCTGCAGCCCCATCGGCTCAGCGGCTATCTCTTCGACCTCGCGCAGCGCCTCACCTCGTTCTACGAGGCGTGTCCCGTCCTGTCGGCACCCGAGCCCACGCGATCCGAGCGCTTGGCACTGTGCGATCTGACCTCACGGACCTTGGCCTTGGGCCTGGCGCTGTTGGGCATCGACGCTCCCGACCAGATGTGATCCTCGCCACGAGATAGTTGGCGGGTGCGCTACATCGACCCTGCGCGCGGGTGCGTCAGTGCATTAGGGTTCTAAATGCCTCGGAGCAGCGAAGTTGGTGAGATTCCAACGCTGTCCCGCAACTGTAAGTGGATGAGTTCGTCCACGAAGCCAGGTCGCCTGCTGCGAGGAGATTGTCAAGACAGCTCTCGAGGTAAAGGGCGGTCGCTCGGATATCCATCCGTCGTCCACACCACTTCGACGGAAAGGAGATATCCATGTTCACACCCCTACGGTTGACCCTGGCCCTCGCATTGGGTGCCACCGCTCTTCCCCTCCTGGGCGCTTCGTCCGCGACGGCGAGTGCGCGACCATCGTGCATCGTGTCCTTGTCACCCACGGCGACCGAGACACTCTTCGCCATCGGCGCCGGCCCCCAAGTTCAAGCGGTCGACAGCGATTCGAACTACCCGACGCACGGGCTACCGCGAAAGCGCGTCAACGCGCTCAATCCGAGCGTCGAGGCGGTGCTGGGCATCTGCAAGTCGGCGTCAGGCGCCAGTGCCAAGCCCAACCTGGTCATCATCTCCTACGACGCCAACTCCATCAAGGAGAAGCTCGGCGCGTTGGGCGTCAGGGTCGTCACCCAGTACGCGCCCACGTCGCTCGCCGGTGCGCTCGCCCAGGTTCGCCAGTTGGGGTCATTGACCGGACACGTGGCGTCGGCTGACGCCCTGGCCTCGTCGATGTCGCGCGCGATCGCCTCCGACATCGCGTCGGTCGCCGCGCACCCCACCAAGAAGCTCCGCGTGTACTACGAACTCGACCCGACGTTCTACTCGCTCACCTCGGGCACGTTCGTCGGTTCGCTGATGAAGGACCTGGGCGTGGTGAACGTGGCCGACGCCAAGTCCACCAGCGCCGACGCCGGCTACCCCCAACTCAGTGCCGAGTACGTCGTGAGCGCCAATCCCCAACTGATCTTCCTCGCCGACACCCTCTGTTGCAAGATCACCCCGGCCAAGGTCGCCACGCGAGCGGGCTTCGCCACGGTGAGCGCGGTCGTCGACGGCCACGTGGTGAACCTGAGCGATGACGTGGCCTCGCGCTGGGGTCCGCGTCTGGTGACGTTGATGCGCCAGATCACGCTCGCGGTGAAGAGTGCTCTGGCTGACCCGCGCCTCTGGAAGTAAACCGTCGCGATGACGAGCCCACCGAGCGGTCGACGAGTGGTGGTCGTGGCCGTGTTGATCATGGTGGCCCTGGTGGTCGCGGTGATGCTGGGGCTCGTCATCGGACCGGTGTCGATCGCGGCGACGCGGATCCTCGGCGACGCGTTCAGCCACCTCGGTATCGGACATTCGACACTGACCTCGACGCAGTCGTCCATCGTGTGGCAGTTGCGCGCGCCGCGCATGGTGCTGGGATTGTTGGCGGGGTCGATGTTGGCGGTGGCCGGTGGCACCTATCAAGGGGTCTTTCGCAATCCCCTGGCTGATCCGTACCTGCTCGGCGTCGCCGCCGGCGCGGGTCTGGGCGCGACTCTCGCCATCGTGGACGTCGCCAATGCGGCGACGGTGCCGACCTGGACGCCGCTGCTCGCCTTCGTCGGGGCGATGCTGGCCGTCACCCTCACGTGGGTGATCGGCGGGCGGTCGATGCGTTCGACCGCCGCCACCCTGGTGCTGGCTGGCGTCGCGGTGTCGGCGTTGTTCACGAGCGCCCAGACCTTCCTGCAGCAACGGTCCTCGGTCCAGTCCATCGCGAACGTCTACATCTGGCTGCTGGGTTCGCTGGCCAACGCGAGTTGGCACTCGGTGCTCGTGGTGATCCCCTACGTGGTGGTCTGCGCGCTCGTGTGCGTCCTGGCCGGTCGCGCGCTCGACGTGATGAGCGTGGGAGATGACGAGGCCCGTTCGCTCGGGCTGTCGGTGCGCTCGGTGCGACTGGTCGTCGTCGTGGCGTCCTCGCTGGGCACCGCGGCGGTCGTCTCGGTCGTCGGGCTGATCGGCTTCGTCGGCATCATCGTGCCGCACATCGTGCGGCTGTTGGTGGGCACCTCGTATCGACGGATCCTGCCCCTGTCGGTGTTGTTCGGCGCGGCGTTCCTCGTCTTGGCCGACACGGTGGCGCGCACGGTGATGGCGCCGTCGGAGTTGCCGCTCGGCGTGGTGACCGCGGTCATCGGGGCGCCGGTCTTCGTCGTGATCTTGAGCGTGCGTCGGATGGGTCACTCGTGACGATGGTGAACCTCGAGCACGTGACGTTGCGGGCCGGCGCGGCGACACTGGTGAGCGACGTCAGCCTGGACGTGGCGGCGGGCACCTGGTGCACGATCATCGGACCCAACGGTGCGGGCAAGACCACTCTGGTGGCGGCGGTGGCGGGTTTGCGGTCGCTGGCGACCGGGACGGTGAGCATCGACGGACAGCGCCTGGATGAACTCGGTGAGCGCCAACGGGCGCGCCTGGTGGCCTACGTGCCCCAGCACCCCGAGATTCCCGCGGGTATGACGGTCCAGGAG
>Ga0209698_10009173_pt1 | contig 10143 bp, 8 predicted proteins | sample LitLauG_LLR_2012_FD_187203 | JGI IMG/M metagenome (GOLD analysis project Ga0209698, IMG submission 187203) | Freshwater sediment microbial communities from Pennsylvania, USA - Little Laurel Run_MetaG_LLR_2012 (SPAdes) (version 2) | ecosystem: Environmental > Aquatic > Freshwater > Creek >... | reverse complement strand
GAGCCTGCCCCACACGGCTACCGGCAAGCTGCTGAAAACCGAGCTGCGCAAACTATTCGGCTGAGCGGGCAGCGTCGGTTCCAGGGGCCGCGCTCGGAGGCAACGCAGCCGTCTCAGCGGCGTTCGACCCAGTACAGGGCCCCCAGCGCAGCCGACAACGCGAGCAGGCCGGGCAGCGCGGCGACCACGATCGGCGGCCAGGTGTTCAGCATGCCCAGGTGCGAGAACAGCTTGTTCATCGTGTAGAAGATCACGCCGATCATGATGCCGGAGAACACCTTGAAGCTCATCGAGCCGCTGCGAACGTGCAGGTACGCGAACGGCAGCGCGAGCGCCATCATCACCAGGATCGCCAGCGGATAGAACATCTTGTTCCAGAACGCGATCTCGAACCGGTCGGTGCGCTGCCGGTTTTCGGCCAGGTGGTGGATGTAACGCGACAGGTTCAAGGCTCCCATGCGTTCGGGCTGCAGCAGCAGCGCGCCGAAGATCTCCGGGGTAAGGCCCGAGTGCCACAAGCGCCGCTCCTGGTGGATGACCTCGGTGCGCTCAGCGGTCGGCGACGTGTCGCTGGCGACCAGGGGCGGAATCGAGGTCTCGACCACATCGGACAGCTCCCATCCCTGGCCGTGCACGAACCGGCCGCTGGCGGCCGTGCTGACCGAGCGCAGGCGCATCTGCGGGTCGAATTCGTAGATCCGCCAGTGATCGACCGAGGTGTCGGTGTTGACATGGTTGACGTTGACGAAGCGAAGGCGCTGCCCGCCATCGCCCGCGTCGGCGATCACATCGCGCACCCAGACTCCCGAGCGGAATTCCTGCGCCAGCGCCGAGCCGGTCGCCTGCAGTTTCAGGCGCCGCGCCAGGTCCTCGGCCGACGGCGCGACCGCCTCGCCGAACAGGTACGTGAGCACGACGAAGGCGAGGCCGACCTGCAGGATCGTGATGGCCAGCCTGAGCGTGCTCAGGCCGGCGACCCGCATGATCGTGAACTCGGAGTTGGCTGCGAGCTTGGACAGCGCGTAAATGGTCCCGATCAGCGCCGCGATCGGCATCAATTCGTAGGTGCGCGAAGGCGTCAGGAGCGCGACGAAAGCCAGCGCCTGGCCGATCCGATAACCCGCGCGGCCGACTTCGTCGAACTGGCTGATCAGGTCGAACAGCGCGAACAGTGCCACCAGCGCCAGCAGCACAAAGCAGGTCGAGGCGACGATTTCGCGCCAGACGTAGCGCCTGAGCGTTCTCAAGGCGCGGCGCCCTTCCAGCGGTGCGGCCATGCCCAGCGCGGCAGCCAGCGCTGCATGTACACCCGCCGCACGAACAGCGCCACCACCAGCAGCAAGGCCGCCGCATGCGGCAGCCACGCCGCCTGCGCGAAGCCGATCCGCCCCTGTTGAACCCAGGCCTGCGTGATCTGGATGCCGTCCAGGTACAGCACGAACAGCAGCACCGCGACGATCAGGTTGGCGGAGCGGCCAACCCGAGGATTGACGAACGCCAGGGGCACCGCCAGCAGCGCCAGCAGGGTGGCGACGATCGGAAGGCCCAGGCGCCACAGCAATTCGCCCTGGTGGAACGGGGTCGGTTCGAGCAGCAGGTCCGCCGTGGGCAGCGCGCGCGCGGCGGACGGGGAAAACGGGGCCTGGACCGGCTGATCGAGCGGAATCGAGTAGCGCCCGAATTCGACCACCCGGAACCCGGGCATGCCGGGCTGCCCCTCGTAGCGCCGCCCCTGCCGCAGCGTCAGCAGGCGCGAGCCGTCGCTTTGAATCTGGATCTCGCCCTCGGCCGCCGCGATCACGCTTTCCTCGGTTGGCGTGCGATGGTCGATGAACACATTGCGCACGCGCGCGCCGTCCAGGTCGACCGTTTCGACGAAGAAGACGCGATTGGCCGAGCTGGATTCGGCGAACCGCCCCGGCAGCACCTTGCTCAGGTCGTCGCGCTGCTGGAAGCGGGCGCGGCTTTCCGCGATCTTCCCGTTGGCCCACGGCGCCACCCCCAACGTGAGCAGGGCGATCATCAGCACCACCGGCACCGTGAACCGGATCACCGGCGGCACCCACGCCAGCAGGCTCTGGCCCGACGCGAACCACACCACCATCTCCGAATCGCGGAAGGAGCGCGACAAGGTCATCAGCACCGACACGAATATCGTCAGCGTCAGCACCACCGGCAGGTTGGTCAGCGCGGTCAGGGCGAGCAGCGAGGCGACCGCCGCGCTGTCGATTTCGCCGTTGGCGGCGTCGCCCAGGATGCGCACCAGGCCGACCGAAAACAGGATGCAGAACAGCACCGTGAACACGGCGCCCGCCGTGCTGCCGAGCTCCCGCGCGATCGCGCGCCGGAAGATCATTGGCCCGCGCGGCCGCTATACTGCGCCGCTTTCAATGGCTTTTCCGTATCGGTTGCCGCACGGTCTGCGTTCGGCGATGCCGCGTCGCACTGCGGCCGCATCGTCGGGCGCGCAGTCGGGGGATCGTGCGGTTGGAACCACACTGAGGCACCACAGGACACCAGCCCATGGAATTTAACACGAAGATGGCGTTACCCGAGGCGTTCAAGGCCGACTGCGTCGCGGTCGGCGTCTTCGCCGACGGCGTGCCCACCGCATCGGCCCGCCGGATCGACGGCATAACCCGCGGCGCACTGCGTGCCTCGCTGGCCAGCGGCGACATGACGGGCGCACGCGGCACCTCGCTGCTGCTCAGGTCGCTGCCCGGGGTCGCCAGTGCGCGCGTGCTGCTGGTCGGGCTGGGCAAGCCGGACGAGTTCGGCGACCGCGCATATGCCGACGCCGTGCGCACCGCGGTCAAGGCGGCCGGGCCCGGCAGCACGTCGCTCGCCATCGCCGCCTCCGAATGGCGGGTCAAGGGGCGCGATGCACGCTGGCATGCCTCGGCGCTGGTGACGGCGGCACGCGAAGTTCCGTTCCGCTCCGACGAGCTGAAAAGCAAGAAGGACGAGAACGTATCGCGCCTGGCCCGCATCCACCTGCTGCTCGACAAGCGCGATCCCGGATTCGAAGCGGGGTTGATCGAGGGCCGCGCCATCGCGAACGGCGTCGATCTGGCCAAGCGGCTGGGCAACCTGCCGGCAAACATCTGCACGCCGGACTTCCTGGCGCAACAGGCGCGCAAGCTGCAGCGGGACTGGGGCATCCGCGTGCAGGTGCTCGATCGACGCCAGATCGAGGCGCTCAAGATGGGATCCTTCCTGTCGGTGGCCAAGGGCTCGGAACAGCCGCCGCGGCTGATCGTGGCCCGCTACCAGGGCGCCGGGCGCAGCGGTTTCACCGATCCGATCGCCCTGGTCGGCAAGGGCATCACGTTCGATTCGGGCGGCATCTCGATCAAGCCGGCCGGCGACATGGATGAAATGAAATTCGACATGTGCGGCGCAGCTTCGGTGCTCGGGGCGCTTCGTGCCGCGGCCGAGCTGAAGCTGAAGATCAACGTGGTCGGGGTCATCCCGGCCTGCGAAAACCTGCCGTCGGGCCGCGCCAACAAGCCGGGCGACATCGTGACTTCGATGTCGGGCCAGACCATCGAGGTGCTGAACACCGACGCCGAGGGGCGCCTGATCCTGTGCGACGCGCTCACCTACGTGCAGCGCTTCAAGCCGGCGGCCGTGATCGACATCGCGACCCTGACCGGCGCCATCATCGTCTCGCTCGGTTCCGTGCATTCGGGACTGTTCAGTCCGGACGACGAGCTGGCGGCCGAGCTGATGGAGGCCGCCCAGCGTGCCTCGGACCGTGCCTGGCGCATGCCCGTGGAAGACGACTACCAGGATCAGCTCAAGTCGAACTTCGCGGACATGGCCAACATCGGAATCCGGGGCAACGCGGGATCGGTCGTGGCCGCCTGCTTTCTGGCGCGCTTCACCAAGGGAATGCGCTGGGCCCACCTGGACGTGGCCGGCACCGCGTTTCGCGGAGGCAGCGCCAAGGGCGCCACCGGCCGGCCGGTGCCGCTGCTCACCCAGTTCCTGCTGGGGCGCGCCGCCGCTTGAGCGGCGCGGCCCTGCGGCGTGGCGTGACACCCGGGCGCGGGCTGAACGATAATCGGCCGTGAGCGAAACGGTTGGCCCCTCAAGCGATGAGTGACGCTCCAAACGGCTTGGCCCCCGCGGCTGCCCCTGCGGCGCAGGCGGCGCAGGGCGGCGCGGCGGCAGCGCCGCGCTCGCGGGTCGCGATCGACTTTCACGTCAACGTGGACCACCCGCTGATCCACGCCTGCCGCGTCGTGCGCAAGGCCCTCGGGAACGGCAGAACGGTGCTGGTGTTCAGCCGTGACGCGCAGCGGCTCACGCGCCTGGATTCGGCGCTGTGGACCTTTTCCGCGCTCGACTTCCTGCCGCACGTGTACGCCGATTCCGAGCTGGCCGATCGCACCCCGGTGTGGCTTTCGATGACCGCGCTGCGGGATCGGGCGCGCGACGTGCTGCTGCTGCTGGACGACGAAGCGGCGCCCGAATTCGAGCGCTGGTTCGATCGCTTCGAGCGCGTCATCGAGATCGTGTCCAACGAAGAGGACGATCGCGCGCTCGCGCGCGTCCGCTTCAAGACCTACCGGGAGCGCGGATTCGCGCCCCGTTCGCACCCGATCGGCGCGTCATGAGCCCGACCGCACACAAGTCGACCGGGTCGCCCGAGGCGGCGCCGGACGACGCCTCGATCCCGGTGCTGACCGAGCGCCTGACCCTGCCCCCGCTCGAGTTCGACACTTCGCTGCCGATGGAACTGTCGCTCGACACGTCGGTGGCGAGGGAGGCGACGGCGCCGGCACAACCGCCGCCACAACCGCCGGCACGACCGCCGGCGGTCGCGCCCGCGCTGGAGCTGTCGCTCGACACGACGCTGCCGAGGCAGACGGCGGCGCCGGCACGAACGCCGGCCGCCGCGCCCTCGCCCATCGCCGCAGTGACCGCCGCGCCGCCGGCGAGCGCCGCCCCTGCGCCGTCCGCTGCGGCAAGCGTCGATGCGGCCGGCAGCCACTGGACGCGCATCGAGCTGGAGCTCAGGTCGTCGATCCTGCAGTCGATCGCCGATTCGCTGCCTCAGCAGGTCGACGCCATCGTGCGCGGCCGCATGAACGACGCGATCGAGCAGATGGTGGCGCAACTGGCGGCCGAAACGCGCCTGGCGCTGGCCGCCTCGCTGCGCGAGATCGTGGATCAGGCGGTGCGCACCGAGCTCGCCCGACTGCGCGGCAAGAAACGCTGACGGCGAACGCATCGCACATGCCGTCCAGCGTTTCGGAGCGCGAGTCCGCGCTGCCCAAGGGTTTCGAGCCCCAGTCGATCGAACGCCGCTGGTACCCGATCTGGCAGGCGCGCGGCTATTTCCGGGCCGGCCTCGAGCCCGGCCGGCCGGCGTTCGGCATCCTGCTGCCGCCGCCCAACGTCACGGGCATCCTGCACATGGGGCACGCGTTCAACCAGACCATCATGGACGCGCTGGCTCGTTATCACCGGATGAAGGCCTGGAACACGCTGTGGCTGCCGGGAACCGACCACGCCGGCATCGCCACGCAGATCGTAGTGGAGCGCCAGTTGGAACAGCAGGGACTGTCGCGCGCGCAGATGACGCGCGAGCAGTTCATCGAGCGCGTGTGGCAGTGGAAGCAGTATTCGGGCGACATCATCCTGCAGCAGATGAAGCGGCTCGGCGACTCGTGCGACTGGAGCCGGGCCTATTTCACGATGGACGAGGGCCTGTCGCGCGTCGTGGTCGAGACCTTCGTGCGCCTGTACGAACAGGGCCTGATCTATCGCGGCCAGCGCCTGGTCAACTGGGATCCGACGCTGCAGACGGCGGTGTCCGACCTGGAGGTCGAAAGCGAGGAGGAAGAGGGCCGAATCTGGGAGATCCGCTATGCGGGCGTCGACGGCAGCGCCGGCCTGACGGTTGCAACGACCCGCCCCGAGACCATGCTGGGCGATGTCGCGGTCGCGGTCCACCCGGACGATCCGCGCTACCAGGGGCAGATCGGCACCCGGCTGACCCTGCCCCTGACCGGCCGCACGATCCCGGTGATCGCCGATGCTTACGTGGATCCGCAGTTCGGCACGGGGGCCGTGAAGATCACGCCGGCCCACGACTTCAACGACTTTGCCATCGCACAGCGCCACGGGTTGTCTCCCCTACCGATCCTGACCGCAACGGCCACGATCAACGACAACGCGCCGGCCAGGTACCGGGGACTGGACCGCTACGAGGCGCGCAAGGTGGTGCTGCAGGATCTGCGCTCCGAGGGCCTTCTGGTGTCGGAGCGGACTCACCGGATGGTGGTTCCGCGCGGCGGCCGCACCGGCGAGGCGGTCGAGCCGATGCTGTCGGACCAGTGGTTCGTCGCGATGAGCCGGCCGATCCCGGACGGGCCGGAGGCCGGCAAGTCGCTGGCGCAGATCGCACTGGAGGCGGTCGACAGCGGGGCCGTGCGCATCTTCCCGGACCAGTGGAACCACGAGTACCACCGCTGGCTGAACAACATCCAGGACTGGTGCATCTCGCGCCAGCTGTGGTGGGGGCACCAGATCCCCGCGTGGTACGACGAGCAGGGCCGCGTGTTCGTGGCCCGTTCCGAGGAAGAGGCGCGGCGCGCCGCCGGCGGGCGGGCACTGCGGCGCGACCCCGACGTGCTCGACACCTGGTACTCCTCGGCGCTGCTGCCGTTTTCCACGCTCGGGTGGCCGCAGCTGGCCGGCGCGGAGCGCCAGGCCTGCGAGCTGTACCTGCCCTCCTCGGTGCTGGTGACCGGCTACGAGATCATCTTCTTCTGGGTGGCGCGGATGGTGTTCATGACGCGCCACTTTACCGGTCGGGTTCCGTTCCGCGAGGTCTACATCCACGGCATCGTGCGTGACGCCGAGGGCAAGAAGATGAGCAAGTCCGAGGGCAACACGATCGACCCGGTCGACCTGCTGGACGGTATCTCGCTGGAAGCGCTGGTCAAGAAGAACACGACCGGGCTGCGCCGGCCACAGGATGCGCCCAAGGTGGCAGCCCGGTTGCGCAAGGAGTTTCCAGACGGCATGCCGGCCTACGGTGCCGATGCGCTGCGCTTCACGATGGCGGCGTACGCGACGCTCGGGCGCAACGTCAATTTCGATTTCAAGCGGTGCGAGGGCTACCGCAACTTCGGCAACAAGCTGTGGAATGCGACCCGCTTCGTGCTGATGAACACGCAGGATCAGGACTGCGGCTTCACCGACGGGCCGCTCGAGCTCTCTTTCGCGGATCGCTGGATCGCGGGCGAACTGCAGCGCACGGCAGGCGAGGTCGAGCGCGGCTTCGCCGATTATCGGCTCGACAACGTGGCGCAGGCGCTTTACCGGTTCGTGTGGGACGAATACTGCGACTGGTACGTGGAGCTGGCCAAGGTGCAGCTGTCCGCCGGCAGCGCGGCGCAGCAGCGCGCCACCCGCCGCACGCTGCTGCAGGTGCTGGAGGCCGCGCTGCGGCTGCTGCATCCGATCGCGCCCTTCATCACCGAGGAACTGTGGCAGCGCGTATCGGTCCAGGCGGCCCGGCGCGCGGCCTCGGACGAGACCTCGGTGATGGTGCAGCCGTTCCCGCAACCCGATCCGGCCAGGATCGATGCGGCCGCCGACACCGAGCTGGCGCTGCTCAAGCGGATCGTCGATGCCTGCCGCAACCTGCGCGGCGAGATGAATCTTTCGCCGGGCCAGCGCGTGCCGCTCGCGCTCAGCCCGCGCGACGCGCGCACCGAGCCGTTCGTTCCCTACATCGCGGCCCTGGCGCGGATTTCCACGGTGGAGCGGGTCGACACGCTGGCCGCCTCGGGCACCGGCCCGGCGCCGGTGGCCGTGGTGGGCGATTACCGGTTGATGCTGAAGGTCGAGGTCGAGGTCGCCGCCGAGCGCGAGCGCCTGGGCAAGGAAATCGCGCGCGTGAAAGGCGAGATCGCCAAGTGCGACAACCAGCTCGCCAATGCATCGTTCGTGCAGCGCGCACCCGGCGCGGTCGTCGAGCAGACGCGCCGGCGCCTGCAGGAGTTTCGCTCGGAGCTTTCCAAGTTGACCGATCAGCTCGACCAGCTGCCGCCCGGCTGAGGCGCTTGCGGATCGGGCGCCCGCCCACCCGGCCGCCGCGATGGCCGATTCCTCCAGGAGTGCGTTCAATGAACCTGACTGCCGCATCCCGCCGGGATTTCGCCCTTCGGTGCCTGGCACTTTGCTCGGGCCTCGGCCTGACCGCAACCGCCCGCGCGGCGGCCGGTGAAACCGAGGCGAATGAGGACGGAATCTCGCGCGCATCGGAAGCGATTCATCAGGAGATCCTGTTCAAGGCGGGCCGACAGCGCGTCTATCGCGCGCTCACCGACACCGCGCAATTCGACCGGATCACGCGCCTGAGCGATGGAATGAGGCTGTTGTCGGCGCCGGGGGCGGCGCCGACCCAGATCAGCCCGGGCGTGGGCGGGTCTTTTGCGCTGTTCGGCGGCTATATCACGGGACTTCAGGTCGAGCTGGTGAGCGACGAGCGGATCGTCCAGGTCTGGCGCTCAGGAGGCTGGAACGCGGGCGAGTATTCGATCGCCCGGTTCGCGCTGAGCGACGAAGGCCCGGCGACCCGGCTCGTGTTCGACCATCAGGGCTTCCCCCAGGGGCAGGCGGCGCACCTCGCCCGCGGCTGGTACACGCACTACTGGGAGCCAATCGAGAAGTTCCTCGCGCAGGAAACGCCACGAGTCGCGCTCGATCAGCAACGCCCGTTCCGCTCAAGCAAGAACTCCTAATACCGGCGTCGGGCGGCCGAAAATCGGCGGTTCGCCCCGATTCGCCATCGGCCAGAATCGGCGAAACCGTGCCAGTGGGCCCCTCGATTCGGTCAGGTAATCCTTTCGGATCGACTCATGAACCTATTCGATCTCGACGACAGAGTCACCGCCGCGGCCGTCGCCGCCGCCGGCACGGTCATCGGCGCCTTGATCCAGCTGCGTGTGGCCTGGCGCAACGAAGTGTCGGCGCGCGCGCGCGGCGTGCCGGTCACCAAGAAGTCGCGCCGTGGCCCGGTGGCGGCCGTGCTGCTGCTCCTGGTCGCCGCGGCAGTGGCCGGGTTCGTACTGTCGCAGTACCTCGCGAGCCAGTCGGACCGCGAGTCGGCGCAATTGCGCGGGGAACTGCGCACCCAGATCGCGCAGATCAACGCAACCGCGGAGCGGCTGGAGCAGGCGAGCCTGGACAATCACGGTGCAACCGGCCCGGCAGATGAGGCGCGCCGTGCGGCCGGAGACGTCACCGTGACGGCGATGGTCGGACCGTGCCGCGCGCGCGCCGCCGCGCCCGCCGAAGCGGCGCCGGCGTGCTCCGAGCTGGACGCGGTCCCGGCGACGCTGTGCGCGAGCGTGCCCTCGGCCTCGGCGACCGCCGTGGACCTGTACGCCCGCCCCGAAAACTCCTCGCAGCCCTGGGTCGAAAGCCGAGTCGCCCCCGGCCAGAACATCGGGTCGGTGCGTTTCGCGGACCAGCCCTTCGAGCGGGCCGAATCGGAGCAGACCAAGCTGGTCTGCATGGCCTTCTCGACCTGGGACGCAGCGCAAGCCTACAGCGTGCGGCTGGTCGTCAAATACGCCTACTCGTCCGCACTGCGCGATGTCGCGCGCGCGGCAGTTGCGCCGCTGCCGACGCAAGCCCCCAGCCCGTCAGAGGCTACTGGGCCGGCGACGCAGGCTGAGGCGGAACCACGCCCGGCAGAACCGGCGACGCGGGTGCAGGCGGAACCACGCCCGGCGCGCCTGGCGACGCAGGCGCAGGCGGAACCACGCCCGGCGAGGCCGGCGACGCGGGCGGAAGTACGCCTGGCGCCTGCAAATCCGGAACCAACCGCAGCCCGGTGACCCAGTATTCGGTCTCGCCGAAACAACTGGACGGCAGACCCTTCTTCTGTTCGTAGTCGAGTGCAACGCGCCGACCGAGCGTCTGATTGACCTGCTTCACCACGCTCTCGTCCCGCACGGTGAAGTAGAACTTCTCGGGAATGGCGCCCGGCATCGTCACCATCGCCATCTCGCCTTCCCAGGTCTTGCACAGCCAGCCTTTGCGGCTGACCTTCTGCACCCAGCCGGCGCGCTCGCCGGTCGAATAGCTCCATGTAAGAACGAACGACATGTACAG